>Ga0209666_1001614_pt1 | contig 17258 bp, 15 predicted proteins | sample SaaInlV_125m_DNA_FD_184679 | JGI IMG/M metagenome (GOLD analysis project Ga0209666, IMG submission 184679) | Marine microbial communities from expanding oxygen minimum zones in the Saanich Inlet - Saanich Inlet SI037_S3LV_10m_DNA (SPAdes)... | ecosystem: Environmental > Aquatic > Marine >...
GAGAAGTAGGCATATCAACAAATACACTTCCCCCAAGAGGACCTGTGGGCCTAGAGCAATTAGTTTCATACAAATATGAAATTTCAAGTAAAGGAAAAATAAGAAAATAAATTGAATACAAAAAAAATAAAAATCGGAATTTTAGGTGGCTCGTTTGATCCAGCACACAAAGGTCATCTAGCAATATCTAAAGAAGCTAAAAGAAGATTTAAACTTGAAAAAATTATTTGGGCAGTAACAAAAAAAAATCCACTAAAAGCTGAAAGCAAGACACCCATATTAAAAAGGATAAAGGATTGTAAAAAAATAATAGGATTGAATTCTTTTATAAAAGTAAAATTTTATGAAAATACTATAAAATCTAACAAAACTATTGATTTAATTAACCATCTTAAAAAGAATAATAACTTTGAAATTTTTTTTTTAATGGGAGCAGATAACTTAATTAACTTTCATAAATGGTTCAAATCTAAATTAATTTCACAAAAATGTAATATCGTTGTATTTGATCGTCATGGGTATAAAAAAAATTCATTAAAATCAAAGACATTTAAGAGTCTAACCAATAAAACTCTCACATTTGTTGAATTTAAGAAAGTCAACATTTCATCTTCTCAATTAAGAAAAATTTGATAGTCTTATTTTAATTAATGGATAAAATTTCAGATCTTAAATCAGTTGTAATTGACACACTGGATCTTAATAAAGCGCAAGACATAGTAACCATTGACCTTAAAGATAAAAGTTCAATGGCTGACTATATGATCATTGCAAGTGGAACTTCATCAAGACATATTCAGTCTTTATCGGAGCAGGTCTTAGAAAAATTAAAAGACAATGGCATTAAAAATTCGAAAATAGAAGGTAAAGAAAGTAATGAGTGGAAACTAGTTGATGGAATTGATCTGATTGTTCATATTTTTCATCCTGAAAAAAGAAAGTTTTATGAACTTGAAAAAATTTGGTCAGAACTAATTCCAAAAGAAAAAGTAATAATATGAAAAAAATTCAATTTTATTTAATAATTTTTTTATCCTCTTTTGTTTTCTCAAACTCAATAAACTCAGCTGAAATAGATATTTATAAAAAAATTGATTTATTTGGAGAGGTTCTTGAAAAAATAAATAAAGAATATGTAGATGAAATTGATCAGTCTGAAAGCATGGACTCTGCTATTAATGGTCTTCTTCAATCACTTGATCCATATTCAGCTTACATGTCTCCAGAAATATTTCAGGAGATGCAAACAGAAACTAGTGGAGAGTTTGGCGGTCTTGGAATTGAAGTTAGTATGGAGGCTGGTGTTGTAAAAGTTATAACTCCTATAGATGATACTCCGGCATCAAAAGCAGGTATTAAAGCTGGAGACTATATTGTAAAAATAAATGATATCCAGGTTCAAGGAAAATCATTAAGTGAAGCAGTTGACCTAATGAGAGGTCTAGTAGGTACCGATATTGAACTCACTATAAGACGAAGAGGAGTAAAAAAAGCTCTTACATTCACCATAACAAGAGAAATAATTGAAGTTCAATCTGTTAAATCAGATCTTTTGGAAAATAATATTGGTTATATCCGATTAACTTCTTTCAATGACAACAGTAGTGATCAAATTAAAAAAAAGATTAAAAAGTTAAAAGAAAATGAAAATTTGAAAGCATTCATACTGGATCTAAGAAATAATCCTGGTGGACTATTAACACAAGCAATAAAAATATCTGACTTTTTTCTAGAAAATGGAGAAATAGTATCAACAAAAAGTAGAAAAAAATCAGAAAATAGAAAATGGTTTGCAAAAAAAGGAGATATTACTGATGGAAAACCATTATTGGTGCTGATTAACTATGGCTCTGCATCTGCTTCGGAAATTGTTGCTGGAGCTCTCAAAGATCATAAAAGAGCAATTATACTAGGAGAAAACAGTTATGGTAAAGGATCTGTTCAATCAATAATTCCTTTAAAAAATAAAGGAGCTATCAGATTGACAGTTGCTAAATATTATCTTCCATCTGGAAAATCTATATCTGAAGTTGGTGTAAGACCTGATATTGAAGTGAATGAAGAAGGTGAAGATTTTAGAATTAAAACTGATACTGATAATCAATTAAATTACGCAATAAAACTACTAAACGGATAATATGAATAAAGATTTTAGTGAACTACCTCTAAGAAATGGGGTGGGAATAATTTTATTAAATGATGATAATAAAGTTTTTGTTGCAAGAAGAATAGATAATGCAAAAAAATTTTGGCAAATGCCCCAAGGTGGTGTTGATGAAGGTGAAGATTTTTTAAAAGCTGCCTACAGAGAACTAGAAGAAGAAACTAGTGTTAAAAGTGTAGAATTAATAAAAGAATTAGATGGCACAATCACTTATGAACTTCCTGATCGTTTATTAGGAATTATATGGAAAGGTAAATATAAAGGCCAAAAACAAAAATGGTTTTTAATGAAATTTACTGGAGATGAAAAAGAGATAAATATTAAAACTAAAAATCCAGAATTTTTAGATTGGAAATGGATAGATCTTGATCAAATCACAGAAGTTGTAGTGGACTTTAAACTACACGTTTACAAAGAACTTCAAGAAAAAGTTAAAAAAATTATTAATTAAGAGATCTTAATACTTCAATTTTTTGATCAACCAAATATTTAGATTGATCATTAATTTCAGGATTACTTGCTTCTTCTTCTGCCAATTTAAGTAAATCTTGTTGTTTAGATTTATCTAAATCTGTGAGATTAAATATTGAACTTGTAAGAATTGATAAGTTGTTATTTTTAAATTCAACAATTCCATCTTCAACATAATAATTTTCATCACCAGATTTTGATAAAATTTTGATGATACCTGGCTTTAAAAATGAAATGATAGAAATATGATCTTTAAGTATTCCCATCTCTCCTTCAAATGCAGGTACTACAACTTCAGAAACATCCTCTTTAATCAAAAAAGATTTTTCTGGGTTAACTATTTCAACCTTAAACTCTTCGCTCATTAAGCAGCAGCTTCCTTAGTCATTTTTTCAGCTTTTTCTATCGCTTCTTCTATAGTTCCAACCATATAAAAGGCTGCCTCAGGAAGATGATCATAATCACCTTTACAAATTGCAGCAAAACCTTTTATTGTTGAGTCTAAATCTACTAATTTACCTGGAGATCCAGTAAATACTTCTGCAACAAAGAATGGTTGAGATAAGAATCTTTGTATTTTTCTTGCTCTAGCTACAACCAACTTATCTTCCTCAGATAATTCATCCATACCTAAAATAGCTATGATATCTTGAAGAGATTTATACGTTTGTAAGATTTTTTGAACTTCTCTAGCAACTCTGTAGTGCTCATCACCAACAATTCTAGGGTCCAAAATTCTTGAAGTAGAGTCAAGAGGATCAACCGCAGGATAAATACCAATTTCCGCAATTTGTCTTGAAAGTACTGTAGTAGCATCCAAGTGTGCAAATGACGTTGCTGGCGCGGGGTCAGTTAAGTCATCAGCAGGTACATAAATAGCTTGTACTGAAGTAATTGATCCTTTGTTAGTAGTTGTAATTCTTTCTTGAAGGTTACCCATATCAGTTGCAAGTGTAGGCTGATAACCAACAGCTGATGGTATTCTTCCCAATAGGGCTGATACCTCTGAACCTGCTTGAGTAAATCTGAAAATATTATCAACGAAGAATAGAACGTCTTGACCTTCTTGATCTCTAAAATACTCAGCAACAGTTAGTCCTGTAAGCGCTACTCTAGCTCTAGCTCCTGGAGGCTCATTCATTTGTCCATAAACTAGCGCAGCTTTAGATCCAGGTCCTTCTTTTTTAATTACACCCGAGTCTATCATCTCATGATACAAATCATTTCCTTCTCTAGTTCTCTCTCCAACACCAGCAAAAACTGAAAAACCACCATGTGCTTTTGCAACGTTGTTAATTAATTCCATAATCAAAACTGTTTTTCCTACTCCAGCTCCACCGAATAAACCAATTTTTCCACCTTTTGCATATGGAGCAAGTAGATCAATTACTTTAATACCTGTAACTAATATTTCTGTTTCTGTTGATTGCTCATTAAATTCTGGAGCTGCTCTGTGTATCGGCCAAGTTTCTTTTGTCTTAACTTCACCTCTTTCATCAATAGGCTCTCCAATTACATTGATAATTCTTCCCAATGTTTCAGGTCCAACAGGTACTTGGATAGGTGCATTAGTATCCGTAACTTCATCACCTCTTTTTAATCCTTCAGTAGCATCCATTGCAATAGTTCTAACTGTAGACTCTCCTAAATGCTGAGCAACCTCTAATACTAGTCTGTTGTCACCATTTTTACATTCTAAGGCTGTTAAAATATTTGGAAGATCTCCATCAAATTTTACGTCTACTACCGCTCCAATAACTTGTGTAATTATTCCTTTGCTCATAATTATAAACTCTCTGCTCCTGATATGATTTCTATTAGTTCTTTAGTAATTGCTGCCTGACGACTTCTATTATACTCAATAGTAAGCTTGTCAACCATTTCACCTGCGTTTCGGGTTGCATTATCCATTGCACTCATTCTTGAGCCCTGTTCACTAGCTGAATTCTCTAACATTGCCTTAAATATTTGTGTTGAAATATTTTTTGGCAATAAATTGCTTAAAATTTCATCTTCATCTGGTTCAAACTCATAACTGTCCTCAGATTTATCATCCTCAGAACTCTCAACATTCAAAGGGATTATTTGTTGTGCTTGAGGAATTTGAGTTATTACATTTTTAAATTGGTTGTAAAAAATTGTGCAAACATCAAACTCTTCAGATTCAAATTTTTCAATGACCATTTTCCCTACTTTTTCAGCATCAAAATAATTTGCATGTTTTGACTCTTTAAATGAAATATTTGAAATTATTTTATCACCATAAGCTCTTTTAAGCTGATCGTTACCTTTTGAACCAACAGTTATGATCTTTAACTCTTTTCCTTCTTCTGAAAGTTTAGCAAAATAACTTTTGGCTTTTTTAATTATATTTGAATTAAATCCACCACACAAACCTCTGTCAGATGTCATTACAACACAAAGATGAACTTTATCACTACCTGATCCAGATAATAATTTTGGTGCGTTTTCTTTATCTGAGATCCCACTTGAAAGGTTTAAAATAACATTATTCATTTTTTCAGAATATGGTCTTCCCTTCTCTGCACTTTCTTGTGCTCTTCTCAGCTTTGCTGCAGCTACCATCTTCATAGCTTTTGTAATTTTCTGTGTAGATTTTACACTAGCTATTCTTTTTTTAAGGTCGTCTAAACTTGCCATAATAAATTAAGATTTAAAGTTTTCCTTTAATTGAGTAATTACTTCAATTAGTAATTTTTCCTTATCATCTTCAAGTTTACCTGAACTTTGAATTGACTCAATTATCTCAGGTTTATCAGACTTACATTTTTCAATGATTTTGTTTTCAAACTCAGCAATGTCTTTTAATTCAATATCATCCAAGTAACCTTTTACTCCACAGAAGACTGATATTACTTGCTCTGCTACTGTCATTGGTGAATATTGTTTTTGTTTAAGAAGTTCAGTTAATTTAGAACCTCTATTTAAAAGTTGCTGTGTTGATGCATCTAAATCAGAACCAAATTGAGCAAAAGCAGCCATCTCTCTGTACTGTGCTAATTCCAATTTCATTGATCCAGAAACTTTTTTCATCGCTTTTGTTTGTGCTGAAGAACCAACCCTAGAAACAGATAAACCTACGTTAATTGCAGGTCTAATCCCTTGGTTAAAAAGTTCAGTTTCTAAGAAAATTTGACCATCTGTAATTGAAATTACGTTAGTTGGAATAAACGCTGATACGTCACCACCTTGTGTTTCAATAATTGGAAGTGCTGTTAAAGAACCTCCACCATGTTCATCACTTAACTTAGCTGCTCTTTCTAATAGTCTACTATGTAGATAGAATACATCACCAGGATAAGCTTCACGCCCTGGAGGTCTTCTTAACAATAGAGACATTTGTCTATAAGCAACAGCCTGTTTAGATAAATCATCATAAATAATTAATCCATGCATTCCATTATCTCTAAAATATTCACCCATTGTACAACCAGTATAAGGCGCTAAAAACTGAAGTGGTGCTGAGTCAGATGCTGTTGCTGCAACGATAGTTGTATATTCCATTGCCCCAGCCTCTTCTAATGTTTTTTGAATTTGTCTTACAGTCGATCTTTTTTGACCGATGGCAACATAAATACAATAAAGTTTTTGTTTTTCATCACCAGATTCATTTATTTTCTTTTGGTTTATAATCGCATCAATTGCAACTGCAGTTTTACCTGTTTGTCTATCGCCAATAATTAATTCACGCTGGCCTCTTCCAACTGGAACTAGACTATCAATAGATTTTAGACCAGTTTGCATAGGCTCACTAACTGATTGTCTTGGAATAATTCCTGGAGCTTTAACTTCTACCCTACTTTTTTTGACACTTTTATCTAAAGGTCCCTTACCATCAATTGGATTTCCTAATCCATCAACAACTCTACCTAATAATTCTTTTCCAACTGGAGTATCAACAATGTTTCCAGTTCTTTTGACAGTATCACCTTCTTTAATATTTCTATCGTCTCCAAAAATTACTACCCCAACGTTTTCACTTTCTAAGTTTAAGGCCATACCTTTAGATCCATCTGCAAATTCAACCATCTCTCCAGCCTGAACATTATCAAGACCATAAATTCTAGCGATACCATCTCCTACTGATAAAACTTGACCAACCTCAGTTACTTCTGCTTTATCACCAAAATTTTTAATTTGTTCTTTAAGTATTTTTGTTACTTCTGAAGGATTTATTTCCATTTATGCCTCTACCATTCTGTTTTCGATTTGTTGTAATTTATTTTTAATTGAGGTATCCACCATAGTACTTCCAACTTGTACTATTAAACCTCCTATTAAACTTTCGTCATGTTTGTAGTTTAATTTTATTTTAGAGCTAAAGTTTTCAGTTAGCTCGCTTGTAATTTTTGAAATTTCATCTTCAGATAATTCTTTTGCAGATTTCAATTCAGCTTTTAATTCTCCTCTTTTTTTAGAACATGTTTCAATAAAACTTTTTAAAATTTGCTCTAAATAAAATAGTCGTTTTTTAATCACTAAAAAACTTAAGAAATTTTTTAACAAAGTTTCAAATTTATTATTTTCTGAAATAGTGTTTATAACTTTTAAAAGATCTTCCTGATTATTTGTTGGATCTTTAATTAAATTTGAAAAATCTTTACTAGATGAAATGAGATTTAAAATTGAAAAAGACTGACCTTCTATTGATTCAAGAACATTACCATCACTCGCAAGTTCATATAAAGCTAAAGAATATCTATCAGCTGAAGTTATTGAAAATCCCTTATTTTTACTCAACTTAATTCCTCTGTTATGTTGAAGATTTATTTTAAAAACACGCTTTAATTAACATATGACCATAATGTCTTCAAGTAGCACATTCGTTTAAAAGTCCTTTTTTTAGGGGGTTAATTGAAGTTTATAGGGTCAACATCAACTGAAAGTTTTATTCCTGAGGGAAACTTGTAGTTAGGAATAATATTAGCCAAAGAGTTCTGAAGTTTTAAGGATTTAGAGCCTCTAATTAATATTCTTATCCTAAATTTTCTTTTTAGCCTAAATATCGGTGCACTAACTGGGCCTAAAACCTTAGCATCAATTTTCTTTTCAATAAAATTTTTAAAATAGAAAGCTTCTTTCTCAAGTTTTGTTTCATTATCACCAGTCAAGATAAGTGAAATAAATCTTTGAAATGGTGGGAGCTTGTTTTGTCTTCTAATATCTAATTCTCTATCAAGAAAAATATCTGGGTTACTATTAGTCAAATCTGAAATCATTTTAGTATTAGTATTATAAGTTTGAAAATAAACTGTAGCTGGTTTGCCTGTTCTTCCTGCTCGTCCAGAAAGCTGATGATATAATTGTAAATTTTTTTCAGCTCCTCTTAAATCATGTCCTTGAGATGATAAGTCAATATCAACTACCACAATACAGTTTAAACTTGGAAAATGAAAACCTTTAGATATTAATTGTGTACCTACTAAAATTTGAGTTTCATTATTAATTATTTTTTCTAATTTATCATTAGAATCTTTTTTATTCATAGTATCACTTGAAAAAATTTCAATTTTTTTTGAGGGAAAATTCTTTTTAACTTCTTCAGAAATTCTTTCAACACCAGGACCGCTAAAAATAAATTCACAATCACCTTCTTTTACACAACTTCTTTTGAGGGAAGATTTAAAACCACAATAATGGCACAATAAATTATTTTTATTTTTATGATAAACTAAATTAATTGAACAATTTGGACATGAATAACTATTGAAACATTTGTTACAAAGCACATGTGGTGAAAATCCACGCCTATTTAAAAAAAATAGCACCTGATCATTTCTATCGAGATGGAAATTTACTTTATCTATTATTTTTTTTGAAAGCCATGATTGTTTTTCTAATTTTGTTTCATTGAGGTTTATTATTTCATAATTAGGTAATGAAGCATTTTTATAACGCTGTTCTATTTTTGAGATAGTATATTTACCTTTTTTAATATTTTCATAAGTTTCAATTGATGGAACTGCTGTTATTAAATTGATCGGAATATTTTCAAATGATGCTCTTGAGATTGCCATATCTCTTGCATTATAGGTAACACCTTCATCTTGTTTGTAAGACTGATCATGTTCCTCATCAACAATAATTAAACCTAATTTTTTAAATGGTAAAAATAATGATGATCTAGCTCCTATGACAACTTTAATTTTCCCGCTTGTAATTCCACTCCAAATAATTTCTTTCTTTTTTTTTGTAATACCAGAGTGCCAAACAGCTGGGGTAAAACCAAAAAACTCTATAAATTTTTTTTCAAACTGACCAGTTAAACCAATCTCTGGTAATAAAATTAACCCCTGAAACCCTGCATTTATAATGGCTTTAAGAGCTTCAAAATAAACCATAGTTTTCCCTGAACCAGTTGTTCCTTGAAGAACATGAACTCTAAATTTTTGATTAGAAACATTCATTTTTTTAAGAGATTTTTTTTGTTCTTCAGAAAGCTTTATTGAATTTTTTTTAATATTTGTGTCAAAAATTTTGTAAGCATCTTTTTGAATTTTCTCTACGGCATTGCTACTCAGTAAAACTAGTTTTAAGGCCATTCCTTTTGGAATTATATTGTATTCTGAGAACCAGTTAAGAAATTTAATAGTTGTTTTTTTTAATGGCGTAACATCTAATTTTTTTAAAACATTTTTTATTTTAAAATTTCTATTATTCTTTTTTTCAAATTCATCCCAAACGACACCTGTAATTTTAGATTTACCAAAAGGAACCACCACATAATCACCTATTTTTAATTTAAGATCACTTTCATATGTGAATGGATGATTAAATATATTTGGTAAAAGAATCGGTACTTTCATATTTTGATAATATGAAAATATATTAAGAGTGTATTGCTCTTTTATCTACTGATAATGCTGCTTCTTTAACAGCTTCTGAAAATGTTGGATGAGCATGACAAGTTCTTGCAATATCTTCTGAGCTTGCGCCAAATTCCATAGCCACACCTATTTCTGCAATAAGTTCTCCTGCATGAGGGCCAATAATATGTGCACCCAAAACTTTATCTGTAGTTTCATCTGCTAAAATTTTAACAAATCCTTCTGCGTCATCTATAGCTTTTGCTCTAGAGTTTGCCATGAATGAAAACTTACCAATTTTATATTTTGTATTTAATTCTTTTAATTGTTCCTCTGTCTTACCAATTGATGCAACCTCAGGTGTTGTATAAACAACACCAGGAATTGTTTCATAATTTACATGACCTGATTGACCTGCAATATTTTCTGCAACTGCAATTCCTTCATCTTCTGCTTTGTGAGCGAGCATTGGACCACTTATAACATCACCTATTGCATAAATATTATCAATGTTAGTTTTAAATGTATTATCCGTTTTAACTCTTTTTCTTTCATCTAATTCAACACCAACAGCTTCTAAATTTAAACCATCAGTATTTGCTTTTCGTCCAACTGAAATAAGCACAACATCACAATCAAAATTATTTTTACTTCCATCTTTATCAACTGTTGAAACAACTGCTCCTGTTGTATTATATTGGATAGCTTCAACTTTATTTTGCATATTAAATTTGATACCTTGTTTTTTTAATATCTTCATGAATTCTGAAGAAATTTCTTTATCCATTCCAGGAGTAATGTGATCTAAAAATTCCACCACTTGTACTTCAGCTCCTAACCTTGACCAAACAGAGCCCATTTCTAATCCGATGTAGCCACCACCGACAACAACCATTTTTTTTGGGACTTTATCTAATTTTAATGCACCTGTTGAAGATACAATGACTTTCTCATCAATTTCTATTCCAGGTAAGGAAACTGGCACAGAACCAGTTGCTATCACTGTTTTTTCTGCTTCAATAATAGTCTCTTTATTTTTATCATCTTTAATTGTGATTTCATTTTGAGATTTGAAGCTTCCAGTTCCTTTGTAATAAGTTACTTTGTTTTTCTTCAGCAAAAACTCGACACCTTTCGTAAGTATAGTCACTGCTTTATCCTTACTTTTCATCATTTTTTCAAGATTTAGCTTAACTTCTCCAACTTCAATTCCTTTACTAGATAAATTTTGAACTTTATGAAATTCTTCAGATAGACTTAATAAGCTTTTTGAGGGTATGCATCCAACATTTAAGCACGTTCCTCCAAGAGATCCTCTAGACTCAATACAAGCTGTTTTTAACCCAAGCTGAGCAAGTCTAATAGCACAAACATAGCCTCCTGGACCCCCACCAATTACAACTGCTTGAAATTTTTCTGACATTTAAATATCCAAAAATAACCTTCTGGGGTCTTCTAAATTTTCTTTTACCATTTTTAAAAATGAAACTGATTCCTTGCCATCAATTATTCTGTGATCATATGACAAAGCCAAATACATAATTGGTCTAATTTTTATTTCTCCATCAACAACGACAGGTCTATCAACAATATTATGCATTCCAAGAACGCCAGATTGAGGAAGGTTAAGAATTGGAGTTGATAACATTGATCCATAAACACCACCATTACTAATTGTAAATGTTCCTCCTTGGAGATCCTCAATAGTTAATTTTCCATCTCTAGCTTTTTCTGAAATTTCTTTGATATTTTTTTCAATATCCGCAAATGATAATTCATCAGCATCTCTTAACACAGGTACCACTAAACCTTTTTCAGTGCCTACAGCAAAACTAAGATTGTAATAATTTTTATAAATTATTTCATCGCCATCTATTTCAGCATTTACTGCTGGAAAATTTTTCAATGCTACAACACATGCTTTAACAAAAAAAGACATGAAACCTAGTTTTATTCCATAACGACTTTGAAAATCTTGTTGATTTTCTTTTCTCATTTCCATTATATTCGTCATATCAACTTCATTAAAAGTAGTTAACAAAGCTGCATTTTCTTGTGCTTGTTTTAATCTCCTAGCTATCGTCTGTCTTAGTCTGGTCATTTTAATTCTTTCTTCTTGACCATACTCAACTTTTCTCTCAGAAGGTTGTGGATTAGCTCCCATTAAACTTATGAGGTCACCCTTTAAAACTCTTCCATCTTTTCCTGATCCTTTAACCGAATTAATATCAATTTTATTTTCAACAACAATTTTTCTTACTGCTGGTGAAAGTGTCTGACTTTCTGTATTAGTTTTAGGTTCTAATTTTTCTATTTTAGTTTTTGGGGCTTCTTCCTCTATTACTTCATCAGTTAAAACTAATGGTTCCTCTTGAATATTTTCTTCAGTTTTTTCCTCAAAAATTTTTAGTTCTTTTTTAGATGGATCTAATTTAATTACATTGTCTCCATTTTGAGCAGGTTCTACTTTTTTAATTTCTTCTTTTTTAACTGATCCTCCTCCTATTCCACTATCCGATACTGAACCTAAAAGAGCTCCAACTTCAACCACTGAGCCATCTTTAGAATTAATTTCAGTTAAAACACCAGAGATTGGGGACGGAACTTCTAGATTCACTTTATCTGTTTCAAGTTCTACGATTGGTTCATCAGCTTCAACAGCATCTCCAGCATTTTTTAGCCATTTTGCAACTGTTGCTTCAGTAATGCTTTCACCAAGAACAGGAACTACAATTTTTTCACTCATCTAGCGTTATTCAAAAACCTTATTAATTATTTCTTGTTGCTGAGAAACATGCCTTTTCGCATATCCTGTTGCAGGAGATGCATCTGGGCTTCTTCCTATATAAGAAATTTCGTTATTATTAGCCTTAATAGTGTCTAATGTCCATTGGATATAATCTCTAACTGAAAACCAAGCACCCATATTTTTAGGCTCTTCTTGGCACCAAAAAAATTTAGCATTTTCAGCATATGGTTTAAGTTCTTTTACAAGAGTTTTTGCCGGAAATGGGTAAAGTTGCTCTATTCTAAACAATATTACATCATCTTTTTTTAATTTTTCTCTAGCTTCTAATAAATCAAAGTAAACTTTTCCAGAACATAAAATTACTTTTTTAATTTTATAACTTTCTTTTAATTTTATAAAGCCTTTAGATTGTGGATCTATTGCATGATCCCAAAGTATTCTGTGAAAAGAGTTAGATTTACTAAAATCTTCTAAATTTGAAACACAATATTTATTTCTAAGCAAAGATTTTGGAGTCATCATAATTAACGGTTTTCTAAAATCTCTAAGCATTTGTCTTCTCAAAGCATGAAAGTAGTTTGCAGGTGTTGTGCAATTCATAACTTGCATATTATCGTTTGAACATAGCTGTAAGAATCTTTCTAATCTAGCTGATGAGTGTTCTGGTCCTTGACCTTCATATCCATGAGGTAGCAACATTACCAATCCAGATGCTCTTCTCCATTTTCTCTCTCCTGATGCAATAAATTGATCTATCACAACTTGAGCACCATTTGCAAAATCTCCAAACTGTGCTTCCCACAAAGTAAGAGTATTAGGTTCAACCAAGCTATAACCATACTCAAATCCTAGAACAGCTAATTCAGATAAAAAGCTATCAACAACTTCGAATTGTTTCTGGTTATCTGAAATATTATTTAAAGGAACATATCGACTATTATCCTTTTGATTTCTTAGTACAGAGTGTCTTTGACTAAAAGTTCCTCTTCCAGAGTCTTGACCAACTAATCTTACTGGATAACCTTCCTCTAATAATGATCCAAATGCTAATGCTTCAGCTGTTGACCAATCAATATTAAATCCATTTTTAACAGACTCTTTTCTGTTGTTTAATATTTTAACTATTGTTTTATGTAAGTTAAGTTCCTCAGGTGAAGCATTTATTTTTTCAGAAATTTCTAATAACTTCTTAGTATCCGCACCTGTTACACCTCTTTTGTCTTTTCCTTTTTCGGGTTTATATGCTGACCACGTTCCTTCAAACCAAGCAATTTTTGGCTTATAATCTTTTGCACTTTTAAACTGCTCATCAAGCAAATTTCTGAAAGTTTTAATTGAATGATTTAAATCTTCGTTAGAAATAATATTTTCATCTACAAGTTTTTTTCCATAAACTTCTATTGTTGAGGGATGGGATCTAATTTTTTTATACATTAAAGGTTGAGTAAATGATGGCTCATCTCCCTCGTTATGGCCAAACCTTCTGTAACAAATTAAATCTACAACCACATCTCTATTGAACTTAAGTCTAAATTCTGAAGCTATTCTGGCCGCATAAACAACTGCTTCTGGATCATCTCCATTTGCATGAATTATTGGGGCATCGACCATTTTTGCTATATCAGAAGGGTATGGAGAAGACCTAGCAAATCTAGGGCTAGTCGTAAAACCTATCTGATTATTTACAATTATATGAATTGTGCCACCTGTATTATGACCAGGAAGTCCAGACATTGCAAAACATTCGGCTACAACACCTTGTCCTGCAAACGCAGCATCACCATGAATTAAAATTGGTATAACTTTATTTCTTTCTTTATCTTTATGGAAATATTGCTTTGCTCTAGTTTGACCTAGTACAACTGGATTAACTGCTTCTAAGTGAGATGGATTATCAGTTAAGCTTACATGAACAGAATTACCATCAAACTCTCTATTCGATGAAGCACCTAAATGATATTTTACATCTCCCGCACCTTCGTCTGATGAATTTCCAAATTCTCCAGCAAATTCATTGAATATTCTTTTATACGACTTTTGTAATACATTGGCTAAAACATTTAATCTCCCTCGATGAGACATACCAATCTTAACTTCTTTTACTTGAGATTGGCCACTAATTTTAATTATTTGCTCTAAAGCAGGAATTAAACTTTCACCTCCATCTAATCCAAATCTTTTAGTTCCAACATATTTTGTATGAAGAAATTTTTCAAAGCCCTCAGCTTGAATTAGTTTGTTTAAAATTGCTTCCTTACCATTTTTGGTAAAATTTAAATTATCTTCCGATTTTTCAATTCTATCTCTGAACCATTTTCTCTCTGTAGGATTTGATATATGCATGTATTCATAGCCAACTGGTCCACAATAAGTTTTTTTTAAGAAACTTAATATATCTCTAATATTTGAAGTCTGTCTGTTGATCACACCACCAAGATAAATATTTTTTTGATAATCATTTTTTTTAAAACCAAAAGATTCTGGGTGAAGCTCATCTAAATATTCTGATTTAAGCAATTCAAGTGGGTCAAGTTTAGCTATAAGATGTCCTCTTTGTCTGTATGATCTGATCATTGAGACAGCTTTTATTGAGTCCTCGTTTGATCCAGCTGAATTTATATTCGTAGCATTAACAATAGAAACAACACCGTTGGATTTAAGATCCTCTTGATCAATTTTTTCTTGAAGCTCATCAATATCTATTGTGTTTTTTTTAGGTCCCCAAGAAGGACCGTTAATTTCTTTTGCAATGATATTTAATTCTTCTCCAATACCTTCAAAATAATCTTTCCAACTATCTGGTAAATCTGAATCTTTATTAACGAACTTAAGGTACATTCGCTCAATAAAAGCACTATTAGATTTGTTTAAAAATGAAGTTTTTTCGTATTCGAGATTTTTTGATGCTGACATCTATTTATTTAATATAATCCTCTGATATTATTTTTCAATTTGACAATTTATTAAATAAAGTTTTTCCAATTATTGATGGCGATTTAGCGACAGTAATACCAGATTCTACCATTTTCTTTATCTTATCCTCTGCACCACCTTTTCCTCCTGAAATAATAGCACCCGCATGACCCATTCTACGTCCTGGGGGAGCCGTAATTCCTGCAATAAAACCCACAATTGGTTTTTTTATTTTATGATTTTTTATAAATTCTGAGGCTTCTTCCTCTGCTGTGCCCCCAATTTCACCTATCATTAAAATAGACTCCGTTTCTTCGTCATTTAAAAATAAATCTAAACAATCAATAAAGTTTGTTCCATTAATTGGATCACCTCCAATACCAATGCAAGTTGATTGACCTAAACCATTCTCGGTTGTTTGTGCAACTGCCTCGTAAGTGAGTGTGCCAGACCTGGATACAATTCCAACTGATCCTCTTTTGTGAATATTTCCTGGCATAATTCCAATTTTGCATTCATCTGGAGTAATTATTCCTGGGCAATTTGGTCCTATCAATCTACTTTTTGAACCATTTAATTTTTGTCTTACTTTAAGCATATCTTGAACTGGTATACCTTCTGTAATGCAGACAATTAACTCTATTGATGCATCAATTGCTTCTATAATAGCAGCCGCAGCAAATTTAGCAGGCACATAAATCATTGTTGCATCAGCACCAACATTATTTTTAGCTTCAATAACACTATTGAAAACAGGTCTATCCAAATGTTTTTGACCACCTTTTTTTGGAGTTACTCCACCAACTAAATTAGTTCCATATTTAATAGCTTGTTCAGAATGAAAAGTACCATGTGCACCCGTAAAACCTTGGCAAATCACTTTTGTATTTTTATTAACTAAAACTGACATATTATTTTATTGCCTCTACAATTTTTTTAGCTGCATCATCTAAATTTTCAGCAGATATTAATTTTAATCCTGAGTTATCTAATATTTCTTTTCCTTCTTTAAAATTTGTTCCTGCAAGTCGAACAACTAATGGAACACTAATATTTATTTCTTTAGCTGCATCTACAACTCCTTGAGCAAGAACATCACATCTCATTATTCCACCAAAAATATTTACTAAAATTCCTTTAACATTTTTATCTGATAGAATTATTTTTAATGCAGCAGAAACTTTTTCTTTTGAAGCACCGCCACCTACATCTAAAAAATTAGCTGGCTCTTTTCCATATAATTTGATTATATCCATAGTTGCCATAGCTAACCCTGCTCCATTAACCATACAACCAATGCTTCCATCTAATTTAATATAAGCTAGATCATGTTTGCTTGCTTCTATTTCTGTTGGGTCTTCTTCATTTAAATCTCTTAGTTCAACAATTTCAGGATGTCTAAATAAAGCGTTAGAGTCAAAATTTACTTTTGCATCTAAACAAATTATTTTTTCTTCTTTGGTTAAAATTAATGGATTAACCTCGACCATATTTGCATCGGTATTTACAAACATTTGATAAATTGATTTTATTAATGAAATTGCTTGTGTTTTTGCAGTATCATTTAAGCTAAATATTTTAACTATTTCCTCACAATCTTTGTCTGAAATTTCATTACTTATATCAACTTTAGTTGTTATAATTTTTTCAGGTGAGCTACTTGCTACTTCTTCAATATCCATTCCGCCTTGATCGCTAGATATGAAAGCTATTTTAGAACTAGCTCTGTCAACTAAACAAGATAAATAAAACTCTTTATCTATGTTCGAAGACTCCTCAACATATAATCTTTTTACTTCTCTTCCCTCGGGACCTGTCTGATGAGTAACTAAAATTTTTCCCATTAACTCATTGGCCGCATCGGCTAACTCTTCAATAGTATCTAAAATTTTTACTCCGCCTGCCTTACCTCTTCCTCCTGCATGGATTTGGGCTTTTAAAACATACTTTTTTGTATTTAATGATTTAGCTTTCTCTACTAATTCATCAACAGAAAGAGCAAATACACCTTCTGGAACAATTGCACCATATTTCTTTAAAATCTGTTTGGCTTGATGTTCGTGAATGTTCATTATTACTTAGAAAGATCAGGATCTATTTTAGATGCTGCTTCCCAAAGAGCTTTAACTGCATC
>Ga0209666_1001617_pt1 | contig 17249 bp, 5 predicted proteins | sample SaaInlV_125m_DNA_FD_184679 | JGI IMG/M metagenome (GOLD analysis project Ga0209666, IMG submission 184679) | Marine microbial communities from expanding oxygen minimum zones in the Saanich Inlet - Saanich Inlet SI037_S3LV_10m_DNA (SPAdes)... | ecosystem: Environmental > Aquatic > Marine >...
ACCGCAACCGATGGATTCGCAACTCGTCGCGCTCGCGGGCGCGAGCGCGTGTTTCTCAGAACACTTTCCGCGTGTACGGAGACACGACACCTCGAAAGGGCGTAGATCTACGCACACATCGAACCGTGTGTTTCTGTGTGTGTGTCTCCTCACGCGTCGACGGACGCGCGCGTGAACCCCGGCATCTCGAACGCCTCGGCAAACGCCTCAACCTCCGCGCGAAGCGCGGCGACGTCCGCGTTCCCTTCCAGGCCCTTCTTCCAGTCCTTGAGCATCTTCCCGTGCGACGCCTGCACGTCCAGCGCGATTTTCACGGCGCGGTGCAGGAACGCGGCGATGGTCTCGAAGTCTTTCTCCTTCAACCCGCGCGAGGTCATCGCGGGCGCGCCGATGCGGCACCCCCCCGGCGCGAGCGCGGAGGCGTCCCCGAACACCGCGTTTTTGTTCAGGGTGATGTGCAGCATGTCGCAGATGGTCTCCATCTTGGAACCGGTGAGCCCGCACGGACGCAAGTCCCACAAAACGAGGTGGTTCTCCGTGCCGTCCGTCACGAGCTTGTACCCGTCCCGCATCAAAGCCGCCGCGAGCGCGGCGGCGTTCGCCTTGACCTGCTTGGAGTACGCGCGAAACTCGGGGGAAGACGCGTGCTTCAACGCAACCGCCAAAGCGCCAATCTGGTGGTTGTGCGGGCCGCCCTGCAGCGCCGGGAACACCGCCATGTTCACGCGCGACTCGTAGTCGTACGTCTGGCCCTCGGGCTCGCCCTTTTTGCTCGCGCGCGCACCGCGGCGGAAAAAAATCATGCCCGCGCGGGGGCCTCGGAGGGACTTGTGCGTGGTGGTGGTGACGATGTCGCAATACTCAAACGGCTGCGCTTGTTCTTCCGCGGCGACCAAGCCGCTGATGTGCGCCATGTCCATCATGAGCATCGCGCCGCACTTGTCGGCGATCTCGCGGAACTTGGCGTAGTCCCAGTCTCTGGGGTACGCCGAGCCGCCGCAAATCAGCATCTTCGGCCGGAAGTCCATCGCCTTCTCCTCGAGCTTGGCGTAGTCGATGAGGCCGGTGGCGGGGTCGAGCTTGTACGGCAACGACTCGAAAAAGATGGACGTGGCGCTGATTTTTTTCCCGCCGGCGGTGTAGTAGCCGTGCGTGAGGTGCCCGCCGGAGGGCAAATCGAGGCCCATGATGCGGTCGTGCGGGTTGAGAAGCGCGGTGTACACCGCCATGTTCGCGGGCGACCCGGAGTAGGGCTGCACGTTCACGCCCCACTTCTCCTTGTCCAGTCGGAAAGCCGCCAGCGCGCGATCCTGGCACAACACCTCGATCTTGTCGATGTTCTCGTTACCGCCGTAGTACCGCGCGCCGGGCAAACCCTCGGAGTACTTGTTCGTCAAGCACGACCCGAGCGTCTCCATCACGGGCGCGGACGTGAAGTTCTCGGAAGCGATCAGCTCGATGCCTCGGCTGCGGGGAGAAACGGAGTAGGCCAAGATGTAAAAAAACGCGACAAAAAGGAGCGGTCAGTCGTCGTGCGGTGGCACAGTCGCGAGATTAGGGAAAGGCGAAAACACGTCGATCGCGCGGCTGCGCGACGCGTTCGTCAGCGTGGGGGTCTCGACGCACATCTGCCTGAGCTTCTCCTTCTGCACGAGGGCGTAGACATCGGGGTCCGCCTCCTTGAGGGACTTGAGGGCCTCGGGGAAAATGGCATCCTGCGGTCGTGGGGCGGGCGGGGGCACCGGTCAGGCTCTGTCGGCGTCGGCGGGAGGATTCGAGCGGGACGACGCGCGATCGCGCGACGCGGCGGCGACGCGGCGGCGATCGACGCCGGGACGGTTCCGCGAGCGGCGGGAGGCGAACGCCGCGACGTCGTCGTCGGGTCCGCGCGCACCATTTCGCTCGTTCTCTTCTGCGTGACGTCTCTGTGCGAGGCGAAGAGTGGAGGCGTCCGACTTCCGGTGGTCCTCAAGCGACGCGGGAGGAGTCGGTCCCGCCTTCTCCTTCGCCGACAATCGGGAAATCTACATCGGACAAGGCATCAGACTAGAACGCATACGCAAAAAAGCGAAAAAAACGTCTCGCGCGCGAAAGGCGTGACTGCGATTGCATACGACCGACCGTTTCTCGATGTTTTGCTTCTCGAACCACTGTAACCCCCTTCGGATGCGACGATGAAACCGAGGCGTTCGACGGCCGCGGCACAAGGCGACGCGCGGGCCCGAGGGGGACGTGTCGGTCGTTTTTCCGTTCACGGGACATCGCGGGACCGGCGCGTCCCGAGGAGGTCGCGACCATGGCGCCGCGGGGACGCGGGGACGACTACCGGGGACGCGACCCCGAGCGCCTGTTGCTCATCCCCGGGTCTCGCGGCAGCTCCGCGAAGAAGCGCGTGCCGTGGCACCAGAAGCCGCACGCCGGGTGCCTGGTGCTCGCGGTGCTGTCGCTGTTCGGGCTCGGCGCGGTGCTGCTGCCCTCGTTCGAGTCCCCGGGGAACATCACCGTGTTCCGCGCCGCGGAGGCGGACGTGCGCGTGCGCCAGCTCGCGGGGTGGCGCGAGGATCTCGAGGCGCCCGCGCCCGACGCGAGGCACGCGGTGACGCTGGCCATCAAGCAGGACCGCGAGGCCATCCTCGCCGCGCTGGCGACCACCTCGGACCCGGACTCGCCGCGGTACGGGCAGCACTACTCGCTGGAGGAGGTGGCGGCCATCAGCACGCCGAAGCGCTCGGTTTTGTCCGTGCGCGCGTTTGTCGAGAAAGCCACCAGCGCGATGGGCGCCGCGCGGGTCTCGTGGTCGCCCGGACAAGACTACGTGCGTGTAGAGGCGCGCGTCGAGGACCTCGACAAGATCTTCAACGCCAAGTTCCGGAGGTGGGAGCGCAGGCTACGGGGAGAGGTGGTGCACGAGACGTACAGAACCAGGGAGCTGGCGGTGCCCAAGGACCTCGAGGCGCACCTCGACGGCTTCCTGGGCGCGCTGCATCTGCCCAGCGGCCAGCTGCAGCACAGCGACGCCGAGGAGGACGCGCAGATCGTGGACGCGCGGGAAGGCGGAGGCGGTAGCGGAGACGACGGGAAATCCCGCGCGGAGAGTACGACGGAGGATCCCGCGCGAACGGGGACGCCGTCGCAGGAGCGCGCGGCGGGTCAGACTGAGTACTCGTACGTCGTCGGCGGCGTCGCGCCGAGCGCGTACAGCGATCGCGCGCCCGTGCTTATACGCAAGCCCCCCCGTCGCGTGCGCGTCTCCGAAAGAGACTGGGTTCTTAGAGAGGCGCAGTTGCTGGCGGACGAGGCGAAGGCTTCCGGCCGCGGAGTAAGCGCGGACGGGAAGACGGGAAGCGTTCCGAAGGCGTTCCGCGTCAAGGTGAGCGCGGACGCCGACGAGGACGTGCTGGTTTCCGTACCCGCGGAGACCGGTTCGGAGACGGCGGAGCGCGTGCGCGGCGAGCGGTACGTCGACGAGACCCCGGCGCACCTCGCGGTGGACAAGGCGCTGTCGCGCGTCCAAGCGTCCGCGCGGTACAGGTACGGAGTCTCGGAGTCGAAGACGGCGGAGGATGGCGCGTCGGAAGACGAGAGGGTCCCCTCGTCTTCGGGCGTCGAGGCGAGCGGGACCCGCGAGGGGAGCGGAACCTCCGCGCTTCGAAGAGTTCTCTCGGAGGAGGACGAGGACGTCGCCGCGGAGGACACGACCGTGAACGACGACGCGCCGGCGTCCTCTGCGTCCGCGTCTCGGCGCGCCTCGGCGGCCCGAAAAGCTGCCGAGCGCAAGCGCCGGAAGAGCCAGAGCGCCCGGGCGCGCGGCGAGCTGGAGGACAAGGCGAACGCGATGTTCCAGAAGCTCGACGACGAGATGCGCGAGATGAAGAGCTTCATGGCGGAGGTGGTGCACAAGGACGTCATCGACGGCGTCGATGACGACGACGAAAACGGCGACCCGGAGGACGAGGAGGACGTGCTCGACCGGTCGGGGGATGGCGAGGCGGACGTCGGAGCGGCGGATCCCGTCGAGAGTCTCGCGGAGGAGACGAAAACGCGTCGGGACGAAAACGCGGACGTCGCCGCGTCGGAGGACGAGGAAGACGCGCCTCTTCCCGTGGTGGAGGCTGGTTCGGAGGCGGCGAAGCGCGCGGCGAAGCGCGTCAGCCTCTCGGGGGAGGCGGTGAACCCTATCACCGTCCCGGATGACTTCTGGACGTCTCCTCCGTCGGATCGCGGCGGCGTTAACTCTCCGGGTTCGGAGAGTCACGAGAGTTACGCGCTGCCGTCGGCGCCGGCGACGAGCGCGGCGCGCGGTTCGGAGCCGCAGGAGGCGGACGCTTCTCTTTCCGAAGAGAGTCTGTCGGAGGGCGACGGCGGCGGGTACTACGAGTACGAGCTGAACTACGACGCCGAGGCTGCGGAGGCGGAATGGTCCGAGAAGACGTACGCGTTCGAAGCCGCGCAGGGTCGTACGAGCGTCGCGACTCGAGCCGCGTCGTCCCGAGAGAAAAGCGAAAGTCTCTCGAGCGCTCTCTATTTGTTCGAGGGCGAGTCTTCCGCGGCGCGCTCGAAGCGCGCCTCGCAGGTGGAGGAGCGCCTGAAAGCGCTCGTCACGCCCGACAAAGTCTTGGGGTACTACAACGTCCCGCGGATGGTACGACAACGTCACCCGGGCGCGACGATGGGCGTCGCCGCCTTCGCCGGAGACGTCAAACGTTTAAGACAGACTGTCTGGAAGTACGCGCAGTACTTCAACGTCTCCGCTGGGGCCGTGCGCGCCGTCGAGCAGACGGACGCCTTGGTCGAAAATGATGCCTTGGTCGAAAACGCATCTCGAGACCAAAAGAGTTCAGTCGGCGTCGGCGACGTCCTCGGTTCGAACGCGAACGCTTTTCTTTCGCCACCAACTCCGGGCGAAGAGAGAAGAGACCTCTCTCAACGCGCGGCGGCGTCTTCGTCGCGCGGCGCCGACGCGACGCTCTCCTCCGCGCCGCGCGAGATTTCGACGGAAGTTTCGACGGATGCCGTTTTCGAATCAGGCTCCTCAACGTTGGGTCGCGTCTCTCCGTCATCCGGCCATTCCTCGAGTTCGCCCCGGCGCGTCGGCGCGAGGGCGCCTGCGGCTTCCACGAAATCAACGAAATCTTCTCCGTCTTTAAACCCTTCGAAGACGGAGAAGATGGAGGCTGCCGCGCAGTCGGCGGTGGCGAGCGCCGTCTCCGGCGCGGTGGACGCCGCGGTGGACGCCGCGGCGAAACTCGCGGAGGGCGTCGGTTTTTCGGTGGAGAAGGGCGACGAGAGCGGAGTGACCGAGAGAGCCGAACGGGGCGGCTCGTCTTCCGGCTCTGTTTCTTCGAAATCGCGAAATCGCGCGTCGGACGCGGACGGCGACCTGCTCGCGTTCCGCGGCGACGCCGAGGTGGCGGCTTCGGCGAAGACCAAGGCGGCGGCGGGCGTACCGGCGCTTCGGAACGAAAACGAAAACGACGCGACGCCTCGCGCGTTCGATTCGTTTGACCCGCGGTCCGTTTCGGCGATAAACCCGAAAGCGCGTAACGTCTCTTCTCACGCATCCGTCTCCGATGAGACGCCGTCGTCGACGTCTTTGACCGCGCCTTTAACCGCGTCAGACATGGGGTGGCACGACCTGGCTTCCAGCCGCCTCGAGTCCAACCTGGACGTGCAGGCGGCGACGGCGACGGCGCGCGGCGGGGAGGTGGATTTGTTTTTAGCGTCGCCCTCGCAGCACTACGGCTGGGAAGCGCTGGACGTCGTGCTGAGCCTGGCGGCGCGCCGGGACCCGCCCTCGGTCATGAGTCTGTCCTTCGGGGGCATGGAGCAGCCGCGCGTTTTCGAAAACGACCGACCGGACGAGACGTACCAAACTGAGGTGGCGCGCGGAGGCGGAGGCGACGAGCGCGGCGGAAGCGCGACCGCGACAAACGACGACGCGGCGGCGGAACGCGTTTTTTTGTCGAGGGGAGGACCCGTCGCCAGGCTGGGAGCCGAGTCTCCCGGCGCTAACGAAAGCGTCTCGGAAGCTCTCGAAAGCTCCACTTCGGAACGCGTCTCGGCGGGCGTCTCTTCTACAAGAGTCCCGAAGCCCTCCGCGTCCGCGCGCGGCCTGGAGGACGCGAACAAGCCGCGGCCTTCGTACGTCAAGGAAGTGGACGCGTGGAACTTGTTGGAGCGCGTGGACACGGAACTCGCGAAACTCGGTTTGCGCGGCGTGACGGTGGTGGCGGCGTCCGGGGATAACGGCCCGTTTTCGTTCGGGATCCCGAACCCGTACCAGGCGTGGTCCTCGCCGGACACCCCTTGCTCGTTCCAGCCTTCCTTCCCGGGATCCATGCCGCACGTCGTCGCCGTCGGAGGCACTACCGGAGGGAAAGACCCGTTCAAACCAGAGCGCGCCGCCGCCGTCGAGAGCGGCGGCAAAATCACCAGCGGCGGCGGTTTCTCAAACGTCTTCCCGCAGCCGGAGTGGCAAAAGCTCGCCGTGCAGCGATACTTGAAGCAGTACTCCTACGACCTGCCGCCGGAGAGCTTCTTCAACCAAAGCAACAGAGCGTACCCGGACGTCGCGTTCGCCGCGGAGGACATAGCCGTCGTCTTCGCGGATATTCGCCGCGACGACGACGACGCGGCGGAGGAGGCGGAGGCGGCTTCCCTAAGCTCCTCGTCGCGGCTCGGCGGAGAAAGCACGAAGCACCGACTGGACTTGCCCCCCGGCTTGGACGATGCCCTCGCTCGACGCGCGCGGCATTACCTCACCGAGAGCTCCGGCACGTCCTACGCCGCGCCGCTGTTCGCGGGGATGATCGCGCTCGTCAACGACGAGCGGCTTCGAATGAACAAGACAACCGTCGGGTTCGTGGCCCCGGCGTTGTACGCGCTGCACCGCAGCGACGGCGCCGCCGTCTTCAACGACATCAAGGAGGGCTCCAGCAAGTGCCCCAACGCGAAGATGTGCGGCGCGATGGTGGGGTGCTGCAAACACGGCTTCCGCGCGGGAAAGGGCTGGGACCCGCTCACCGGGCTCGGGTCGGTGGATTTTCAAAGAATGCGCGACGAACTCGTGCGGTTACCGTAGACGAGTTTGTACTAGTATTAGGTCGCATGAATACTCTCCGGATCGTTTCGACCACCGACGAACAAAGAGGCGCGGCCGGCGCGTCGCCACCGCGCCGCCGCGACGGCTTGGTTTTTTTCAGCCGCCGCGGCGCGCGCGATTACGTTTTCGCGCAAATCGGCGTCGCCGTCCAGCCATCGCGTCAACGCGTCTTTGGAAACGCTGCGAAACTCACACTTATCGGTCGCCACGAAGCTCGTGATGCGTCTTTTGCGGTCGAGCACGAGCGACGTGTACGCGAAAAAGTCACCGGCGACGTACGTGGCGACGGTTCCGTCGACGTGACGAGTCGACGAGTGCAGCGCCTTCTCGTCGTTCTCGTCGTACGGGCAAAGAGTCTCGAGCACGGAGCCTCGGAGCAGAAGGAACGCCGTCGACGCGGGTTCGCCCCGCGCGGCGATCACGCACCCCGCGCCGCACGCGAACCGGCGCAAAACGGCGCCGTCGCGGAAAGGGGACGAAACCGGAAGCGTCGACGAAACCTCCGTCTGCGACGTACCATCGCAGACGTCGACGGAGACGTCGACGGAGGCGGAGACGTCGACGTCGCGAACTCGCGGACTCGCGTCGAGGGACGGCGCCGTCGCCTCCGCCTCTTTTTCGTCCTCGCCTCCGCTCACCGCGTCTCCGCGCGCTTGCTCCCGCAGCTTCCCGGAAACCTCGCGGAAGAACAGCAGGCGCCTCCGCGCCTCCTCCTCCGCGCGCCGCCGCGCCGCGGGCGGACGCGCGCGCCACGCGCGCAGAAAATCCGCCGCCGGAACCGCCACCACGCGCGCGCGTTTTGTCGCCGTCGCCGTCACCTCGTGGAACGACGGGCGTGACGAATCCCGCGCCGCCGCGGCGCCGTCGTCGCCGCCTGCGTCGCCGTCAATCCGGTTCAGCTCCCGCTTGACGATCGCGGTGTCCCCTATGAAGCCCCCGGGCCCGACGACGCGCACCGCGCGCGACTGACTGACTCCGTCAGAACCGTTTTCAAAAACGGTTCCGGAGCTTCGCGTCATCGACGCCTCAACGCGCCCTTCGACGACGAAAAACGCCGCGACGGCTTCCGAGCCGGCGGCAAAGAGCGTCTCGCCCTGTTCCGCAACGAACGTCTTCCGCGTCCGCGACACGCGCATGGCGGCGGCCGCGAACGCGTCGGAAGCGATGGAACCTACCTCAGAAAAAGACGCGTTTTCTTTTTTCTCGTGACTCGGCGAAAGAGATTCTCGCCGCTCCTCTCGCCTTTTTCTCGCGCGGCGCGCCGCGCCCCAGCCGGTGAGCGGCGACTCGCCGCCGCGCGTCATCCACGGGTCATGCTTGAGATCTCCGACGCGCACGCGCGCGCTCGGGTCGCGCTCGAGCACGCGGGTGAGCGTGTCCCGGAACGCCGAACGATCGAACGATCGCGCGAAGAAACCGGTTTCTTCGTCTCCGGCGTCGAAATTTTTTTCGTCGTCGCTCATCAAAAAGTCGTCGGGAAACGTCACGCGATCGACAGACGCGACGAGACGAAGCGTCTCCGTCGCGTCTTTGCCGTTGACGAACGGCGCGCCGAACGCACAAAAGTACAGCGTCATGCCGAAACTCCACGCGTCCGCCAGGAACGGGTCGTGCGCCTCGCCGGACGCGCACTCGGGGGGCATGTACGCCGGCGTGCCGACCAAGTCGAGACAGACGAAATCGTCGTTTTTTTTCGCGAGGTTTTTTTCGGGAAGGACAAACGTCGTCGCGCACCCGAAATCGGCGAGTTTCGCGACGACGCCTCCCGCGCCGTCGTCGCACAGCAGAACGTTTTCCGGTTTCACGTCCCTGTGCGCGATGCCGTGCTCGTGAATGAACGCCATGGCGTTCAGGAGGTCGCGCGCGATGTCCCGCGTGCGCTCGATCGAAAGCGCCGGGAAATCGAAATCGAACGCGCCGGAGACGGAGTCGTCGTCGGAGACGTCGCCGTCGTTTTTTCTCGCCTTCGCCTTCTTCGCCTTCTCCGCGGCTTCTCGGACGGCTCGTTTCAGGTCCCCCCGGTCGGCGTACTCCAGCACGAGCGCGACGTGCGCGGCGCGCGGGTCGTGCACCACGTCGAGGAACCCCACGACGTTCACGTGAGACGCGCAGACGTCGCGCAACCGTCGCAGCGCCTCGAGTTCGCACTCGAAGGGCGTCAATCTCTGGTTTCGCATCGACCGACCCGAGGGGGCCGCCTCGTCGTCGTCTCGTGCGACATCCTCGGGCCTCGGTAACGTCCGCGCACGGTTCTTGAGCACGCGCTTGACCACCACGGGTCGGTTCTCCCGCTCGACGTCCAGGCAAAGGAACGTCGAGGCCGTCGCCCCCGCGCCCAACGCGGAGAGCACCAGGTACCTGTCTCTCTTGACGTCGTCGGACCCTTCGTCACCCGAGATCTCCCCCGCGTCGCTTCCGCGCGACCCCTCGCCGTCGCTGAAATCGCTGTCCGTCACGAAGCTATCCTCGGAGTCGACCATGGCGACCGACGCCGCGACACCGCGCGCCACGCCGCGCCGGGCGATGTGCGCCCAGGCGCGCACGCGCTTTGAAGAAACGAAACGAAGCCTTGTCGGCGACGAAAGATAAAAGTCCAGTGAACACCGATTCACAAGAGCACGCGCGAGTCACACCACTCGGTCATGGCGTCGGCGTGCCGCGCGTCGGCGTGCCGCGCGTCGGTCCACACCGCCCCTTCGCTCGTCGCGCGTCCGCGGAGCCGCGCCTCGAGCGGCGGGCCCGGGTCACGCGCCCGTCCCCGCGGCGAAAGCAGATCCACCGTCTCGTGGAGCGTGCCGACCGAGAACGAGGCGTCCGGGCCGTCTCCCCCCGAGCCTTCGGCGGGCGCTTCCGAGGACGCCTCCTCGCGCGCGGCGAAGGCTGCGCTGTGGGAGACGTGGTGGTTCGAGGCGCGCAACGCGGACGCGCTCTCTGTGCTGGCGAAGATGCCCGACGCGGATGTCGACGCGAAGACGAAATCCCGCATCGACCCGAAGGCGAAGCAGATGTGGGTCCCCGGCGGGAACACCGCGGTCATCTTGGCGGCGCAGCGCGACGATCCCAAAAGCGTGTTCACGTTACACGAGCTGGGCGCTGACTTGGACGCCACGGACGATAACGGCGCGACCGCGTTACACCACGCGGCGTTTTCCGACGCCGCGAACGCCATCAACGCTTTGCTGAAATGCGGCGCCGACGGCGACGCGCAGGACAAGCGCGACGGGTCGACGCCGGCGATTCTCGCCGCGTACGGGTGTCGAAGAAAAGCTTTAGGTGCGTTGCTTGACTCGAAGAAAGTCGACTTGAAGATACGAGACGTGGGGAACGCCACCGTCGCGGGGCACTGCGCGCAGAGACGGCTGACTGGTGAGCTGACGAAAATACTCGTCGCGTGCGGTCCGGGCGGCGCCGGAGGTTTGCGCCGCGGAGAGAAGACGTTTCTTGCGAAGAAGAAGGAGCTCACGGGCCAGCTCGAGACGCTCGACCGCGAGCAACTGTTTGAGATCGCGCGCGCGTGGCGCGCGAGACCGGCGGAGGGAGACGACAAAAAGGCGCTCATCGTCAAGCTGTTGCAAACCACGCCGTGAAGATAGGATTCGATTCCGCTCCCATCAACAACTTCCGCTACGCTACTTCGTTCCTCCCCCCACGCCGAAGAGTTTCCGCCTCCGCTCCTCGACGCGCGCGCGCATGCGCGCCTTCCATACCCGCTCGTCCTCGGGCGCGTCCGCCGCGAACCCGGCGGCGCTGGAAGGCCGCCGCGACGCGAGCGTCGGCCGTCGCGGTTCCGCCGCCGTCGCCGTCGCCGCCGCCGCCGACGCCGGCCGCGCCCTCGAGGCGTTCGATTTCGCCGCCGACAAAAGGGCGTTCGATTTCGGCGTCGCGTCGACGCTCTCCCTGAGCCGCCGCGCGCCGCGCGCCGCGCTCAGGTCCGCGAGGAGACGCGCGGAGGCGTTGTGCGTCCTGAACGCGCGCTCCTCGGCGAGCATCGCGCCGATCTTCGACGAAGCGCGAGCGTCGGTGAAATCGAACGCGTCGAAATCGCCACCTCCGCGCGGCGCGACGCGAACGTCTCCGGCGACGCTTTCCTTTGCGAAGACCGAGAAATCCCCCTCCTCTACAAACTCTTTCTCGAACGTTTCGCCATCCGAGTCGCGGCCGAGTCTCGGACGCGCGTAACTAAGTTGACCGCCACGTTCGCGGTCCGCGGGCGATCTCGGAAGCGCCTCACGGTCCGTGCTTTCGCGAAAACCCGACCCGCGAACGCCCGCGGAGTCCCGAACCGCCAACCCGCGGTCGACCCAGCTCAGCAGGCGCGAGACCGGCACAGAGACGACCTCGTCCGAGACGTTACTACTCCGCGGAATCGAGACGCGCCGAGTGACGTCTTCTCCGGTCCTGACGTCGACGCCTCGCGAATTCGGTTGAATTCGCGCGAATTCAGATGGTCTTCCGCGACCGACGAACGGCGACGCGGACGGCGCAGGCGCCGATCCGTTGAGATACGGTCCGTACACGGAAGAAGACGCGCGCGCGATATGATCCTCCGGAGGCTCGGCGTACGCGAAATCGTCGTCGCGCGATCGAGACGGCTCGAGATCGAGACGACCGTCGGACGTCACGACGTCGTCGTTCTCGTCGCGCGTCGCGAAACCAATCGCGAACGGCGGCGAACGCGCCGTGCCCGGCCGCGAAAGAAAACGCGTCGGCGTTTCTTTCTCGGCGTCTCTGGAACGCCGTCTCTTGAACGCCTCGAGTTTCGACGCCGTCGAGGGCCGCGAGGACCGAACGCGATCGCGAGAGGATCGCGCGAGCGCGAAATCGCGCGCCGCCCGCGTCGCAGCGGCGACGGCGTCCGCGCGAGACGCGACGTCGCCGCCGCTCTTGAGCGCCTCCGAGGCGACGCGCACCGCGAAGGAGGCGGCTTCCACGGCGGCGCGAGCCGCCTCCGCGGTGCGCGCTCCGTCTCCGTCGTGGCGGTCGACGGACGCTCTCGGGAGAGCGTCCGTCTCCGTCGCGCTCGTTTTATCACCGCCGCTCCTCCTCAGCGCGCCTCTCGCCAGGCTCTCGCGCTGCGCGGTGAGCATCTCGCGGCGCGCCTCGTCGCGCGCCACGGCGGCGGCGTGCCGCGCGTCCTCGAGCGCCATCTTTTTTGCCGCCGCGCGCTCAGCCTCGCCCGGCGCCCAGAGGAACGGCTCCTCCAGCCGACCGTCGTCGTCTTCTTTGCCTTTTCGATTGGCCATTGCGTCGCGCGGCGCGCCCGCCTCGAAAGACGAGTCCACGAAAAACGCGCGCGCGGCGTCGACGGCGGTTCGCGTGCCCGCGATGGACGAGACGCGCGTCGAGACAATCTCGCGGCGGTCATCGTTCGTCTCACCTCGATCGTCGGCTTCCACGACGCCGATCGCCTCCGCCATACCCACCAAGTCGCCGTCGCGGACGATGAGCGCCATGGTCTCGCGCGACGACGCGTTTTCGACTCGTGTCTTGGTCGCTTCCCACTCGCTCTCTTCCTTCGAGCGCATCAAGCGAGCCGCGAGCTGAGCGCGGTAGTGCTCAAGGAACTCGTTCTCGGGGTTTGCAGTCTTCTCCGCCTCCGTCTCCGCGTGCAGCGCGACGACGAACGACTGAGCGACGAGCGCCGAGTCCGCGGGGTCGGCGGGGACGTCCGCGGCGAGCCGCGCCGACGCGTCCGTCCCTCCCGGGACGCCGTCTTCGACCGAAGAGTCGCCGTCGCCGGGATCGCCGGGATCGCCGTCCCCGGGATCTCCGTCCCCGCGGACGGAGACGGAATCTTCGTCATCCACCGCTCGGCGTTCGTCTTCGAACGCGTCTTCGAACGCGTCCCCGTCCCCGTCCCCGTCCCCGTCCCCGTCCCGACGCGTCCCCGTCTCCCCCAGGCGCGCGTCCAGCGTCCTCCCGTCCCCGCCGTCGCACCGCCGCGCCCACACCGAGTCGTCGAACAGGAAGCTCGACGCGTTCGCGGCGGCACGCGCCGCGCTCAGAGCCGCCGCCGCGAACGCCTTCGCGCGAGCCTCGTCGCGTCGCTTCTCGGAAGAAGGAAAAACCGTCGTTTGCTTTTCGGAAAGCTTTCCGACGGCGCCGTCGGCGACGTCGTCCACGACGGCGGCGAGCGCGAGGTCGACGTCCAGGTGGTCGAGCCGAACGGCGTGCGCGACGTCCGCCTCGCTCCAGAACAGGCGCCACGCCCTAATCGCGACCGACGCCGGCTTGTGATGTTCCAGAGCGACGGAGACGGCGGGAGTTTTCGCGGCGAGCGTTTTCGTTTTCGTTTTCGTTTTCGTCATCGCGCCGCCGCCGGAGTCTCCCGCCGACGTCTTTTCGCGAAAAGAAAACACCCCAGCAGAGCCTCGCAAAGGCGAAAAGGCGAAGGACCCGAGCTCGGCGAGCACCGGCACTTCGCGCGGTGTGGCGTCGTTGGCCACCAAACACGGCTCCACGACGAGCCCCGCGTCGCGACGGCCCCCGTCGGCGATCAAAGCGGAGGTCTCGCCCACTAAAGAGCCCCAGGCGGTTTCGAACCCGTCGCGGAACGCGGGGGTTTTGGTCCCGGCTTTCGAGCGCACGTTGAATTTCCCCCACTCCCCCTTGAGCGTCGCATCCAGCATCGAGTCCACCGCTTTTCCCGCGTCTGAAGCCACCGACTGTGAGCCCCCACAGACCTCGAACCACGCATAAGCCCACGCGGTGTGCGGGTGCGAAGGACCGAGATCGGGGTTGTTCGCCGCGTACGTCCAGGCGCGGTGGAAAAACGAAGCGCACCCGCCGCCGCGCGCGACGTCGCGCGCCGAGGACGTCCTGAACCGAAGCACGCCGAGGTTCGCCAGCGCCGCGCTGGTCAGCGCGGAGGCGTCGCGCCAGCGCCGAGCCGCGTCCGCGGAAGCCACCAGCTTTGTGCGCCGGTCGATCTTGCGCTTCCTTTGGGACGTTTGATCAAACGTGGAAGGAAAGGCTTTCCGCGAACTCCTTTCCGACCCGTCGTTTGAAAAAGTCGCCTCGGCGTTCAAGGCGTCGGCGTCTCGCGCGGCGGCGCGCGCGCGCGCCGCGCCGAGCGCGATGGCCCTTTCGAACCTCTGCGCCGCCTCCTCGAAACGCCCCTGGTGCGAGTACATCAAGCCGAGCCTGTTTAGAATCTCGCCCGGGTCGGAGGCGGCGCGAGCCAACGACGCGCGCTCGTCGTCGGCGTCGTCGGCGGCTTCGGCTTGGTTCAAAATCTCGAGAGCGTCGCGCGCCGCCGGCGGAACCGCCGCCGCCGACGCCGCCGCGTCCAGCGCGGCGTGCAGGAGCACCTCCGCCTGCGAGAAGCCCTTCGCGCGCGCGCGCGACCAGGCGATGGACGCGAGGTGCGACGCCGAGCGCGGGTGCGCGAAAACGATGCTTGAGCGCGAAGTGAGCGAGACGGAGTGGCCGTCTCTTCGGAAACCGCGCGTCTTTCTCGCCGCGGCTTCGTCGACGCCGAGCGCGTGCCGGAAACACGCCTCGGCGGTTTCGGCGTTCCCCCGATCCGTCGCGACGCGACCGAGCGCCGCGAGGAGCGGCGCGCACGCGCCGCATCCCGGGCCTAACGCGCGCTCGAAACACGCCAGAGCCCTCCGCAGCAAAACCTCAGCCCCCGAGGCGTCGCCGTCGTCGCGCGCGAGCAAAGAGAGTTTCGCGAAACCGCGGCCCGCGCGGCGCTCGGCGACGCGCAGGCGACGCTCGGCGGCGGCGACGCACGTCTCCGAGCCGAGTCGAACGCGCTCGAGCACGTCGCGGTGCGCGTTTTTCAGTGAAAATGCTTCCAGCGCCTCGAACCCGGCGGCGACGAGCGCGTCGCGTTCGGCTTCGGCGGCGGCGGCGTTCGAGCGCGCGACGCGCGCGCCCTCCTCGATGAGCGCGCGCGCCTCCTCCGCGCGCCGCTCCGATCGAGAAAGCGCGCCGGCGGCGATGAACGTCTCGCCCGCGCCTTCGTGCGCCGGGCCGAGCGTCGCGACGGTGGCGCCGAGCGCCTGCGCGTACATGGGCCGAGCCGCGCGCGCGCCCGCGCCGCCGGCGGAGACGCGTCCGAACTTGGCGGACGAGCGGCGGGGAGTGAACGCGCCGTCTCCGAAGTAAGACCCGTCGGCGCCGGAGGAAACGCGCCTTCGGACACCCTCCGCCACGCACCACGCCGCGCGCGCGGCGGGGAGCGAGCGCGCGCCGTAGAAGCGCTCGGCGAACGCGTACGCGGGTTTAGACCACGCGATGAGCGTCGTGATCTGGCTCGAGTAGTGGTCTTCTTCTTCTTCTTTCCCTCGCGACGAAAAGGGTTCTTTTAACGAACCGTCACCGTCGACGTGATCTCCGAACATCTCCGACTCGAAACCGCCGAAGCCGCCCTCCACCACGGCGCGCGCGGCGGCTTCCGCGGCCACCGTCTTCGCCGCGCCCGTCTCCGGGTGGTCGTCCCCGAGGAGCGCCGCGGCGACCGCCACGAAAACGTCCGAGGCGTCCCGCGCGTCCTCCGGGCTCGAGCGCGGGTCGAAGGCGTCGCGGCGCCGGCGCAACGCGTCCAGCAGGCCGAGGACCTCGTGTGTGGGCGAGACGAGACTACCGCGCGATGCTTCGGGAAACCGCGGGAAACCGTGATTGTCGTCAGCGCCAAACGCGACGTCCTCCTCGCGTTTGAACGATAAGCCCCGGGCGGCGGTGTCGGACACGCGGCTCGCCATGAAAGAGTCGGCGGGAGAGCGCCTGTCCAGCACCGTCGTGAGCGCGCGCGAGACGCGCGGCGTCGCCGTCGCCAGCGCGGCGCGGCGCCACGCGCGAATCTCCTCCAGACGCGCGTCGAAAAGAGTCTTCTCCTTTTCGACCCACTCTTTTCCGCCCACCGCGCCCGCCGAGTACGGCAAAACCGAAACCACGTCCACGCGCGCGCTCGCGGCGAGCGCGGCGAGCGTGGGCGGCGAACGCAGCGCGCTTCCGAACGCCGAGCACTCGAACAGCGTCTCGCGCCACGGGGACGGGAACACGCCGGAGAAGTCCCCCGAGCTCGCCGCCGCGAACGTCTCGCACGCCGCGGACGCGTCCTTCGCGAGTTTTGGCAGGGCCGAGTCGATGCGCGTCGCTCGGCCGTCCACGTCCACCGTAGGACAAGCCTCGTCGTCATCGGCGGCGCCGTCGGAGTCGCGTCCGTCGGAACCGCCGGCGCCGAAAACAAAAGCGTCGTCGAACCTCGAAGCGTCGTCGAACGTCGAAGCCCCAAAGAACCACCTCTCGAACATTCGCGTGGACCGCGACGTCATGAGACACAACGCCTCGCACCGCGCCAGCGCGAGCGCGCACGTCACGCCGCTGCGCCCTCGCGGCGGTCCGAACCGCTCTGTCGCCGCCGCCAGCGCCGTTAGAGCCGACTCGGGCGTCTTCAACCAGCAAAACACCGACGCGAGCGCCAGGCAACACCCCGCGTATCGGCCCGAGTGCGCTGCCATGCGCCGCGACCGTTCGCGCACGGCGCTCAAGTCCGTTTCCGTCTCAGTCTCGTCCTCCTCCGACATATCAAGCCACGCGCGCGCGCGCTCGGCGACGGCGGTGGAGATCAACGACGTTGTCGGCGACGGCGCGGAGCCCGCGCCGTTTGCCAGAAGAACCGCCAGCTCCGATCGCAGGCCGGGTTTGGCGAACGCGGCGACCGCGCCGGGTGAGCCCCCTATCAGCGCAGACAGAGACGCGTAGTCTTCGGCGGCGGAGCAGTGCCACGCCGCCGCGCGCGTCAGACGACGCGACAGTCGGATGCGTTTCTTTTCGACTTTGTTCTTTTCCTCTTCGCCGGCGTCGTCGCCCTTCTCCTCCAGGAAAAACGCGGCTATGTCCGCGTGGAGCCTGCGCCTGACGCTCTCGCCGTCCAGCGCGGAGCGCGCGTGGGGGGGGGCGTACCGCCGCAAAACGCACGCGCGCGTCGGCGCGTCGCGGAACGTCAGGGGGACGTCGTCGTCGTCCTCGGCGCCGGCGGAGTCGCGTCCGTCGGAACCGCCGTCGCGAAAAGCCTCCTCGTCGGCGCCGCGTTTTTCTTTTTTCCGCGCGCGAGCGAAACTCTCGGCGTCGAAGATGTCCTCGTCCCCCTCGAAGGGCACGCGCTCCGCCGCCCACGACGCGCGCGTGGTCCACG
>Ga0209666_1001625_pt1 | contig 17204 bp, 23 predicted proteins | sample SaaInlV_125m_DNA_FD_184679 | JGI IMG/M metagenome (GOLD analysis project Ga0209666, IMG submission 184679) | Marine microbial communities from expanding oxygen minimum zones in the Saanich Inlet - Saanich Inlet SI037_S3LV_10m_DNA (SPAdes)... | ecosystem: Environmental > Aquatic > Marine >...
TTTCCAAACACCGGCATATATTGCGATAGTAATATCGATCCTAACAGATGGAATATTATCAGTAGAGATACTGGTATACAGTTGCAACCTACTATTAAAAAAGGAAAGTTTATCATACTAATGATGCAACGCAATGGAGGCTGGAGCATGAAAGGGCTTGATGTACAAGATTGGGCAATACAAACTATTACACGCATTCGTAAGCACAGTGATCGTCCTATTGTAGTACGAGCACATCCTGGAGACAAGGCAGCACATATATATTTAAATCATCGTACTTCAAGATTAGCAAGAATGGGAGGAGTACGAATAAGTGATTTTAATACACCATTGGAACAAGATTTACACAAAGCATGGGCAGTAGTTAATCATAATAGTAGCAGTGTAGTAGGTCCTGTTATACAAGGCTATCACTCATTTGTAACCGATAGTACACATAGTCAATGCGCTGATGTATCACATGATGATTTTCATAGAATTGAAAACCCAAAAGAGTTTGACAGAGAAGCATGGCTACAACGCATTAGTATGTTTCATTGGAAGTTTGATGAACTAAGAAACGGAACTTGTTGGCGCCACATGCGCAACTACTGCCAATAACTTTCAGTACGTTTGACTTTTAAATCTTTAGGTTTATTACTTTTTCCAACTTCTTTTCTGTCACCTTTTAAATGATCAAAGTATTTTCCTAAATCACTATTGATCATTGGATGGCCTTCACCGTTTATTAAATCACCGCTTATGTTAAAAAACGGCACTCGACTATGTTTGTGTTGTATTTTTTTTCTTACTTCTTCAAACACATAACTATCATGCCATTCTTCCATTCTAAAAATACCGTTTTCTGCATCTTGATACACACGTTCAAACTCTGCTAAAAACTCTTGTGCTGCATCTGTTTTAAGATTAAGACCATAAAAGCCGCACTCTGGCCATTTCTTTCCACGTCCTAAATAACTCATCCAAGCACGTTTGGGTGTAAACTTTTGTAAGTCCATTAACAACGCAGGTGAGTGTACATATGTATCAGCATCGAGCCATACAAGCCAATCTGTGTCACATCGTTGTGCAGCATCAAATACTGCATAAACTTTGTTGGCAAATCTTACAGCATTCCATTTAAACTCTTTGTGCCAATCTCTCGGGCGTCTGGCTTTTATTTCTGCAGGAGGAATACCATTTGCTTTAGGAACATCTTTCCATTTGTTTTTAAACGCAACTAACTTTGGCAATGTTGCATGGTGATCCATTATATGAATACGAGGATCATTGGTAACTGGTACACAATCTTCTGCATATAGATATAGTTTAATCTGCTGGTCGATGTTTTTGCTAAAACTATCTACAAAGCGTTGTCCATATAAGTCCAAGACAGGCTTATGGAAAGTTGATACGAAAGAAATTGTTGTCACAGGATAATCCTTTGTTAAATACACTACAGGAGTATTTACACATGCGGTTTAGTTTTTTTAGAGAATATGGTGCAATGAATAGTACTCCAGTGTTTGATGCATTTGAACGTAGTTTATTAGATGCAGGTCACACTGTTCTCGGTGACGATATGCACAGCGATGTTGCTGTAATATGGAGCGTACTATGGAACGGTAGAATGGTTGGCAATAAACCTATATGGGAATATTTCCAAAAAACTGGTCGCAATGTGATTGTATTAGAAGTAGGCGGAATCAAAAGAGGCACAACATGGAAGGTAGGACTAAATGGGATTAATAGAGATGCTTACTTTGGGTCCAATAATAATAACAGTGATCGCCATCGTTTACTCGGTTTATCGCTAAAGCCTTGGCGCACAGATGGCGAGTATATACTAATATGTGGACAACATGATAAAAGTCTACAGTGGCAAGGCATGCCGCGGATGAGCAACTGGGTAATGAATACTATAGAAGAAATACAAACTTATACCGATATGCCTATAGTATTCCGACCACACCCAAGATGTCCCTTGCCTGCTATTGAACATCAGTACAAAAATGTTTATAGAGATAACCCTCAAAAACTATCAAATACATATGACGATTACAACTTGTCATTTAGCAAAGCTCACGCTGTTGTTAGCTGGAGTAGTAATCCAGGGCCGTTGGCTATATTATCTGGCATACCTGTATTTGCAGGTCCTAGTAGTCTTGCATACGATGTCTCAAATATTGATTTTAAAAATATAGAATATCCTCTTCGTCCAAATCGTAAACAATGGCTTAATGATTACGCTCATACAGAATATACTATTGAAGAAATATCGCAAGGATTGCCATTGAAAAACTTGACTAATAAGCTATAATATGCTATATTATTTGTATGGACTTAGAAAATACACTTTATAAATTATTGTACGATGTTAAAATAGAAACACCTGCCCGTTCTATTTTAGAAAGCATATGTCAGCAAACACAAAAAGATATTGCCTTAACTGACAGGCAATATGCATTGGTTGTAGAAAAACTAAAACCATTTGAGTCAGAGTTAGATGGTGTTCTAATAGAACATATTCCTACACGTATGCCTTTGAGATCTATCGATAGACAAAAGTATATCAAGATTGTTGATCATCAGGAAGCTTCTGGAAATGAGTATATTTCAAAATATCTTAGTGAATCTTTTAAGCAAAACTGGAAATGGATAAAAGTAAGATTTCCGTTTGCTAAAAAAGATATAGTAAAAATACAAAGTCTAAATATTTCAAGTAAAGAATATATTCATCATAGAGGTTCGCATGAACATTTTTATAAACTAACACCAATAAATGCATTTAAGGTTGTCGAAGCCTTAAAGTTGCGTAACTTTGAAGTAGACAAAGTATTGATTGAATATGTTAGCAAAGTTAAAGATATATTAACTGCTGAACTAAAATATAACTCATCGTTTGAAAATGTAATAAAAAGAATGGATGAAGAAGAACAAAAATACATACACAGTTTAACTCCGTTGCAACAAGCCGATCGTTCAATAAGATATGGCTATTTAATAAACAAAGTCGATGCATTTAATTTAACAGAAATGATTGCTTATAGAACAGATGCTGCTGTACCAGCAGATCCTGAAATATGGTCAATAAATGACATTGCTAATAGTATTAATACACTTGATCGCTTTCCATTAATTATTACAGTTGACGAAGATGAATGTTATCACCAACTAGTTGAGATACATCAAGCCTTTGTGCCATACGTTGATGATAGTTTGCAATCAGTTATGTTTAGAGCAGACTCAAATGATATAAAAAACACAGAGATGAATGCATATGTAAAAAATCAAAAGCTCAACAATTGGGTTGACAATAATACAAAAATCGTGTATATTAAAAAGAACAAACTACCTAAGCCTTTGTTGAGTTCTAGTTTTTTACCCATTTGCTGTTTAAGTAAATCTAGTATACGCCCTCATAATAATGTAAAGTCTTATGTAGATATGAACTGCGACTGCATTATATATAATGATAATCATGTAGGTCTTTTTAGGAGTTATGCCAGTGGCAAGTTGTAAACTTATAATCGAGGATGAAGTAAACATTAAGATTGAAGGTCTTGATGTTGATGTCCGGCGAAAACTTAGTAATGCATTAAAGTTTGAAGTGCCGTATGCAAAGCATATGCCGCAGTATAAACTAGGACGTTGGGATGGCAAAGTTGCGTTCTTTGGTATTGGCGGCACAGGATATGTTAATCACCTTGATGTTGTGCAACAAGTACTTGCAAAGAATAGAGTACAGATTGTTGACATTGAAGACAAAAGGCACCCTATTACATTAAACTTTACACCAGTAACAGAAACATACTGGAAAGATCAAGGCGTAGTATGGCCTGAAGGTCACCCAGCAGAAGGCGAAGATATTATTCTACGTGACTATCAAGTAGAAGCAATCAATAACTTTTTGAATAATCCACAGAGCTTGCAACAGATTGCTACTGGTGCAGGTAAAACTATTACCACAGCAACGCTGTCACACATAACTGAGCCGTATGGTAGAAGTCTTGTGATTGTCCCTAACAAGTCGTTAGTAGAACAAACAGAAGAGGACTATATTAACTGCGGGCTCGATGTAGGGGTGTACTTTGGAGACAGGAAGAACTTAGGTAAGACTCACACTATTTGCACTTGGCAGAGTTTAAATATTCTTGACAAGAAGCACAAGGACGGAAGCGCAGTGTTATCACTTGCTGAGTTCCTAGAAGGTGTAAGCACTATTATTGTTGACGAAGTACACCAAGCCAAAGCAGAAGTTCTTAAAAACCTGCTCACTCGCAACCTACGTAATGCACCCATTCGTTGGGGACTAACTGGCACAGTGCCTAAAGAGAAGTTTGAGTTTGAAAGCATTCATGCTAGTCTAGGACCTGTTATTGGTAATATCAGTGCAAAAGAATTACAAGATAAAGGTGTGTTATCACAATGTCATGTTAACGTAGTACAACTAATAGACACAGTAGCACACAGCGGTTATCAAGAAGAATTAAAATATTTAACAACAAATACAGCAAGATTAGAATATATAGGCAAACTACTAAACACAGTAAAAGATACAGGCAACACACTTATACTAGTAGATAGAATATCAGCAGGACAAGCACTAGCAGAACTTATACCTAACAGCACGTTTGTAAGCGGCGCTGTTAAAAATAAAGATAGGAAAGAAACATATGATACAATCCGTGAAGGCACTAATGAGGTTATTATCGCAACCTATGGAGTTGCTGCTGTGGGTCTTAATATTCCTCGTATTTTTAACTTGGTTCTTTTGGAGCCTGGGAAATCCTTTGTAAGAGTTATTCAAAGTATTGGTAGAGGTGTAAGAATAGCAAAAGATAAAGACTTCGTACAAATATGGGACTTGACATCAACATGCAAGTTTGCGAAGCGACACTTAACTCAGCGTAAAAAGTTTTACAAAGAAGCAGAGTATCCATTCACAATTGAGAAAGTAGATTGGAATAAATGAATATACTTACATTAGAAAACAAAAGTTTTAACTTAAATAGTTTGCCAGACGAAGTAGATGACACTATGCGATTTAGTGTACTTGATAATAGTAGTCCACAAGATCCTGATTTCTTTTATGTACCATTGATCTTTTTAGAAAGTTTTAATAGTCCAGCAGCAGTTATAGAAATAAATGGTAATCAAGTTACTATGCCATTAGATTGGTGTATTGCTGTTGGATGTAGTGAAGCAGGTAGTGACTTAGAAGTACTACCGATCACTAGTTTAAACGAACGTGGATTTGAATCTTTCTTGTTCAATCCACTAACTAGTTACCAGCCAGGTTTTGGCAGCATTGAGATAGTAAATTTCTATAACGATGTTAAATGGTATTTTCCTAAAATGAAAAATGGACAACTTTTAAGTGTTCCTATTACCGAAGGAGAAAATCCTCTATGTGCATTTTTTGTTAAAGATATAAGTAGACAGTGTGAGATAATAGATTTTGGAAAACTTTTATAACAGATATCATAGATATATAGATCTGCCTTTTGAAATAAAAAAGCCAGATCTATTTGATACTAATCAAAAAGCTGTAATGCAACAGCATTTACCAAATCACTATGATCAAAATATGGTAGATTTTTTAGCACAGTTTGATATGAAGCTGTTGATGATTGAATGTTTTTATACTCCACCAAATAACGGTAAGGTACCTATACACACAGACTTTTATCATTACGAAACAGAGTTTGTAAAAATAAATCAAACGTGGGGACCCGAAGACGGCGAAATAATATGGTACAAAGCAGATAAAACATTTGAGTACACAGTTAAAACTGGCATGAATACCGATGGAGAGCAAAGTGTAATATACGACGACGAAATAACTGTGCTCACAGCAGCACCAAAAGACTGCACAGTGTTGCATAGAGCTAATACAAATAAACCTAGTATTGTAAATACAGGTGTATTGCACGGCACACTTAATCCAGGAAATCAGCCAAGATGGACAGTATGCTTTCAACCAGTTTGGGATATTGAAACAGAACAGTATGTTAGTTGGCATGAGGCAATGGATATATTTAAGGAGTATATAAAATAGACGTACATAGATATATAGATCTTCCTTTCGAAGTAAAATGGCCCAGTGATGAGTTGTTTACATTTGATAAAGATAATAAAGCGTTCCAAAATGTTATCTTTAATGACGAAGATTGGAAACCAAATAATCAGCCATTAATTGACTTTCTAAACAACGCAGGTATAGATATTATACACGTAGAAAGTTTTTTCACACATAGGAATCATTACGGTGTTCTGCATAGTGATTATTCATGGCTATCAAATCACACAAAACTAAACATTAGTCGAGGTGGCAACGACAGCGGCATTGAATGGTTTACAAGTACTAATCCTGTAAATGTACCTCCAATTCCGCCTGATAAAGAACAAAAACTAAAAGACCATATACTAACAGCAAGTATGAAAACCTGCACAAAAATAGGTAGAGCAACTACACATAAACCAAGTCTTTGTAATGTAGGACAACTACACAGAACATACAATGATAGTGACGAAGATAGACATACACTGTGTTTTGTATTAATATACAAGGATACAGAAACTGTATTAGATTTTAATGATGCAATAGAAATGTTAAAGGAGTATATAACATAATGGGAATAAAAGCAGGAAAGATTTGGGGTAACACAGAGTTGGTACATGCAAACGGTGTATTAGAGTTTCACCGTATTGAGTTTAACAAAGGTTACAAATGTAGCGAACACGAACACGAGTTCAAATGGAATGGCTTTTATGTAGAGTCAGGACAAATGCTTGTGCGTGTATGGCAAGATGATCAAGGACTAGTTGATGAAACTATTTTAAATGCAGGTGACTTTACACAAGTTAAGCCAGGCAAGATTCATCAGTTCGAAGGTTTAGAAGATGGTGTTGCATTTGAGTTGTATTGGGCAGAGTTCAATCATAACGACATTGTAAGACGCACAAGTGGAACATCAGTTGGGTAGTCTTATTGAAGGTGAAACTTTAATATACGAAAACGCTGATGGCGTTGTTTATGCACGGTATGCTAACAAACCTGAGATACCCCGTTGGATTATCGGCGGCGATACAGCAGCAGTATCTCGGGCACAGGGAACGTTGTTTGGTTATGATGAATGGCGAGACATGCAAATAACTGCTGATCAAAATCCTACATTAAAGAAACAACTTGACAGATTACTAGTAGTGTACTATACTATTAAGGATAGCATTAAGGATTGAATATGAGAATTATAGCAGGCCCTTGTCAGCATGAAGGTCTAGCACAAAGTGCAGAGATTGCCAAAGAGTGCAAACGTGTATGCGACAAGTATGGCATTGAATACTACTTCAAAGCAAGTTACGACAAAGCCAATCGCTCAAGTATGCAAGGTGTACGTGGTATGGGCATGGATGCTACACTCACAGACTTTTTAGCACTAAAGGTAACACTAGGTGTAAAGACGCTTACTGACGTACACGACTATGTGCAAGTAAATCGCATTGAACGAGAATTTAGAGATGCAGTTGATGTCTATCAGATTCCTGCATTTCTATGTAGACAAACTGACTTAATACAAGCAGCGTGTGCTACTGATAAGATTATTAATATTAAAAAAGGACAGTTCTTAGCACCTTGGGATATGACAGGTATACTAAGTAAGTGTATAGACGCTAAAGAAGTTTGGATTACAGAGAGGGGTACTAGTTTTGGATATAACAATCTTGTCGTTGACTATACTGGGCTTATGTATATGCTTGACAATTATGAACACGATATTGTTTTTGATGTTACGCACTCTGTCCAAAAACCCGGAGGACTTGGGTCTAGTTCAGGCGGTAATCGTGCTTACGTGCCTGGGTTGGCTCGTGCTGGGAGCGCTCTTGGGATTAGAAGTTTTTTCTTGGAAGTCCATCCTGACCCTGATCTAGCACCTAGTGATGGTCCTAATATGTTACATTTAAAAGACTTTGAAGATGTAGTTAAACAAATCAAAACTATAAGTGATGCAGCAACAGGATACACGTGGCTATGACAACAGCAATACTAATACCAGCAAGATATGCAAGTACACGTTTTCCTGGTAAAATGATGGCAAAGTTAAATGGTACGCCATTGATTGAACATGTATACAATCGTTGTGTTGCTACAGGATTAGATACATATGTACTAACAGACCATCAGGACATATACAACTACATGGCCGCCGACAAATGTATTATGACACAGGATGCAGAAAACGGAACAGAACGTTGTATGCAAGTAATCGACAAAGTGTTTGAGTATGATAGATATATAAATGTACAAGGCGATATGCCTGATATTACAAGCGATATTATTCGTGCAGTTGAAAACGAACTACAACGCAGTGATGTAGCAACTGCATACACACCGATGGATTTTAACTTGCGAAATGATCCAAACAGTGTTAAAATGATACACAGCAGAGGCAGGGCACATTGGTTTTTACGTGCAAGCCTTACATACGGTGATCATCACTTAGGCGTTTATGGCTACAACAGAGAAGCCAAGGCAATGTACACTACTAGTAGAAAGTTTATAGAAGAGGATATTGAAAAACTTGAACAGCTACGCTGGATACAAAACGGTATTAAAATTGGCGTAGTAGAAGTTGAGTTTAACGGTATTGAAATAAATTCACCACAAGATCTAAAAGATTGGCACAATAAAAATGAGATATGAAATAACTAAAACTGACCAAAAAGCAATAGACGAATGGTTATCTAACGGAAATAAAATAGACGTATGTCCGCCTGGGGCAAGGACCGAACAAGACGATATTGTTTATACTTGGGGTAAGAAAAAGAAACCAGCAGCAAAGAAATCAAAAAATGCCAAATAAAGAACTAGACTTGTTTAAAGTACTAATACCAGCAATCGATAACAACATGAAAGAGTTATACGATGCTGCTAGTGATGTTGGCAAAAAAGATATTAAAGGCGACTTATGGAATCTTAACAGATACATAAGTAGTGTCAAAGGCAACTTTGAAAAAACAGCACTAGCAGTTTTTAAAGTAAATGAATACTATAATAAAAACTGGAATGTATTAGGCGGCACAAATCACATTAAACTACAGTGGCAGTTGTTGTGTGTTTCAGGCAATACAGGAAAACAACAGTTCCATCCGTGGATCGGACTAAAGAAAAAGAAAGACGATAGTAGTAAATCGGTAAAACTATTATCACAAATATATCCTAATATGAAACTTGATGAGGTCGAAACACTTGCTAGAATATCTACAAAAAAAGAAATCAAGCAACTTGCAAAAGATCACGGATACGAAAAAGTTGACATCTAAATATACATGTGAATATTGTAATAAAAGTTATTCAAAAGAGAGTACTCTTATTGCCCACATGTGTGAGCCAAAAAGACGTTGGCTACAAAAAGATGAAAAACGTGTACAAGTTGGATTGTATGCATTCCAAAGATTTTATATATTAAGTGCAGGTAATAAAAAAGAAAAATCATACGAAGAGTTTGTCAAGAGCAGTTTTTATAATGCCTTTGTTAAGTTTGGAAGTTTTGTTAATAATGTTCGTCCCCTTTATCCTGATAAGTATATTGACTATGTTGTTACTAGTAATGTAAAACTTGATCACTGGTGTAGAGAAGAAATGTATGAAAAATATGCCAACGAGCTTATTCGTAAGGAAGGCGTACAGACTGCACTTGAACGTAGTATTGATACTATGGTAAAATGGGCAAAAGAAAATAACAGTTTGTATAATAATTATTTTTCAGGTGCTAGTACAAATAGAATCACTTGGGATATTAGAGACGGTAAAATATCTCCGTGGTTAGTATTAAACTGCAAAACAGGTAAAGCTGCACTAAATAATTTTAATGACGAACAGTTAACTATGTTAGGCACAGTACTAGAACCAAGTCATTGGGCAATGCGATTTAAACGTAACCCACGTGATGTCGAACTAGTAAAACAGGTTGCAAAGGAAGCACAACTATAATGAATCGAAAACTACTAGATGGCACCGAAGTACCAGCATTGGATATACCTGTAGTATTAGTTGTTAAAACAAAGTGTCCAGGTAAGTATAAACTGGTTGACATGGAAACTGGATTAGAGTATATTGGTGTTATACCAGAATCCAATGACGGATATTTTTGGAAGAGAACTGATGCCTGATATTGATATAGACTTTGCAGACAGAGATATTATATTATCTCAGCTCAAGCATCGTGTGGCAAAACTAGACACAGGCAAGAAGCACAACACAGGAATCTATGCTACAGAGATTCCACATAATCCTATTGACAACTTGGCCACAGTTGAACACAAGACCGCAGACGAACGTGGCTATTTTAAACTAGACTTCCTTAACGTAAGCATATACAAAGACGTTAGGAACGAAACACACCTAGCACAACTAATGGAACAAGAACCTATCTGGAAACTGTTAGAACATGCAGATTTTAGTAATACAGTGTTTCATCTCAACGGGCACAGCGAGTTACTAAAAGTACTAAAACCTACTTCAGTAGAACAACTAGCAGCAACACTAGCAATCATTAGACCGGCCAAAAGATATCTAGCAAATGAAAGTTGGAATACAATAATAGAGGAAGTTTGGAAGAAGCCCGAGGAAGGTTACTACTTTAAGAAAGCACACGCTGTTAGTTATGCAGTAGCGTGTGTAGTTCATATGAATTTATTGTGTGAACAACTTAGCGAGCAGGCTTCCGCATAACTTGAACACTTTTTCGTTTGATACGTTTTATAGTTAGATTGTTTAAGTTAACACACGGCCCAACAATAACTTTAACATCTTTGGTATTCATTGTCATTAGACTATAACTAATATCTTGTATTTCTTTACGTAAGAAAATATTAATAGGAATCATTCTGTTTGATTCCCACCACCATATTTCACCAAGTTCAATCAATAACTCTTTGTGTGCTGACGTTTTGAGTTTAGTGTATAGATACATGGTTGTTACTGTTACATCTTGATTAACAATAATTCCTACATATTCATTGCCGCCGTAAGCTACTACGCTTAGAAAAGGAAATTTTTGTTCAATATCTTTTAATAACATACCATAAATACTTATATAAAAAAGGTCCCGCCGATGCAGAAAACTTATAGATATTTAGCAAAGAACCAAGTTACCATCGTTGCCAATCTGGCAGGATTCATAACGGAGTATAGACCAGTGTATCAAAAAACCCTAAATGTTTATCGAGGTATAGACAACTTACTACATTTTGAAGTTAAGAACCATGATCAGAAACCAGTTAGTCTTGCAGGCTACACACCTAAGTTTATGATGTTTGACGAGAACAACAACTTGGTTGTTGAACACGATGGTACTGTGTTAGATGATGTAGTATCTAAAACTACAAGTGCAGCTGAAAGCGCAGCCGATACAACACTCGAGTTTAGTAGTACTAGTGGTATTGCTGTTGGTCAAACTGTTACTGGAACCTATATTAAACGTAATACGTTAGTGAGTGCAATAGCAGGAAATACAGTAACACTAAACAAAAGCTCTTCAGCTGCTGTTCCAGCTGGTACTAGTATTACATTTCAAACAAATGCGCAAAAAGGTGTATTTACTATAAATGTAACTGAAAACGATTTGTTAAATCTAAAACAACAATATGCAAAGTATGCAATCTATCTTGTAGACAGTACCGGTGCAAAAACATTAACATATAGCGAAGCACATTTTGAAGCAAAGGGAACTATCTTTATTGATGGGTTTGCATTTCCAGGACCATTAGATACTTACAGTATAAATGGGTTTGTAAGTGATCAAGCAGAACCAGAAGATTGGAGCACTGAGAGTTTAGATGCACAGCCTGGACTTAATGGTAATATTGCACTACATACCGCAGTATTTTATACAAACGAGTTTGCTGGAGATATTGTAGTACAAGGCACACTTGAAAATCAAGTAACCCTTAATACATCTTGGGCAAATATTACTACAGTAACACTTGACGGAACAGAAACTGAACCTACACCAGTAAACTTTAATGGAGTGTTTAGTCACTTACGCTTCTATACAGAAACAAATCCAACAGACAAGATTTCAAAAATACTCGTTAGAAACTGATTGACAAGCAGAATATTGATGCTATAATAATAGCATGAGTATTGTATCTGACATCATAACAGCACACTTGCCTGGCAAGCGTAAGACTACTCCTAGTGGGTGGACTAGCTTCAATGCACCCTGCTGCCATCACACAGGTAACTCAGCAGATAAACGTGGCCGCGGAGGACTTATCTCAGAAGGTGATACAGTTAGCTATCACTGCTTCAACTGCGGATACAAAGCAAGCTGGCAACCAGGCAGACCGGTGTCACAGAAGCTGCGTAAGCTACTACAGTGGCTCAACTGTAGTGACGATATAATAACGAAGCTGACGTTTGATGTAATGCGTATAAACGAAGGTGTAGAGGTTGCAGAGCGCAAAATAGAACTGCCTACGTTTGAAACTGTACCACTGCCGCCTGATGCTGTAAAGATTACAGACATAACAGAGTTCAACAAGTTTAGTATAGCAGTTGTTGAGTACATGGCTGCACGTAATCTAAACTTAGATGATACTGATTACTATTGGAGCCCAAGCCTAGCATATCGTGACAGACTGATTATTCCGTTCTACTACGAGAAACGTATTGTAGGTTGGACTGCTAGAACTATTGCAGCAGACAAAAAACCCAAGTATCTTACAGAAACACAGCCTGGGTTTGTATACGGTCTAGATGAACAAGGCTACAACAAAGTGTTTGTTATCTTGTGTGAAGGACAAGTAGATGCTATCCACATAGATGGATGTGCGCTAGGCGGCAGTGAGATCAATGATGCACAGGCATTACTACTTAATCGATTAAATAAAGATGTTATAGTTGTACCAGACAGAGACAAAGCTGGTAGTAAGTTGGTTGAGCAAGCTATCGAACTAGGATGGCATGTTAGTTTACCAGACTGGGATTTAGATATAAATGATGTAGGAGATGCTGTACAAAGGTATGGCAGACTATACACATTATACAGTATAGCAAATGCTGCCGAAAGTGGCACATTAAAGATTAGATTGAGAGCAAAAAAATGGTTTACTTAAAAAACATTTGGTCATTTATTATATGGCCTTATACACGTATCAAAGAAGAAATGCGTTTTAGAAAAAGATTAAAAGAACTACGCAAAAAGGATCCGTTTATTTACAAATGAGATATCGTATATTATTAGTAGCCCTTGAAGCAGAGCTTCCTTACAAACAAGCACCCAATGATTATAAAGTAGTTTATACAGGAGTAGGCAAAGTTAATGCAGCTTTTGCAGCAACACAAGCTATTGCAGAAGCACACAGTTTAGGATTTCATCCTGAAGTATACAACTACGGTACTGTAGGGTCGTGTTTACCCAAGTTAACAGGTATGCATCGTATTACAAAGTTTGTACAGCGTGATATGAATGCAGAGCCACAAGCACCAAGAGGCGTTACGCCGTTTGAAGCGGGCTTGCCTTACCTTGACTTTTCGCCTGACATGACGCCTAGTCTTACACTAGGAACAGGTGATCAGTTTGTACACGAGCTTGAACCTTGGCTAGTAGAAAACAATATCGAAGTAGTTGACATGGAAGCATATGCTATTGCACATGTATGCAAGCGCATGAATGTACAGTTTACATGTTATAAATATATAACTGACTATGTAGGTACTCCTCATCAAGCAGACACGTGGCAAAAGAATGTTGCTAATGGTGTTGAAGAGGTATTACAAATACTATGATTACATGGGGAATCAGTGCAAACAGTCACGATGCAGCACTAGCAGTGTTCACAAACGACGGACTAGAGTTTGCTAGTCACAGTGAACGATTTAGTGGTGTTAAGAATGATGCACACTTAAATACAGCGTTGATTGATTACGCTAAACAATATGGAGAACCGGATGAAGTTATTTGGTACGAAAGACCCTTTAGAAAAACTCTTAGACAGATTCGAGCTGGACAAGGACTTCGGTTGGCCGAAAATAATGTTAATCGTTATCTTCGACAGTATGGTATATCTGCTCCTATTCGTTATACTGATCATCACCTTGCCCATGCTGCTGCCGGTTTTTATACTAGTCCTTTTACAGAAGCCACTGTTGTTGTTATTGACAGTATCGGTGAATTTCAAACACTCACTATTTGGAACGGAGCCGACAACAAACTCAAAAGAATCTATTCCCAATCGTATCCTCACTCCATCGGATTATGGTACTCGGCGTTCACGCAGAGATTAGGATTGAAGCCACAGGAGGACGAATATATCCTTATGGGTATGGCAGCATACGGAGACCCCCTAAGGTTCTTCAACGAGATACTACATGATTTTTTCCACCCGATGGACGACGATACCTTTAAACAAATATTTTTTAACACACCCACAGTCAAGCTCAAGCACAACTTACATAGGGGGTGCAGTTGGTGGAGACCAGACCTTACCACAGAGCAGGACATGTTTGATATAGCGGCTGCTGTACAAGCAATATATGCGTACATATTGAAGTACATCAGTAACTGGGCTAGATGGAAATCACCATCGGGTAACCTAGTGTTGATGGGAGGGTGCGCTCTAAACTGTAGTGCAAACGGCACTATCAAGAGTGATTGGAACGATGTATGGATTATGCCCAACCCGGGTGATGCAGGAAGTGCTATAGGTGCTGTACTAGCGCATAGGAAAGAGTTTATGCCTATGCCACATGTGTATACAGGCTACGAAATAGAAGGAGATTATCCCGTTGAAGAAGTTCTACATGAGTTGCTTACTACTGGTATTTGCGGGGTCGCCAGTGGCAGGGCAGAATTTGGGCCCAGAGCTTTTGGACACCGCTCCTTACTTGCAGACCCCCGAGGTACCGACATCAAAGACCGAGTCAATGAGATCAAACGTAGACAGAAGTTTAGACCTTTTGCACCAGCAGTATTGGAGGAACATGCATCTGCCTATTTCGACGGATATGTCAGCCCCTTCATGCAATACACTGCAACTTGCACGGATCCTGGATTACCTGCAATCATCCACGGGGACGGCACCTCTAGGGTACAGACAGTTTCTGCTAATCAAAGCGTGGGCTTTAGAAAACTGTTAGAACGTTGGTATGAGGAAACTGGATGCCCTATACTACTGAACACAAGTCTCAACATCAAAGGCAAGCCCATTGTAAATACAGTAGAAGACGCACAAGAGTTTGAAGCACACTATGGAGTAAAGGTATTCACATGATTACAGAAGAAGCAGTGAGAGAAGCATTACGAGAAGTATACGATCCTGAAGTAAGCCTAAGTGTACAGGATCTTGGGTTGATTTACGAAGTACATTGCGAAGGCACACATGTACATGTTAAACACACACTGACAAGTATGATGTGTCCGTTTGCTGACGAGATATGCGAAGGCATCGAAGAAGCAGTAGGTGGACTAGACGGCGTTGAAACAGTAAATAGAGAACTAGTATTTGATCCGCCGTTTAGTGTTGAAATGGTTCCTGAAGAAACAAGAATGTTAATGGGCTGGTACTAATGCACGGCTGTTGCAACAACGTAATACAGACGGAACATCGAGAAATAATAGAAGTTGACAATCACAAGTTTTGTGTTATAATAAGATACTGTAAGACATGTGGACAAGTAAAAGCGCAATCTCATATCACGGAAGCAAAGAATGACAACTAGACAAAACACAGACTACGGATATGATATACAAAAAGTATATCTAGAAATGTTTATGACAGACGCCGAGAGCTTTGTGCGCTGTCAAGGTGTGTTTGAACCTGAAGCATTTGACAGACGTCTGGTAGAGCCTGCAAAGTTTATCAAGGGCTATGTAGATGAACACAGTGCATTGCCCACATTTGACATGGTTAATGCTGCTACACAAAGCGACTTGAAACACCCAGGCGACCTAGCTGAGAATCATTATGATTGGTTGTTGCAAGACTTTGAAACATTTAGCAAACACAAAGCACTAGAAAGTGCTATTCTTAAAAGCGCAGACTTACTTGAAAAAGGCGAGTACGGTGCTTGTGAAGACTTGGTTAAGCAAGCTGTACAGATTGGCTTGCAAAAAGACTTGGGCACAGATTACTTCTTGGATCCAAAAAGCAGACTAGAAGCAATCAAAGACAAGAACGGACAAATCAGCACAGGCTGGCCTACACTAGATAAGAAACTGTTTGGTGGATTCAACAGAGGCGAGCTCAACATCTTTGCAGGCGGTTCGGGTAGTGGCAAGAGTTTGTTCTTAGCCAACATGGGTGTGAACTGGTGTTTGCAAGGACTCAACGTAATGTACTTGACATTTGAGCTTAGTGAGAACTTGGTTAGTATGCGTCTTGACAGTATGGTATCAGACATTCCTAGTAGAGATATTTTTAAAAGCATTGATGATGTACAACTTAAAGTTAAGATGATTGGCAAGAAGTCAGGTGCGTTCCAAGTCAAGTATATGCCATCGGGCAAGACTGCAAACGATGTACGTGCATACTTGAAAGAGTATGAGATCAAAACAGGCAAGAAGATTGATGTACTACTGATTGACTACTTGGATCTTATGCATCCTATTGGTACAAAGATCAGTGCAGAGAACTTGTTTGTAAAGGACAAGTATGTATCAGAAGAACTACGCAACTTGGCAATGGAACTTAATACTATTTTTGTTACAGCATCGCAGCTGAACCGTAGTGCTGTTGAAGAGATTGAGTTTGACCACAGTATGATCTCCGGAGGTATATCTAAGATCAACACAGCAGACAACTTGATTGGTATCTTTACAAGTAGAGCAATGCGTGAAAGAGGACGTTATCAGATCCAGCTTATGAAGACACGTAGTAGTAGTGGCGTTGGTATGAAGGTTGATTTAGATTTTAATGTAGACAGTTTACGCATCACAGACTTGGGTGAAGACGATCAAGGTGACTATAGTAGTGCAAATTCACAAACCAGTGGTAGTAATGTACTTGATCAGATACAACGCAACAATCAAACAGTCAACACAGAAGAACCCAACAAAGGCGCAAGTGTTGGAAAGATACGTGCCGAAGCAGACAGTACAGCATTAAGGAGTTTCTTAGGACAACTAGGAAATGAATAAGATTGTTATATTTGGCGACAGCTTTGCAGATCCGCTGTGGCCTGTAGAAGGTGCAGATAAAAAATGCGATCAACTAGC
>Ga0209666_1001626_pt1 | contig 17193 bp, 8 predicted proteins | sample SaaInlV_125m_DNA_FD_184679 | JGI IMG/M metagenome (GOLD analysis project Ga0209666, IMG submission 184679) | Marine microbial communities from expanding oxygen minimum zones in the Saanich Inlet - Saanich Inlet SI037_S3LV_10m_DNA (SPAdes)... | ecosystem: Environmental > Aquatic > Marine >...
TTGAGCATCAGCACGTTCAGCGCCTTGACCAGCGCCGGGCCTTCCTCCATCTCCGCGGAGCGCGGGTCAAGCAGACGCTCGAGCAAAGACGCGATGCACAGCTGCTCGCTCGCCTGGCCCACTGACAACGCCAAGCGCGGCTCCTGGAAAACCTGCATCAACGCGTTGAGCACGTACTTGCACGCGCGCGCCGTGGAGGCGCCGGGCGCGGCGGCGGCGGCGTCGAAGATGGGCGAGACGCGCGTCGCCAGGTTCTTGACGAGCGCGTCGACGTCGGAAGCCATCGCCGCGAGCGCTCCGTCGGCGTCGTCGCCCGAGCCCACGGCGCCCATCACCTCGTGGCACAGGCACTTCATGCCCTCCACCGCCGCGAAGTCCGTGCCCGAGGCCACCGTCTCCAGCGCGCGCTTCCAGCCGGCGAGGCGCGATTGGCTCGCGGGACCCGCTGGGGCCTCGTCGCAGTCCATCGGCGCGGCGCCGGAGGGCTCGCCACGCTCGTGCCGGAGCTTCTGGCGCACGAGAGAGGACACCGCCGCGCCGAACGGCCGCAGCACCGCGGACGCGACCGCGGCGATGGGCGAGCCCACCGCCGTGGCGGTCGCCGCCAGCCGACCGGGGCTTTTCGCCGCCGACGACCGCGACGCCGCGCCCGGCGCGGCGCCACCCCCGACGGGCACGCCGCCGCGCATCCAGGCACCCGGCGCGCCCTCTTGGTTCCTGGCCATCTCCTTCGCCGACTTGGCGAACTTGTCCTCCAGCGCCTCGCGCACGAGCGGCCCGACGCGGCCTATGTGCCGCCACGCGTCCTCGCCCGCCACCTTGTACGCGCACGTCAGGCAGGCGAGCGCGGCGGCGCGCGTGGGCGCGTCGCGGGCGTCGGCGAGCTTGGCCACCTCCGCCATCGCCTTGGATCCGCCTCTCTCGACGACATCCAGGCCGTGCCTCTCCATGAGCAGCTCGAGCGCGTCCAGCATTTCGAGGCGCGTCTTGGTGTTCTTCGAGTCCAGGCCGCGCACGAGGTACCCCGCCGCGCGCGACGCCGGGAACACGCCGGGCACGAGCCGCAGGACGGCTCGGAACTTTTCTCGCGCGGCTTCCATGGCGTGGCCGCACTTGTCCACGAGCGCGGGCAGGAACAACGCGCCCTCTTGTTCGCTGAGCCGATCGCCCTGCTCCTTCACCACCACGAGCAGCGACTTGGTGAAGTCCAGCACCCGGAGCAGCGACTGCGTGTTCGGGGCCTGCTCGCAGAAACGCAGGACGACCCACCGCAGGAGCAAATCGAGGTTTCCGGAGACGAGCTCGGGCGATGACGCCAAGGTCGCCTCGAGGTGCTCCATGGCACTCATGTGCGCCTTGAAGTCCTTCCCGAACAGCAGCGCGTGCACGTCGCTTCTCACGTACGGCGCGAGCGCCACCTTCAGCTCCACCTCGGCGACCCTGAGCTGATCGTCGCGCGACGTCTCGAACTTCACGGGCTTCTTGGGCAGTTTGCGCAGGCGCGCGTCCTTGTCTTCGTTTTTGCGAAGCGCGGCGCCGTCGGGCGTTACCTCCTTCGGCGCCGAGAAGGCGTTCATCGAGCTCGCCACGCCGCCTCGCGCGGTCCCCGGTCGCGACGCGCGCAGGGACGAGATCCCCGTGGTGGACGCGCGGACGCCGCCGACTCGCGCCGTCGCCGGTCGCTCGGGGAGCGTCGGCGAGGACGACAGCTCGGGCGCGAGGACGATGTCGCCTTTTCGCGTTTTCTCGCTCGCCTTTTCGACGTGCGCCGCCGCCGCCGCCTTCATCGCCGCGGGCGCGGCCATCTCGTGGCTCATCGCCATCACGCGCTTGGACCCGACGCGTTTAAGCACCTCGTCCATGACCCTGCTTCCCGCGGCGCGCGCCTGCGCCTTGCTGTCCGCGAGGCCGACCGCGGCGGCGGCGACGGCGGCGGCGAGCACGGAGGGTTCGTCGTCCGCGCAGTCCCCGTCTTGGAGCGCCCGCAGCGTCCACGCCAGCGCGTCGGCTTTCCCGTCCCCGCTCATCTTCCCCGCGAGCTCCACCATCTTGTCCGCGACGACGGGCAGGGTCTTCTCCAGGCCCGCGGCGATGGCCCAGGCGTCCAGCGCCCCGGCGGCGGCGGCGCGCACGGAGGGTTTCGAGTCCCCCATCTGCCGAGTCATCTCCCCGGCGAGCCCGTGGCCGTGGCGCCGCTCCGCCACCGCCGGCCCGATAGCCGCCGCGGCTTTGCCCGCCATCGCCAGCGCGTTCGCGGCGAGGATCCTGTTGCTGTCCGCGAACCGCTTCCCGAGCGCGGGCATCAGGTCACCGGTGTTGGGCGCGATGCGGAACCCGGCGTCCGCGAGGATGCCCCCGACACACTCCACCGCGGCGGCGCGGTTTTTCCAGTTGGCGTCGCCCATGTCGGCGATGAGCTTCTCGGTGACGAGCGCCGAGACGTCCGCCCGGGGAAGGCCGTCGCTTGCGACCGGAACGGAGGAGCCGCTCGAGCCGCCGCTCGAGCTCTTCCGGACCACGCGCGTCACCTTCTCGGTCACCTCGAACGGGTTTCTCGCGAACTCCACCTCCACCGCCTTCATCTGCGCATCCTTGAGCTCGCCGAGGAAATCGCGCAAGCCGGGTCCCACGCCGGCGTGCATGGCGCCCAGCGCTTTCGCGGCGGCGGCTTTGCACGCCGGGTTCGTCAGGCCGAGCGACGCCTTGCACCAGTCTATGACCTGCGGGATGCCGCAGGCGTGCACGCCGAACTCGCCCAGAAGAGAGGCGCAGAAAAGAAGCGCCTCGGAGGTGACTTTGGGGTTCTTGTGGCTGTCCGCGCTTCGGCGCAGACGCGCCAAGACGAACGACGGGCCGAGCGCCTCGGAGACGCTCGTCAACGCGTTCGCGCCCGGGCCTCGGAGCTTGACGTCCGCGAGTTTCTCCGCCACCGCCACGACCACGCGCGCGCCGTCGCGCTCGGAGAACGCGGGAGCCTTCGCGGCGAGCGAGCCGAGCGCGTCGAACGCTTTGCCCAACACTTGGAAGTTCTTATCGTCGAACCCGGGCGTCGCGGCGAGCGCGCGCACGGTGTGCTCCGCCGCCGCGTCGCACGCCGACGGCGACATCGCGTCGATGGCATCCGCGACGGTCGCCATGCCCGCCAGACGTTCCTTCCAGGCGCCGGACGCGAGTTGCCGCGAAACCTCGGCGCCGTAGAGGGAAGATAAACGCTCGGCAGCCTCCTCCTTGCTGAGTGGCGGTGCGGGATCGACGTCATCGCCCGCGGGCGTCGCCGACGCCGCGCCGGGCCCGGCGGAGGGACGCGCCGCGGCGGCGCCTTCGCGCGGGCCCGCTTTTTCGCCACCGGGCTTCCCGCTCTTTCCGCTCGCGGCGACGAGCCTCTCCCTCTCCGCCGGCCTGTTCGCGTCCAGGGCGGCGAGGGGTCTGGAAGCTCCCGAATTCTTGGGGGCGGCGACGGTTGGGTTCATCGCGGCCCGCGCCGCGCCGCACGCCTCCTCCACCTTCGCCTTTTTCGCCTCGTCGAGCGCGTCGACGTGCCTGGCGATGGACCGCCAGCCCCCCCCCGCCCGGCCGAGCGCCGCGAGCGCTTCGATGGCGGCGGCGCGCACGTCCGGTTCCTTGTGGTCCGCGCACTTGACAACCGCCGGCAAGAGCGCCTTGTGCGCCGCCGCCGCCGTCGCCTTGCAGAACTCGGGCGCGTCGGCGGCGGCGGCGAGCCACCCGAGCGTCTGCGCCGGCACCTTGGGGAACTTGTGTTTGAGCGCGGCGGCGATGTCATCCGCCGCCTCCACCACGGAGAAACACCGCCGCGAGAACACCAGCAGCGCGTCTCTGTTTTTGGAAACCACGCTTGTGTTTTTGTCCTTGAGCTTATCCAGCATCCCGGGAAGCAGAAGCCGCGCCTCCGAGCGGAACTCCCGGCGCAAACCCTCGGCGAGCGCGCCCGCCGCCGCGCACGCCTCGCCCACGCACGCGATGTTCGAGTCCTTCGTCACCACCTTCTTCAACGCGCGCGCGACGTCCCCGTACTCGCCGGACGCGAGTTTCGGGTGGTCCGCAAGCGCACGCAGCTGGCTCAACGCCCCGAGCCGTTCCTTCCACTTGCCGCTGCCAACGGCGTCCCAAAACTTGGGCTGCTCCGTTTCCGCGGGCGCCTTCTCCAGCTTGTCCAGCACGCTCTCCGGGTCGGCAAACTCGTACGCGTCGGGAAGAGGCGCGGGCGCCGCCGCCGAGGGAGCCGCGGCGTCGTCCCCGTCGACGTCCATGGGCGTCGAGTCATCTCCCGCCGAGACGAAAACGCCGTTCGCCCGGTCCTTGCGCGTCAGTCGCGTCGCGCGAGCCGACCCGACGCCCGCCTTGGCGACGGACGCCTCCACCTCGGCGCGCATGCCGGCGCGCATCTTCTCGAGCAGATCTTTGCGCGCGGCGTCCACTCCGAGCCAGCGCGTGAGCTCCACGGTGAGATCCTTCGCGGCGTCGCGCACCTTTCCGTCCTTGCTCTCGAAGAGGTGCGCGATACCCTTCAGAATGGGCTTGGGGGGAACCACGCCTGTGCCGAACGACGCGAGCGCCGCGCGGAGCGCCTCCGTCGACGCCAGCGCGCACTTCGGAACCTTGTGCTTGGTGCCCTTCTCCACCAGCGCCGCGACCACCACCTCCGCGCACTCCAGCTCGCACAGGAGCAGGCACGTCTCCGTGGCACGCTCGACGGTCTTCGGGCGCCCGCTCATGCCCTTGGCCACGACGGCGGCCATCACGGCGCCCGCGTGCGCGCGCGCGGCGTCGGCGTCGGCGATCCCCAGAAAAGCATTCACGGCGTCCAGGCCCACGTCGAGCGCGTTGGCGTTGGCGTCCCCGGCGGCGTGCTTCGCGCGGTCGCCTGCGTCAGCGCGGACGCGGTGTCGGGATACGCGGGGTCGGGAACGGGTCAGACGAGGCGACGGCCGCGCGGGGACGTCGCGCGCTTCGGGAACGCGTTCGAAGAGTCGTTCGTCGGACGGGTGGACGCGAGGATCTGGACCGCGCCGCGGGCGTCGGGCCGGGTTCGGGGCGACGCGCGCTCGATTTCGAACGCACCGAACGCCTTGAGACACGCGCTGTCGTCGACGGTCTCGCAGAGGGACGCCTCCTTGACCACCGCCTCGTACGCCGCGACGCGCGCCTTCCAGAATTTGTGCACGAAGCGATCCTCCCAGGGCAGCTTCGCCGCCTCCGCGAGTTGCTCCGCCTCGTCCCCCATATCGAGCGGGGCTCAGGCCGGACCGACAACTCCGAACCGACCGCGTCCCCCCTCTGTCGCTCGTCGTCCGCGCTTCGCTCGCTCCTCCGTCGTCTGGGAGAAGGGTGCGGGCGCGACGCGTTGTGCCCGGGTGGGTTGGCATCTCGGACAGCTCCTTCAAACCGTGGGTAGGGGTTTCAACGGTTTACTGATTTTCTGGCAGATTTCTCTATGGACAAGCAGTCACAAAGAAATCCACAAATCCTGCAAGAAGAGCGTTTTTTCTGGGCGACGTTCGAAGGCTTCGAAGAAAACGAGCAGGCTTTCGCACAATGACCGGCGCGGACGCGCGGTTCACGGTCGACGTGCCTTCGGGCGCGAGCGCGCTCGTGGTGGTCGGGGGTTGGCACGGCGCGCGGGACAAGAATGTCAAGAAGTACACGGACGAGTTCAACAAGTGGGGCGTCGCGACCTTGCGAACCATCATGCCCGGGCATCTGACGTTCAGCCCCGTGAACTCCGGAAGGGCCGCGTTCACGCGCGATCTGCTCCTCTCGACCCGCGCCGCTCGACAGACGCACGGGTTGGCGGACAAGCCCCTGTACTTCATGTTCATGAGCAACGGCGGGTGCTGGATCTGGGCGACGATGCACGTCGAGGGCTCGCTGGACGGCGAGTTCGCCGACCTCGGCCTCCACCTGTCCGGCCTCATCTTCGACTCGAGCCCCGCGTTCATGACCGTCGCGAGTGGCGCGAAGGTGCTCAGTCTGGGCGCGCATCCGGCCGTCGCGCTCGCCGTCAAGGCTGCGTGCTACGTCGCCGCGGGGATCATTGGCGCGTACTCGCTCCTGACCACCGCCAGTCTCGACGCCGTGCCTCCCAAGATGTTCTGGCGCGCGGTGCGCCAAGCCAAGCCGCGAGCCAAAGAGCTGTACCTGTTCAGCGACGCAGACGCGCTGTGCGACGCGTCGCGCGTCGCGGAGCTCATCGCCGAGCGCGGCGCCGACGGCGCGAAGACCGAGTTCGTGCGGTGGCAAGACAGCAGACACTGCGCGCATCTCCTGGACGAGAGGGAACAGTACGTGGCAGCCCTGCGCGCGTTTCTAGGGGTCTAAAAGTGAGGTATGAATACTTTCGAAGGAATAGAAACCTATCCCACGCCGCCTTTTCGTTCGGAGGCTTCTCCGCGCGTCGTCGTCGTCGTCACGCGTCAGCGCTCTCCACGGAGACGAGCAGCCTGGAGGGCGCGGGTTCGCCCCCCAGCCTGCGCCCGGCGCCCGCGAAGTCTCCCGACGTCGCCTTCCGGAAGAACGGGAAGACCGACGCGACGACGCTCCGTCGTTCCGAAACGAGCGAAGCGTTTAAGGCGGAGTCGGCGGATCCGTTTCGGTACGTCCCCGCCGCCGCCGCGACCGCGCCCAGCAGCAACAACGACGTCGACGCGGTGTCGAGCCATTTAAACGCGTCCCACGCGACGAGGTACCCGGTGACGATGCCGGCGAGGTGGCCTATGAAACTCGCCTGGGGCACGACGAGGGAGGTGAAGAGAAGCGACCCGAACGGCGCGAGGTTCACAGGCACGCGCGCGGCGCCGAAGAGCGACAAAACGCCGCTCGGCGCGCCCTTCACCGCGACGTACGTCATCCACCCGAACACCACGCAGCTGTACCCGACGCTGGTGACTCGGTCGTACCGCTCCAGCTTGGCGTACCGCACGAGCACGTGCGTTGTGGCCAGCACGAGCGCCATCGTGCCCACGAGCATCACGAGCGTGTACCGCAGGTACCAGACCGTGCCCCAGCCCGCGCCTCTGCTCCCCATCTGCTCCACCACGCCCAGCGACCACAGCGAGCTCATGTTGAACAGCAGGTGCACGAACGAGACGTGCGAGAAGCTCGCGGTGACGCACCGCCACAGCTGGCGTTCCCGGACCGCCTTCCTGTACGACACGCCCACGTCCTCGTACCCGAGACCCCGCGAGTTGAGGTACCACCACACCGCGCAGCACACGCAGCACACGACCGTCGTCGCGGGACGCTCCCACGCGTCCAGCAGCAGAGGTCTCCCCATCGAAGCGCCGGGAGAGACGGATGGATGGATTCACGAACCGTGAACGACCTCCCGCGCGTCCAGCAGCAGAGGTCTCCCCATCGAAGCGCCGGGAGATCTGCCAGACGCGGGCGGTTCCAGGCCCCCGAGACGTGAGGATGAAAAGAACGTGTCGAAGAAGCGACTCGGCTTTTTTTTTCGGTGTGTTTGTCCCCCTCGCGCGCTCGAAGACGACTTTTTGATGACCGAGCGACAAGGGAAGACACGCGAGGGAAGACACGTTCACGGTGGCATGTCATGAGCTCACGAAAAAACGCGTTCTTTCGATTCACAAAATATGCACCGAAGACGGCCGGGCTAACCCCGGCCGCCGCGACGAAAGCGCCGCGATTTTGTCTAACGACCCATTCGCCCCTTTCGCAAACGCCGCCGCGTCGCGGGAAGCTCAGTACCTGTGCGAGAGCTTTTCGTTTTCCTTGAAGTTCACGGCGTACTGGTAGATGCCGACGGTGGGCGCGAGCCCGAAGATGGCCATGTCCGTCATGCCCATGAGCTTCTTGGTCATCACCGACCCGAAGTCCTTGAACAAACCGCCCATCACCCCGACCTTCATCGGGGAGACGGTGTACACCACCTCGGAGAGCCTGCGTGTGGGAAAGACCGCGGGGGTGATCGGTCAGCGCGGGGACGACGAGGGCGCGCGTCGAGGACGCTTCTCGAGGACGCGAAGGCGTCCAGGACGACGCCGGCAAACAGCGAAAACGCGCGCGCGTCGCGGCGACGCCGCGCCTCGCGCGCGTCCGCCGAGTCTCGGTCGCGCCGGACACGCCTCGGTCGTATGCGTCGCAGTCATGAATGATCGGGGAAAACCCGTCGCGACGGTCGGGGCGCGGCGCCGCGGGGGGGTGAGGCGCTCGGGTTCGAGACGCACCTGACGGCGGCGCGTCCCATCTCGCTTTGTCTCGTCGAGTTCCGGGGAGTTCGACGCGCGTGCGGCTTCACGACCGCGTGCGGGAGAATGGCATAGGGGACGTTCGACTCGGATGACATAACCCCGCTCGGCTCGCTCGAAAAAGATTTTTTTCAGGTTTCCCCCAAATTGGAGACTGCCGATCCACACAAAAAGGTTTTCGGATTTTCCTTCGTATGGCAGCCACCCATAAAATGGTGATTTGCCCCCTCATTTTCGGCGGGAGTTTCTCAGTGTTTCGTGTCGACGTCACGTGGGCGGCGCGCATTTACGCGCGCACAGGGTCACCCGTGTCGCGTTGCCTTAGCGGGACCTCGAGCGAACCTTCAGTCGCGTCCCTTTCGCGTCACCGGCCCGTCGCACGGACTCGCTCCCTCGCGCGCGCGGAGGATCGTCGCGGAAACTCGCCTCTCGGAAGAACCTCTCTCGTTCGCCCCGACAAGGGTTAATTGGTCCAGGGCGGGATCCTCGGGCGGCACTCGGAGGGCGCGCGTGTCGTATCGGAAGCGACCACCGCCGCGATGTCCCCCACAGTCGCTGCCGCGACCCCGGAGACCGACGCCGCGGCGAAGCCCGGGTCTCTCTCCGCGGTGACGCTCGCGAAGGCGGCGGGGAAAGCCCCCGCGGAGTCGGAGGAGCTGGGGCCTTTCGGAGATCTGCGCTCTCCGCTGGATGACGATCGCGTGTCCAACGGATCGAGCGCCGGCACGGGAACCTCCGCGGGGACCTGGAACAGAGACGCGGACGAGCCCATGTTGCAGGATAACGAGGACCGTTTCTGCCTGTTCCCGATCAAAGAAGCGGAGGTTTGGCGCATGTACAAACAAGCCGAGGCGTCGTTCTGGAGCGCCGAGGAGATCGACCTCTCTTACGATTACCGCGATTGGGTGAACCTCACCGAAAACGAACAGCACTTCATCTCGCACGTCCTGGCGTTCTTCGCCGCGTCGGACGGGATCGTGCTCGAGAACCTGGGGTTGCGATTCCTGAAGGAGGTGCAGATGCCGGAAGCACGCGCGTTCTACGCGTTCCAGCTGGCGATCGAAAACATCCACAGCGAGACGTACGGCTTGCTGCTGGACACGTACATCAAGGATTCCGTGCAGAAGAAGCACCTGTTCAAGGCGATCCACAACGTGCCCACGGTGGGCCGCAAGGCGCAGTGGGCGATGCGCTGGATCCAGAGCTCCGAGTGCTTCGCGGAGCGGCTCGTCGCGTTCGCCTGCGTGGAGGGCATCTTCTTCTCGGGGAGCTTCTGCGCCATCTTCTGGCTCAAGAAGCGCGGGCTCATGAAGGGCCTCACGTTTTCCAACGAGCTCATCAGCCGCGACGAGGGCCTGCACTGCGACTTCGCGTGCCTGCTCTACTCCATGCTCAAGCACCCGCTGGACCAGGAGCGGCTGCGGGACATCGTCAAGGACGCGGTGGAGATCGAGAAGGAGTTCGTGTGCGACGCGTTGTCGTGCTCACTGGTCGGGATGAACGCCGACCTCATGAGCGAGTACATCGAGTACGTCGCCGACCGCCTCATCGTGCAGCTCGGCGGCGAAAAGGTGTGGAACACGGCCAACCCGTTCGACTGGATGGAGAGCATCTCGCTGCAGGGTAAGGCCAACTTCTTCGAGCACAGGGTGGACCAGTACCAGAAGGCCAACGTCATGCACAGCGTGGATGGCGCGACGGAGGGGTTCGAGAACTTCGTCTTCCGCACGGACGTCGACTTCTGAAGCGCGCTTTGCGCGCGCACGCCGCGGCGCTCCTCGCCGCGGTACTATTCTTTCAGTTTTAATTATCACGCACGTATTACCGCAACGCGAAGAACGCGCACGGGAATGACTTAATTGTTCGCTTTCGTTCTATTAAACGCGTGTTAAACAGACCATCGCCGCCGCCGCGCGAACGCTCGCCCCTCCTCTTCGTGTTACCGTAGTGCGGTGACGCACTCGTAGCTACTGCGTCGCGCTGAAAAAACGTCGCGCGCTTGAAAAAAATATTGCGGCACCGTACGAACCGCGCGTCAATCCCGGCGACGCGACGTTATCACGCCGCGCCCGAGTAGGACGCTTCCTTCTTCACCAGCTTCGAGAGCTTGCCCTGCGCCATGATGGCCTGCAACCCGATCGCGGCGGAGACGCCGAACGCCACCTTCGCCTGGATCAGCATCCCGGAGACGTACATCACCACGCCGACGTTGATCGCCGCGCACGCCACCATCGCCTTGAGCATCACGTCCTGCATCACCGCGACGCGTTCGATGGCGCGCTCGGCTTCGAGCGCGCGGACGCGAATCTTGAGCTTCCCCCGCTCGATCGCGCGCACAACCTCCGCGATTTCTTCGATCGCGTCCGGGCCCTTGAACAGGTTGACGATGGCCTTGTTCTGCCTGTCGAAGCGACGCTGGAAGTCGCGCTGGCGCGCGACAACCTGCGGCGGCAGCGACGACGGGTTGTCCTCGATGAGCAGCTCGCGCGCGTAGGGCGCCGAGATCTCGCCGATGTCGAACTTCTTGTTCAGGGACTTGCCGATGCCGTCCAGCACGGAGAAGGCGCGGACCACGAACGTGAGCTCGGCGGGGAACCGGAACGGCTGGTCCTTGGACACCACCAGCAAATCTTCGCCGATGTTGCTCAGGATCTGCTTGCGGCGCGCCTTCTTCTCCTCCTTGGTGCGTTGCTTCTTGAACTCCGCCTCGTACTCACCCTTGTTCGTCTCGCGCTCCTTCTCCTGCTTGTCCACGCGCTCGTCGAAGGAGCCGAGGAAGAAGTCAGCGGTGCGCTTTACCGCGGTCAAGTCCCCGCCCGTCTCCACCAAAACGCCCATCTTGCTCAGCGCCTTGACGGCGTTGTCCGAGTTCTTCTCGAACACCGCGTAGAAGAGCTCGAGGAAGCCGCCGCGCACCTCGTCGGGGATGCGGCCCATCATGCCGTAGTCGTAGATGACGAGGCGTCCCTTGCCCTCCGGGTCGCCCTTGTCGACGGCGACGTTGCCGGGGTGCGGGTCCGCGTGGAAGAAGCCGTACCGGAGCACCTGCTGCAGGTACGCCTCCACGGCGAGGCGCGCCATGCGGTCGGGCTCGATGCCCATCTTTCGAATCGCCTCGACGTCGTTGATCTTGGTCGCCGGCGCGTACTCCATGCACAGCGTGCGCGTCTTGGTGTACTGCGGGTAAATCTTAGGCACCTTGATCCACTCCGTCTCCGCGAACTGCGCGGCGAACTCCTGCGCGTTGCTCGCCTCGTTCTGGTAATCCACCTCGTCGTACAGCACGCGCGCCGTCTCGTCGAAAATCGCCACCCAGTCGCGCGCGGCGCCATCCGTCTTGGGGTCCACCTTCTGCAGCCACTGCGCGATGACGCGCAGGTTCTTCAGGTCGATGTCAAAAATCTCCTTCAGACCGGGGCGCTGCACCTTGACGATCACCTGCTCGCCCGTCATCTTCAGCTTCGCGAGGTGCACCTGCCCGAGCGACGCCGCGGCGAGCGCTTCCTCGGCAAACTCCTCGTACACGTCGCCGAGCGGCCGGCCGAGTTCCTCCTCGACAATCTGCTTGGCGAGGCTGGTGGGGAAGGGCGGGACGCGATCCTGCAGCTTCTCCAGCTCGGTGATGAACGGCTTGCTCAGGACGTCCACGCGCGTGGAGAACTGCTGGCCGATCTTGATGAACGTGGGACCGAGTCGGAGCAGGCCGAGCCTGAGCCAGTTGGCGAGCCGCTCCGTGCGCTCCAGCTTCTTCGCCTCCGTGAACCCGCCCTTGTACGTGAACTTGAGCTCGAGCCCGACGCGGCGGATCACGAACGCGAACACGAACGACCAGATCTCGACCGTGCGCACGAACGTGCCCACGGACTTGAGGCGGTCGAAGTTCAGGGGAGGCTCGGACACCTTCGCCTCCTCCTTCGCCTCCTCCTTCGCCTCCTTCTTCGACTCGGCAGCCTTCGGCGCCTCGGCGGGCGCGGCGACGACCGCGGCGGCGGCGGGCGCGGCGGCGACGACCGCGGCGGCGGCGGGCGCGGCGGCGACGGGCTCGGCGGCGGGCGCCTCGGACGGCAGGGCTTCCTCGAGCGCGGATACCATCTCCACCTTGCACTCCTCATCCTGCGGAAAACGAAGTCGCGGAAAACAAGGAGGGGGCGAGGTCAGCGAGAGATCGCGGAGGAGCGGGGGACGCGCGCGCGGCCGGAGGGCGGGAGAGCGGCACACGTAGTGGCAATGCGTCGGTGGAATCACGCGTGCACGCGTGATAAGCACCGACGCGTGCGGCTCCGACGTCCTTCCGTCGTTCCCGGCGCTCCGCCACACCGCCCGAGCGGGCGGTCCTTGACGTCACGTCGCCGGCGCCATCGCCGGATGGCTCTCGCCGAAGAAGATAAAAACCGCTCGAGCCTCGCGCGGACGTCGGCGGGGGACGCACCTGAAGGCATTCCTCGATTTCGACGGTGTCGAGCGGCCCCTCGGAGTCGCTCTTGCGCTCGCCCACGATGACGCGGCGGCCGCGCACGGGGCGGTGACGCAGCCCCGGCGCGCTCCGCGAAGACAGGCCCGGGACGACGGCGCCCACGCGAACCGAGCGCGCGGCGCGGGCGTTGGCGCCCTGGGTCGCGCGCGCGACGGGGCGAACCGCGGGGGCGGTGAGGCCGACCACAGCGGCACCGACCATGGTGATTCTCTTGCGAGTCGGGGAGGACCGGACGGCGCGTCGAGGATTGATCGAGGGCGTCTCGGCAACGCAATTTGCCCGCGCCAAGTGTCGCGTAATCGACGCACTCGAGGGACGCCTCAGAGCCACGTAAATCGAGTGATCCGATACCGTCGTTTGTGACTGATATCCATACAAAAGGCCCATAGCCTAGCTCGATTTGGATTTTTTGAGATTCTGTGAGGAGCGCTTTTTCCTCTTCTCTAAAGCAAGCAGCAGTTGCGTCGCACCGCACTTTTCGCCTCGCGAGAGCACGCGTCGACGCGACGTCGGCCGGTCCGCGCGAGCCCGCCTCTCCGGTCGACGCGCGGGCGCGCGAATCCCTCGCCCGCTCCCCTTCCGAGCCCTCCGCGTCTCAACCCGCGCGCCCGCTCTCCGCCGAGCGCGCGCGCGTCTTTCCCCCCCGTTTCAAACGGGTCGTCGCTCGCTATGGCCCCGCGTACCCCCCAGCCGCTGCTCGCGGCGCTGGCCGAGCACCCGCGCCAGGGCACGCCGCACCGCGGCGAGCTCACGCGCTCGATCGAGGCTGCGGACGACCAAGCGAGGGACCGCCTGAGCGACGACCCCGACGCGGTGTACGACGTCTGGAAGTGCCTCCGCACGGTGCGTGCGTCGCGCTATTTCAAAAACACGCGCGCGACACGAGAGGCGAAAGAAGACTGACCCGAGCCCCCCCCGACGTCTCGCGCCGCAGGAACTCGACCGCAAGCGGTCGTCGTCCACGCTGAGCCTCGACCTGATCCACCACCTCGTGCAGCTGCTCCCGCGGCAGTACACGAGGTGCGCGATACGACCCCGCCGCCTCCGACCCCGCGCCTCCGTCTCCCGCTCGAACGCGCCCTGACCACGCGCGACGGTCGCCCCGCCTCTCGTCCCTCCCGCGACAGGTTAAACGTCTTCAAGGACTACAGCCCGGCCGACGGCGGCGACGTCATCAAGCTCATCCACGTCGTGTACAAGTCCTTCTCCGAGCACGTCATGGACGCCGCGCGACGCGGGTCGCTCACGGTGCGTCCAGAGGTCTTCCTCGACGTTCGCCACGAGAGCGCCTCTTTCTTTCACGCCAGGGCGCGGGTTTTTTGTTTTTTTTCGGGCGCGCGCGGTTCGAAAAACGAAGAGCGCTCTTCTTCCTCGGCGCGACCCGCGCCGCCACGGACGACGCGGACCGCGCTCCATCCGTCTAAGAGACACGCCGAGGCGCAACTGACCGATTTTTCGTCGAATGAAAAACAAAAACGTGTTCGCAGACGAAGGAGCTCGACGTCTTCGAGGACCTGTGCGAGGCGGTGGAGACCACGGCGTCGTACCACAACTCTAAGGCGTTTGCGCAGCGGTTCGCGGAGGCTTTGGCGTTCCCGCTTTTGGACGTCGTCGTGTGCGACGCGACGGACCTCTACGCGTTCGCGCGTAGAGCGGCGCTCCGGACGCTCGCCGTCGTGGTCAACCCCAAGAAAAAAAACGGGTGCCCCGACGGCGCCAGGCGCGTCGCAGCCATCCTCGCGTCCGACGACTACGCCGCGCGCGACGGGGAGCCTCGCGAGCTTTCTTCGCTTTCTTTCGGCGGAGCCTCCGCCTCCGCGCCGCCGTCCAGCCTGCGCGCGTTCTGGCGCGCCGCCTCCGCGGACGGCGACGAGCCCTCGATGCTGTTCGGCTCGGAGACGCTCGCGTACGCGTGCGCGTTCGCTGAGGAGGGAACGCTTGACCTGGAGGACGTTGTGCGGTGCCTGAAGGGCGCCAAGGCTTCGTTCGGCACGCTCGTGAAAAACATGCGCTCCGGCCAGACGGCCTCCCACGGTTTGAAAGAGCGCGCCGAGTTCAAGCGTCTGCTGGACGGCGTCGTGGACGATTACGTCGCCGGTCTCGGCGACGCCGCGCCGTGCAAAAGAGTTCCCGCGCGCGAGATCGTCGTTGCCGGCGCGGGGAACGTTCTTCGTGCCTCCGTGCTGTTCTGGCGACGCGGGATCGGCTTCGAGTTCGCGTTCGAGGACGCGCCCGAAGAGGCGCAGCGCGTCGACGTCGCGTACGCGACGTGCCTCCGCTCGGTGTCCGAGAAGAAAGAGCTTTTGGACGCCGCGGACGCCGACGTCTACGGCCTCACTTCTCGTGGCGGGAGCGTGGTGGCGCTCGGGGTCCGCGAGCGCCCGCGCGGGTTCGGGCGGAGCGATGCCGTGGACGTGCGGGATGACGCGTTCATCGCGTTCGCGTTCGACGCGAACCGCTTCGCGCAGGCGACGGCTTCGCTCGCGCAGCCGGCGGCGGAGTACCCCGGCGCGTTCGGCGCGGCGGGGCGCGCGCGTTTCCTGGAGGCGAGACGGGCGGCGTCGCCGCTGAAGACATCCCGTGGCGTGGCGTGCGTCGTCGCGGGACCGCCCAAGCCCCTCGCGCCGATACGCACCGCGAGGCTTCCGAACGGCGGCGGCGGGTCGCAGAGGACGTGCCAGACGGATCTCACGTCGCCGAGAACTGCGGAGACGTTCCTCGGCGCGAACAAAACCGCGGAGTCCCCCGAGCTCCCGTTCCTCACCGCCAGGACGGAAGCCTCGCCGTCGCCCGCCGGACGCTTCGACGCCGGAAACATCGAGTCGCGAGACGCGCGCGAGCCCTCGCCCTCGCCCTCGCCCTCGCCCTCGCCCTCGCAGAAGACCTCCAGGGGGATCGCGCACGACGCGAGCCCGGACGCGAGGAGCCCGAGCCCGAGGAGCCCGAGCCCGACACCCAGCCCGCCGCCGCCGCCGCCCTCTGCCGCGCGAACCAGGCGGCGCGGAGCGAAGGCGCCGGAACGGGAGCCGCAGCCCGCGCCTGCGCCCGCGCCTCGGCGCAGCACGCGTCTGACGCGCTCGGCGGCGGCGACCGAGCCCGCGCCCGCGGCGGGAGAATCTCGGAAGGCCGAAACTGCCGCGCCGACGAAACCCGCGCGGGCGGCGAAGAAGATCGCCGAGGTGCACGAGTGCACGGCGGACGAACTCGAGGCCAGGACCGAGAAGACCTTCTCGGCGGCGCGTGCGGTTCAGCGGGTCCCGACGAAACGGATGAAGCGCAAGGCGGCGAAGGGTCCCGCCGACGCGCGCGAGCCCGCGTCTGACGCGCGCGTGGCCCCGGCGGAGACGGACGAGCCGAACCCGCCCGCCGGGAAGACGCGTCGCGTCGCCTCCAAGTTCTTCCAGCCCGCCGCGCCCGCCGCGGCGCCGGCGCCCGCGGCGGCGCCGGCGTCGGCGCCCGCGGCGGCGCCGGCGTCGACAAAGCAGGCGGGTCGCGGCGGTAAGGCGAGGCGTACGAAACCGGGTGCGTTACCGACGAAAGATCCGCCCAAGGACGCCGCCGCGGACGCGTTCGAGGCGTTCCGCCTCGGAAACGAACGCGCGCGCGACGCGGTGTGCGACGGCGGCGTCTCTCCGCGCGTGGCGGACGCGGCGCGCGCCGCCGAGGCGGGTTTCTGGTTCTCCCCTCGCGCGGAAACCAGCCGCCGCGGCGTCTTCGCGCGCGACGGCGCCGCGCCGAAGCAGGCGGCGCGGCGCGGAAGAAGCAAGAGCCCCTTTGCGGACCGCACCGTCGGCGTCGCCGCGGACGCCGCGGTTCCGCCCTCGCCGCGCGTCTCCGTCTCGCCGCCGGCGTCGGCGCGCGCCACCTCGTCTGCGCGCGCGCCGGAACCCGCTCTTCACCGTTCCGGGACGGTCCCCGTCGCCGCCGCGGCGATCTCCCCGGCGGAGCCCTCGGCGGCGGCCACCGTCGACCCGCCGCCGCGGGCGTCCCCTCCCACGCCGCGGACGTCGAAGAAGAAGAGCCTGCTGAAGGGCAAGGGCTTCGAGACGCCGCGGCGCGTTTCGGATCCGCGCGGCGCGGAGACCCTCGAGACCCTCGAGCGCGAAAAAAACGCGCCGCCCACGAACGTCACCGTGCTGGACGCCGCGGGCGACGAGCTCCTCGGCGGCGACGAGACCGAGACGGAAAAGGTTCCCGACGTTCCCGAGCCTGCCGCCGAGAAGCAGAAGGCGGAAGAGCCGAAGGGACGCGCCGAGCCCGTCGCGAAGAAGCCGAAGACGCTCCCGGGCGCGTCGAGCAAGAAACGCGCGGCGCGGACCCTGGCGAGGAAAAAACGCGCGAGGAAGCCTCCCGTCGCCGAGCCCGAGCCCAAGCCCGAGCCCGAGCCCGAGCCCGAGCCCGCGGCGGATGACTGCGAGGCGCACGCTGCCGACGCGGAACAGGTCCAGCAGGAGACTCCAGCTCCGGAGGCTCCGGAGGCTCCGGAGGGTGTCGAGT
>Ga0209666_1001629_pt1 | contig 17172 bp, 17 predicted proteins | sample SaaInlV_125m_DNA_FD_184679 | JGI IMG/M metagenome (GOLD analysis project Ga0209666, IMG submission 184679) | Marine microbial communities from expanding oxygen minimum zones in the Saanich Inlet - Saanich Inlet SI037_S3LV_10m_DNA (SPAdes)... | ecosystem: Environmental > Aquatic > Marine >...
TGATGGTTTGCAAGGTTTAGATGGAGGATCAGGCGGAGGAGCTTCTTATGAACAATCTGGCGGATCAGGTACTGTAGGTCAAGGATTTGCTGGAGGAGATGGACAAGGTTCACCAAACTATTCAGGAGGCGGTGGCGGAGGAGCATCTGCTGTAGGAGCAAACGCTTCAGGGACTAATGCAGGCGGTGGAGGATCAGGCTTATTATCAACTATTACAGGAGCTTCAGTAACAAGAGCTGGAGGTGGTGGAGCAGGTGGATGGAGTGGAGTGGGTTCTGGAGCTGGCGGTAACGGTGGCGGTGGAACAGGAGTAGGAAATGCAGGTAGTTCTAATGCAGATGCAGGAACAGTAAACACCGGTGGCGGTGGTGGCGGCGGAGGAGGAGAATCTTCTGCTGGAGGTTCAGGAGGCTCTGGAGTAGCAATCTTTGCTTATCCATCCGGTTCTATAAACGGAGCAGGAGGTATAGTAGGCACAACACCAAGTTTAAAGAAGTACCATCAATTTAATTCTTCAGGTACTTTATCTATTGGTGCAGCTAATGATTTTCAAATACACACCACTAACTTAGTAATGCATGTAGATGCTGGTAATTTTGCATCAAGAAACGGTAACACCAGTGGTATAGATTTATCTTCTTACAGTAATAATTTAAACCTTGGAGGACAATCAGGAGGTTCTCTAACAAGTAATCCTTGGTGGAACTGTGACGGTACCAGCGGTTTAGCAGATTTTGAAAGAAACGGAGGTAGTACAGCTTCAAATGTTGCTCATACAGGATATGGAAGCATGACAGGAGCATCAAATAACGCGTGGACTATAGAATTTTGGATTAAAACTACAGCAACTGGAGGAGAAGTAACTTTAGGTAAAACAATAATAGGAACCAACGCCAGTAGTGTGTGGGCAGGTGTACAAATAGTTAGTAATAAATTGGCTTATCTGCATTATGATGGTAGCTGGCTTAACAGTTCATCTACAACCAGTATTAACGACGGTAACTGGCATCACTGTGTTGTTGCAAATTATAGTAATGAAACTTGCGATTTATACGTTGATGGAACTAGAGAAGTTACAGGAGCGAATTCTGCACTAACTTCCGGCCGGTATATGAAAATGGATAGTTTAGGGAGAGGTTATAATGGACAAAATACTTCAATGGACATAGGACAAATAAGAGTGTATGATACAACCTTAACAGTTGCACAAGTATTACAAAACTATAATGCAACTAAAACAAACTTTATATAAAACTTGTAAAGTCTTTTGAATCTATTTATATTATATAATAAAGTTACAAAATGGGATTAGTTATAAAAGCGGAGTTAGACACTAGCAGAGGTTCAACTAATGAGGCCTACATAAGAATAGAAACATGTAGGATCAATAAAGTACAAGCTCAGTTAGAGTTTACAACAACTTGCTGGATAAATAAAAAAGCAGCAAGTAAGTTTTATAGAAAGTATTTAGATGACCCTCTAACAAATGCTGGAGGATTAGTAAATAAAGAAGTCGTTTTTTATAAAGATAAAGACGATATAGATGGAACTGAAGTAGCTATAGAAAACTACTATAAAGTCCCAACAGTAAACGAGGTAACGATTGAAGAACCTGTTTACGAAAAAAAAGTTGTTGTAAAACAAGTACCTTTTATTTCTTTTGATGAGAATGGAGATGAAATAGAAAAGATAAAGACAGTAGAAAGAGAAGAAAAAGTACAAGTTGATACAAAAACTAAAAAAAGGAAACTAATAGATTATTCTTTAATGAATAAACCTTTTGAGTTTGCTTATCAATATTTAAAAGAAGAACTAGAAAAAAAGTTCGGTAAAGATAAAATAGTAAAACAATAAAATGGCTGTATATACTTACACATCTGCAGATATAGATTTTAGTTCTTTTGACGTCTGGTCAAATGCTGGGTTTACAGATAATACTGATATTACCTTATCAACAGTACTTACTGATTCATATCCAGCTGCTACAAATCCTTCAAGTGTAAGTGAAATATACAATAGAAGCTGGTTTTATGGCAACGCAATAGCAGTTGCTAATGGAACAGTACAGGTAACTTATCCATACACCTCTACTGCTTCTTCTAGTACTCTACAAATAAAAAATGTTGATTATAGTGTATACTCCTACGTAAGATTAACCGCTGCAGGAACATATCCATATAACTTCTCAGAATGGAGAACAGCTACCGGTGGAGGCGGTTCACAAATAAGCACATCTGCTAACTTAGATTTAACAGTTTCAGATTATACAACACAACAAAACTTCTACGCTTACTTTACATAAAAATATTTAAAAAAGGTTTTATTGAAAACAATATGGGTTTTAGAAAATATTAGAAAACACAGATCTTTCTATACTAAGTTTGATCTTCTAATGATGTTTGCTTCTGTTATACAATGGAAAAAATACCATCCTTCCTTTACTACAGAGTTACATATAGATGAACTTACTTATTCTGTATTCGATGAACTGGGAGTATTAAACTTATGGGATAATGTAGAAATATTAGCTGAAAATAAGTTTATAGATAAAAATGTATTTTGGTCTTCTTCCAAACTACAAGTTTTACGAAATGTAAAAGAACCTATTATAATAATGGATAACGATTTCGTAGTTTACAAAAGCTTCGAAAAGTTTCTTAAAGATAATGTAGTTGTTGCTCATGATGAAGACGGTAGAGGGTATTATCTAGGTCCATTAGACCCTATAATAAAACAAGTAAGAAATCTTATAAGTAGACCTAACCTAGAAGCAATAAACTGTAGCTTCTTATATTTCCCAGATTACAAGTTTACTCAATCATATTCAAGTTTAAGTTTAGACCTAATGTATGAGTTTACTAAGTTAAAAGCACCTCATTCTAAGTATTTAATATTTGCAGAACAGTTAGTACTCAAACACTTATTTAACTTGCATAAGATACCTTATAAAACACTTGTAGATACAGTATACATATGTGACGGATGTAAGTGGAACGGAAAATCTAATGGGTTTATTAAGTTTAATGATGCTTACAAGTATTACCGACACTATTGGATGACGAAACAATCTATAAAAGAAAGCATAAATGGATTTAGTTATGAAGAAGAAGAAAAACAGTTGGATAATATAGTAAAAAATCGTATTTTAATAAAGTGGACTATCCTTAAAAAAAAGTTTAAAAATATCTAATGTTAGATTATTCTCATATTACAGGTAATATTACTAAAAACATAGATGAACCAGTTGCTTACAGGTGGACCCACGGGGCTACTGATAAACATTTAGGTGATGGTATGATGATATACTCTCTAATAACCATGTTAAGGAGTAAAATAGTAGTATGTTTAGGTTCAGGAGGAGGGTTTATACCTAGGCTTATGGTACAAGCTCATAGAGATTTAGAAGAACAGGGTATTTTCGAAGAAATAAATGTCTGGAATAAAATACAGGTATTTTTAGTAGATGCAGCTAATGGTATTGGAGGAAATAACGATTGGGCTGATAAAGATAGCTTTTTTAGAAAGAGATTCCATCCTAGAGTTATTTTAGATACTACTGAAAATGCTTATTTTAACTATTTTGTTAAAGAAGATTTAAAAATAGATTTTCTACATATAGATGCTGACCATTCCTATGAAGGTGTAAAAAAAGACTTCGAACTATACAGTAAAATAGTAAAAAAAGGTGGAATTATATCGATTCATGATACAGATAAAGAATACCATAAAAACTACATTATATCAGATGATACAAAAGACGAGTTTTACCAACCTTTTGATGGTCCCGCTAAGTTTATAGACGATATAGGGCCTGAATGGAAAACTTTTAACTTATTCAATGAAGGTGTTGTTAAAGATAAACCTTCATCAACTGGATTAACACTTATACAACATGCCTAATTTAGTTACAGTAGTAGGAGAAAACACTCATATACTTCCTCATATGTTAAAACACTATGAAGATGTCATAGATAAAGCATATGTAGCAGTATATCGTCAAAGTGATGATGATGGTATATTGGAGGAAATAGAAGAGTTAGGTATTGAACCATTTATGGTGTTTACCGAACCTAAATATAACTGGGAAAGAGTTACGGAAATATACAATACCATTAAGCAAACTAAACCAAACGATTGGTGGATAGTATCTGATGATGATGAACTACAAGTATACCCAGAACCTATCGAAGATATCATTGAGAAATGTGAGAGAAATGGTTATGAGTTTGTCACAGGAGGGTTCTTAGATAGAATAGGTATAGATGGTACTTTCCCAAAAGTAACGAGAGAGACCGATATACATAAAGCTTTTCCTTTAGCTGGTTTCTTTAGGTATCCTTTATCAAAAGCATGCCCTAACAAAGTCACTCTTATGAAAGGTTATCAAAATGTTACTCCAGGCCAACATTATGCTTCTTTTAATGACGGAACTAACAGTTGGGGAACAGAACATAGAAGACGTATGCCGATAGAAGAGTGCTTTACACAAGTGCATCATTTTAAATGGGACAGTACATGTGTTGAAAGAATAAAAAAAGTAGCAGATAACAAAAAAGACTATTCTTTTTCTGATGAATATAAAATAATGTATAATGCTATAAAAGATTCTGGATGGAAAATAGATGTAAATAACCTTAAGTTTTTAGTTGAAAATATGAAAGAACTTTCGTATATTGAGTATATGGATTATCCACATTGGGATACCTTAATAAATAAAATAGTTACAATATGAGTGTAAAGATTGCTAAAAAAACAGTTGAAGCTAATATTTTAGAAGAACGTAAAGTAAAAGCTTTAGAAAAAATAGGAGATTGCTTAGATTCTCTTACTATGTGGTTTGAAGAGATCGAAAAAGACGAATGGGGAGAACGAGTAGAGTTCTATTTAGCAGAGTTTCATAAGTTAGTTCCTAAGAAAAAGTAAATGAATAACAAACTAGGTGTAATAGTCCCTTATAGAGACAGACCTAGACAGTTATCTACCTTTAAAAAATCTATTAGTGAATATTTAGATATTCCTTTTGAACTTATTGTTGTTGAACAACGAGGTAATAAAGACTTTAATAGAGGTACTTTATTAAATCTAGGTTTTTTAGAAGCAGAGAAGCTAGGGTGTACCTATGTAGCATTTCATGATATTGATATGCTTCCTATTGATGTAGACTATAGTTATTCACCTTACCCAGTACATTTAATAACAGAGTTAGAACTTCCCGACAGTATATCTAGAGATTTATTTGATGGTTATTTTGGTGGAGTTACTTTATTTCCATGTAATATATTTAAACAAATAAACGGATACTCTAATAAATACTACGGTTGGGGTTTTGAAGATGATGATTTATTTTTAAGGTGTTTAGAAAACAATATAAAGGTTAATAGTGTTAAAATACCTCAGTTTTCAAGAAATTCTGTAGGATTATCATTTAACGGTAAGGATAGTTTTGTAGCTATACCTAATACTTTAAGATCTTCTAGAGACTTTACTATTTTTACTTCTTTTAGATTTGATTCTATTAATAGAAACCCAGAGAACATAACAGATAATAACTCTATTTTTAGCATCCCTGGTTTTGATACTACTTTAACAGTTGATTCCTTCTTTGATATTATATTTCAGTTTTGGAAAAAAAATCTAGACTCTGTGTCTATTAATCATAAGTTAACTCCTCGTGGTCATTTTAATGTTGCAGTAGCAGTTAAAGTAAAAACTAAGACTCCTGAAGTAAGTCTGTACATTAACGGTGAATATATAGACCGTGCATTTTTTGATAAGTTAATACCTCTTCATAAACAGCAATACATGTACCTTGGTGTAGGTGATCCTGATAGAGAAGAGAAGAATAATTGGTTTAAAGGAACTATTGATAGATTTGCTACTTTTAATAAAAGTTTACGTTATAGTGATCTTAAAGACTTAACTAAATCAGATAGTTTAAACCTTTTCAACACTAATGCATCAGAACACCTTAGTAGTTACTATGAAATGTTGAACGTTAATGGTAATATACTATACGACCTTAAGGGTAAGAATGATGGGTATATTAATAACTGTAAACAAGTTTATATTCCTAAGACTAACGAACTAATAAAAAACTATCCTTTAAGAAGAGACGGTACTTTTAAGGTATTAGAGCATAAAGAAAATGGATATAAAGATGGATATTGGGTTAACTGGGCAAGTAGAGTTAATCAACTGAGATATTTAGATAAGTTTTATGAAAATCGTTCTGGTTTTACTAAAGATGGTTTGTCTAAACTTAAAAGAACTAAAGTTGATAGTTCCTCAACAGGTAACTATCATCATTTAAAAGTAATATTATGAAGTTAGGAGTGTGTGTACCCTATAGAAATAGAGAAGAACATTTAAATATGTTTGTACCAAGGGTTGGTAAACATCTTAAGGAACAAGGTATAGAGTTTCAAATGTATTTTGCTCATCAAGTAGATGATAAACTGTTTAATAGGGGAGCAACTAAGAATATTGCCGCTAAACATGCTTTTGAAGACGGTTGTGATTACATAGTATGGCATGATATAGATATGATTCCAGAAGAAGGAGCTGATTATTCTTTTCCTAAAGATAATCCTATACATCTTGCAACTAGAATATCACAAATGGACTATACTTTAAAATATCACGAATATTTTGGTGGTGCTGTGTTGTTTTCTAAAGAACAAGTAGAAGCTACTAACGGTTACTCTAATGATTACTGGGATTGGGGTATGGAAGATGATGATTTGTTTTGGAGATGTCATTTAGAAGGGTATACTGACGATAGTTACCTTAATGTACCTTTTAAGAAAAAGAAGTATTTAGAGTTTGACGGAGAAAAATCATGGGCAATGATTCCTAATAACAGAAAGTATAAAGATCTTACTTCTAAATCCCATACTATATCTATACTTACTAGAGCTTATCAACAGCCAAACAAGATTCCAGTACATTTAATAGGTTCAAAAGATACAGGTTATGTAGAGTTTCCTATACTACGTATACCTGGATATGATTACGGTATATCCTTTAATAACTCTAGAGCTTTATCACTACAGTATTGGAATAGTTTTAATCAACATAACTATATGTGGTTAAAAAGATACGACGGACAGTGGAGTTGGGTGACAGTTGTAATAGATCAATCTACTAATCTTTCTCATTTTTATCTAAATGGTACTGAAGTAGATAGTAAAGCAGGCCACGGTAGTGAATCGCCATGGAGATATAATGGCAAGTTGAAAAAATACGGTAATAAAAAAATATACTTAGGTACAACACCTTCTGTTAGTGAACATGACCCAAGTAAGTTTTTCAAAGGGGCTATAGCTGATATAAAGATATGGGATAGAGCATTAAACACAGAAGAAGTTAAAAATATACATAAAGAATATTCTACAGAAGGACTTATTTATAAGTTTAACATAGATTCCTTGATAAAATATGACATAAAAGAGGTTACTGATACAGTTAAAGTACCTAACTCCATTATTCCTTACAGACGTATTGCTAGATTTACTTGTTTACCTCACGAAGATGAAGGTTTAGTTAACGGTAAATGGGCAAAAGGAGAAACTACTGCGAAAAATGAAAGAAGATATGTTTTAGAAATGCAAAAAGGAACCTGGGATTATAAATCCGACGGTATAAAGCAAGTAAAATATGAACTAGTTAGTGAAGAGAAACTAACACCATGGGCAAAAATACTTAATATAAAGTTATGACAGAAGAAAGAGTTAAACTTCTAGATACAAATGAGAAAATAAATAAAGTAGGTTGCGGGTTCTGTTTAGCAAAATGGACTCAAGTAACAATACACCTTCAGACTGGAAGAACCCATTCTTGTCACCATCCTACTACTCATCACGTACCAGTAAGTGAACTAAAACGGAATCCATCAGCACTTCATAATACTAAGTTTAAGAAACTTAGAAGAAAAGAAATGTTAGAAGGCAAAAGACCTAAAGAGTGTGATTATTGTTGGAATGTAGAAGATAACTCTAAAGAACTTTCTGATAGAACCTATAAATCTTCAGAACCTTGGTCTTTACCTTACTTAGAGGAAATCAAAAAACTTAACTGGAGAAAAGATTACAACCCAAAATACGTAGAAGTAGCATTTTCTAACGCTTGTAACTTTAAATGTTCTTACTGTGGTCCTCAATTCTCATCTAAGTGGGTTGAAGAACTTAAACAACATGGTAGTTACCCTACCACAGATAAGTTTAATGATTTAGAAGGACTTAAACAAAATAATGAAATGCCTTTTAAACATACAGAGTATAATCCATATGTTGAAGCATTTTGGAAATGGTGGCCGGACTTATATAAAGATTTAGATACTTTTAGGATAACTGGCGGAGAACCATTAATGAACTCTGATACATGGAAAGTTTTAGATTATATACTAGAACAAGAAAACCCTAATACTAACCTAAAACTATCTATTAATAGTAATCTAGGTATACCAGATAAGCTAGTTGATAAGTTTATAGAAAAAATAGTACGTATCGAAAAAGAAGGAAGAGTAAAAGAAATCTGTATATTTACTTCTGCTGACACTGCAGAATCACATGCTGAATACTTAAGAACAGGTTTAGATTACGAAAAATTTAAAGTAAATATAGAAAAAATACTTTCGAGTACTCAAAAAACTTGTTTAGTTATTATGTCTACTTTTAATGCACTCTCTATATTCAAATATAAAATCCTTATGGAGTTTGTATATCAAATGAAAAAATCATATAATAGTAAATATAGATACTGGTTAACCGCATTAACATTAGATACATCATACCTTAGATACCCAGAACATCAATCAGTTAAAATATTACCACCAGACTATGCTAGTTTAGTTGATGATCTAACAGAATATGCTAACGATAGAGATACTATAATACCACATAGTTATATACCAATCGACAAATGGGAAACTTGGTTAACTGGTTTTACAGAAATAGAAGTATCTAAGATTAAAAGAGTAGCTGATTACATGAGAAGTATCAAGGAAGATGATACTATTAAGAAACATAGGTATAACTTTGTAAAGCATTTTGATACTCATGATGAAAGAAGAGGCACAAACTTTATAGAGACGTTTCCTGAACTAAAAGATTTTTATAATACAACCAAAAAAATAAGATTAAAAAGAAAATGGATAAGCTTAACTTAAACCTTGCCGTAGATAAAATAGCCGTATATGACGGGAACGGACAACCAGCTGTAGGTATTCCAAGTGGGTGGCCCGATGTAAGATACTTTGATAAACATTATAGTATATTTCACTATACTCCTGAAGAAATAAAAGAAAAGTTTAAAGTAGAGTTTCCATTTGCTTGGGGTGATGTATCATTAGATACAAGAACAGAAATAGAAAAAAGAATCTGGCCTCATCATTCCGTTGCTCATTTTCCTAATGAGAATATCAATATTGAATATAACTCAGTTGATTATTTTGTAAATAAAGGAGATAACTTTATATATCTGATACATGTAACTGATGACACATTATTTAAAGGAGAACCATGGAAAATAAATGATAAAGTAATAGATAAATGTAAGGAAGGAGCAGCAAAAGTATTAATCTTTTTCTCTGCTGAAGGATATATAAATCATCCCCCACCTTTAAGATGGTTAAACAGATTTGCCGAGTATAATAAACTTACCAAAGAGACTTTAATATTTACCCATGCTAATCTTACATTAGATAAATGTATTTCAGAAATGAAACAAACAGGGTTTATTCCTAGGTTTAGTAACATACCGTTAAACTATTTTGAGTCTAATCCATGGTTTATAAAATCTCCTAACTTAAACTTTGAAAGGGAGAGATTATTACCTTTTCTTGAGAAGTTTATTGTAGACAACAGAAAAAAGAAGTTTAAAAAACATTTCAATATTTTAAACAGAAGACCTCACATGCACAGAATATTTCTTTTTTCTGAAGTGATGAGTACACCTGCATTAAAAAATACATCAGGTATTTCTTTTGGAAGTACTGTACATAATAACTTATTTGAAGCAGAATATATTTATAGTAGATTTGAAGATGCTATTACTAAGGTACCGGAGTATAAAAAAAACCTTGAGTTTATTAAAACCTGGGATTTCAATAGTGAACTAACATTAGATAAAAATCTTGATGATAATAGAGCAGGTGAATATACAAGAAGTTTTTATAAAGACTATTTCTGCTCTCTTACCGTAGAAACAGCTGTTCTTATTAATCAAATGTTCTTCTCAGAAAAAACATTTAAACCTATTTTTAACCTACAACCCTTTCTTATTTTTGGTGATGCTTTTAGTCTTGAACATTTACAAAAACTTGGATATAAAACTTTCAGTAACTGGTGGGATGAAAGCTATGATCAAAATGAGGATTGGTTACAAAGATTAAAACATATATCTAAAATAATGCAGGATATTTCTACTTGGTCAGATGATAAAATGTATGCTATTACTCAAGAAATGGAGGAAACATTAGTTCATAACTTTTACAACTTTTTATATAATAGGAGGTACTATGAATATATTAAAGAAGTTACTACTTTTAAAACTATACCTAAACCAATAAGAAAACTTATATAATGATTATAAATCAACCTGTATATTTAGAATACGGTAGAACAGATCCTAAAGTAACTTTTTTAAGGTATACAAATATAGTACATACCTTACAAGAAGCTAAATACCTTGTACTAGATGCGTATACTTTTACTGAATATGGTAATAAACTAGATATTTTTGAAGCTATACTTGAGGAATATAAAAATCTTACTCTATTGGTAGATTGCTCAACAGAAATGCTGACTGGTGATTTAAAGTTCCTTATAGAAAGTTTATATTCTAATAGAATACTCATACTAAGTAATGGTACTTCTGATAAAACTGTAGGTATACATTTAGCTAACTCTAAAATAAAACATATACAAGAAGATTTTTTCATAAAATATTATCATTATTATAGTCCAGAGTTAAGACAGAATATAGGAGTTAATTTAAATCAATATCTTTTACTTACAGGTAAACCTAAACTTGAAAGAGAAGTATTATTATCTAAACTTTTTAAAAAAAATCTTCTTAAATATGGTAATGTATCTTACTTTGGTAAAGAAAAAACTAGTGAGTTTAACAATCCATATTATCAAGGAAATAAAGATTATTTTGACTCATATAAAGAAGATATACAAAGTTTTAAAAATTCTTTAGGTTCTAATATGGTACTTGACGAAAAACATTGGACTTTTTACCCTTCTCATACTAGATATTATAACGGAGTGCTGTATAAACAAGTTGATTTTGTGGTAGTTTGTGAAAGCGATTTAAATCAATATAGAATATTTCATACTGAAAAGTCTATTAAACCTATTCAACTTAATAAAAAGTTTATCTTACTTAATAAAGCAGGAGCGTTAGCTGATCTTAAACAAAAGTTTTTAAAGTACCACGGTAGGGATATAAGTGACCTTACTGATTGGGTCGATACAAGTTATGACTCGATAGAAGATTTAAATGAGAGAATGGACTGTATAGTAAACTTAATAGCTAAAGAAACAAAAAATGAAAAAATAATATGAAGAGAGAGTTACATGTATTTGGATGTAGTTTTACAGATTATCCTCAATGGCCGATATGGGCTGACTGGTTAGCTATGTACTTCCCAGATAAGTCTTTTTACAAACATGCAACAGGTGGGACAGGTAACAAAGCTATTTTTAACAGGGTTGTTAATGAACTTTCGAATATGGATACTTATCAAGATAAAGTATTTATTATACAATGGGGTAGTTGTGCGAGAGAAGATAGATTTCATAAAGATCATAATCATGCTGCAACCTTACAGAGTTTATATGGACAGTGCGGTGCATTAGGTAACACTTATTGTTATGATAAAGAGTTTATTAAAAAAGAGTTTTCCTTTAAACAATCAGTATTCGAACATACCAATCAAGTATATACAGTTGCTGAACTTTTAAAAGCAAAGAAGATAAACTATATAATGACATATATGATGGATCCTACTATTGAAAATATGTTAGGCGAACCAGGATTTAATGTAAATAACGAATGGGCAAGTGTACAAGAGATGGACAACTTACAACCTTTGTATGCTAAACTAAAAAGATATTACACAAAATATAACTTTACAGAAACTTGTATGACTATGGACCAAATGGAATATAACGATATAGTTTATAGTTTTGTAAATAATGAAAAGCAAGTAATGAGAGAGGGTCACCCTAGCCCTAGAGAAGGTTATATGTTTATGAAAAATCATATACTACCAATGCTTCCCTTTCTACCAAAAGTATCTGAAGAGAAACTAAAAATAACAGAAGATTTAGTTAATGAATGGTTAGATTATGCTAAAATACCTATGTATCATCTAGATAAACAAGAACCAGAAACATGGCCTTGTTTTAGAAGATATAATAATAGTAATGCTATGGCTGTTGAAAAATATTTAGGCTATTTATATAAAAACATTTAAGTATATGAAAATAGGTTTTATTGGAGTTGGAAAACTCGGAAAAGACGCTGCCGAAGTTATGGCAGAAAAACATGATGTTATAGGTTACGACGTAACAGAAGTATCCCCTAAAAACTTTAAAATGGTACCTACGATTAAAGACGCATGTCAAGATCGTGAACTTATCTTTATAGCCGTACCTACACCTCATCATCCAGACTATGACGGTAGGTACCCAACATCTCATTTACCTAATAAAGATTTTGACTATACTATAGTTAATGACGTGTTAGATGAAGTAAATAAACATGTAAGTAAAGATCAGCTTATTGTCCTTATATCTACAGTATTACCTGGTACTATAAGAAGAGAGTTTATAGATAGAATACCAAATGGTAGATTTATTTATAATCCATATCTAATAGCAATGGGCACAGTAAAATGGGATATGGTTAATCCAGAAATGATTATTATAGGAACTGAAGATGGTTCTACTACTGGAGATGCTAAACTATTATTAGAGTTCTATGAAACCTTTATTACAGAAGGTACAAGATACGAAGTAGGTACTTGGGATGAAGCAGAAGCAATAAAAATATTTTACAATACATTTATATCTACTAAGGTAGCTTTAGTCAATATGATTCAGGATGTTGCTGAAAAAGGAGGCAATATGAATGTAGATGTAGTTACAGGAGCATTAGAAAGATCTACATACAGAATAACTGGACCAGCTTACATGAAAGCAGGAATGGGTGATGGAGGAGGATGTCATCCAAGAGATAATATTGCATTACGTTATATGGCTCAAGAGTTAGGATTAGGTTACGACTTATTTGATGCTATAATGAAAGCAAGAGAAGAACAAGCTAAAAACTTATCTACTAGATTAGTAATAGAAAGTCAAAGAGATAATCTGCCTATCGTTATATTAGGAGAAGCATACAAACCTGACGTACATTATAAAGACGGTTCAACATCTATACTAACAGGTAAGTATTGTGAAAGATTTGGTAATAGGTTCGAAGTAACATATGATCCTGAAACTCCTATAAAAGCAGTATACTTATTAGGACATATGGGTAAACATCACGATTATGATTTTCCAGAAGGCTCAGTTGTAGTAGATCCATGGAGAAGTTATAAAACTGATAAAAATATAAAAGTAGTACATTACGGCAACACAAGATTATGAATCTGACTGAAAACGAAATACACATACTAAAAAGTATTAAGTCTAATACTGAAAAGATTACCAAAGAGTTTGGACTTATAAAACTAGCTCAGATAAATATTAAGAAACGAGAACAAGATGCTATTTCTATGTTGGACACTCTAAGAAATGAAGAAAAACAAGTTGTTGAAGTTTTAGAAAAAAAATACGGCAGAGGATCAATCGATATAGATAGAGGTACTTTTACTCCTTCTAAATAGGTTAGGAGTATTTTAGTATATTTATTTATGTAGGAAAAAACTACTTTTTACAGGTTAGGTTTCGATTCTATACCAATATTTATAAAAGACTAAACATTTAATATAACGTAACATGGCAGAAACATTAATCTCCCCAGGTGTATTATCAAGAGAAAACGATATTTCATTTATCGCACCAGCACCTACAGAGGCAGGAGCAGCAATCTTGGGACCTACAGTAAAAGGACCAGTAGAAGTACCTACCCTAGTAACTTCTTACGGGGAGTACCAAAGAGTATTCGGAACTACTTTCACTTCTGGCTCAGCTAAAAAAGAATTTTTAACCTCCCTAGCAGTAAAATCTTACTTTGGAAACGGAGGAAACTCAGTATTAGTAACTAGAGTAGTAACTGGGACATTCAGTGCAGCAACAGATACAGGAATAACAGCGCAATCTGGATCAACACCTTTTACTATTGATACTTTAGGTAAAGGAACCGTATTCAACAGTACAAGTTCACTAAATGCAGATGGTTCACTAGTAAACGGTACATCAGACAATATACGATACGAAATCTCAAATATTAATAACAGTCAAGGTACATTCACTCTATCAGTAAGAAGAGGAGATGACAATACTAAAGGAAAGATTATTTTAGAATCTTTTAACGATTTGTCGTTAGATCCTAACTCTAGTAACTATATTGAATCAGTAGTTGGTAATCAAGCGATTAGCAAAGTTACAGATGGAGACGGATCAGTATACATTTCGACTGTAGGAGAATATGTAAATAGATCAAAATATATTAGAATCTCAGGAGTAAATCGTCAAACTTTAAACTATATCGGAAACGATGGACTTATAAGTAACGGTAACTTATCTGGATCTTTACCAGCTGCCCAATCTGGAGCATTTGGTACTGCAACAGGAACAATCGATACTTCAGGTAACTTCTTTGGAGATATTAACAATACAGATACTCAAGGATTAGGTGATGCAACAGGATATGCAGATGCTATATCGATTCTAGGAAATAAAGACGAATATATTTTTAATATCGTTTCAGCTCCAGGATTGATTTATGAGTTCGGTAACCATAAAACACAGTTAGATAGTATTATTTCTTTAGCAGAGACTAGAGGAGATGCTATTGCAGTAGTTGATACACAAAACTACGGAGCTACAGTGTCAAACGTAACAGGAACAGCAGGAAACATTAACAGTTCTTATACTGCTACTTACTGGCCTTGGCTACAGATGCTATCTGCTACTGGAAAAACAGAGTGGGTACCAGCATCAGTTGTTATACCAGGAGTATATGCATTCACAGATGGAGCAGCAGCACCATGGTTCGCACCTGCAGGTTTAACTAGAGGTGGAATCGGAGATGTTATCCAAGCTGAGAGAAAATTAACACGTACACAACGTGATACACTTTACAGTGCTAATGTAAACCCAATCGCTACTTTCCCAGGAGCAGGTATTTCAGTATTTGGTCAGAAGACCTTACAGAAAAAGAAATCTGCACTTGATAGAGTAAATGTAAGACGATTATTAATCGACCTTAAAAAGTTCGTAGGGGATGCTTCAAGAGGTTTAGTATTCGAACAAAATACTAATACTACTAGAAACAACTTCTTAGCACAAGTCAATCCATATTTAGAGTCTGTAGTACAAAGACAAGGTCTTTATGCTTTTAGAGTCGTGATGGATGACACAAACAACACCGCAGATGTGATTGATAGAAATCAGTTGATAGGACAGATATTTATACAACCAGCTAAAACAGTTGAGTATATTGTTCTAGACTTTACAATCGAACCAACAGGAGCATCTTTCGGAGCATAATTTTTTAGTAGAATATTTATAATAAAGAAATAAAATGGCAGTATTAGATCCAAACGAAATAATGTTTAGAGCCTTCGAGCCTAAAGTTCAGAATAGATTTGTCATGTATATTGACAACATTCCAAGCTTTATGATCAAATCAGTAACGGCTCCTTCCTTTACTGATGAGGAAGTTAAACTAGATCATATTAACACATACAGAAAGATTCGTGGCAAGAGAAGCTGGGAAAATATGGATATGACTCTATATGATCCGATTACTCCGTCTGGAGCTCAAGCTGTGATGGACTGGGCACGATTATCCTATGAATCAGTAACAGGACGTGCTGGGTACTCTGACTTCTATAAGAAGGATTTAACATTAAATGTATTAGGACCTGTTGGTGATATCGTATCAGAATGGGTAATCAAAGGAGCTTTCATAGTAAATATGGCTCAAGGTTCATTTGATTGGGCTACTTCAGACGTAGCAGAACTTACAATGACGGTAGCAATGGACTACTGTGTATTGAACTATTAATACCTCCAAATACCACCGATACTTACCCGGCCTTGTTGCCGGGTTTGTTGTTTTATAAAAGTAAAGTTCGTATATTTATATATAAACTAGTTTTAATTTAATCATTTATGGAACAAGAAAAGAAATTCCCAAGTGAGGTTATAGATCTACCCTCAAAAGGACTTCTTTATTCAGCTGACTCACCTCTTAAATCCGGAACAATAGAGATGAAGTACATGACTGCAAAAGAAGAAGATATCCTTACTAATCAAAACTACATCGCAAACGGAGTAGTTATTGATAAACTTCTACAATCACTTATAGTAGATAAAAACATCAAATATGGTGAACTACTTATAGGAGATAAAAATGCACTACTAGTAGCTGCACGTATCTTAGGTTACGGTAAAGATTACGATTTTACTTATCAAGGAGAAAAAGTAACTGTTGATTTATCAGAAGTAAATAATAAAACTTTTGATGAATCTAAGTTAACTGATGGTAAAAATGAGTTTGAATATACTTTACCAACTACTGGCGATAAAATCACCTTTAAACTTTTAACTCATTCTGATGAATATAAAATAGATCAAGAGTTAAAAGGATTAAAAAAGATGAATAAAGATGCTTCTCCTGAGGTTTCTACTAGATTAAAGTATATGTTAACCAGTGTTAACGGCAACGGAGAGACTAAAACTATTAGAGAGTTTGTTGATAACAGATTTTTAGCTAGAGATTCTAGAGCATTTCGAAAGCATGTTGCAGACATTCAACCTGATATAGACCTTAAGTTTTACCCAGAGGACGCAGAGGAGGGTGTCGCTATACCAATCGGAGTTAACTTTCTTTGGCCTGACGCCGACTTATAGAGTCAACATTTTTACACAAATACATGAAATAGTATTCCACGGAAAGGGAGGGTATGATTATGATACTATATACAACATG
>Ga0209666_1001644_pt1 | contig 17083 bp, 19 predicted proteins | sample SaaInlV_125m_DNA_FD_184679 | JGI IMG/M metagenome (GOLD analysis project Ga0209666, IMG submission 184679) | Marine microbial communities from expanding oxygen minimum zones in the Saanich Inlet - Saanich Inlet SI037_S3LV_10m_DNA (SPAdes)... | ecosystem: Environmental > Aquatic > Marine >...
CAACACCAAAGCATTTTTATTATCATCATCACCATCATCCTCGTCACCACGACTACGAATACGTCCACCACGACTACGAATACGTCCACCACGACTACGAATACGTTGTTTATTTTTAGCGTTCGAGCTTACAGCATGTTGGTCTTGCAATTGCTGCTTGTGTGAGGTTGAGTGCTGGTTGTGTAAGGTTGAGTGCTGCTTGTGTGAGGTTGTTGAAATACGGCTTGAGCTGGTTACCAGGCTGGTATGTTGAGAATCTGAGTCGTCAGACTCCTGCTCGATGCAGTTGCGCAATTGAGTGGTGAATGTACTTAGTGGCTGATCTGTGGTTATAACATACTTTGAAGTGTTAGGGGGGGGGTGATCTTTTTCCACATGTAACTTGTTCATGCATCGCTTAGATAGTGGACATGTGATAATTGAGCTTTGTAATATGGTATATGAATCTTCCTTACCAAGAGAAGTTATTCTAATTTTTTGTTCAGGATTCGAACACACAACCAAATCAATCTCGTAAGATTTATTCATGCTATATATTGTTCAAATAAAATTCTTCAAAGCATCTGAAGCAGTGTAATCCTTTTCTAATTCCTCATGAGTCCTTGGAATGAATCTATATTCAATATTTTGTGCAACATTGTCACAATATTTCTTACCCAGTTTGAAAGACACTAGAGCCACACTAAGTAAGAGTAAAAATGTGTAGATCGGAGTAAGTGAGTTTTCCTGCATGATATTATCAGAAGCAAATAATATTATAATGAGAAAGTAACGTATATAAAAAGATGTTTGGAAGATTGTTGGGTCTATTGGTGGTTTTACCGTTGATGTTGTTGTGCATCCGGTCTCCTTGTGAATCTCGTGTTTGCATGCTTGCAGCAGTAGCGTGTGTGTTTTTTGCCTATGAGACGTATTGTATTCTGTACATGCAACCGAGAACATTTTCTTTAGGAATTTCTGAACAATGTATTCGTTTCTTTACACTTTTCTGTTTTTGTCCACTTTTGGTATGGTGTGCGCATCAGCTCTTGAATGACGGAGATGTGACCCGAGCAAAACTGATTCTAATCGTTGCGGCAATCGTTTTCGGCCTTTACGAGTGGGGTATGATTTGTTGCGCTTTGCAGAGCGTCCTTGCGAATTAACGCCTCCAAATGCATTTGGATCTTAGGAGAGTTGGAGGTTGAGGCAGATGAGGATACGCGAGAGGGGGTGCGTGATTAGTAGTTGATTCTATCAAGAGTTGACTACACGGGAGTCTTTATAGTCACACATGATGGCGCAGTCCCCACATAGACACACAATTCTCTTCCCCTGAGGGTCGGAGCGCGTACGGCGTCCCGTTGTGTACACGGCGAGGCCATCGTCCGTTGTCTGGCCACATCGCTCACATGCCCAATGGTCGTCATTCGCATCAAGGTATGCACGTCTCGCCTTCACTCCCAAGTACTTGTAGTCACCCATATACGCGCGTGTGGAATGACTACAAGTACTTGGGAGTGGGCTGGCGACCCTCGATCGAAGATACGAAGCAGTGGTTCGTTTGGATAGCACATGTGGAAAGTCCATGGCTGCCAAAAAAATCCTCTGTGGAGGTCGTCCCTACACTCAATTCTCTTCTTCTTTCTCTCTTCAATTGAAGAGAGAAAGAAGAAGAGAATTGAGTGTAGGGCTCTTGAGTTCGGCCACTTTTTGGCAGCCATGGACTTTCCACATGTGCTATCGAACCCAAGCCTCGACAAATAAGCCAGGTCATATGAGCCACGAGGACCAGGATGCGAAGCATGTGGTTGAGGATGTGGTTGAGGAGGAGGACGAGTTCCATTATGTTCCAGAAGCGTACGCAACACAGGTGCACAGAGATGCGCTGGATTTGCATGATAACTGCAAGACGCCAAAGGAGCGTCGTGATCTCATTGTGAGCTACTACAGTGTCGGTGTCGTAAGCCGTACTGAAGAGTGGAGGCGTGACGAGATCAGAAGATACTTTGAGATGTGGGGATATGGTGATGAGGAGGCAGAGGAGGAAAGCACCTACGAAAATCAAGAATGCGAGGATCAGCATGATGATGACGACGACCACTGGAATGGGGTGCCAGGTGGGGGCGAGAGCCAGCCACTGTTCTACGAAAGCGAGTCGCAGCAGAGCAACCACGATCTACAGTGTTGAGAATAATATATTACCTTCTATGTTTGGTACTCGCCCATTCACCTGAAACAAGCGTCCAGCGCTGAGGTTGATAGTGTAATTTGTTGCTGGTGAGAGGCTCAAAATCGAGTTGGAAATAGAGATTTGTGACGATAAGAGTGTGACATTTCTAGCCTTTACAAGTGTGATTGTGCCGTCGTCACCAGATATAGTGAATAGAGTAGACTCATTTTTTGAGAAAGTTTCGATTCGGCGGTTGAACAAGAGCAAAATCGATTGATTTGTCGAATACGGTGTGTCCTGACTTGTCGACATCATGATAAGAGAAGGTGGTGTCACATAGAATGATGATTGCACTGACGACTCTACAAAATCATTTGGTATGGCAGCACTATCAGAGAGATTTGTTTGTGTGTAATGCTCGGTTTTCACAATGTTTAATTCTTGGTTCGTACAAGTGGAAGTAATGAATCTTCGTTGAAAGTCAATCACACAATCATGGTTGTTTCTTCCCGTATCAATGACCACAGCTGGTATTTTGGAGTCATAGGTGCATACATTTCTGATGAAACCTGTTGACACGAATCTCATTTTTATCATAGAAATTGAAAATGGTAAGTTTATAGACGAAATCCGTACTGAGTTAGAGGAGTACGAGGATGTAAGTTGAAACGATTGGTTTGCTTGTTGACTTGTAGGATCTGTATTCTCCCATATCAGTACAACACCATCACTGGTGGTCAATTCAATATGAGGAATGAAAGAAACAAATGTCAACTCGATTTCGCACTCGCGCAATCTATCTGACGCGAACTCGGGCAAGTCAATTGGATTACCCACAAGTACCGGTTTGAGATCAATCTCGTGACAAGTTCCTATTACTGTACTACTGCTAAGAGTGTTGCGCCCGCCATTCGATAATACGTTTTTGGTAGTTGTTTCTTCGTGACCATTTATAAAAAACATCTCGTTTGTGAATGCCAAATGGTTCCAGGAAGAAACTTGAAGTCTGTGCAAATTGCATTCGAATTGGTCGTGTTCGTTTGAAAATGTCAATTTGTCCTCGTGAATGAAGAGACATCTTTTCCCTTGTATCAACGTTAGATCAGTCAAAACTGTTGGATACCACGAAAGGGTGAAATGGTCCAAATTGATCTCTGACTGTAGCACGGCACAACCATGTTGAACGTCCAGGCAAGCGAGCCATGGATGATCAGAACAAAAGTCCCATTTGCTCTGCAAATGTTCGAAAGATATACCTTCATTTTTCAAGTCTACTGCTCTTTTTCGACTGAACAGAGCATTCGTACAGCTGAAATTATCAAAGGTCACATCTTCAATGAATATTAGAGATGCATGAGACTGTGCTGTAAGAGTTGAATCTGGAAGCAAATCAAAATTGTTATGTTGAGCAATGAATTCAAGCGTTGAAGTAGAGAATGTATCATGTTCAAGTTGACCAGATGTGTAATACTGCGGATGAACTGGTGGGTGTATGACTGATTTTTCAGTAATTCTAAACAAGACATTCGACCCATTGTTAGTGCTTAAGCAATGAACACCTGGGGTGATTGGAAGCTTTACATTAATGATGAGACTGCGCTCAGCCGGTGAAGACACTTCAAAACTAATCTGACCGTCAATCAATATATGTATGCTTGAGCCTGCCTCAGAGCAATACACTGAAATACTCCTCGTTTCCCCTGGCAGAAACAAACTTTCTTCTACCGTGAGTGCATCGCCATCTTCGTTCAAGAAGCAAGCATGTGAGATGACATTGCCTGAATTTGGTGTTTGTTCAAAAGAAGTGTTGAGCAAGTTGGAAATGTTCGTAACATCAGATAATACATTCTCCAGAGGCTCGTCATTCATAAAAGAAGTTGGAATCGTGTAAACTTCCTGGGATAACGTTCTATTCGACATAAATGATCCAAGTTGCAAACCGTTCTTTCCAAACAACATGGTTTCACCCTCATTTAGTCTCAACTCTGAGAGCTCTGTGCCCTCAATTTCTACTCTTTCAGGTGAAAAAAAATAGGTCACGTTCGACACAAGATGAATTTCGTTCGTTGCTACAATGCCGTTGAACATTAAAACACCATTTTCATTTAGTTCACTTGATATTGTACATTCCAATTCTTGTTCATTTTGATTGATTAAGTCATTTTCGTACTGGTTGATTGCCGCGATAGAATCTTGCGTTTTTTCTCTGTGTCTTATACAGTTTCTCTCTATACTAGAAAGAAGAGGAAATATCGAATTTGCATCTTTCAAAATGTGCTTATACAAATCAACTTCATTCAAGTACAACTCCTCCAAAGGGAGGGTCAGTATATCTACGGACTTTAATCTCGTAGTCTCGAAGCGCTTGGACAACTCCACTGTATAAAGCATTGCATCAACATTCTGCAACCCCCCTTTCCTGTTAACACTTAAATTATTGAACAACGAAACCAAACAAGGCAATGTCTTCCTAGTATCTTTGATGATTGGAAAGACTGCGAAACCCAAGTCAGCATGCGCTAAGGTTGATGTGAATAGCTCAATCTCAAATAGACTTAAACCACCCTCGTGTTCCAGAATTAAAAAATGTGAACCATGCTGCAAAAACAACAATTCCGAAGTGCCTGTTACTGAATCACTCGGAACTGTTGTTCCTACAAACTGTGGTATACCATTCAATCCAGAACTCACACTCACTGATAAGGAACACTCTGGTTTCACTCTAAGACCCGACACTTTTTTATCAGTTTTTATGATCAAAGTTGCAGTATTGAATTTCAATCCGTTTCCTACACCCAAGCCCGAAGAATCCGGATAAGTCTCGCCGCTGGCCCGAAAATTTAAAGGACTGCTGTTTGACTTTCTGAAAACTCTATTATAATCTGTGTAAGTTTGAATCGACTCATCAGAAAACGATGAAAAAACTACTTCTTGCTTCAAATTGCTGAATTCGGATGCGTATCCCAGTTCGTTTGCGATTATTTCATTCAATTGCTCTCCCTCTACAATGTCATCAACATTCAATCCAAGGGGTGAACTCATTCTAATCATAAACAAACATTTGGTATTCACTAAACCTACCGACTAGCTGCGGGCCACTTAAAAGATGGCCGAAGAGATGCTATTTGCAATAGCAGCTCCTTTTTGTTCTGTTTGTTTTTTTACGTTATTTGCTCGTCATCCTCGGATACATGCAAAAACATAACTATTCGCGAGCCTTACAATTATTTTGTATAATAGGATTATAGATGCATCATACAGACTGGGATAGAATGACAAACCAAAGATATGGATACATGCAAAAAGATCATTATGAAATGGAGGAAATAATCAAAGAAATGGCACCCGGAGGTAAGCACTACCATGCGTTCAAAGACGGAAGTGTTAAGTCTGATTCTAAGATTCTACACGAGGGTGCATCAGCATCACTTGTGCACAAAGGAAAAGACTATGATCATTCCTTACCAAGTTTTTACCATGGTAAGTGGTACCGATCTTCTGATTCATTTATGATGAAGATACTCAAAGTTATTCTTTTTATTATTCTTACATTTATTGCTTTGAAGTTCTTTATGATGGCAAGCAAGTCAATGGGTAAACGTTCATCTCGATCCAAGTCTCGATCCAAATCTAGATCTAGGCGCAAGTTGTAAGATATTGGCATTAGCATTTATTGCATGTGCTCCCGCTCGGGGTCTTGTCCGTCTACTTTATATTTTTGAAGTTGTTGACAGAAGATCCCAATTCAACAAATAAGCTATCAAACACCATGACAAAAGAGGAATCAAAGCAGCAGTACCCAATTTCTTCTCATGTAAACACATTATTCCAACTGTCAAACCTATTATGACTGGAAGAATATACAATGCAAGTCTAATATTGTTCAAACAATAAGGAGAAAATACTATTGGCCATAAAGTCAACATAAAAATCTGTAAACCAAACAATTTCATGACCAATTTATCAGATGTCTCTCTCAAAGAATACCCTATCAATAAATACAATATAGGCCAGATTATACCGAAAACATATGGTGGTGGTCTTTGCGGAACAGAAACACCTGAATCTTTACCCACTGAACACACCATAGAAGCCCCAAACCCTAACAATCCAGGTAAGAATAACTTCACATTCATCACTTCGTGTATTATACCTACATTTTTTGCGTTGAAAAATTTAAACAGGTGCCACTTATATTGTTAGGTATTAGAACACTTTCATATTAATAATATTAGCTAAAATAAAAATGAAAAATGTGACCAAAGAAGCAAAAGAACGCGCGTCTAGTTCTCAAAACATTGCACATTCTATGCCTGCTGCTTGCACTTACAATCATTTCAAAACTATTATCAAATATTTTAACACTTCTTTTTTTCGGAACAGTATTATCAAAAAAATATTTCTTGTTGAAATAAAAACCAATAATAATTTCGTACATGAAACATTCACTAACCCCGCTTTCAGATTATACCCGGTAAAATCAAGTGACCAATTTTTATCTGGAGTACGGTGGCCTAGATCACAAAATATCTTCCCAATCGGGCAATCTCTTCGATCAGGCATTAACCTTAGAAAAAGTACCAATATTCGAAACGAAAATTTAAACAAGACTCTTAGTCTCGAAACGGGAGAACTCTTTGTGTTTTTGATACACGCAATCGCAAAAACTCCTGGCACACACGCCTCAGCTGCAATAGTACACAAAAAAAGCAAAGATGAAATAGAATTTTTCGTACTAGAGCCTGACGGAAAAATTTACGATTACCACAAAAAGATAGCTGAAAAGTATTTCAAGGTCGGCCCTGATAAAATGTATCTACCTTTTGATAGAATACAAGGCACAAACAGAATTTGTATTGCGCACAGCAAAGCTCTCCTATTTACATTTCTCCAACATTACAAACAAAACGGAAATAGAGCTTTGCAAAGATTTAGAACTTCAAAAACTACATTCTCAACAGCACCTGTTTTGAAGATGGGTGGAACCCTTGGCCCTGAAAAAAGTGGACGTATTACATCTGCAAGAAGAAACTCTGCAACTTCAATAGAAGACTCTGCAAGAGGAAAGTCTGCAAGACCAAGGAGGTCGCTAACAAGATCAGTAAGAAGATCACTAACAGCACCAATAGCAAGATCTAAAGTTGATCCAATGCCAACAAATACCAAAATAAATACCCGCAACGTTGAGCTCTTTTGGATCAAGTTACAAGCCAGGGGACGGAAACACTTGAACAATAATTTTCAGTTCATAGTTCCAGCCGCACAGGTTATCAACAATTTGAAACGGAATGCACAGTATACCCACCATTTTAGAAATTTGAATGAGAAACAACTACTTGATTTGCTTGGTATCTAAAGACTCGGGAAGTGTGTGTCACGCATGTGTAACCCCCTACCCATCCATTCAAACTGCAATCATCCTGGGCGGGTCACATGCCCCGGCCCTTAGGGTCACACATGTGTAACACCCATCCCTTTTCAAATTCAAACCCGTCAAACCGGACCGTCTCTCGTTCCCCGCCACATCTCTCAATACCGGATAGCCATGAGCATGTCCATTCGCTCGCAAGTCGACTTTGCCCCGTGGCTTGAGAACATCACGAAGCGCGACCGTATCTTCCGCATGATCGGCAAGACTCGTGCCACCAGGAACATGACGCTTAGCGACAAGAAGCGTGTCGCCCTGAGCATCATGTCGTCGCCGCTGCAACGGATGAGCATTGGCGCCAAGCAGTATGCCATGGCGCTCGCGGTCGAGGAGGCACAGAATAAGGTCAAAGTTCAGCCGATCGGCTTCTTCACCCCGGGTGACGGAGAGAACGGAACAGGAGGCGAAGAGGAGTTCCCTGTCCGTCGTCTCCAGTGGGGCACCGTGGATACCAGGCTCATCTCGTATGATATCCCTATCGAGGTACCGGACGAGACGAGTCTGAACCCTGAGAACAAGAAGATCACGACCGAGCGGATGATAAAGATCAAACATATTCACGAGATCTCCAAGAATGTCAAGTTCAACCTGCGTGAGCACTACAATGAGAAGCGAGCCGCCGGCACGACTTCCACGGCTTAAGCACGCTTGCACGAGTTTGCGTACGTGTTTCTGCGATATTTTGACAATGCCATCTTGAAAGTGAAATTTTTGAGAAGAAATCAAGTACTTTTCCCTTTGGGAAGTTTAAAGTTACATTCTAGATATACACGTACCAATTGGGGCGAAGTATGCCTCCTGAATCATGTTGAAAATACCAAACAATCCTGTTCTTTTACGAGTCTTAGTTCCACCAGGACTTTTGTGTGTTATAATATTACCTATTGGAGCAGTCAGTACTGTTTTTGTTTTCGTTTTTAGTTTCACATTATATACAATGCTTTTTTGTTGAATCATAACTTAGGTAAACGATTTGAACCTTGCATTGCAACAATTACACTCATGAAGCGACTTTGTGAGATCGATACCAATTTCTTCCGCTTTTGATGTTGTCCAGAGTTTGATGATCGAATGGTTGGCTGCAACTGGGACAATACATATGCCTTTAACTGTGCTATCGTCAAAGACTGTCTCTCCCATGACGATTAAACATATTTCCTTCATACAATGAGTCCAGTCTGTACCTTTTATCACTGTTGACCAGCACCCCCCCCCCGACCATAACTTTTTATCTTCCTCCCACAGGGGGATCGTATCACCTTGCATGAAAAAGATGTTAGTAATTCCCGTGAACTCATATGAAATGTTGTTCAAAAGCTGCCACATATGTTTCACTGTTTTAATTTTGTATATGTGTATAAAGCTTTCCTTTTCCCATGAGCTTTTGTTGGATTTCACGTAAAAGGACCACTCTCTATGCAAGAAAAGACTTTCTGCCTCCTCGGCTGAATAGCTCATGATGCTTTAACTTCACATTTATTTCTTTAAATGAAATTACCCATTGATATGTGTTTTGTTTTTGCAACGTTTTCTCTAAATTTGTTTATCACCAATTTTCTAGTAGTCTTTGACTGTTTTCCTGTGTACGAATTCGGACTAAAACAAGAGAAACATCCCTAGCCGTAGCCGTCTACGTTGCTGTTGTGACAAAGGCTTGATCACACTCTGTGTCATCTTCTTTAGTCCCAAGTCGAACATGTGCAGCAGTCCAGTCCAAGCGAACCAGGGGGTGCGAAGAAAGCGCATCCGGATGCTGGGACTCAAAGCAAAACTTCTTGATCTTGAAACACGTCACAAACTCAGAGTGAATCAAAGCGAGGAACGGAACGGTATGACCGAGACCATGGTGACAGCTATGTTCCAGGATGTAAATTCACTCAGGGCGCTGATTGTGTCCACATCGACATCGAACCCTAACCCTGTAACCCTAACCCTTTCTAACCCTAACCCTAACCCCAACCCTAACCCTAACCCTAACCCTAACCCTAACCCTAACCCTAACCCTAACAAGTCTAAATCCTATGATGAACGTCAAGAGGAAACAATACAAGAAGCAACCACCGAGAAGCTCAACTTAAGAGACAGTGGACCCCAACCTGAGGACGATTCCTCAATTCTCGCACACCATCTGTTAGCAAAGTACATGGACTTCATGGACTGTAAGGCTGACGCATGGCTTCTACGAATCATAATGAACGAAGAATGGCCCTGGTTAGACATCGATACATCACCACCCGCCAATATGGTATGCCACCACTTTAGACTTAGGAAACCCATGAGTAGGCGAGTTAGAACCCAAACAACCACTGCTTCACATGCTTCTCTCCCCGTCATAGTTCGGATGTACACTCACGACTCTCACCGCCGTGGTTCGTCTTATCCACCTGGTTAGCGACACGATACGCTGGCAGAAGGGACCTGGAGACCTTCCAGTGCGTCATGTTAAGCCCAATCATAATGTCAATTGTCACATCTGCAATCCTGCAAGTAGTTTGCGAATCTTCGCGGAAGATCTGCTTCCGACAAAGAAATCTAGGAACAAGGCAACAATGGTATTGTTGGTCTTCTTCGCTGACACATTGGCAATCAAAGACGAAGACAAAGATTACACTAAATGGTCTGAAGAAACGAAAAGAAAATGTGGATTATGCAATGTTGGCTTTTATTTCATGACAGGTCCAATCGATTCAGGAAAAGAATTCGATCATTTTACAACAGGTCTCTTGTTCTTTAACAAGGATCTATGCGTTTACGGCCCTCTTAGGCAAGAGGCAAACATGCGTTTACCAGAGAGGTCGTTCAAAATCGTTCATGAAGATTTCAAAGATGAATTCGAATCCAGATATGGATTTGCACCAAACCTCGTTATGAAACGCAATGGGGTGATGAACGTTGGAAAAAACGTGATAACTGCTGAATACTTTTTGCTTTGCTACAATGTTGTACAAGCACCAGAAACACCTCCACCTTCGGTGCCACGGGACGTAACGGATGAAGTGGTTGATGATTTTAAAGGGTCCTACCTTCATGACATCATCAATGACCCCAATATCAATGACAAAGAAAAGGAAACCACACGCAAAACACACAAAAAGAAACGACAAAGTCGCCGGCGCTAGTCTTTCTATCGTGAACAGATCATGGGAATGACATCCTTCTCTGTAGACACCGTGTCATGTGAAGACAATTTGGGTTGCCACTGGCGAATGGTCTGATGTTAATGTGGGAAATCGCTTTCCTAGTTGCTGATTGATTGATATTCATGACATATTATAATATGGCCAGTGATATTTCTTTTTGTTTAAGTGGTTTTTTTACGACCAAACGCATAACACACATCACCATCACACCCGTATCGCCAACCCTCTCCTTATCGCCGGCCCTCTCCGTATCGCCGGCCCCTCCGTATCGCCGGTCCTCTCCGTATCTTCTTAAATTCATTTCTTCATTGCCTCTCCAAATGTCCAGCTTTACTCGTGCCACGCCACCCGTGCCCTTTGGGCACGGGTCCGCGTTTCTTGGGCTGCAAGTTAAGATGTTGCCTTGCGCGTTGCATCAATTCTTCGAACTGAAGAACAAGCAGCTCCTTTTCCGTCTCACTCATCACACTCTTTGTCTTCTCAGCATACATGTAGAGTTGATCGAATCCTCCGCCCCGCAGATCATCTTCCCACAGGCTTGCCTCTGCTGCGAGTGAAGAAAGCTGTGATTGAATCTTCTCACTCTTAGTCTTCCTCCCTCGTTTCAGCCCTCGTTTCAGAGGAGGGGGGCCACTGGGGCCACTGCCAGTGTCTCCGCCCATGCATGCCTCCGTTTCCGCCTCCGAGTCTCCCGTTTCCGCCTCCGAGTCTCCGTCTATGTCGATAGGTATGAACTCACCAGCATCCTTGGCCAGCCTCAGTCGCAACTCCTGTGTCAAATCTGCGTATTTGTGAATCCCAAACATGACCGAGTCAAGCTGCGCCTTCGTATCTGCAAGCTCTTTCTTGGTTTCGAGAAGCTCACGCTTAGTAGCAGCCAGTTCAGCAGCATGCTGTTGCTCAGCAAGATCATCAGCAAGCGGGTCTGTGCAATCCGTGCAATCCGTGGAGCTCATGGGCACAACCCACACTCAGGACGGGAGGCGTCGTAGGTAGGCAGGCGAAAGTCACTCAGAACACTGTGGGTGACCACAGGGGACCACTTTCACTGATCCTCGCGCGCGCCCTGTTGGTGCCTTGCGAGCCATTCTGGTGCGCGACATGTCAAAAATAATTCACTTTGGAGCCATTTTGACATATCAGTTGAAGAATCTGGATTCCTACCTAAAAAGTGCTTAAAAGGAATAGTTCGTAGAGAATAAAATGACTGCAGCACTAAAGAAAGCAATCGCCAAACATGGCTACAGCAAACTGCAACTTACCTGGAAAAAACACGGCCACCGTGGACTTTGTACCTTTAGTGGCATTGGCAAGAAAACAGGACATGATTTAGAGGACTTATTTCGTTACAATGATGCTACCATTCATCCAATTTGCAGTCATTTTGATGAAAAAGAGAGATTAAGCACACTTTTATGTGAGAAAGGCCGAAACGAATTTAGAAATGCTAAGTTCACTAATACATTCACAGCTAGCCTTTCAGATAAAACAATTTCGTCATTTTTAAAATGTGCAGACACAATGTCATCATGGTCTGCACATGACCAAATCATCAAAGCACTTTCGAAAAAATTATTGGAGAAATGTGGCAAGTGTGGCAATAAGACAATGAATGAGACAATGCCTGTGGTCTTCTCGATTGACAAGAGCCATCTTTTAGACGACCCGTGGACTACTTTGAAATCACTCTGCGGTCTAAAATCAAGTGATTTCAAAATGGTGGACAATTTAGCACAATCAAACAATTGGTGGGATCGAGCAAGCGTAAAGCGTGCAAAAATATGTATCCTAATCCGTGTTGATTACCAAATACAGAACAATGGGGATACGTATCTACAGACTTGCACACTTGACACACTTCTTTATGAAGACAAAATTCCACTAGAAGTAAAGGAAACAGCAAAACAACAACTTTTTCAATCAGGAGCGTTAGTATCACATGCTGAGCAATTATTTACGACACACGAGTATGCTAGCGCTGAGTTAGGCTGTGCTAAATTTATAAACAACAACGCTCACATTGAACAACTTGCTCCTGAGTCTGAAACTTCTGAACTTATAAAGAATATCTTTGATACGTTTAAATTTGAGCCGACGGATGAACAATCGCAATGCATATCAGACTTCTGCAAGTTTAAAATGAGTATTATAACAGGCCCTGGTGGAACAGGAAAAAGTGAAATGTTGAAGACAATTATACAACTGGCAATAAATTATGAGATGAACGTGGTGGTTTTGGTACCAACACATCAAGTGCGCAAATTAATCACGAAGCTAGTATCAGAAGACATTAAAAAACTTATAAGCATTGAGACATATGCTCATTTTATACATGGTAACAGACACACATCATTAACATTACCGAACTCTGTTTATATCATTGAAGAAGCATCAATGGCGGATAGTTTGTCACTATGGCGAATATTTCAAAGAGCAAATTCGGATACGCGCATTATACTATGTGGTGATGCAAGTCAGTGTCGACCAGTCAGTGCCGGGGCACCATTTTTTGACATATGGCGTAGCAAAAAAGTACCCACTACTGAACTTACCCATGTTTTTCGTGCAGAATCCCAAGAGGTTGCTGACTTTTCTGCACTATATCGGCATAACGGAAACAGATATTGGTCACTCAACCCTTCAAAGTCGACGTATGCACTCAAAAATATCGATTCAAGACACGTAGAACCATACTTAGTGCACGTGGACCAGGATGCGAAGCATGTGGTTGAGGATGTGGACAAGGCGCTTAGAACAGCATTACAAGATTTAAAGAATTCTGGTATTAATGATCATGAACTTATCATAGTCACACTAACAAATGATGATTGCAAACGTTTTCATATTATAAGACGCAATGTCATGAGAAATAACAATGATACGGCACCCTATGCGATTGGAGACATTGTGATGTTTAACAGCATAACAGAATATTACTCAACCTACGATCGTGGCACTGTTGAAAAAGTAGACGGTAACCACATATTTGTACGATACGAACCAGTGGAAGAGGAGCAGTCTGCACTTCAAGAGGAAATTCTTTCGGCATTGTCACGTACGGATGATGAATTGATAACCCATAATGATAACATTCTGCCGCGTAAGAATGCAGATAACACGTGGACAATTAGAGTCAACTCATCAAATATAAAACCAGCAGGTGCTGTTACCGTTCACGCTTCACAAGGAGCACAATGGCCATATGTGATCGCAGTATTCTACAATGATTTTTTATCGAAAGCCGATAAAGTATACACTGCAACATCACGTACAAAGAAAAAATTGATTATCGTCGGTACACAAACTGTATGGAACAATCATGCAAGACCGACCAATAATAACCCACGTACCACACTCCTTCATTTCGAATTGGAAAAACCAATTGACAATGATTCGCCAACAACACAAGAAATTGAAGTGGGTAGAAATTCTCGTGGGAAAATTCCAAAGGCTATTCGAGATCAAGTGTGGCGTACATACAATGGCGAAGTATATAACTCGATTTGCTATGTCTGTAATAGAAACATTGATATCGCAAACTTTCATTGCGGTCACGTGATTGCTCACTCGTGTGGTGGTGGTACAGAAATTGATAATCTTCGACCAATATGTATGTCGTGCAATTGCTCAATGGGTGTTCGAAACTTAGATGAGTTTAAGGTGGCGATGCAGAGTAAATTATGTTTTGAATAAAAATTAGTTTGGGTCTAAGAAATGATTTTTGAAAGGTGTTGATTGCCTCGCCATGAGCACGTGGATGAGATGCAGTTTGTCGTTGCAAGTGACTTGAATGTAGCCGCTTTGGGCGGGTCTGGGGGTGGAGATGACGCCTCTGGAGGTCTTGAATCGTCCGAGGGAGGAGGCAATTGCGCTTGCAGATCGTTTGGTGACCAAAATCATGGACAAGGCGCCTCTGTAACAATCCTGTTCTTGTCAAATTATTAACGATAAGACATAAAATTACAAATCATTTTCCCCGCCTCGACCATGGATGCACCATCACCGAAGCGACCACGCGGCGAGAACACCGTCTTAAAAGGAAGCCTTTCAGAAGTCTCAGACGCAATGACCAAGCGCCCCATTCAAGAAGTAGACCCAACACCGAGTGACTTTTCGGACGATTCTGATGATGATATGGATGGTGGAGGCGGGACCGTAAACGACCAACCGCCGCAGCGCGGTAAGAACAACGATGAAGCGGGACCCTCGGATGTTCGACAGTACGATTCCGATGATGATATGGATGATCACACCATGAACCATCAAATGCGCCCAGAAACGAAATATGACAATGAACTTTTGCAACGCGTGTTGAAGAGAGACAAGTGCACAGTCACAACCCCCATTCAAAAATTGACTCGGGAAACAAAAATATCAGGCACTTGCTACTGTGGTGCAACGTTTTGCAAATCCTTTCGATCCTTGAACGAAAACGGTGGTGGGTTTTGCAAAGATTGTGTAAAAATGAATAAAGTACAAAAGATTAAAGACACGACTATGGAACGCTACGGGGTTGCGAATGCAGCCCAAAATGAAAGGGTGAAGCAAAAGATGAAAGACACGAATATGGAACTTTACGGGGTTGCGTGTTCAATGCAAAATGAAAGGGTGAAGCAAAAGATGAAAGACACAATCTCACAACGAAATCCATTGCAAAATGAAAGGGTGAAGGAAAAACGAGCAAGCACGATGATGGAACGCTACGGGGTTGCGCATGCAGCCCAAAATGAAAGGGTGAAGCAAAAGATGAAAGACATAATCTCACAACGAAATCCATTGCAAAATGAAAGGGTGAAGGAAAAGCGAGTAATCACGAATATGGAACGCTACGGGGTTGCGTATCCAATGCAAAATGCTGATATTGCAGAAAAACAAGGAAAAGAAACTTACCAGTGGAAAGAATACAAATTTCCGTGTGGAACTACTGTTAAATATCAAGGTTATGAGAACCTTGCCTATGATGAATTAGTAAAAGAAGGGTATGTTTGCAACGATCTCGTCACATCACGTAAGAAGGTTCCTGAAATATGGTACGAGACGCACGATGGATCAAGACATCGTTATTATGTGGACATTTACATTCCCTCAAAAAATAAAATGATAGAAGTGAAAAGCACCTGGACCTATGAAAAAAAAAGAGACAAGGTACATGCAAAAGGACACCAATGCAAAAGTAATGGATATGAGTATGAGATATGGATCTACGACTCCAAATCAAGGAAAGACATTGTTTGTTTCTATTAATTTATCTAATGACTCGAATTGACCACGATACAATGTATTTTGTCTAGTTGTTCCTTGTCAGCAATATCCTTGTGGGAGCTATACCGGCCATCAAGCGTGAACACGTCATGGGTTTCTGCAAGAAACTCCTGGTGGGCGACGACAACGGCTGATCCTCCCTCACGCGCGCCTTGTTGGCGCCTTGTTGGCGGACGTCCCCTGTGGTATCGCTCACTCCACTTACTGCACGCGTGTACGCACTCGTCACAGCCATGCAGTCGTCATCATACGATACTGATCCAGAAGAGGAGCCAGGGGGGGGGTTTGGTGCGATCACCCAGGCGGAGGCCAGCATATTCTATGACCCCGACGCGCCAACTACTGACCAAGCACAGGTTCTCGATGAGCTTTACCAAAAATTCCGTGATGAATGGCACGAGTGGTGGCACGCACCCTTTCTCGTTAACGTTCAATATTTTGTCGACACGCGTCCCATCACGCACTGCGTTCGCGTAAACCGCCCGATGGACGTCGAGGATCTGAAAGTCAAGATTGCGCCACTGTTCCACGTTCCTGTCGAGCAGCAACAGCTCGTGCACAGGGACGTGTTGATGGAAAGCGGGCAGTGCCTTTGGTACCATTACCAGGTGATGACGGAGGACATTATCATTCTTCTTAAGACATGTGTTCCTCACACACACACACACGCGCAAAATTTTGTGCTCCCTCCTATTTTGCAGTATTGAGCAATCTCGCGTAATCTCCGGTTGTTCCTCTAGGGGGGCAGGAGCACAATGAACCACAAGAAGGTGACGACGCCGATTGCCACCGTGATGCAAAGCACACCGTAGTCAATCTTCTTGTTGAAGTCAAGTGTGACTGGGTGAGTCTTGTTTGTGATTCGCGACTTCGTTCTAGCCTGAAGCTTGCGGGGGGCAGCAGGGGGGCTGTAGTGCGTGTGGTACAACTGTTGCTCGGGCGTGAACATGCGACTTGTGTGTGGACGGCTATGTGCGTTCAGGAGTGCGGTCGATACTCATTGCAGTCGATATTCTTTTTACGAGTCTCTTTACAATAATAAAATCTCACATGATTATAAGGATGCGTCAGATGCGTTATCAATTAGGGTCCCGAATCAGG
>Ga0209666_1001650_pt1 | contig 17025 bp, 35 predicted proteins | sample SaaInlV_125m_DNA_FD_184679 | JGI IMG/M metagenome (GOLD analysis project Ga0209666, IMG submission 184679) | Marine microbial communities from expanding oxygen minimum zones in the Saanich Inlet - Saanich Inlet SI037_S3LV_10m_DNA (SPAdes)... | ecosystem: Environmental > Aquatic > Marine >...
GCTGAAAAATCGACCTGACGGCAACACTGCACACTGTCGTAATTGCCTCCAGTAGCAGTCGGGATTATACCCTCGAAAATGGTATAACGTGAAGGTTAGCCAGTCTCGGAATAATGGCTATGGATGGTTCGTGGATACTGGCAAGGTTGGGGCCACCACACTTTTTATGAGGAAGCCAGGGTCGACATATATTTCGATAAGGCAGTAAAGATCGCAGTGAAAGAATGTGCCCCGCTGCAGCCTCACCCCTTTGTTACTGACATAGCAAAACTTTATGCCCTCTTCGGAGGGCTTTTTTATACCCCCTCTCTTAAAAAAATTCTTGACAAATTTTCGTTGAACCTGTATAATAATACATTATATAGAGGAAATGTGCATGAAAAAAGTAATTGAATTTCCGCAAGACCGTAGCCTACTTAACCAACTTGAAAAAAGTACGGAAGCACTGATAGAGCTACACGATGCTCTCAGTAAAGGCTACAATTTATTACAAACACTGGAAGATCAAGTAGAAGAAAAAGAAGCAGAGTATAATGACACACTATGCAGATATGTAAAAGTAGTTGGAGTAAATAATATACCTGTAAAACTTCTGGACTTTGCTTCAGAACATCTAGTAGTAGATGTAGAATCAGGAGAGATTCGCTATGAACCGCCAGAAGACCCGGAAATGTCGTAAATGTGGAAAGAAATTTACTGCAATACTCGACGTGTGGTATTGTAGTGGGCAGTGTGAACGACTTACTGCCAACCCCGTAGCAAAGTTTGCTGCGAGACTACATAAAAGTGTAGTACATACAAGTAAGAAAACATATAGCAGAAAGGAGAAACACAGGAATGTCGAACTATACTGAAGAACAGACAATGCTGTTAGTAGGAGCTTACCTTGATAAGCCTACACCCGCTACAGTAGAAGAGCTGGCAGAGCATTTAGGTCGAAGTAAGAAATCTATAATTGGAAAGCTATCACGCGAAGGCGTATACCGGAGAGAAGTATATGTTACAAAAACTGGGGAAAGCCCTGTCACGAAAGTGGAGATCGTTAATAATATCGCTGAGAGCCTTGGAGTTGAGAATACGGATCTCACTGGTCTCGAGAAAAGTCCAAAAGCTGCGCTTAAAACGCTTGAAAAAGCAGTAGCGGGGTTAGAGCAAATTAATAACTACCCTGGAGGTTTAGGCTAATGTGCGGAGGAGTATATGAAGAGGAATTTGAGATGAGAGGACCAAGTACAAAGTTTAAATATAAAGCGGGGTTTCAGCAGGCTATCATGATCTGTCTAAACCATTTAGAAGCGAGAGAGTGGTCAGAAGACTCGAGTACTAGAACAATTACGTTCTCCAGTACAAAAGCAGAAGAGAAGTATTCTATAATCGTAACGGGGTTGAAAGAGTGGAACAATACTAATCCATTCTTAGCAAGCTAGTATATATCTAGCATTAATCACGACCCCTGTGGGAACAATTATGGAAGATCTATGGACAATTTAGGACAAAGTAATACAAAACCGCAGTTGAAAAAACGCGAATTGCGGAAAATTTGGACGTATTATTTGCTTATAAAAGTGGGATTTTTAGTTAGAAGTGGAAGTAATTGAAGCAGACCCGTTATGAATTATTTGATTATCCGGGTCCTTAGAGAGTTGGTACAATTATCACATGGTTTGTACATTATTAGAATGAAATGTAGCGTGGTTATCTCTGACTTAGCAAATCTTGTAGATACCCCGTGTATGCATCTCTCCTTCGCAAGAGCTTCAGAGGATGCTTATGCACAGAATAGCTACATTATGCTTCGTCAGATGTTGGTTTGTGATAAGAAGTAGTAGACCATATTGTCTATCAATTTTGATATATTATACCATGGTTTTTGGAATAACACAAGAACTATTTTTGCCACCTATCGTAGAAACGGAAAATTGTATGGAAATTTATAACATAACTCTATATGCAGGTATCGTATCGATTCTTGCTATATGGTTCATAATAAAAGAAGGAGACGACTGATGCTAGAAGATATTTTTATTATTTTTGCTACTATAGTAATTACTGTAGTAGGATTTTGGATGAACCTTGAAGCAATAAAGATGCACGATGAACGTCGAAAGAATGAGCGTGCAGGAACACACGATTATTATGGAAACCGAATAAAATGAGCTTACCAGTAATAGAAGTAGTAAACATTGTAGAAAATGAAGATGGGACTGCAAATGTAGAATTAGAGTTAGATGTTGAAGCTGTAAGGCTGTTACTGCAGGAAGGCTTTATATCTATTCTTAAAACCCACATCGAAGAACAGGAGCGTAAAAAGAATGATAAAATTTGAGAGTAGTACGATGGATGATAAAGTAATAATTCAGTTCTATCACGAAGATGGAGCAAACATTCAAGAACTATGTGAAAAGTTTGGGTGTTTCCTTCTTGCGATGGGATATTCATTCGATCCGGTAACACATGAAATTGCACTAGTGGAGAAAGACGTATGAGTTGGAACTTTCGTTTAGTAAGAGAAGGTGACATCATCTCTCTTCGAGAAGTGTACTACGACGATACGGGCAATCCAGAGCTGGTAACCACAAGCGAAGTAACGATCTACGCTGAACTCGGAGAAGATATAGCTTGGTACCAAGAACATATGTCGAAAGGCATTATGAAACCAGTGCTCGACTACCCTTTCACAGGACCACAACAAATGGAGTTAGATTTAGTATGAACAGAAAAAGTCTAGGAGATCCAGAAGTAAGAGCAGCAGGACGATCAAAGCCAGATAGAGAGTGGTATCCAGACAACTTTGACTGGTATCTCAAGTGGATAGCAAGTATTATTGTTCTCTGTAGTATGGCGATGAGAGCCGCAGGTCCAGAGTATCGTATGTTAGATATTTACCTTGGCTGGTTTGGTATCGCATTGTGGATCTGGGTGTCAATTATCTGGAGAGACCGAGCATTGATTATGCTCAATGTAGTAAGCTGGTTTATGCTAACAGTTGCTATTCTAAAGGAGTGGTAGAGTGAAACACCTGGAAGAGGTAAACGAAACATACCTTGAACACTTATCGTTTGCAGTGTCAGTAGCATTCGTATTTATAGTACATGGATTGCTTCCATGGATTTGGAAGACGAGAGGGACGGATATGATACGTGTAAAAGATATAGAAAGACAAAAAAATAAAGGGGCTTAAGTGCCCCTTTTTTATACTTCTGCTATATTGTGGCTACGAACCACAGTCTCAACTAACCTACCATATTTATCGTATGTATAGACCATAGTTTGCTGTTCGCCCTGTACTACCTTTACAGTAGTTTTTTGGTACTCTATGGTTGGTCTATTATACGAAACTGGATATGTTGCATTAATTTCCATCTTTAGACATTCCTAGTACATGAGTTAAATCAGGCTCAAAGAAGTTAGGACCTTTTAGTACTTTTCCATCTTCTCTCTTTAGTGGTCGACCATCTTGATCTAATTTACTCATATTACTCGAATGCACTTCTTGATAGCACGCATCTAAATCCAGACCAAATGCATGGCCGGCTCCATAGATTACATACAGTAAATCAGTAAGTGCATCTGCTACAGCAACCATATCCTTTTGGTCTATAGCTTCTTCCAACTCTTGGTATTCTTCTCGAATTAATTCAAGTCGCAGTTCTCTTGTAGAGAAGTCTGGCCACATAGGTACATCACGTACCTGCTGGCCAAAAGCCTCCATAAAATCTCCTGCAAGCTCGAAGTTAGTACCTGTGTGCTGTATCATTATTGTTCCTTTTATTTCTACCAATAGCAGCTTTCTTTGCTATTCTGCGTTTTTCTGAAGGAGCTGTATAAAACTCCCGCTGTCTTACTTCCCAAAGTGTATCAGCACACTTCTTTTTAAATACTCGTAGTGCTGCTTCAATATTGTTATTACGTACTCTTACTTTCGGCATTAGTTACCTTTTTCCTAAGCATAGGGGGTAATCCCCATACTGACTGTGCCTCGGCTTTGTTACCAGCAGCATCAACGACAAGCATTACTCGCTTGCCTTTTAACCATGCTTCTTGTTGGTTTAGTAACCGTTGCATTGGGGTAAGCATACGCACTCCGATACTGCTTCTTCGCAGACCTTTACTAGTGTTGTTTGACTTACCCATTCTTTTTTTCTTGGCCATTGCACTGTCTCCTCTTAATTAAATGTCCAACCACGTTTTCTTAGATAGTGTACCTGTTTGCGTATAGAGTTTTCGGTCCTGTGTGGGAGAAACTCTACAATATACTTTATAGACGTTTTTCCATAATGTTCCCTAAGGAACTTACGCTCTTCGTGACTCCACGGTTGCTTCTGGTAATCTTTCATACTATGTATTATACTGAAAGAACGAATAAATGTCAAGAAGTATTTTTATAAGGTGCATAGAAAAATACTTCTTGACATTATCTGCCTTTTATAGTATAATTTACGCATCGACAAAAAGTATGGGAGAACCTAAATGATTGAATTATTTACAGCTACTACTATCTTTGCAGTTTGCATGATTGGTTGTGGACTGACCTCCTTTCATTTAGGAAGACAAGAAGGCATCGAAAACACCGTACAATATCTAATCGACGAAGGCGTACTTGAAGTCGACGACGAATACTAGGCAACGAGTCCGCCTTAAGTGACTCAACTTAAAAATAGGGCATCGAAAGAGCCCCAGCGTACCGAAAGGACGCAATTCATAAAAGGAGATACTTTATGACTACTAAACTAGCAGTGGCTGACCTTCATAAATTTTTATTGGGTTTTGACCGATTCATGGACACAAATGTTTTTGCACCACAAGTAGATGGGGGATACCCTCGCTACAATGTTCTCAGAGTCGGAGAAAACGGATTCAGAGTAGAGCTTGCAGTTCCAGGATGGAATAAAAGTGATATTGACATTAATCTACATAAAGGTGTACTTTCTGTAAACGGTAAAATCAAACAGGAAGTTAATGAAAACGAAGCCTACATCTACAAAGGATTAAGCGGCAAGTGTTTCACACGGACGTTTGGTGTAAGCGAACACGTTCAGATTGATCGTGCTTACATGGAACGAGGCCTGCTATGCATAGATCTGCATGAAGAACTCCCTAAAGAGTTGCAACCCGTTAAGGTTACAATCTCATGAGGAGAGTAAAATGGATAGTTCTAAAAAACTATCAGTGTGGGTTACAATAGGTCTATTGACCGCAGCAATTACCATTCCATCTTTTGTTCTAGCAGACGAGCACAAAGACACCAGCGAAGGTGGTGCACGAAGGCCAGAAAAGCCGATGGAAGAAGTAGTAGTGGTAGGATCTCGTGATACAATGGAAACAGTAGCATTCAGGGCTGGATTATCAGACCTCATTCTTATACACGAGTATAATAAGAAAGATGATACCTGGGAACTGGTTTCTTTACGAGATATACGAAGAGGCACAACAAAAGCTATTACACACTAAAACCTGTAGCGGGGTCGCAAGGCCTCGCTATTTTTAAAATAAATTATGGCATATTCCGATAAAGTATTAGATCACTATGAAAATCCTCGTAATGTAGGACGATTGTCTGACGACGACGAAAGCGTAGGTACTGGTATGGTTGGTGCTCCAGCGTGTGGAGATGTCATGCGCCTTCAGATAAAAGTAGAAGACGGTATAATAAAAGACGCAAAGTTTAAAACATACGGCTGTGGAAGTGCAATAGCTTCTTCTTCATTGCTCACAGAGTGGGTAAAAGGAAAGAACCTGTACGAAGCAGAGAGTATAAAAAATACCCAGATAGCAGAAGAGCTCGCACTACCTCCAGTGAAAATTCACTGCAGTGTACTTGCTGAAGATGCTATCAAAGCCGCAATAGCGGATTACAGGAATAAACATGAATAGAGAAGCAGTTTACGAACAGCTAAAAATTGACGAAGGTGTAGAGTATAAGTTATACTTAGATCATCTTGGGTACAAAACTTTTGGAGTAGGGCATCTAGTACTTGATACAGATCCGGAGCAAAACTACGACGTAGGCGAGCCTGTATCAGTAGAGAGGGTACAAGAGTGCTTTGATTACGATCTTGACTTAGCTGTAAGTGAGTGCGTCGCTCTATACGACGAAGATGTATGGGAAGGATTCCCAGGAGAAGTACAAGAAATTCTAGTAAACATGATGTTTAACATGGGACGTACTAGACTTTCCAAATTTAAGAATTTTACAGCAGCTTTGAAAGAAGGTGACTGGAAGCGTGCAGGAGTAGAAGGACGAGACTCTTTATGGCACAAGCAGGTTACTAACAGAGCTGAGAGATTAATGGTTAGAATGGAGAATGTATAAGTATGGCAATTTATTGCACAGATGCTGAGCGCCGACAGTATGAAGAAACTGGATACTGGCGTTCATTACCAGAACTAATTCCATCCGTAGTATTTCATCGCCGTGGACTAGATTCTAATGGCAACTACGAATGGGTACAGTCAACTTCGTTTGACTTGTTTGCTCGTAAGAGAAATTTAATCTTCTCTTTACCAGGAGCATTCACCCCCACTTGTTCAACCTATCAGCTACCTGACTTTGAGCAGTTAGCTCCTGAGTTCTATGCAGAAGGCATAGATCATATCTTCTGCGTTACTGTAAACGATGCTTTTGTTTGCAATGCGTGGGCAGATAAGAATGATCTTTCAGAGATAATTGTTCTTCCGGATGGAAGTGGCAAATTTACTGAAGGAATGCAAATGCTCGTGGACAAGGACAATATAGGCTTTGGACGCCGGTCTTGGAGATACGCTGCTGTTATCGACAATGGCAAAGTTACAGACTGGTTCATTGAAGAAGGAAAAGAGGATAATCATCCTGACGATCCTTATCTGTACACAGCACCCGACTTTGTACTTGGTAAGCTACGCGAGAGCAAATAACTCTTGACAATATTTACTAATGGCAGTATAATACTACCATGAATAAAGAAAAAGTACTTATTATTACAATGGAAGAATGCGGTGAGCTTACCCGTGCCTGCTCTAAGATTTTGCGGCACGGGTATGTTCAGCAGAAGCACATCAAGAATCTACACGAAGAATTAGGAGATGTAGTCGCAATGACACGTCTAATACAAGAAACCTTCGATATAGACAATGATGTACTTGAGTTGCACGTATGGAATCGAAACCTAAAAATGAAAAGTAAAGAGTATAGATGAATCTATTCAATCTAGATACAAATCTTGATGTATGTGCTGAATATCATGTAGACAAACACGTCAACAAAATGATACTCGAAGCAGCACAAATTTGTTGTACTGTTATCTGGGTAGACGCCCTTCTAGGTTTTGTACCTCGTGCTCTTGAAAAAGATGAAGCAGCAGTACTAAACGAATACAAGAAACTTGAGAAGCCTCTCAAGCCAGAAGAGCGCAAGCTAACCCCTTATCTTGGTATGATGTATAATCACCCTAGTACAATCTGGGCGAGATCATCCTTAGATAACTACGAGTGGACTTTCTGCTATGCTCATGCACTTGCAGAGGAGTATAGGTACAGATATGGAAAAGAGCACAAATCTTTTTGGCAGGTCGTTAACAAACTACCTGAGACAACACGACTTGAGCGCGTGGGGCTTACACCATTTGCCATGGCAATGCCCGATGTACTCAAAGACGAGACTGACCCTATACAGTCTTACCGTAATTACTATATGCTTGACAAGGCTACTTTTGCCAGCTGGACAGGCAGAGATAAACCCTCTTGGTGGGATGAGGATTTGGCAGACTACGAACAACGAATCACGAGAAAGTAAATGGACTTAGTACAAAAAGCAAACAGTTTACTCGAAGATGAAGTATTTGATTTTGAAATACTAGGATTTGTTTCTAGTAGTGGAAAAGTGTATAAACTAAAAACAGATACTAAAGTATTATCTGCCCTTTTTGAGATACTTTCAGAAGACTTTGTAGATAAGTTAAGTGAGGGACACGAAGTAGTACAACCAGAAAAACAAAACTACTACCCTGATTTTACTATAAAAACTCCTGAAGGTAATATAGCGATAGACGTAAAGACTACTTATAAGCAGAGAACTAACGGGTTCACGCTAGGTAGTTATACTTCTTTTATAAGAAGCAATACGAAAAACATTGTATACCCTTATGATACATACAATAAACATTATGTATTAGGCTTTATATATGAGCGCGACCCTAGTGGTAGTACACCATATAAAAATGTAGAAGTGTTTTTTCAAGAGAAGTGGAAGATTGCAGGCAAGCGTCCTGGGTCTGGAAATACAAAGAACATAGGAAGTATAAAAGGAAACATAGACACTTTTAAAAATCCTGAACCAGCGTTTAACTCTCACGAAGAGTTTGAAGATTATTGGAGAAACTATGAGTAAAGTTAATTTAGTAGGGCTAACAAAGCCCAGTGGTATTACAGGATGTAGTACGGCAGAAGAGTTAGTAGCCTACGCAGCCCGTGTCAGTAACCCAGAGAATCAAGACCATCATGAGAGTTCACCTCGATTGCTACGATACCTTATCAAGCATGGACACTGGTCTCCTTTCGAGATGGTATCTATCACTATGGAAATAACTACTACTCGAGATATTGCGCGACAAATGTTGCGGCATCGTAGTTTTAGTTTCCAAGAATTTAGTCAGCGATATGCTGTGCAAACAGGTTTTGAGACTCGAGATGCTCGACTACAAGACCCAAAGAATCGCCAAAACAGTATTGATATAGATACAGAGGATTTTGGCAAAGGCGGGAATAAAACTCAACACGAACGCTTATATGAAGATTGGTGGATGCGCCAGAGAAAGGTGATAAATGAAGCTGAAAAACAGTATAAGTGGGCATTAGACCAGGGTATTGCAAAAGAGCAAGCCCGTGCAGTACTGCCTGAAGGAAATACTTCTAGTGTGCTTTATATGTCTGGAACTCTTCGCAGTTGGATTCATTATTGTGAATTGCGGCGGGGTCATGGCACTCAGAAAGAACATATGGTAGTAGCAGATCAGTGCTGGGAAGTAATTGCAGCTAATTTCCCCCAAGTAGCAGAGGCATTAGAATGAGTGAAATAAAAGTACATGACCCAGTAAATAGTCCTTTACATTACAAGCGAGAGGGCATAGAATGTATTGATGCGATGATGCAGACCGCAGCATCTGAAGAAGCATTCGAAGAATACTGTCGGTTAAACGCATTTAAGTACTTGTGGCGTTGTCATAATAAAGATAATCGCAAACAAGACTTAAAGAAAGCTATCTGGTATCTACAGATGGCTATAGGGGAGGATCCTCGTGAGCAAGGGAAGTAAGCAAAGACCTACAGATAAAAGTAAGTTTGATACTAATTGGGAGAATATTTTTGGCAAGAGTAAAGAAGAAAGATTACGAGAATCTGACGGCGACGAATATAGAGAAAGTGATCTCTCATCTGAGCAAGGAGCAGCCAATCTCGAAGAAAGAAGCGTGTGCGATGCTGAACATAGTATACAACACAACGCGACTTCAGAGAATAATTGATGATTACGAAGATAAAAAACTGTATCGTGCAAAACGTAAAGCACAGAATAAAGGAAGAGCAGCTACAAGCGCAGAAATTACTGAAACAGTTGAGCGATTCCTCGGAGGAGACTCCATCTCAGAAATCGCAAAAGGAATGTATAGATCCTCTGGATTCATCAAAGCAATCATCCAAAGAGTAGGCGTCCCCCAAAAAACAGATCAAGTAATAGACTACTTGCCTGAAGAGTGCGTTGCTGAAAATTTTGCTCCTGGAGAGTTAGTATGGTCAGCCCGTTATCACTCTCCTGCTATTATTGAGCGCGAAATATCCGTAGATTACCAGGCAGAAAAGCCTGGATTTATGGATACTGACTACGAGAAGAAGTACAGTAGTAAATGTTATTCTGTATATATAATTCAAAAAATACGGGATGACAGTGAGGTATGGGCTAATGTAGGTACTGGAGGTTTTAGTGCCTACCAGCTTGCATATGATTTAGGGAAACTTGAGCACTTAAAAGAATACGGAGTTGATTTATCACGTATTTAAAAATACTTCTTGACTTCTTTTGCTTAGTCCACTATAATATATAGTATAGAAATGAGGGAACAATTATGGCTACATTCTTAATCGGTTTATTGACCTTCGGTATCTGTGTATCAGTATTAGGCGGCTACCTAGCCGTAGTAGACTTATACTTTGGGCGATAGATTTTATTACCAACAAATAGCCGCTACGGGTACATGCCCCGGCGGTCCAATCAACAACAGAAGGAAACGTAAAATGGCGTGGACAGATGAGAAAAAAGCAGAGGTTATCGAGGCGTATGAAGCCGCTAACCCAACTCCAGAAAACAGTATGGAGATCGTTGCAGAAATTGCAGAAGAGCACAGTGAGTCACCAAACGGTGTTCGAATGGTTCTGACAAAAGCAGGCGTATATGTAAAAAAAGCCCCCGCATCTGGTGGGACATCAAAAGCGAGTGGAGCAGCGACTAGCCGCGTATCAAAAGCCGCAGCTATTGAATCTCTTACCGCAGCACTCAGTGATGCTGGTCAAGATGTTGACGAAGAAATCGTTAGCAAGTTGACAGGTAAAGCCGCAATGTACTTTGCAGGTGTTATCACAGCAGTAAACGGCTAGTTCTTGGGGCGCAAGCCCCTTTTCACACCCTAAGCAAGACGGCAAGGAAGAAAATTCTGCCAACCCGCTTCACTAGGAGCATATGTGAAAAAAGAAGAACTAGCACAGCTCGTAAATGAGTATGGCGATGCTGTTATCACCTATCGTAGTGAGAATAGTAATAAGTTGAAATACAATGTTTGTACATTGGACTTCAGCACGCCCTATATCCAGCAAAAGAAAAACCGAGCAAAAGAATCTACTCAGACTCTCTTGCTTTTTTGTTGGGACACTGACTCTTTTCGACTTCTCAAACCTGCTAATGTGACAAGTGTAGTTCCATTGTCTTCTATTCTAAAGAATGGAGCCTGACATGGAGTTGCATAATGCACCCGAAGTGTACGAGAGAGTTGTACACTACGACACAGAGAAAGAAGTACAGATAAGGCTAACGATAAATAGTTTTCGAGGTGTAGAGTATCTACACCTTCGTAAGTATTATCTTGACTTTACTGAAGAATGGAAGCCCAGTAATGAGGGAATTGCCATGCCTCTTGATTTTAATAATTCAAGAGAACTATTTAGCGGGCTAGTTGAAATTTTATCGCTGGCAGAAAGTAAGAACATAATTGAGGAACACTTCTCAGATATGATTAAGGACGTTTACACAAAATAGTTCTTGACTTTCTTACTTAAACCCAGTATAATATCTGTTAATTAGTGAGGGATTCTATGCAACATTTTTTAGATAAAGCAGCGGCTATGTACTACTCAGGCACTCCGATAGTCTCGGATGCTGAGTTTGATAGTCTAGCATCTCAGTATAATTATGATAGTGTGGGCCATGTCGTTACTGACGGCATTCCTCATATGTTCAGAATGTACTCTTTGCAAAAAGTTTTTGACATAAATGATATAGATTATGTAAGTACAGAATATGTACAAACTCCCAAACTAGATGGGGCGGCAGTGTCATTGGTTTATGTCAATGGCCACCTGGCGCAAGCTCTTACTCGCGGAGATGGTAATCTCGGTAGAGATATTACGTTAAAGTTAGAAGAGCTAGTCCCTAATATCATCGGTGTGCAGGAGACTGTTCAAATTACCGGTGAGATTGTTGCACCTAGCAACATACCAAACGCTCGTAACTTTGCGGCGGGATCTTTGAATCTCAAAGATATGAAAGAGTTTCGCTCTCGTGCTAAGGACTTACGCTTTGTTGCGTATGATATTCAAGGCCGAGGTGATTCTAGCTTTCGTAGTGCTATGAAGTGTTTAAACCATCAAGGGTTTAATACTATTACTCTCTTCGATGCAACTGGCTATCCTACGGATGGCGAGGTGTTTAGAGTAGATAGCTATGACTCTTTTTATAGGATGGGGTATACAGCTCATCACCCTCGAGGTGCTTTTGCTCTAAAAGAGCAGAAAGAGGGTGTATATACAGTATTGCTCGATGTTGTGTGGCAAGTAGGTAAGTCGGGTGTAATAAGCCCTATAGCTATCTTACAGCCTATCGAAGTAGGAGACGCACTTGTGAGCCGTGCAACTCTACACAACATTGAGTATATACGATCTCTCAACCTAGAGATAGGTTGCGGCGTAGAAGTTATACGAAGCGGGGAAATCATTCCACGAATCGTGAGACGAGTGGACATCGAGAAAAATAGTTCTTGACTTTTTGCTCAACTTCTCGTATAATATCTTTTCACTTAATCGGAGTAGTCCATGTTTCAAGAAATCTTACCACCTACTAATTGTCCTTCTTGTGACAGCGAGTTGGAGTGGGTTAATGATTCCTTGTATTGCCGATCCCCGTACTGTTCAGCACAGGGTCTAAAGTCGGTAGAACATTTTGCTAAAACAATGAAGATCAAGGGTCTTGGCCCTGCTTCTATTAGTAAAATGGAGTGGCACTGCCCGTCCGATATTTACCTCACTCCTCGTGAGAGTATCTTAGCATCGTTGGGCTCCGAGCTAGTGACAAATAAACTACAAGGGCAAATTATGAATTCTCGTAATGCGCCCTTGGAGTTTCTTTTACCGGCTTTTGGTATACCACTAATCGGAAACACGGCAACACGGAAGCTGTCTGAGATTATTAATCATATTTCTCAAATCAATGCAGACACTTGTGAACGTGCAGGATTAGGTCCAAAAGCAACTTCCAGTTTACTAGATTGGATTGAAAACAGCTTTCCTTACTTCCATGAGGTTATGCCTCATAGTTGGGAATTTTCTGGTAGCCCAATGCTTGCCAGTAAAGGAGCTGTATGTATTAGTGGACGATTGAAGAGTTTCAAAAGCAAAGCTGATGCTACTACTGCTTTGAACGCAGCTGGGTATGAAGTAAAAACCAGTCTAACAAAACAGGTAGACTTTCTCATCAATGAAGGTGAGGTAGAGTCTGCTAAAACACGACAAGCCAGAGACACTGGCGTTACTATAGTAACTGATCTTAGATCATTTTTGGAGAATTAAAATATGGCACTTCCTAAGTGGACAGATGAGCGCACAGACGCTCTTACAACCTTTGTAGGCGATGAATCGCCTGTATCTCAAGCCACTGTTGCAGAAGCAGCAGACCAGCTTGAAACCTCTACTCGTTCTATCTCTAGCAAACTGCGAAAGATGGGATATGACGTAGAATTAGCTTCCTCTGCTGGAGGCAAGTCTTTCAGCGAGTCTCAAGAGGCTACTCTTCGTGCATTCGTTACTGATAATTCAGGCGAGTACACCTATGCTCAAATCGCTGAGCATTTCGAAGGTGGTTCATTCTCACCTAAGTCTATCCAGGGCAAGATTTTGTCTATGGAATTGACTGAGCACGTTGCACCTGCTCCTAAGGTAGAGAGTGTACGTACTTACTCAGAAGCTGAAGAAGCTACTTTTGTAAGCATGGTAAACGATGGTGCATTCGTTGAAGCTATTGCAGAAGCTCTCGACCGTTCTGTAAACTCTGTACGTGGTAAAGCACTTTCATTGCTCCGATCGGGCGATATTGCTGCCATCCCACGTCAAGAGACTACTAAAGGCTCTTCTAACGTAGATCCTTTGGCAGACGTTGATGTTGCTTCTATGACCGTTGAAGGTATTGCAGAAGCAATTGGTAAAACTGCTCGTGGCGTAAAAACTATGTTGACTCGTCGCGGTTTGACTGCAGCTGACTATGATGGTGCCGCTAAGGCAGCTAAGACAGCTCAGTAATACACTTTCTGTGTAAGTGGGCTGGCTAGTGTATTTCTAGTCAGCCTTTTTAATGTTCGGGGGAACGATTGAATATTTCAAGTGCTTTGATGAGGCAGTGTATTACGCTGCAAGACTTTGAAACGTGGAGTTATCTGCGTAAAGAGTACTTGCCCGTAGAATACCACCTACTCTTTAATCATATTGATAAGCACTGCGAAAGTTTTCATGAATTCCCTACGTTCGATGATCTTAAGTTAGGTATTCGTCACGCCGCTACTCGCGATAAAGTCTTCGCTATAGAAGCTGTCGAAGTAGATATTGACGCAGGTACGTTACTTGAGTATCTAAAGAACGAGTATACTCAGAAAGAGATATTAAATTCTCTAGACAAGTATATTGATAACTCTGTATTGTTTGCAAGTGCAGAGGAGTCAGTGCAAGAGCTTCACCAGATAGTTCTTGATGTGGAGGACAAGGTTGACCTTGAAGTCCCAACAGAAAGTATGCAACGAATAGAGTTGTTTGAGCCTGAAGAAGAGATTAGCAAATATGTTGGTCTTGGACTCAATGCTGATTACGATCATGAGATCAAGTTCTCCCCCCGAGACTTGGTTCTTGTGGGAGGCAAGCGAGGCTCAGGCAAGTCTCTAACGTGTGCGAATATTGCAAATAATGTATTTCAGTCTGGCCGTTCAGCAATTTATTTCACTATTGAAATGGATAGTCGATCCATCTTACAGAGATGTTGTTCGATTGCAACTGGAGTGCCCTATTCTCGACTTCGTACTCAGAATTTATCTGTTACAGAGTGGGAACACGTGGCTGGCTGGTGGGCAAGTCGCTTCCAGCAAGGTCAGGACAGGTTGAAAGAATACAGGGAACGCCGAGACTTCTCTGACTTTCATCATAAACTTACTACTCAGCATGAGCTTCTCCCGACTCAACAGCTGGATGTAATTTATGATCCAAGTTTAACTCTTGCTAAAATACGAGCAGAGTTAGATAAGAAAGTCAATAAGATAGAAGCAGGAGTGATCATTGTAGACTATATCAACCAAGTCAAACGTTCTACCATACCCTCTCGGGGAGGGCAGTATGACTGGACGGAACAGATTGAAGTATCCAAAGCACTTAAGTCTATGGCACAGGAGTATGAATGCACAGTATTCTCTCCTTACCAGACAGATGCCACCGGGGAAGCTCGCTTCGCTAAAGGTATTCTTGATGCCGCGGACGCAGCTTACGCGCTAGAAACTTGGGATCAAGAAGATGCTTGTATTACATTTAATTGTGTAAAAATGCGAGCAGCTAGTATGAAGTCTTTTAGTTCTACTATGGACTGGGAGAGTTTAAAGATTGGTCCTGAGACAACTTTGACTCCAAAGGAGCGTGAGGCTAGCTCTCACAAAACTGATGAAGATATAGACGACCTCTAATATTTTCTTGACATTTGTAGCCCTCTTCATGTATAATATCGTGAAGAGGGTTTTTTTGTAACCAATAAAAGAGATAAAATTATGCAAAGTAGTACCTATTATAAAAATAGATATGGGGACACTTACTTCTGGCACCCAATAGATGAAAATAGCTATGAGTTTAAAATGGATGGTGAGTTAGCAGACTATGCTAGAATAGGTTTTAAAGTAAGTGACGAAGAAAACCTAGATTACACAGACTTATCATTCTTCGATCCTAGTGGCGGCCCTTTTGTAGATTACGCTACAGAAATAGACGGTAGAAAGGTGTGCCATATTGAGTTACATAATGGGTGCTTCTATGTAGAAGTATGCAACGAAAAGTAACTCCAGACTTGACAAAAATAATTCTTGACTTTTTCTTCTAAATCAAGTATAATATATGCTTATTCGACTGGAGACTTATATATGATAATGTTTAACGGTAGTTTAAATTACACCACCTCAGGACGTAAAAAGAAAAGGAGACCTAGTGTCAAGAAGACAGCATCAAAGACGTTTACACCTCTTACAACAAGGACGAAGACGTATGCAGATGTTAGACGAGAGTCCGACATTTATTACCCCTCGCGGGATGACACAACAGGTTCTACCCCTCGACGAGAGTCCCCAAGATACACAGGAACCCTCATCCGAGGAATCGCAACAATGCACAAATCCAACGCAGTCCCTATAACCAGCGATCAACAAGCTATAGACATATCGAGAATGGCAAAATGACACTTAAAAACTCTAGACTAGCACCTAAAATTACTGAGCTATTTGATAGCTTAGAAGCAAGTGTATCTTCTAACGACTGGGAGCATGCAGATGTTATTCTAGCTAAGTTGTCTAAGTACTTTCATATTTTTGATGATGAGCATACAGATTACTTTCAGTATGTACAACATGAAGTGGAAAGTAAGCTACACGGTATTAACCTCGATGACGACTATGATGATGAACCTTTATTTGACTGGGACGGGGATGCTTTAGCTTCCGCAGGTTTTGGAACCGATGAAGATTATTAATAAGCTATGGCGTATATGGAAGTACTCTATAGGTAGTTTCTCCGATGAGCAGACCGCAGAATACGATAATGCAGTAGCTATAACAAGAAGTTTTATTGTACTGGTAAATTTAATCTGTGCCTGCCTTATTATGCTAAATATTCTAAAAAACTGGTGATTGAGTGAACGTAGAAGATCTACTTAGGTCAAAAGATATTCCTTATATTCCTAAGGGAGGAGATTTTGTTGTTAGCTGCCTGAACCCAGAGCATGCAGACAGAAATCCTAGTATGCGTATTGATCAAGTAACGGGTATTTTTAATTGTTTTTCCTGCGAATATAAAGGTAATTTATTTACCCGTTTCGGAGAAAAAGCGAATAAGATGGAAATAAAACGACAGCTTCTAAAAAAGAAAATAGACGAAGTGAGATTGGAGAGTATTGGATTGCAAATGCCTGAAGGCTATCTACCTTATGTAGGTAATTGGAGAAACATTAAACCAGAAACGTACAGAGAATTTGAAGCATTTATTCATGCTGGCAAAGACTTTGTAGGGCGTATTTGTTTTCCTGTACGAGACCGTACCGGAAGAATAGTAGCCTTTCAATCCAGAGCCACAGGTGATCAACAACCTAAGTATTTGTTTTCGCCTCCAGGGGCTAAGCTACCTCTATACCCTGTGGTAGTACCTATACAGGGACGAATTATTATAGTAGAGGGTATTTTTGACGTACTTAACTTACACGATAAAGGACTCACAAATGCTGTG
>Ga0209666_1001652_pt1 | contig 17016 bp, 9 predicted proteins | sample SaaInlV_125m_DNA_FD_184679 | JGI IMG/M metagenome (GOLD analysis project Ga0209666, IMG submission 184679) | Marine microbial communities from expanding oxygen minimum zones in the Saanich Inlet - Saanich Inlet SI037_S3LV_10m_DNA (SPAdes)... | ecosystem: Environmental > Aquatic > Marine >...
CTGAATTTTTTTTTTTTTTTTCGTGCGAAGCTCAACCGAATCTGCCGGAGAGACATCCCGACGACAAATCGCAATCGACGGTTTAATTTCTTGAGTCAGTCGCGTGAGGCGTGACTCGACAAGACAAAACGCGTGACGCGTTTTGTTTCTCCGTGCTCCGACGCCGGTCCATTCCCTTCCCCGCGACCGGGGGCGCAGCCCTCGAGCTGTGCGTCGAATCACCCTCGAGCGAGTGCGATTTCGCTCGGGTTCGAGAACCGCCGGCGCACTCGCGCGTCGAGGCTCTCGTCGCCCGTCCTTTGAGAGAATTTGACAACCAACTACCTTTACCCGCGTTCGACACCTTCGGCATTGCCACCGCATTTGTCGCGATGGCCGCGGCGCTCGGCCCTGGCGCGTTCCTCGGGGGAGGCGTGCGCCTGGGGAACGTGCGCGGCTTCGGCTCGGCGCGCGCGCCCCTCCCCGCTCGCGCCCCGCGGGCGTCGCTCGGCTCGAAGGGCGACGACGCCGACGCCTGGTCTTCCTCCTCCGAGAGGCTTACTCCTCGCGCGCGGCGCGCGTCGTCGAAACCGAAACCGAAACCGCTGGACGACCCAAACGAGGTCGCAAACGACTTGTGGCGACGCGCTCAGAGCGCGCGCGAGGCGGCGAAGGGCGTCGCTTGTTTCGCCGCGCTCTCCTCGAACGGCGCGGCGTTCGCGCAGCTCCAGACCAACGCGCAGCTCTCGGAGCTGTGGCGCGCTGCGGAGGACCTGGAAGAGGCGGCGCTCGCCGCGTGGAAAGAGTGCGGCGAGGACTTTTCCTTTGTGCAGGAAAAATGAAAAAACAAGTTTGAAACGAGTTTGACGACTCGCGAGTCGAGTCGACGCGATGACGCGTCCGGAAGTCTGTGCGATGCACAAGCTATATAGAAGCGAACGTGTGTGTTCGCGCGTAGACGACACACGTTTTTTGTAGACTATGATTGGTGCGATGACGACGAGACTCGCTCTCGACGCGCGGACCAAAAACTCCGCGCGTCGCGAAGGTGCTCGTGACGAAAAGGCTCAAACGAAAACGTCGCTGTCTCGCTCCTTCGCGTCCAAATCTCGAATCTCGGTCGATCCGGCGTTGGTGATTTTTTCCATCGCGCCCTTCGTCGGGGCGCACACCCGCCGCGCACCAGCAGCCTGTCTGTCTTCGTCCGGGCGATGACGACGACGGCGATGTTCACGACGGCGGTAACCCCCGCCGCGCGCGCGGTCCCGTCGCGCGTCTCGCGCGGGCGCGCCCGGCTCGGCCGCGCGCCGCTGCGGTGCGACGCCGTCGCCGCGGATTGGAGAGAGAAGTCGCGGCCCATCGCGCCCGGCGGCGTGTACCCCGCGAAGGAGCACTGCTCGTCCTGCGGGCTGTGCGACACGTACTACGTCGCGCACGTCAAGGACGCGTGCGCGTTCCTGGGCGACGGCATGAGCCGCGTGGAGACGTTGGAGCCCGCGGTGCACGGCCGAGGGCGCGACATGAGCAACGACGAGCTCCGTTTGGGCGTCGTGGATGAGGTGTTGTACGCGCGCAAGACGGCGCCGGTGGAGGGCGCGCAGTGGACCGGCATCGTGACGAGCATCGCCATCGAGATGCTTAAAAGCGGCAAGGTGGAGGGCGTGGTGTGCGTCGCCAGCCAGCCGGACGACCCCATGCGCCCGCGGCCGATCCTGGCGACCACCGTGGAGGAGATCATGTCCAGCAAAGGCGTGAAGCCCTCGCTGTCGCCCAACCTCTCCGTGCTGGCGGAGGTGGAGGCGCGCGGTTTGAAGCGTCTGCTGTTCATCGGCGTCGGCTGCGCGGTCACCGCGCTGCGCTCGGTCGAGCCTTACCTCGGCCTGGACGCGCTGTACGTCGTGGGCACCAACTGCACGGACAACGGGCGCGCCGAGACGCTGAGCAAGTTTCTCGGCGCGGCGAGCGACGACCCGGCGACTGTCACCGGGTACGAGTTCATGCAGGATTACCGCGTGCACCTGAAACATACCGACGGTTCGTTCGAGAAGGTGCCGTACTTCTGTTTGCCCGCGAACGACCTGAAAGACGTCATCGCGCCCTCGTGCTACTCCTGCTTCGACTACGTCAACGGGCTCGCGGATCTGGTCGTCGGGTACATGGGCGTCCCAATGTACGACGGCGTCGAGATGACCAACCACCCGCAGTACGTGACGGTTCGAAACGCACGCGGGAAGGAGCTGTTCGATTCCGTTCGCGATACGTGTACAGTGACGCCCTCGGTGTCTTCCGGGAACCGAACCCCGTTCGTCGTGCAGACCGTCGTCGCGGACGACGAAGCGACGCTCGGCAGAGGGCCGGAGAAGCCCGCGCCGCTCTTTGTGGGGAACGCCTTGGCGTACGTTTTGGAAAAAGTCGGGCCCAAAGGGAAGGAGTTTGGGATGTACAGCCTGGACTACCACACCGTGCGCAACTTTTTGTACGTCAAGCGGCACTTCGGGAGCGACGAGCGGGCGAACCAGCACGTCCCCGAGTACGCACGCAGAGTCGTGGACGAGTACAACGCAAGCGGCGCGGTGGACGCGCGGCTGGCCATCACGGGAACGCCGCGTGTCGGGCCGGCGCTGCCGCCGGTGCCTCCGTCGGGGCTGACGCCCGCGCCGGGCGTCGAAACGCAAAACGCGGCGCCGTTCGGGGGGATCGACCCGAGCGTCATCGGCGGCGCGCTGGGGTTCGTGCTGTTCTCGACATTCGCCTCGAAGGTCATGGGGGGATAGGAACGCGCGCGGGCGTCGACGCGTCGTTCGCGTAGTCTATGTTACGTTAGTCTACGATGGTAGTACTAGCTATGTTTTCGCAATTTTCTAGCGTCGCCGTTCTTTGTCAAAGCTCAGCGCACGTGGCGCGACACGAAACGCGCGACGCACTGACATTTTCGCCCCGCTTCAGACGAAAAGCGCAATCGACCGCCGCCGCCGTCTACTCTCCTCGGCGCGCCGACCCTCGACGCCCCGGACGAGAGATGACACACGCGACCTTAGCGCTCGCGCCGGCGCAGGCGCTCCGCGCGGCGCTCCGACCGCCCGCGCGCGCGAGCCGCGCTCCCGCGCGTCCGCTCCGCGCGCCCCCGCCGCGCGCCGGCGGCGGCGGTTCGTTCCGGGTTATCGAGTACGGCGACGGCACCCGCCCCGAGGACCGCTACGGCGGCGACGACGGGTTCGACGACCGCCGCGACCGCCGCCCCCGCGCTGGTGGGCGCGGCGGTCGCGGCGGTCGCGGCGGTCGCGGCGGTCGCGGCGCGAGAGGCGGTCGCGGTGACCGGTACGCGCGCGACGAGCGCTTCGACCGGGACGAGGATGACGATTACTTGGACGACGCGCCTCGCGGTCGCGGGTCCCTGCGCCAGAAGGGCCGAGGGGGGAGAGGCATGAGTTCTCAGCGGGGCTTTAGCGGCGGTCGCGGCGGGCGCGGCGGGCGCGACGACGACTGGGACGCGCGCGACGCCGGGTTCGGACGCCGAGACACATTTGACGCCTTTGATGATTCTCGCGGGGTGGCTCGCGGAGGCGGGCCCGACTTTTCTCGCGCCACCTTCGGCGACGACGGCGCTCGGTTCGCGCGGCGCGAGCGCGGGGGCGTTTCCTTCGGCGACGACGGGTTCGACGACCGGTACGGAGACATGGGTAGCGACAGGCGAAGGGAGACGAACGACTCCGACTCGTTCGTCTCGGTCGAGTGCGCCGGGCAGGAGGGCCGCATCATCGGCAAGGGAGGCGAGAAGATCCGCGAGATCCAGGAGCGGACCGGAGCGCACCTGAGCGTGCGCAAGGAGCTGGGGGTGGTTGAGGTGGAGGGGGGGGACGTGCGCGCGGCCGAGCGGGAAATTCGGCAACTCGTGGAGGACGGCCGCCGGAGCGACGCGACCCGGGGGTACGGCGCCGCCGAGCGCGACGCGCGGCGAGAATCGCCGCCTGATAAGTTAGGATCGCCCGGTGACGACGGCTACGGCGACGGCGAGTATTACGACGACGACGATCTCGAGGACGACGACTGGATCCTAGAGGGCCTGGAAGATGAACTCGCTGACGCTGCGGCGTGGGCCGGGGGCGTCGCGGGTTCCCCTTCTTCTCCCGGGCGGTACCGCCCCGCGGCGATGTCCAAGTACGTGGACGACGACTTCGAGCCCATGGTGTACACGCGCGAGCCCGACGACGCGGACGAGTACAACTTCTTCGCGGGCTCGCGGTTCAAGCAGCTCGGCGCCACGCCGGGGGTCGAGGCGGCGCTGGCGGAGATGGGCATCGAGCGCCCCAGCCACATCCAGGCGCTGACGTACAAGGCGCTCGCGGAGGACGCCGCCGAGGAGACTCGAGAAGAACGCTCCGACGACGCCGGCGCCCTGGAGGAGACGCCTCACGAGACGCCTTCGCAGAACGTGCTGCTCGCGGACCAAGCCGGCAGCGGCAAGACCTTGGCGTACCTCCTGCCGCTGATGCAGAGGCTGCAGACGGTGGAACGGGAGCGGGGGCGCGCGCGGCCCAACCGGCCGCGCCTGCTGATCCTGTGCCCCACCTCGGAGCTGGTCATGCAGGTGCTGGGGGTGGTGCGCCAGCTCGCGCGCGGCGGCCTGAAGTGCCGCTCGCTGGCGATGACCGGCGGCAACCAGGGCAAGACGCAGACGCAGACGCTCAAGGAGGGCGTGGACGTGGTGGTGGGCACGCCGGGACGAGTCGGACACCTGGTGGACGTCGGTAAGCTTCTGGTGGACGACCTGGAAGCCGTGGTGATGGACGAGTGCGACGTGTTGTTGGGTGACTCGTTCGAGTTTGCCGAGCAGGTGGCGCCCCTTCGCGACGCGACGACGGCGGCGAGGAAAACTATGTCGGGTGTCGCGACCAAGTTCGTGCTGGTCACCGCGACCATCCCAGAGGATGTTTTGCGACAGCTCAAGGCGTTTTTCGAGGGAGACCTGCGCGTGGTACAAGGCCCCGGCCTGCACAGGCCGGCGGCGGGCCTGCTGGAGCGCCTGGTGGATTGCTCCGGCGGGGACGTGGTGGACGACCAGAGCGGGTTCTACCGCAAGTACCGCGCGCTGGAGCAGCTCCTGGAGGCGGAGCGCGAGAAGGGGCCGGGCAAAAAGGGCAAGGGCGGCGCCGCGCGGCGCATGTTGCTCTTCTGCAACAAGATCGAGACGTGTCGTCGCGTGGAGAACATGTTGCGCCGCGCGGATCGAAACGGCGAGCGGTTGATCCCGATGCCGTACCACGCGGCGTTGACGGATGAGCGCAGGAAAGCCTCGCTGGACGCGTTTCTCACGCCTCCACGTCCGGGCGAAACGCCCATGATGCTGGTGTGCACGGACCGCGCCTCGCGGGGACTGGACGCCGCCGATGTGAGCCACGTGATCCTCTTCGACTTCCCGCGAGACCCCTCGGAGTACGTGCGCCGCGTCGGCCGCACGGCGCGCGGAGCGCTCGGCACGGGCGAGGTTTCCGTTCTGGTGCTGGGAAGGCAGGTGCGTTTGGCGAGGGAGATCATGCGCAGGAACACGCGGGGAGATCCGGTGGAGAGCACGCCGCAGTTCTGAGCAGAGGGAATGAGAGGGACACACGGAGCGTTTGGCAAATGGCGCGGAGCGCGCGCGCGATTTTTATCAAAACGGTTTTCGTAGCGATCACGCGATCACGCGCGTGCCAGTGTTCGACGTTCGCCGGCGCGGGAGACGAGCGTTTTCGGTCCTTCGCGGCTCAGCGCCCCGCGGTCTTCTTGGTCCACATCCACGAGGGGTTGCGGCAGCCGGCGCGGCAAACGGGCATGCAGTTGCACACGGGGACGTACGCCAGGTTGTTGGCGACGGCGTCGCCCTTGCCGTCGTTGCGGTTCTTGCGGCAGTGGTACTCCCTGCGGGAAGAGATGCGGCGGTGAGCTCGAGGCCTCGGAAAAGGGGAGTCGGGAGGGCGAGAAATCCTCGTTCGACGGGTCGTCGCACCAGTGCGTCGCGGTGATCTCTTCGTCGGCGGCTGCCTCGAAGATGGTCGGGCCGGCCTCTTCTTCGTCTTCGGCCATGTTTGCGCGTGTGTTCGAGGGTCGGGCGCTGTGAGAGTGAGACGCGCGCTCTCCCGAGGGGCGTTTTCGGGCGAAACGATGTTTTCCAGAACTCCACGGACAGCTCGAAATCAAAAACAGTGAATGCAACGACCTGCACGTTGCCCTCGGCAAATCCGTTGGCGCGAAGCCTCCGCCGTCGGCGACACACCCCCTCTGGGGTTTTAGACGACCGCGCGCGATGGCTTCGCCGTCCGGCGGTGACGGTGACAGCGAGCTGATCCTCCACCGCTGGCCCAGCGCCTGGGGCTTGCCCTCGCTCTCCCCCGAATGCGTCGCCGTGGAGGCGTACCTGCGCCTCGCGGGTTTGCGCTTCGCGTGCGAGGACTGCAAGACCCCGTACGCGTCCCCCTCGGGCCAGCTCCCCGCGCTGGACCAGTGCGCCGACATCGTCGGCGAGGACGCCGGTGCTAAGGACGCCGCCGCGCGCGATCACACCGGCGCGCTGGCCGCGCGCCGCATCGCCGATCACCTCGCGAAGAAGGTGGCCAACCTCGACGCGCATCTGGGCTCGGCGACCGATCGCGCGCACCTCGCCGCGTACCTCGCGTTGGTGGAGTCGAAGCTCGCCACCGCGACCGCGTACTACACGTGGATCGACAGGGACAGATTCATGGCGCACACGCGCGAGGCGTACGGCGCGGCGTTTCCCGCGCCGCTCTCGTACATCATCCCTTGGCTGTGGCGCCGCCGCGCGGCGAAACGACTGGGCGCGCCTCTCGGCGGCGAGTCCTCCGACGCGGCGGTCAGAGCGGGCGCGGCGGATGCGTACGCGGCGCTCTCCGTTTTCCTGCGCGACCGAGGCGGGGACCAATTCATGTTCGGCACAAAGCCCACCTCGCTGGACGCCGTCGCGTTCGCGCACCTCTCCTTCCACGCGCTCGCGCCGGTGGGCGACGTTTTGAGAGACGAGCTCAAGAAGCATCCCAACCTCATTAACTACGTCGAACGCGTGCGGCGTGTAACGTTCCCCGACGCGAGCGGGAACGGCGGCACGGGCGGCGGCGCCATGGACGCCATCGACAGCTCGAAGTGGCTGGACCCGCCATCTTCCACAAGCGGGAGGCGGCGCGGCTGGTGGGGCTACGGGGGCGATGGGAAAAAAGACATGGAAAAAAGCGGCGCGAAGAAGAAACCGCGCTCGGCGAAGGACATTCGGTTCCGCCGCCGAAGCCGGTGGTCCGTCGCCATCGCGATCGCCGCCGTGGCGTCGTACCTGCTCACGGGCGAGCTCATCACGTTCGTGTTCTCGGAGGAGGGCGAGGGGGACAAAGAGGTAAACGAAGGCGCAGCGGAGGAGGTGGAGGACGCCGAGGAGGAGGTGGAGCTGGAGGAGCCGCTGGACGACGACGACGCCGAGGAACCGCCGCCGGAGGCGGAGGAGGAATGAGAGGATTCGACGTTGTTTGTTTTCGAAAAGACGCTTTTTCACGGAGAAGGTATTTTTTCCCCCGACACGCGTGCTCTCCGAGACGAACGCCGACGCGCGGCGCGCTCAGACCCCGCCTGTCGCGCGCGTCTCCCGCGGCGAGATGGAGGTCCGCGCGTCCCGCCGGGTCGCGGCCCTCGCTGGCCACCTGGTTCCCTCCTCATCCGACGCTTCGTCCCCGAAACAGTGGCTCACGATGCCGTGCGACGGCGGCGCCTCGGTCGCGGCGGGCGCGGTGGTGCTCCACCCGTCCGTGGCCGAGGCGCTCGCCTCGGGCGGCGCGGTGGTGGCTCTCGAGAGCACCATCGTGTCGCACGGCATGCCCTACCCCCAGAACCTGCAGATGGCGCGCGAGGTGGAGGCGATCGTGCGCGCGCGAGGCGCGACGCCCGCCACCGTGGCCATCATCGACGGCGTGCCCCGCGTCGGGCTGGACGACACCGACCTGCGCCGGCTGGCGGAGCTCGGCGCGCGCGCGCGCAAGGTTTCCCGACGGGATGTCCCGACGGTCATCGCGCGACGTGAGACGGGCGCGACGACTGTCTCCGCGACCGCGCTGCTCGCCGCGCGCGCGGGCGTGTCCGTGTTCGTCACCGGCGGCGTCGGCGGCGTGCATCGCGGCGGCGAGACATCCATGGACGTCTCCGCGGACCTCACCGAGCTCGCCAAGACCCCCGTCGCCGTCTTCTGCGCCGGCGCCAAGAGCGTGCTGGACATCCCGCGCACGCTGGAGTTCCTGGAGACGCAGGGCGTGCCCGTCGTCGGCTACGGCGTCAAAGAGTTCCCCGCGTTCTTCTCCAGAAGCAGCGGATGCGACGCGCCCGCCGTCGCCGATTCGCCGGAGCAAGCCGCGCGCGCGATCCGCGCCGCCAAGACGCTGGGCTTGGGGGGTTGTATCTTCGCCGTGCCCATCCCGGAGGCGCACGAAGCGACCGGGCGAAAAGTGCAGAGAGCCATAGACAGAGCGTTAGAAGAGGCTAAAAAAAAGCGCGTGAAAGGCGCGGACGTGACGCCGTTTCTGCTGGAGCGCGTTCGCGAACTGAGCGGCGGCGCGAGTTTAGAAGCGAACCTCGCGCTCGTGCGAAACAACGCCGAGGTCGGCGCCGACGTCGCCGTGGCGCTCGCGAGGCTCGCCGCCGACGAACGCGAAGCGTAGGGTGGAAGACTTGTAGTCTAGGGACGCACGCGTAGCGAAAAAAAAACCTCTTAAATCCCTTTTTTTTTACGCCGGCGTGCTCGCCTTGGCGCGGTCCTCGACGGGCTCTAAGATCCCGGCGGGGATCGCGTCCGCGTCCGGCTCGTCCGCTCCGTCGTCCCCGCCGGCTCGAGCGTCTCCGTCCGTCTCGCCCGCCTTCGCCTTCGCCCTCTCCTCCGCCTTCGCCTTTTCTTTCCCGCCCGCGTCCTCCTTCGCCTTCTCGACAGGAGCGCCGCGTCCCCTCTTCCCCAAACCCTGCTTCTCCTTGTCTTTCGTCTCGAGCCCCAGCAAGCGGACGATCTCCGGCCCGGTGAGCGTTTCGCGCGCGAGCATCTCCGCCGAGAGCGCGTGCAGGTCGGCGACGTGCTTCGTGAGAAGCTTGGTGACGCGCGCGTGCGAGTCCCGCAGGAGCTGCACCACCTCTTTGTCCACGAGCGCCTCGGTGGCGCGTCGCCCGCCCTTGGACATGGAGTCCACGTGCACGGGCCCCACCAGAGAGCTCAAACCAACCTCGCCCACCATGTACGTCGCCAGCCGCGTCGCCTGCTGCAAGTCGCTCAGCGCGCCCGTCGTCACCTCGTCCTTTCCGAAGATGAGCTCCTCCGCGACGCGGCCGCCCATGCACACGTCCAGGCGCGCCAGCAGCTGCTTGCGCGTGATGCTCGTCTCGTCCTTGTCCGGGAGCTGCGTGACCATCCCGAGCGCGTTGCCGCGCGGCACGATGGTGGCTTTGTGCACGGGCATCGCGCCCGGCGTTCTTAAAGCGACCACCGCGTGGCCCGCCTCGTGGTACGCGGTGAGCTTCTTGGACTCCTCGGTCAGAACGGCGCTCTTGCGCTCGACGCCCATGATGATGCGGTCCTTGGCCCACTCCAGGCGCTCCAGGGAGATGGTGGTCTCGCCCGACACCGCCGCCTGCACGGCGGCCATGTTCACGAGGTTAAACAGCTCGGCGCCGCTGAACCCGGAGGTGCCGCGCGCGATGGACTCGACATCCACGTTTTCGTCCACGGGTTTGTTCAAAAGGTAGTGAGTGAGAATCTCGCGCCTTCCTCCGATGTCGGGGTTCGGGACGTGCACTAACCGGTCGAACCTACCCGGCCTTGTTAACGCCGGGTCGAGCTGCTCTGGGATGTTCGTCGCGGCGATGACGATGATGCCTTCGTTCTGCTCGAACCCGTCCATCTCGGTCAATAACTGGTTGAGCGTTTTCCGCGATTGCGTCTCAAACGCTTTCCTCGAAGTTCCGACGGCGTCGATTTCGTCGATGAAGATGATGCACGGCATCTTCGCCTTGGCCGCTTTGAACAGCTGCCGCACTCTTTTCGAGCCGACGCCCACGAACATCTCCTCGAACTCCGAGCCGGCGCGGTAGAAAAAAGGCACGCCCGCCTCGCCCGCGACGGCGCGCGCCAAAAGCGTCTTCCCCGTGCCCGGCGGACCGGAGAGCAACACGCCCTTCGGCAGCTTACCCCCGAGCTTCGTGAACAAATCGGGGTTCTTCAGGTACTCGACAATCTCCTGAAGCTCCGCCTTGGCCTCGTCGCATCCCTTGACGTCGTTGAACGTCTTGCGCGACTGCTCGCTGATCGCGCCCGCGTCGTACTCCTTCGGGTCGAACGAGGACTTGCCCGCGGCGTCGCCGCCCACGCCCGGGAGCGAAGGACGCTTGCCGCCGGCGTCGGCGCCCCCGGGAAGCAATCCGGCGGCGCCGCCGCCCGGGGACGCGTTCGTTCCCGACCCGTGAGCGGAACCAGAAGAAACACCGCGGGTCTCGCCGCTGGAAGTGACGCTGGTGGAAGAGCCACTCGACGCACTTGTCGTGACTTTGCCCGCGTGCCTCTGCGCGGCGCCCATCGCCGCGCTGCCGATCACCGCAAACAGAGCGCCGTAAAACACGAAATCGATCAGCCCGCCGCTTCGCGCCGCGCTCCGTGTTTTGGAGCCTGCCACTGTTCTCGCGCCGGCTCCGAACGGGTCGTACCCCCCCCCCTCCGGCACGACGACGACGTGCAGCGGCACGCTGGGTGATCTGCCCGGCGCGAGCTTGGGCGCGCCCTCGACGCCGCGCGCGCGGCTCGATAAGTCGGTGAGCATCTCGGGCAGCGTCGATCGCTCGGCGGCGGCGACAGCCACCGCTTCGGTCACCGCCGCCACCGCCTGTTCGCCGGTGACGTTTTCGTCCCGCATCACGCCCGCCGCCGCCATGGAGAGCTGCGCGGGGGGCATGACGCGCGCGTCCATGCCGTCCATGGCCTCCAGCCGGCCGGTCGCCGCCATGGCGCGCAGGTACGCAACCACCGAACCCGGACCGCTCGCGGCGGTTCGCGACTCGAAGCGCGCCACCACCTCGTCCCACATCTCCTCCGCGGCGAGCTCGCGCATGTACGCGTCCTGCTTCACGAAGCTGTCCCGGTCCGCCTCGGCGGCGAGCAGCAGGCCCTCCAGACGCTCGGCCTTGCGCCTCGCGGGGATGGAGGCCAGCCACGCGCGCACGGGGGAGGGCACAAGCCTGGCGAGGCCCGAAGGCTCGGGCGCGCCGGACGGCGCGTCCGCGGAGGGCGAGGCCGCCTTAGCCTCCTTCGAGGCCTCCTTCGAGGTCTCAGCCTCGGAGATCTTCGCGTACCACGAAGGCGGCTTCGGGGCGCCGGCCGCGTCGGCGGCGTCTTCGCCGGCCGCGTCGCGCGCCTCGGGCTCGGTGGCGTCGTCGCCGTCGCCGGCGGACGCGCCATCCGCCTTCGAGCTCGCCCGCGCGAAGATCTGGCGGTCGTCGCGGCGCGACGCGCGCACCCGCGCGGCGCGGCGGGCGCGAGACGACGCGCCGCGCGCGCGAGGCGCCGCCAGCGCGCTCGGCCGGAGCACCGCGGACGTCGACGCCGACATCGTGGAGGTGCGCTGCAGGTCCGCGCTGCCCTCTGTGGCGCGCGAGTCGGCGAAAAGGGAAACCTACAGCGCCACACGCAGAGCGTCTTGGGTGATAGGACGCGGCGCTTCGCGGTCGTGGTTCGGCCGGCCCGAATCTGCCCGCGAAATTTTTCAGGAGCCGAACCGTTTCGTCGCGTCTCGTGCCGCCTCGGGCGCTCCGACCTCAGAACGCGGCGCGCCATCCCCACCGGAACGCGCAGACCTTCCCGCCGGCCTCGCGCTCGGAACCCAAGCGACGCGTCTCTCCCGCGTTCGACTCCCTCCGACGACCCGCGCTTCCGTCCGGTGCCCTCGCGCCTTTCGTCTCATCGATGACCGGCAGCGGCGTGTCGCGTCGTCCGGAGCGTTTCGGCGGGTCCGTCGTGGACGACGAGCGAGACGCGTTGCGGCGAACGCTGGAAGCGTTCGAGGCGCGCGTGCGCGAAGACACCTTCGACTCCGAACCCGGCTCGGCTAAAAAAGCCGAGCTGGAGGCTGCGCTGGAGCGAATGCGGGACGAAACCAAGGAGCTGGAGCGTCTCAGAGGCGCGTGGCACGAACGCGGATTGCCCGGCGTTTACAGAGACTGGAACGACGTCCCCGAGGCGACGACGGCGACGCCGCCGCTTGCGGACGCGCGGTACGCCGCGTACGTCGAGGCGAGGAAGGAACGAGAGAATCTGCTTAACGGGGGCACTTAACGGTATGCGTTTAGTGCTTCACGTAAAACGAATGTGCTTTTGTGTGCGTATTACATGAGAACTCGCGTATCTCCAAACCGCGTCGCGCGACGGCGCGCGACGTCTCCGCTCCCGACAAAGAATCAAATCAGCGCGCGGGCGCGGCGGAGTAGGCGTCGAGCTTCACCATCTGGTCCGGGTCGATCGCCGCCAGCTCCTTCTCCTCCGTCTCGGTCATGACCGCCCCCGCACCGTACGCCACCGCGCTCTCGCCGTCGATCGCGCCCACGGGCTCCTTCGCGCTCAGCGTCTTCGCCTCCTGGATGACGTCGGGCATGATCTTTTTCAGACCCTTGGTGGAGGCGCCGTACACAGCCTTGTCCGTCACCACCTCGGCGGCGAGCTTGCCCGCGAGCACCGCGCCCTCCATGGAGCCCAGGAACTTCTGGGACGTCCAGTCGCCCGCCAGCGTGAAGTTGGAGATGGGCGTCGCCTGCGAGGGGCGGTACTTGTTCCGGCCGGGGATCGCCGCGTACACCGAGCGCGGGGTCTTCACCACGGCGTGCTTCAGCAACTTAGCGCCGACGCCGTCGGGCGACCCGGGGCCGATCTCGAGCGGAAACAGGCGCTCGAGCTCGAGCATGGTGGCGTCGACAATCTCCTGGTTGGACTTGGCGATCCAGTTGGTTTTGCCGCCGGCGATGGGCGAGCAGGGCGCGAACACCAGCTCCAGCATGGACTTCTCCTCGTCGTAGTACTCCTTGCAGGTGGTGGACATGTCCGCGTACACCGACAGCAGCGGCGAGCGCGAGAAGCACAGGTGGTCGACGTTCTGCAGCTTGCGGTCAAACCAGAGGTGGATGTTGATCACGGGGATGCCCTCGAGCTCCTGGATCTGGTGGAAGAAGGGCATGGTGCTCCACTGCTTGGGCAGCATGCGCTTCATGATGTCCACCGGGACGGCGCTCACGTACTCGTCCGCCACGATCTCCTCGCCGGAGACCATCTTCAGGTGCTTCACCGACCCGTCGTCGTTGAGCACAAACTCCTTCACGCGCTGCTTGAGCTTGACGTCGCCGCCGCGCGCCTTGATGTGGTCCACCATGGGCGCGCACAGGCGGTCGGGCTGGTTGCCGTCCAGGAACGCCATCTGCAGCCCGTCCGTCTCGTTCAAAAAGCGGTTCATCGCCGTGAGCACCACGGTCATGGAGAGCTTGTCGGGGTCGATGAAATCCAGCGCCTTGGCCATGGAGATGAACACCTCCTCGTTGATGCGCTCGGGCATGCCGTACTTGCGCATGAAGTCGAGCACGGAGAGCTCATCCTGCTCGTCGATGAAGTCCTGGCCCTCGATGAGCATGGGGATCAGAGGAGGCGCGGTCTGGAGCTTCTCGGGGAGCGTGAGCATCTTCTGGTTCATCAGGATCGCGAGCCCGAAGTTGAGCGGCGCGGGGATGCCCTTGACGAAGTTGAAGCTCGTGAACTCGCCGGGGAGCTCCTGCATGGCGAAAATCATCTTGTGCACCTTCCATTGCAGGCGGTCTTCGATGTCGAGCTCGGCGAACAGGTTCATCATGTTGGGGTAGGCGCCGAAGAAGATGTGCAGGCCGGTCTCGATCCAGTCGCCGTCCTTGTCCTGCCACGCGGACACCTTGCCGCCCAGCACGTCGCGGCCCTCAAGCACGATGGGCTCGTGGCCCGCGTCGACGAGGTACTTGGCGCAGGCCAATCCGGAGAGACCGCCGCCGACGATGACCACCTTCTTCTTCTCGCCCATGTCCTTCAGGTCCTTGAACTTCTGCGACAACGCCGCGCCCTCGCGGTAGTTGTCCGTGTTGGAGATCTGCGCGGGCTTGGGGAAGTCCTCCGCGACCACGCGCAGGCCGGCGCGACGAGGCGCCACGACGCGAGCCGCCGAGACGGTGCGCGCGCGGACGCGCGAGCCCATCGCGCCGCCGCGGCGGCTGGCGAACGACGCCGAAGTCGCGGTGGAGGCCATGCTGGACGCCATCGCGCGTGCACGCGAGGGAATATGCGGGAGCGGGAGGTGCGCGCTTCCGGTGTGGCGCGCGCGAGGACGTCGCGCCCGAACATCGCCAAAGCTTCCTATCCACAAGCGATAGAACACGTCGATGCACCTGATTCGTCGCATTTTTGGTTCAGTGCTCCGGGAGTGCGAAGAATCGGAAAATCGGGCAATTCTGGGTGGGCTTTTTGTGGGGTTATAACTCAAGAGCTTACGTCACGCGCGATGCGCCGTTCGCGGTCGACACGAAAAGCGAGCGGCGCGACCGCCGACGGGCAAAGTCGGTGCTTTTCGCAAAAAGGTTTAGGGCAAAAGCACAATCCAGCGTCGCGCGGGCTCACTCTGCGTGTGCCCCGGTGGGGCTTCGCGGCGGTCCGTCTCGCGCGATGGATCTCTCCGCGGTGGCGCGGCAGAGCGTCAGCCGCCGGGTGGAGGCGTCCGCCTCGGCGAGCGCGTCGCGGCGGACGGAGGAGGAGGAGGATGACGATGAGGATCTCGATGCGGACGAGGCCAAGGCGCTGGTGCGCGCCTTCGTCAAGCACGCGCTGGACGGCGTGCGCGCCGGCGAGCGCGCGCAGTACTACGAGCTTTTGGAGGCGTTGGAGGGGCTAGAAGACGCGCGCGTGTCGCAAGACAAGCTGCTGATGCTCACGGTGCTCGTGGAGTGCGTCAGCAGCCTGGACGAGAACGCGCACGAGGATCTGCTTCGAAGAGTGCTCTCGACGTCGCTGTGGCGGTGCGCGGACGACGTCGCCGCGCTCGTCGTGGAGTTCTGCGTCAACCTGGTCTCCACGCACACGGGAAGCCTTCTGCAGACGTGCCTGGAGATGCTCGTCTCGAACTTCGTCCCCCCCCCGGGGTACGACCTCGCGCTCCTCGAGCGCGACGGGCGGCGGGGTCCGGGATCCGCGAAGGGCGTTCTCGAGAACGTCGACACCTCCCTCCGGTCTCGTTCCCTCGGGGTCTCGCCCTCGACGACGCCGAGGCCCCCCGAGGCGGTCACGGCGGGCGTGGTGCGCGCGGTGGAGACCATCCTCACGCTGGTTCCGCTCGCCGCCGGGAAGGTACTTCGGCCCATCCTGCTCGCGCGCCTGCCGCACGTCTCCGCGCACAAAAATGCGCAGACGCAGTACCTGCGCGCGGCGTTTGCGCTGGCCGAGACGGAGCCCGGCGCGCGACTGCGCGACGCGCTGCTGGGCGGCGTGGTGTCGCACCTGCTGCAGGTGGACGTGGAGATCACCTGGGAGCACATCCGCGACCCCAAGGACGGGGACGACTCCAGCGACGAGGAGTTGGAGGACGACATGGACGGCGACGGGGACGGCGACGCGGACGGCGACGTCGGCGGCGCCGGCATTTTCGAGCTGGACGACATCGAGAAGACCATCGAGATCGAGATGACCAGGCAGGCGGCTGTGTGGGAGCGCGACGCGCGCGCCAGGGGAGGACACTTCGCCAGGGCGAGACAAGGCACGAGTCCCACGACGTCCTCCGGCATAGCCGGAAACGCAAAGTCACACGCCGCCGTCGATGAAGCCGCCGACGCGCTCGACTCGATGATGGAGGCGGCGCTCGCGCACGTGGACGTGCGCATCGACGTCGGGGACGGGCAGGCGGTGGCGGACGCCGTGCTCGGCATTTTTCTCAACACGCTGCTTCCGGCGCACACCTCCAAGTTCACGCAGTTCCTGGTGTTCCACGTCTGCGCGAGGGACGCGGCGGCGGCGCGAGGGACGCCTTTGAACGAAAAAGCGCCTTTCGGCGTCGTTCCACCTCTCGGGGGTTTCGCCGCCGCCTCCGACGCGGGACGGACTCTTTCCAACTCTTCGTCATCGTTCGGCGGCGCGTTCGGCGTGTCCGGCCGGATCGCGGACGCGCTGATCGAGCGCGTCACGGATCCGCACCACCCGCCCGCGGGTCGCCTGGCGTCCGCGGCGTACCTGGCGTCGTTCCTAGCGCGCGCCGCGTTTTTGCCCCCCGCGTTTCTGGCGGCGGCGCTGGCGCGTTTACACCGCTGGTGCGCGGCGACGGTGGCGGCGGCGGCGAACGGCGTTAACGGCGTGACGTCCGTGGGTAAGATGGGTTTAGGTGCGTCGGGCTCGAGCGGGGCGCTGGCGCGCGGGTTCGGGTCCTCGTTCAAGATTGCGGACAGCGGCAGCGAGAGCGGTGGCAGCGAGGGCGAAATAAAAAATCGCTCGCGCGCCGATACCGCGTCGGAGGCGGCGAACGTCTCCGCGTCGGAGTACGCGACGGCGTCGGCGGCGACGCTCGCCGTCTTCGACAGCGCGTGCCAGGCGTTGATGTACGCGCTCGTGTACCGGATGGAGGATATTTTAAAGGCGGGGGGTGCGCCCGCGGAGGCGCTGCGCGCGTTGCCGCTGCGGGACGTGCTGTACAGCAGGCTGGAACCCACCAAGACGTGCCTGCCCAGCGTCGTGCTCGAGTTTCTGCACCGCGCCGCAGACGCGGGCCTGCCCGGCTTCGACGACGACCTCGTGGAGCGGCACAAGGCAGAGAGGCGCGCGGCTCGGTCTGCCGGCGATGCCGGCGACGTCGGAAACGTCGCGGCCGCCGCGGCGCCTCCGCTGCGCCGCTCGGCCTCCGCCGTCGCCGCGCTGGGAGGCGACCTGGCGGAGGCTGTGCGCCAGCGGCGGCCGCTGCGCATGTTTTTCCCCTTCGACCCGTACCTTCTCCGGCGCAG
>Ga0209666_1001654_pt1 | contig 17000 bp, 12 predicted proteins | sample SaaInlV_125m_DNA_FD_184679 | JGI IMG/M metagenome (GOLD analysis project Ga0209666, IMG submission 184679) | Marine microbial communities from expanding oxygen minimum zones in the Saanich Inlet - Saanich Inlet SI037_S3LV_10m_DNA (SPAdes)... | ecosystem: Environmental > Aquatic > Marine >...
CTTCGTCGCGCGTCGCCCTCGCGCGCATCGCCCCCGCCTCGCGTCCCCGTCGTCGTTCTTCTTCCCCGTCGCGTCTCCCGCGCGTCGCGCCATCGTTCTCTCGTTTCGCGCGCGCGTTCGCGTCGCGTCGCTCGCCGTTCGTTCGCTCGCGCGCTCGTCCGTCGCGGTGTGTCGCCGCGTCGCCGCGCCGTCGCCGCCGGCGCGCGTCGGGCGCGTGCCATCTCGCGATAAACCAATCATCGGACATTCGTCATGGGGTTCACGTACATCACAATGCGTCCCGTCGATCGCACGCGTGGCGCGTGCCATCTCGAAATCGCGCGTTTCGATTGGTTCGTGCGGATCGAGATCGTCGCGATCGAGATCGTCCCTTTTGTTCGACGTCGGACGACGTCGGACGACATCGGACATTCGGACACGCGATCCTGACGCGCGATTCTGACACACGGATCGCATCGCGTCGCGTCGAGGCGCGTCGAGGCGCGATTGTCGAGGCGTCGAGGCGCGAGTGCGCGGCGTCGATGCGAGGGACGACGTCGGCGTCGCGCGCGACGTCGAGCGCGAATGCGCGCGCGGTGAGGGCCGCGAGCGCGACGTCTCGAGGGGTCGTTCGCGCGAACGCGCGCGCTCGGACGACGGCGTCGACGCGACCGAGGCGCGGCGACGGCGTCGAGGCGCGGCGCGCGCGTCGAGGACGGACGACGACGGGACGACGAAGGCGCGCGCGCGCGGACGCGGGCGCGGATGAAATCGCGTGGTGCTGCGCGACGGCGTACACCGTCGGCGCGGTGGTGATGTGCGCGCGAGCGGCGCGGGCGAGGCGAGAGGACGAAGACGTCGACGCGCGCGACTTCGCGGCGTCGCTCGCGAAGATGTTCGCCGCGCCGTGCGCGCTGTACGGAATCTTGCTCGCGCGGTCGTGGACGCCGGAAACGCTGTCGCTGATGATGCCGGGAAGCTTGGAGCGAGGACTGGCGACGGGGGAGGTGCAATTCGTGCCGACGCTGCGCTCGATCATGACGCTCCTGAGCGCGCGCGCGACGGCGACGAGCGCGTGGGCGCACTTGCTGTGCGTCAACCTCTTCGTCGCTCGACACGTGGCGTTGAAAACGCGCGAACGAAACGTGCGCGACGGGCACGCGCCGCCGATCGCGCACACGCTCGTGTTGTCCACGCTCGTCGGGCCGCTCGCGCTGCTCTCGCACGTCGTCACCGACGCGGCGTACTACGCCGTCGTTCGCGCGCGCGACGAACGACGACGGGCGACGGCGTGAGACGACGGGCGACGGCGTCAGACGTCGACGACTTTGAAATGTGTAATATACGAACGTAACGCGCGCGTCGACCTCGCGCGCGCGGTTTCCGCCGTCGGCGTCCGAGACGCGCGCGCCCGCCTGGGGTTTAGAGAGGCTGCGGCGTCGCGCGCGCGTCAATTCCCGACGCGCCTCGCGCGCGGCGCGATCGCCGCCGCGAGCGAATCCTCGCGATGTGGACGAGCGATGAGGATGAAAAGCTGTTGGCGCTCATCGAAAAGCACGGCGCGCGGCGATGGAACTCGCTCGCGAGCGCGATGGAGACGAAAACCGCCAAGCAGTGTCGAAGGCGTTGGAGCGGCCACTTGACGACGGAAATCAAAGAGCACGAGTGGACGGAGGCGGAAGATCTCGCCCTGCTCGACGCGCACGAAAAGCTCGGTAACAAGTGGACGGCGATCGCCAAGTTAGTGGGCGGGAGAACCGATAACGGGGCGAAGAATAGATTCAAGGCGCTCGTGGACAAGCAGACGAAGAGCAAGCGAAGACGCTACGACGCAAAGGGAACGGCGCGGCGCGCGATGGTGGCGAGCGAAAGATCGACTCCGGCGAAGCGAGGCCGGAAAAAGCCCGCGCCGCGCTCACCGACGAATCAAGAGGGGATCGGCCGCGATGTCAAGCGATCGAAAGTCGAGTCGTCGTTGGAGGAACTCGCGGCGACGCGAACGGGCGTCGGCAAGAACGGCATATCGCCGTCGCTTTTCGTGAGTTCGCCCACGAACTCGGCGAGCGCGGATCGACAGAATAAGATGTGGCGTCCGAGTTTGTCGATAAAAGTCAACAGCCGCGAGCAGAGCGCGGCGGGCGCGAGCGGGATGGACGGCTTCAAGACTGGCGCGTCGCTGAGCAACTTCCTTCCAACCAACTATTCGGTAGGGAAGACCCTGAGCTTGTCGTGCGCCGAGCTCGATTTGTTGCGAGAAGTGCAAGAGATGGTTTCACCGCGCGTCATGGCGAATTCGCACGGTGGCGGAAGCAACGCGAATAGCGCGTTCAATCGTTACGGCGGCGGCGAGAAATCAAACGCGACGAACGACATGCAGAGCGTGATGAATTGGTTACTCAGCGCGAGACCCGCGGGTGGTGGAGACGGTGCAGATAATAGACACAAAGCCAACGGAATCGTCTCGAATGGTGACGCGGTGACCGTGTCATTAGCCCCGAACGAAGACGGCACGGCGAACATCCAGCGAGGAACGACGTTGAAGCACTTCCTGAGCATCAAAGCTGACGCACCGACGCCCAAAGGCGGTAAAGGCGCGGACTCGAAACCGATTTCAATTCCGTCGTTCACGTCGAGCGAGTTGAATTTGCTCTTGAACGCCCTCGGTACGACACCTTCCGTCGCGAGCAGCCCCGTCGCCGCGAGCGAGTCCGTAGTTGCGAAACCGCGAGCGCGACCGACGCGAACGCCTCAAAGGCGCGCGTCGCGAAGGTCGTGAGCGCTCCGACGCATAGTTTTAGCGTGATTGTTGTACTACCACCGTGTGAAATTTCCTCCGAAGACTCGTCGGTCCGCGTCGCTGGCGTCGCGACGCGCTCGCCGCACACGCTGACTGTGCGCGTCGTCCCGGGTCACCATGCGCGCGTGGTTTCGCGCGCGCGCGGAGCCGGTGCGCGCGTCCCCGGGCCCGAGAACAAAAGCACTCAAACTCGCTGCGCGTTCACGTCGTTCGTGCGGTGACGCGCGGCGACGCCACGTCGTTTCGAACGCCATCAAGGATCCGAGGCCAACGGAAGGTGAAAACGAAACGAATGACGCGCCGTCGACGAGTAAGAAGTCGCTTAAAGAGCAGCGACAGGCGACAAAAGTATCGGTCGACGTTCAACGCGCGTTGGCGAGACGAATTTTAGACGCCCAACGCGGATGGGTGAGCCCGAAACGGGCGAGGGAGACGAGCGAGCTCATAGACACGGCGCCGAGCGGGGAAGTCGTCGACATCGACGCTGAGGTCGTAGGCGTCATACCCGAAGCGTACACTCGTGTGCGGTGGTTACTCGGGTTGCTCATATTACAAAGCACGTCGAGCTTGGTGCTGGCGCGATACGAGGATCTCATCAAGGAGAATATCATCGTCACGTTGTTTTTGACCATGCTCGTCGGCGCCGGCGGAAACGCGGGAAACCAAAGCGCTATCCACGTCATTCGAGGACTGGCCACTGGAGAGATGGAGAACACCGAAGAGTGCATGCGTAAAACGCTCGCCGAGCAGTTTCAAGTCGGTTTATTGCTCGCCACCGCGTTGTCGTCCGCGGGTTTCGTGCGCGTGTTGCTCACGTCGCCGCAAGGCTCGGACGATTTGGTCGGACCGTTCGCTATCGCCACTGCTTTATTTGCGATAGTCACCACGTCCACATGCGTTGGTACGATTCTCCCGTTCGCACTGGTGAAATTAGGGCAAGACCCAGCCAACGCCGGGACGAGCGTGCAGGTGATAATGGACGTAAGCGGCGTCATCATCACGTGCACGGTGGCGAGTTTCATTTTCGCAAACGCAGATAAAATTCCAGGCTTGGTAGCATTCTAAAAGATTCATTTCAAAGCTTTAAAACACGCGCGAGACCACTTGTAAAACAAAACTGTAGCACGCAAACTCACGCGACGTCGACTGGAATTCGTTTCACGGTCTGCGCCGCCGCCGATGCCTTCGGAACGACAATCTTGAGCACACCATTTTTCACGTTTGCGCTGATTTCTTCGACGATAGCGTGCGGTGGTAAAGTGAATTTGTTCATGAAGCTTCCGAAGTGGCGCTCTCTCTTGTGCTTGTGCACGTCCGATCCCACGTCCGATCCCGCGTCCTCGACGCGTTCGCCTCGAATCGTTAGCACATTCGTCGGCACGTTGACTTCGATGCTGAGATTGTTCTCGACATCGATTCCCGGAACATCGGCGGTAAAAGTGATCGAGGACGCAGTTTCTTCGACGTCCATGGCAGATCTCCCGATCAACGTCGAAAAGATCTGTGCCAAGGGTGATTTGTGCCGCGCGCTCTCGTCCTCGACGTCGGCGCTCAAGACGGCGCCGCCGCCCGAGCCGCTCGCTGCTGGAGCACACACGTCAAAGCTACGAACGAGCTGTTGGACCGTGTCAAGTGCGCGCGTGAGTTCGTTCATCGGCGTCGATGAAGCCACGCCACCGCTTTCGGGCGTACTCGTTGAAGAAGCTTTTTCTCTCTTGGGGAAAAGCTGGAACGCGCGCGCGGGTGCAAAGCTTTGCACGACGACCGCAATGGAGAGCAGTAGTGCGGGAGCGAAGGAAAATTTCCGACGCGAATGCATGCTCGTTGGTATTGGTTTGATGAGCGAGAAACGTCGCGAGATCGAGCGCGCGGATTTATGAGGAGTGCTTACAGAATATAGATACATGAGATATTCATCGTCGGCGTGGCGTGGCGCTAAATTTCATCGTCATCGTTCTCCGCGACTGCCCGTGCGACTTTCGTTTGATCGACATCTCGATAGGTGGCGTTGTTTGGCAAGTATCCCGTGCCTTGACGATACTTTTTTTTGTGCTTTTGGTTCAGACGCGCGACCGCTTGCAGCACCGTATCGGCTTGATCGACGTCTAGACGAGACTTTTTCACTTCCTCTTCATTTTCGATTGGTCCAGGCACCGTCTCAAGCCTTGACTCATCGACTAATAATTTGTTCAGAATGTCGCCAACGTCGAAGATCGCGCTCTTCTTCGACGGATCGCGCGCTTCATCTTCAGCCTTGCGTTGAGCGCGCGCCTTGAGAATGTATTCCCTGCGAAGCTCTTCGTAGTTCTCGTCCCCTGGTTCGAGAACGGATGCATCGACCGAAGATGACTGGAGGAACTCAGAAAACCCCTCCGATGTTCTCACCGAGACGCTCGTCGCGGGTTCGCTCGGGTCCGTTTTGACCTGCATTTCTTTCAAATTATTTTCCATACTTGTACCGAAACGTCCCTCCGATCCTAACACTTCTTGCTTAACGCGCATCCTACGCACCTTTTGTCGTTCGGCAGGTTCCAGATCTTTCAACGCTTCTCGAAAAGCGGACATGTCCGCGATGGATGAAATTTGTACCAAGTCCTTTTCCGCGAGTTCGCTCGGAAGCAAGCTCGAAAGTTCCGAGCCGCTGTCGTCGCCGTCGCCGTCGCCATCGCCGGCTACGACGTCCGCGCTCGCAAACGACGACAAATTGCCGCTCGTCACCGTTTGATCGCGCAATGAAGGCTTTGACGCGGTCTTCTCATATTCCCAAAGCTTTTTCGACGTCTGTTCTCGACTTCGACGCTTTTGCCGCCTCAGAGCGCACGCCGTGGCGTTGTAGCACGGCACCGCGACTAGCACGAACGTGTGCAGCACGATGTACTCATATTTGGCAATATTTTCCTCTTGCGAATAGTCGGGCTGATCAATAATCCAAAGCTGAAAACTCAGCAAGCTCTGCACCGCCAAGAGCATGGCGAGAAGCTCGACGTTGCTCGCCGGCAGTCTAAGCCGGCGCGCGCCGGCCACTAACAATGGATTGTAAAAGTACACAGTCGTCGTCGATGTCTTCGACTCTAAACGACGCTTCATAACGCGGTTCGTTTGTATCCACTCGTAATAATGCCACAAGTACAACGGTCCGAGCATGAGAAACAAGGCGGCGGGCGCCGAGCCGAAGAGGCGGTCGATGTCTTCTAGCGGATCTGGGATGTTGCCAATCTCGGCAGCCAGGGCTGCTTCGGCGTCCACGCGTTCGTCCTTGGCCAATCGCTTCGCCTCGAGCGCTCGCTCTTTTTCGAACTCAGCAATTCTCCGACGACGCTTTTTAATATCCATTTTTACCCCGTCGCGAGTGAAGAGCATTCTTTTCAACGTAATTTCAATTTCTCTGATTCGGTTTTGAAGCTCGAGCGCTCGTGGATCCGTCTTCAGCATCTCCACTGTAAAGTTTCCGCGAACGGAGTGCACGAGCCGTTTCATGTCCAAGAAGAGTTGTCCACAATTGAGCTCCAGCGTAGCCAACTTCACTTCCAAGTCGACGAGCGTCTTTCGCTCTGATTCGTAGTCGAACACCGCCTGCAGCTGCGTCTCTTCTTCTACGCTCTCCGATTCACTCGAAGCCGAGACGGTTTTCTTATCTCTTCCGCCACCGAAACACGCGAAGCAACCGGTCGGCGGTTCTTCCAACGCCGCCTCGGGTGCCTCCGGCGGCGGCGACGCTTCTGTGGTTTCCTCTTCCTCCTCCGTCGCCGCCGTTGACTCTTCCTCGGTGTCGGGCTCCTCCACGAAACCATCCCTCTTGACGAACTCTTCGGCAAATATCCAATTCGCTACGCGTATGGGCGTCGCGTTCACGCTCCCGTCTGGGAACCGCGTCTGCGGCGCCACACGTTTTTCATAATAGCTCAAATTGATGTACTTCGACGTCACTTCCTCGTAAGTATGGACGTCAAACGCCGCCGGATCGGCGTCGTCCGCGTACACCACGCGTCTATCGCGTCCGTCGTCGTCGCTCTCGTCCGCCGACTCTCCGCTCGGTTCGGCCACGGGCGTCTGTAATCGTGTACGCCACGCTCGCTCTTGCGCCATCGCCGCGAAGCGTCTCGCCGCGCGCGTGAGCGATTCCTCCACCTCCCCCGCGCGCGTGCTCCCCGGTATCATCACCCCGAACGTGGCGTCGATGAGTTCGTCTTCGCGCACGCCCACGATCGCTTTACCGCCGTTCGTCGTCGCCAGCGCCTGGACGTAGCGCGCCTCGTCGTCGTCGTCGTCGTCGTCCGCTCGAACACCATTCGTGTGGTCGGCGCCGAACACGTACGGTGCGTCGCCGTCGCGTCTCGTTCGACGCTCGCGCGCGACGTCGTACCCGACGATTTCGACCACGTCCGCCTTCGCGTCGTCGTCGTCCGCCATGGCGTGACGGCGCGTCGGCGTCTGACGCGCGGAACGACGCGCGCGTCGACGCGCGCATTCATCCGCTCGGTCGTCACATCGCGGACGCGCGGATCGAGCGCGGGCGCGAACGTCCACGGCGCGTCGAACGTCGCGATGGATCAAGAGTACGACGCCATCATCTTGGGCACCGGCCTGAAGGAGTGCCTCGTCGCCGGCTTGCTCGCGAGCGTCGAAGGCTACAAGATCCTGCACGTGGACCGAAACGATTACTACGGTGGGGAAAGCGCGAGTTTAAATTTGACGCAGCTGCACGAGAAGTTCGCACCCGAGAAGGCGCAAGACAAAGCGGCGCTGACGGCCAAGTACGGACGATGGCAAGACTACAACATCGATTTGGTCCCCAAATTCATGATGGGAAACGGATTGCTCGTGCGCGTGCTCGTCCGCACCGGCGTGCACAACTACTTGCAATTTCGCGCCGCCGAAGGGTCGTACGTGCAAGGAAAGGGTGGAAAGATTCATAAAGTGCCGTCGAACGATAAGGAAGCGCTGCGGAGCTCGCTGATGGGAATGTTTGAAAAGTTGCGAGCGCGCAGCTTTTTCATCTTTGTGCAAAATTTCGTCGAGACGGACCCGAGCACGCACGGCGGATACAACTTACAGCGCATGCCGGCGAGAGATTTGTACGAAAAGTTTGGTTTAGCCGCGGAAACGGTGGAGTTCATCGGTCACGCGTTGGCGTTGAAGACGAACGAACGCTATTTGGACGAGCCCGCCGTCGACCTCGTCAAGGCGGTGAGACTTTACTCCGATTCTATGGCGCGATTCGACACCGGTTCGCCGTACATTTATCCGCTTTACGGCCTAGGAGAACTCCCGCAAGGATTTGCACGTCTCAGTGCGGTGCACGGGGGGACGTACATGCTGGCGAAATCCGACGTCGAGGTCGTGTACGACGAGGAAACCGGTCGCGCGTGCGGCGCGAAATCCGAGGGCGAAACCGCCAAAGCAAAGTTCGTCGTCGGTGACGCGAGCTACTTTCCAGGGAAGACTCAAAAGGTCGGTCAAGTCGTTCGAGCGTTGTGCTTGCTGAGCCATCCGATTCCGAATGTGAACGACGCGGAGAGCGTACAAATTATCATTCCAGCGGCGCAGTGCGGCCGCCGCCACGACGTCTACGTGCTCGGCACGAGCTCGGCGCACAACGTTTGCGCAAAGGGACGCTACTTCGCGTCGGTGAGTACGACTGTTGAAACGAACGATCCTCATCGCGAACTCGAGGCTGGTCTTCGCATGCTCGGTCCGATCGACGAGCTCTTTTACAACGTCACCGACGTGCACGCGCCTCTCGCGGATGGAACTGCCGACGGCGCGTTCATCTCCACGGGTTACGATGCCACGACGCACTTCGAGACGACGGTTCGGGATGTCATCGATATTTATCGACGAATCACGGGCAAAGAATTAGACTTGTCCAAGGACGACGCCGCCGCGGCGAACACTTCAGGCTGATGATGTTATGAAACGAAACGAAACCAAACGACTCACCCACGCTGATCTCGACGACGAACTCGCGCAATCGGGATTCAGGATGAAAGAATACTAATTTTACAAACCTTTTAAAATTTTTCTACATTTTTTGGCCCCATTCCTCAAAGTCTGGAAATCGTTCAATGAACTTGGCCGCCGACGTATTCACGGCGACTATCGCGCTCGTCGTATCGTGCGGGTGCCTCTCGTGGAGAAACGCCAAACGCGATATCACGCGTTCGCTCGATGTGAGCATGCGCGCTAAAGATGCCGGCTTCAGTGCGTACTGTTGAATCGCGCCCGGTTTCGTGCGCGCGAGCTGTGCGCACCTGTCAGCGAAGGTGTTCGGGTTGGTCGTCAGTAATCGCGGCGAATACATGATCATCGCCTCGACCGTTGACTCGCTCACGCCTTCAGACGCCAGCGTTTGACGCATGGCGCGAAGATTCGAACTGACGCTCGATGAAATATTCATCGAAAGCAACTTGGGATGAGAATCAATCAAGGCGAAGACATCGGTGTACGGCAACAGCTTTGACAACTCGCGCAGCTTTGCCGGTATCGTCATGGTGAAATCCATGCCGAGCACCTGCGGGTTCCGTTCGATCAACCGCTTCAAGTCCACGGTCGGTAAAAGTTCGCGTAAAAGTTCCAACTTTTCCGCCGTCCAGTCTAAATCGCAGTAAATCACGCGTGGACATCGTCCGACGATGACGCCCAAATCGACGCCGCTCAGCGACGCGCCCAACCACAGCGCGTCTTCGAGCTGCGCCAATCGCTCGAGTAGACGAACAGGGTCTCGATAGAGTCCGGCTTTACACGCCATATCAATCAAACGCTCGCGATGCGCCTTCTTGCGCACTCCGACGCCAATCCAGAACGCTTCCATGATTTTAACTTGCTCGCGCGTGAGCGACACGCTTCCAGCCTCTTTCACTTGCGTCGAGGCGTCCACCTCCATGAGCGCGCTGATCAAATCCTCCCGGAGCAACATCTCCCCGTGACCGTGGTAATACAACCGCTTCCCGTGCCGCTCTTTCACGCGGCGCGGGTCGGGAACGACGTACGACGACGAGGCTCCTCCATCAGCACCCCCGGCGTCGTTCGACGAGCGTCCTCGCGCTGCGCGCGACGCCGTCGCACCGCGCGACGGGTGACGCGGACATCGAGCGACGCGTGGTACCGCGCACCACGTTCCGCCACGACCGGATGATTCCGCCGTCACCGCGCGCATGGCGCCGCTCGCGTCGCCGCACTGTGAGGAATTCAACAGATTTGGCGGTTGACGTTCGATCGACGCGATCGCGTCGCGTTTCGGCGCACTCTCGCGGGACGCGTGGGATCTACTTCACTCTTACATAGCGTTACGCATTTTTGATGATTTTTGGAGCGCTAAGCCAAGCCGTTTTCTCGCGCCCACTTCGGCGAGTACGTCGCCGCGCACTCCGCATCTATTTTGGCAGCGAGGATGAAGTCAAACCGCGAGAGTCCCCCGATAGCGTGTGTGGCGATCACCACTTCCACGTCGCGATAATTTTTAATGGCGACGTCCGGGTGGTGTCCTTCGCGCTCGGCGACGACGCTCACGGCGTTTAGAAACTCCATCGCCGTGGACCAGTTCTTTGAAGTGAACGCGCGCGAGATCGCGCGCCCATCCGCGGTGCGCCGCCACAACGGTCGCTGACGGAGTCCTTCTTCGATGGAACTTTCGCTCAATCGTGGGGTGTCCCTCGAACACGCGCCCTCGCACGAACTCTTTTCATCCATCGCCGCGGTTTCACGAACGCCGCTCGTGACGCGCGAACTGAAACGACGTCCGACGGCGACGCGCGCGAACGAACGCGATGCGAACCTGTCGCACAACGCTCGTCCGGCCACGCGCGCTGTGTATGCCGTCGTCGTCGTGCTCGTCGAACGACGTCTCCGTGGCGTCGCGCTGTGACGGTTACGCGTCACGGTCCCGCGCCACATCGCGGCGCCGTGATGCCGAGCGAGCGCGGGGGCGGCGGATCGGTGGGATACGCGGCGAGGCTCAATCAAGACGCCGACGTGGGTGGAACGTTAGGCGAGCCAGAGATCGTCGACGACGACGACATTATCGAGCGTGGGGCGCTTCATCTGGCAGAGTTGTTGCGCGCCGCGAGCGCCGCGACGACGACGGATGGCGCGCGGTCATCCTGCGTCGTGCACACTGGCGCGGGAATATCTCGAGCGGCGGGAATACCCGACTTTAGAGGTCCGAACGGGGTGTGGACGCGCAAGGCGCGCGGGTTGTCGCCACCACCGTGCGAGACGTCGCTCGACCGCGCGGCGCCGACGGCGACGCATCAGTGCATTGCCGCGCTCGCGCGCGCGGGGTACGTGCGGTGCGTTGTTTCGTGTAACGTTGATTGTCTGCATCTCAAATCCGGTTTACCGCGAAACAAGTTGTGCGAGCTGCACGGGAACTGCTTCGCGGAGCGATGCGAGGACTGCCGCGCGGAATTCGTGCGAGACTTCGAGATGCGAACGGTGGGTTTCAAACTCACCGGTCGTCGGTGCGTTCGGTGTGGAGGGCGACTGCGGGATCAAGTTTTGGATTGGGACGACGCGCTTCCTGAGAAAGAATTGAAACAAGCCGAGCGTGAGAGCGCGAGCGCGGCGTTGAGTTTAGTGCTCGGCAGCTCTCTGCAAATCCATCCCTCGTGCGACATTCCTTTAAAGACGACGCGCAAGCGACGAATGGCGAAAGATCCGGAGGCTGACAGAGTGCAAGACGCGCCGGGAAAGCTCGTCATCGTGAATTTACAGCCGACGAAGAAAGATAAGAAGGCACACATGGTGGTTCACGCGCCGTGCGATCGCGTCATGCGACTCGTCGCGAAGCACCTCGGTTTGACGCTCGAACCGTATGTTCGAAAAGATCGCGTCATGGTTGCGCACGAGTGTCGCGCGAGCACATCGGGTTCAGGTTATGTTTTCACGGTGCGAATATTCAACGCGCACGACGAAAACGCTCCGGTACCTTGGATTGAGAAGTTGGACGTGGCGTTCGCGGAGCGCGAAGACATCGAAGGAGCGACGCTGCGTAAGCACCCGCTGAGGCTCAAGCGCGCGTGTTCAGAAGATGATGGCAAAATTTTAGTTTGGCTCTCGTTCCACTTCGCAAGTGGTTGCACAGAGCCGCCAGTAAGGGTGCAGTATGAAGTGTCGTACGAATCCGAACGCGCAGTGGCGCGGGAATTCGAATTCGTCACGATGAGGAAAAGTTTCGCAAACGAATGAAGAAATAGAAATCTAGCGTCGCGGCGCGCGTCCCACACAAAAGTACCCCACACAAAAGTTGGCGACGTTCTGAACAAATTATTAGTCGATGAGTCAAGGCTTGAGACGGTGCCTGGACCAATCGAAAATGAAGAGGAAGTGAAAAAGTCTCGTCTAGACGTCGATCAAGCCGATACGGTGCTGCAAGCGGTCGCGCGTCTGAACCAAAAGCACAAAAAAAAGTATCGTCAAGGCACGGGATACTTGCCAAACAACGCCACCTATCGAGATGTCGATCAAACGAAAGTCGCACGGGCAGTCGCGGAGAACGATGACGATGAAATTTAGCGCCACGCCACGCCGACGATGAATATCTCATGTATCTATATTCTGTAAGCACTCCTCATAAATCCGCGCGCTCGATCTCGCGACGTTTCTCGCTCATCAAACCAATACCAACGAGCATGCATTCGCGTCGGAAATTTTCCTTCGCTCCCGCACTACTGCTCTCCATTGCGGTCGTCGTGCAAAGCTTTGCACCCGCGCGCGCGTTCCAGCTTTTCCCCAAGAGAGAAAAAGCTTCTTCAACGAGTACGCCCGAAAGCGGTGGCGTGGCTTCATCGACGCCGATGAACGAACTCACGCGCGCACTTGACACGGTCCAACAGCTCGTTCGTAGCTTTGACGTGTGTGCTCCAGCAGCGAGCGGCTCGGGCGGCGGCGCCGTCTTGAGCGCCGACGTCGAGGACGAGAGCGCGCGGCACAAATCACCCTTGGCACAGATCTTTTCGACGTTGATCGGGAGATCTGCCATGGACGTCGAAGAAACTGCGTCCTCGATCACTTTTACCGCCGATGTTCCGGGAATCGATGTCGAGAACAATCTCAGCATCGAAGTCAACGTGCCGACGAATGTGCTAACGATTCGAGGCGAACGCGTCGAGGACGCGGGATCGGACGTGGGATCGGACGTGCACAAGCACAAGAGAGAGCGCCACTTCGGAAGCTTCATGAACAAATTCACTTTACCACCGCACGCTATCGTCGAAGAAATCAGCGCAAACGTGAAAAATGGTGTGCTCAAGATTGTCGTTCCGAAGGCATCGGCGGCGGCGCAGACCGTGAAACGAATTCCAGTCGACGTCGCGTGAGTTTGCGTGCTACAGTTTTGTTTTACAAGTGGTCTCGCGCGTGTTTTAAAGCTTTGAAATGAATCTTTTAGAATGCTACCAAGCCTGGAATTTTATCTGCGTTTGCGAAAATGAAACTCGCCACCGTGCACGTGATGATGACGCCGCTTACGTCCATTATCACCTGCACGCTCGTCCCGGCGTTGGCTGGGTCTTGCCCTAATTTCACCAGTGCGAACGGGAGAATCGTACCAACGCATGTGGACGTGGTGACTATCGCAAATAAAGCAGTGGCGATAGCGAACGGTCCGACCAAATCGTCCGAGCCTTGCGGCGACGTGAGCAACACGCGCACGAAACCCGCGGACGACAACGCGGTGGCGAGCAATAAACCGACTTGAAACTGCTCGGCGAGCGTTTTACGCATGCACTCTTCGGTGTTCTCCATCTCTCCAGTGGCCAGTCCTCGAATGACGTGGATAGCGCTTTGGTTTCCCGCGTTTCCGCCGGCGCCGACGAGCATGGTCAAAAACAACGTGACGATGATATTCTCCTTGATGAGATCCTCGTATCGCGCCAGCACCAAGCTCGACGTGCTTTGTAATATGAGCAACCCGAGTAACCACCGCACACGAGTGTACGCTTCGGGTATGACGCCTACGACCTCAGCGTCGATGTCGACGACTTCCCCGCTCGGCGCCGTGTCTATGAGCTCGCTCGTCTCCCTCGCCCGTTTCGGGCTCACCCATCCGCGTTGGGCGTCTAAAATTCGTCTCGCCAACGCGCGTTGAACGTCGACCGATACTTTTGTCGCCTGTCGCTGCTCTTTAAGCGACTTCTTACTCGTCGACGGCGCGTCATTCGTTTCGTTTTCACCTTCCGTTGGCCTCGGATCCTTGATGGCGTTCGAAACGACGTGGCGTCGCCGCGCGTCACCGCACGAACGACGTGAACGCGCAGCGAGTTTGAGTGCTTTTGTTCTCGGGCCCGGGGACGCGCGCACCGGCTCCGCGCGCGCGCGAAACCACGCGCGCATGGTGACCCGGGACGACGCGCACAGTCAGCGTGTGCGGCGAGCGCGTCGCGACGCCAGCGACGCGGACCGACGAGTCTTCGGAGGAAATTTCACACGGTGGTAGTACAACAATCACGCTAAAACTATGCGTCGGAGCGCTCACGACCTTCGCGACGCGCGCCTTTGAGGCGTTCGCGTCGGTCGCGCTCGCGGTTTCGCAACTACGGACTCGCTCGCGGCGACGGGGCTGCTCGCGACGGAAGGTGTCGTACCGAGGGCGTTCAAGAGCAAATTCAACTCGCTCGACGTGAACGACGGAATTGAAATCGGTTTCGAGTCCGCGCCTTTACCGCCTTTGGGCGTCGGTGCGTCAGCTTTGATGCTCAGGAAGTGCTTCAACGTCGTTCCTCGCTGGATGTTCGCCGTGCCGTCTTCGTTCGGGGCTAATGACACGGTCACCGCGTCACCATTCGAGACGATTCCGTTGGCTTTGTGTCTATTATCTGCACCGTCTCCACCACCCGCGGGTCTCGCGCTGAGTAACCAATTCATCACGCTCTGCATGTCGTTCGTCGCGTTTGATTTCTCGCCGCCGCCGTAACGATTGAACGCGCTATTCGCGTTGCTTCCGCCACCGTGCGAATTCGCCATGACGCGCGGTGAAACCATCTCTTGCACTTCTCGCAACAAATCGAGCTCGGCGCACGACAAGCTCAGGGTCTTCCCTACCGAATAGTTGGTTGGAAGGAAGTTGCTCAGCGACGCGCCAGTCTTGAAGCCGTCCATCCCGCTCGCGCCCGCCGCGCTCTGCTCGCGGCTGTTGACTTTTATCGACAAACTCGGACGCCACATCTTATTCTGTCGATCCGCGCTCGCCGAGTTCGTGGGCGAACTCACGAAAAGCGACGGCGATATGCCGTTCTTGCCGACGCCCGTTCGCGTCGCCGCGAGTTCCTCCAACGACGACTCGACTTTCGATCGCTTGACATCGCGGCCGATCCCCTCTTGATTCGTCGGTGAGCGCGGCGCGGGCTTTTTCCGGCCTCGCTTCGCCGGAGTCGATCTTTCGCTCGCCACCATCGCGCGCCGCGCCGTTCCCTTTGCGTCGTAGCGTCTTCGCTTGCTCTTCGTCTGCTTGTCCACGAGCGCCTTGAATCTATTCTTCGCCCCGTTATCGGTTCTCCCGCCCACTAACTTGGCGATCGCCGTCCACTTGTTACCGAGCTTTTCGTGCGCGTCGAGCAGGGCGAGATCTTCCGCCTCCGTCCACTCGTGCTCTTTGATTTCCGTCGTCAAGTGGCCGCTCCAACGCCTTCGACACTGCTTGGCGGTTTTCGTCTCCATCGCGCTCGCGAGCGAGTTCCATCGCCGCGCGCCGTGCTTTTCGATGAGCGCCAACAGCTTTTCATCCTCATCGCTCGTCCACATCGCGAGGATTCGCTCGCGGCGGCGATCGCGCCGCGCGCGAGGCGCGTCGGGAATTGACGCGCGCGCGACGCCGCAGCCTCTCTAAACCCCAGGCGGGCGCGCGCGTCTCGGACGCCGACGGCGGAAACCGCGCGCGCGAGGTCGACGCGCGCGTTACGTTCGTATATTACACATTTCAAAGTCGTCGACGTCTGACGCCGTCGCCCGTCGTCTCACGCCGTCGCCCGTCGTCGTTCGTCGCGCGCGCGAACGACGGCGTAGTACGCCGCGTCGGTGACGACGTGCGAGAGCAGCGCGAGCGGCCCGACGAGCGTGGACAACACGAGCGTGTGCGCGATCGGCGGCGCGTGCCCGTCGCGCACGTTTCGTTCGCGCGTTTTCAACGCCACGTGTCGAGCGACGAAGAGGTTGACGCACAGCAAGTGCGCCCACGCGCTCGTCGCCGTCGCGCGCGCGCTCAGGAGCGTCATGATCGAGCGCAGCGTCGGCACGAATTGCACCTCCCCCGTCGCCAGTCCTCGCTCCAAGCTTCCCGGCATCATCAGCGACAGCGTTTCCGGCGTCCACGACCGCGCGAGCAAGATTCCGTACAGCGCGCACGGCGCGGCGAACATCTTCGCGAGCGACGCCGCGAAGTCGCGCGCGTCGACGTCTTCGTCCTCTCGCCTCGCCCGCGCCGCTCGCGCGCACATCACCACCGCGCCGACGGTGTACGCCGTCGCGCAGCACCACGCGATTTCATCCGCGCCCGCGTCCGCGCGCGCGCGCCTTCGTCGTCCCGTCGTCGTCCGTCCTCGACGCGCGCGCCGCGCCTCGACGCCGTCGCCGCGCCTCGGTCGCGTCGACGCCGTCGTCCGAGCGCGCGCGTTCGCGCGAACGACCCCTCGAGACGTCGCGCTCGCGGCCCTCACCGCGCGCGCATTCGCGCTCGACGTCGCGCGCGACGCCGACGTCGTCCCTCGCATCGACGCCGCGCACTCGCGCCTCGACGCCTCGACAATCGCGCCTCGACGCGCCTCGACGCGACGCGATGCGATCCGTGTGTCAGAATCGCGCGTCAGGATCGCGTGTCCGAATGTCCGATGTCGTCCGACGTCGTCCGACGTCGAACAAAAGGGACGATCTCGATCGCGACGATCTCGATCTCGCGCGAACCAATCGAAACGCGCGATTTCGAGATGGCACGCGCCACGCGTGCGATCGACGGGACGCATTGTGACGCGCGTGAACCCCATGACGAATGTCCGATGATTGGTTTATCGCGAGATGGCACGCGCCCGACGCGCGCCGGCGGCGACGGCGCGGCGACGCGGCGACACACCGCGACGGACGAGCGCGCGAGCGAACGACGGCGAGCGACGCGACGCGAACGCGCGCGCGAAACGAGAGAACGATGGCGCGACGCGCGGGAGACGCGACGGGGAAGAAGAACGACGACGGGGACGCGAGGCGGGGGCGATGCGCGCGAGGGCGACGCGCGACGAAG
>Ga0209666_1001655_pt1 | contig 16994 bp, 17 predicted proteins | sample SaaInlV_125m_DNA_FD_184679 | JGI IMG/M metagenome (GOLD analysis project Ga0209666, IMG submission 184679) | Marine microbial communities from expanding oxygen minimum zones in the Saanich Inlet - Saanich Inlet SI037_S3LV_10m_DNA (SPAdes)... | ecosystem: Environmental > Aquatic > Marine >...
GATGGAGCTTTAACTGCTGCAAAATGGTTGATTAATAAAAAGCCAGGGCTTTACTCAATGAGAGATTTATTGAACTTTAAATAATGGATGAAAAAGAAAAAGCTAAAAAAATACTAAAAATTCTAAATAAGATTTATCCAACAACCCCTATCCCACTAGATCATACTAGTAATTTTACTCTCTTAATGTCTGTTCTTTTGTCGGCTCAATGTACCGATCTAAACGTCAATAATATAACTAGGAATATATATCCTAAATATTATAAGCCTGAACATTTTGTAAAATTGGGTAAAAAAAGAATAGAAAAATTGATTAAAAGCATTGGTCTCTTTCGAGTTAAAGCTAAAAGCATTTATTTAATGTCAAAACTGCTTTTAGAAAAGCATGGTGGCAAAGTGCCTAAAAGCTTTGAAGAACTTGAAAAACTACCTGGTGTGGGCCATAAAACAGCAAGTGTCGTCATGTCTCAGGGTTTTGGAATTCCAGCTTTTGCAGTAGATACTCATATACACAGATTGGCTCAAAGATGGGGCTTAACAAATGGCAAAAATGTTATTCAAACTGAAAAAGACTTAAAAAGAATATTCCCAAAAAAAACATGGAGCAAATTACATTTAAAAATAATTTATTATGGAAGAGAATTTTGTAAGGCTAGAGAATGTTATGGTTTGACTTGTAAAATTTGTACGACTTGTTATCCTAATCGAAAAAATCCAATTAAAATAAAAAAAGCATAATATGAAAATACTTGGAATTGGAAATGCAATTGTTGATGTTATATGTAAAGTAGATGATCAGTACCTAGTAGATAATCAATTAACAAAAAGTACCATGAAGCTTGTCGATGAAAATGAGTTTCAAAAACTTTTATCAACTTTAAAAATTGAAGAAACTGTTTCTGGTGGATCAGTTGCAAATTCAATCGTTGGTCTATCACAACTCGGTAATGAAGTTGGCTTTATTGGTAAGGTTAATGCTGATAATTTAGGAATGAGATATGAAGAAGGTTTAGTTAAAGAAAAAGTTGAATATTTTTATAAAAAAAAAAAGGAAACCGCACCAACTGGAACATGTTTAATATTGATCACACCTGATGCAGAAAGAACAATGGTTACTTTTCTAGGAATTGCTGGAAAAATTAATGAAAATGATATCAATGAAAAAGCGATAAAAGAAAGTGAAATGATATTCTTAGAAGGCTATTTGTGGGATGAGGGTGAACCAAAATCAGCTTTTAATAAAGCAATGTCACTTTCTGATAATAAAGTAATGACTTTATCTGATCAATTTTGTGTAGAAAGACATAAAAGTGATTTTTTACATTTAGTTAAAAATAAGCTTGATATAATTTTTGCCAACGAACAAGAAATTAGATCATTGGTTAATGCTAAGAGCTTAGAAGAAGTTATTCAATTTGGAAAACAATTGGGTAAACTTTTGATTATTACACGTGGAGAAAAGGGGAGTGTTGCTATTAAAGATCGAGAAATTATAGAATGCCAAAGTAAATCAAATTTAAAAATTATAGATTTAACAGGTGCGGGGGATCTTTTTGCTGCTGGATTTCTTCATGGGTTTATTAATAATTTTACAATAATGGAAAGCCTTCAAAAAGGAACTGAGATGTCATCAAAAATAATCCAAAAGGTCGGTGCGAGACTAGGTTAAACCATTTTACTCAATAAAATAACCATCTTCGTGGGTTAAGATAAAATTTTTATCTTTAAATAGGTTATCTATTTTTTTCCTTAGTCTATAAATATGAGTTTCTACAGTATGAGTTTCTATGTTTGAAGAGTAGCCCCATATATTTTTTTGTAAATCTATAACATCATGTTTTATCTTTTTATTATTTAAATATAAAATAATATCAATTTCTTTTTCTGTTAATTTTAAATTTAAATTATCTTTATAAATAAATTTAGAATTTAAATTTAATTCATAACCTTTAATTATAATTTTAGATTGATGGTTAAATTTTATTTTAATTAATTTAATACTAATTATTTCTAATAATTTCTTTAAAGACAAAGGTAAGTCTTTAAGATTTAAAAGATTTTTATCTTTAATATCCTCATTAATTAACAGTTTAGAGTAAGTTTTAGAAATTATTAAACAATTTATACTATCAAGATGATTGCTATTATTAAAATCTTCTTCATTTTTAAATTTAATTATTTTAAAAGATAAATTTTCTTTTATCTCGTCTAAGATTTCATATAATGAGTTGTAATTTATAATAAAAACATTTTGCATAATTATAACAAATAATTTTTATGATAATTCATGTGCCAAATAAAAACACCTTTATAATTGATGATTTTATATTAAAATGTTGTGTTGGAAAAAATGGCTTAAATTCTAACAAAAAAGAAGGTGATTATTCAACACCTAAAGGTTTGTATAAGTTAACAAAATTATATTTTAGAAAAGATCGTGTTGGTGTTCCAAATTGCAAAATCGATAAAGTAATTATAAAAAAAAATATTGCTTGGTGTGATGACCCAAACAATAAAAAATATAATGAAGAAATTCAAACAAATAATAAAAATTTAAAAGAGTATTTATATAGAGATGATTTTAAATATGATTATTTGTTTTCAATTAGTCATAACAATAAAAAAATTCCAAATAAAGGAAGTGCTATATTTATTCATCTAACTGAAAATTATAGACCTACAGCTGGCTGTATAGCTTTAAAGAAAAAAGATTTCGAAATTATACTAAAATTAGTAAAAAAAGGTACTAAAATACAAATTGGTTAAACTCTATTACCAAATATCTTGGAGCCAATTCTTAAATAAGTTGCGCCATGTCGCGATGCCTCCAAATAGTCATTTGACATACCCATACTTAATTCTTTAACATTTATTTTTTGTGCAAGATCTTTCATTTTTGCAAAGTACTTTTTGCTATCTTCATCATTAGGCGGTAAACACATCAATCCAATAATATCTAACCCAAGTTCGTTTACACAGCTTTTGTAAAATTCATCAAGATCTGTTTCTTCAATCCCGTTTTTTTGCTCTTCACCTCCAATATTAATTTGAATAAATATTTTTAATCTTTTTTTTATCTTTTTTTGCTCTTTAGAAATCTTATTTGCCAACTTTAAACTATCTAATGAATGGATATAGTCAAACAAAGGAACAACAAATTTAACTTTGTTTGTTTGCAATTTACCTATCATATGTAATTGCAAATGTTTAAAATTTTTCTTAATTTCTTGCCATTTTTCCATTGCCTCTTGGACTTTGTTTTCACCAAAATGGATTTGTCCATGGTTAATTAATGGCAATATTTCATTAACTGGAAATGTTTTGCTAACAGCTATAATTTCTGTTTTGTTTAATTTATCATTCTTTATCTTTAATGTATTTTGTATAGAAACTAGATTATTAATACTTTGATGCAAAAAAAATTACCTAAAATTTACTTATTTGTTGACGACTTTAATCCTTCTGAATTAAATAATTTAAATAAAAATATTTCAATTATATATAGGAATTATAAAAAAAAATTGAACGAAAGTACAATCTTATCATTAAGAAATTATTGTAGAGTTAATAAAAGGAAATTTTTTTTAACCATTGATGTTAAAATGGCAATAAAACATCAATTAAATGGTGTTTATATTCCATCTTTTATTAAAACTAATAATTTTAATTATCCTTCAAAACCAAAAAATTTTTCAATTATAGGTTCAGCTCACAATAAAGCTGAAATTAAAGTAAAGGAAAATCAAGGCTGTGAATTTATTTTTTTAGCTCCAACCTTTAAAGTAAGCAAAAAAAATAATTATCTTGGTGTAAACAAATTTAATCTACTAACTTTAGATAATAAAAGTAATTTTATTGCTCTTGGAGGAATAAATAAAAAAAATATAAATAAATTAAATCTATTGAATTGTAAGGGTTTTTCAGGAATATCTTGGATAAAAAAAAACGGCCTAAAAAAATTTAGGCCGTTTTTAAATAATTTAAATAGTAATAACTAGAATGCTAAACCTAAAGCAATTTCAGTTACATTCAAATCAGCTGCATCACTGTCATACCCTGGATTTTTAGTTTCCATTTGGTATGCTTTAACAGACATAGCACCCATTGAATACGCTACTTGTACTGCAGTAGTGTCTTGTGTAACATCTGCAATCGCAGTTGCTGCATCATCCTGAGCATTATATGAGTCTTCAGTAGACGTGTATGATATAGATAGATCTTCATTCACGTTGAACGCTACAGACATAGACTGACTTTCGAATATACCTGCTGCTGTTCTTACAGCTTTAGCAGCTGTAATTGCTTCTGCTGTTCCAGTAACACCTTCATCAAGGTATGACTCTGAGTAACCGATTGAAACTGGTCCAAAAGAATACTTAGCGTACCAAACACCTTCGAAAGCGTCTCTTACTGCATCTTGTCCTGCAACAACTGGTGTTACATTTTCTCTTTCACTACCATAAGCACCAGCAGTTAAACCAGCAACTTTAATAGTAGCACCTAGACCATAACCATTTCTGTATGTTTCAGAATAAGTTGCAGCTCCACCATCACCAGCACCAGCGTCAGATGCATTTGGAGAGTACTCAGCATCAAAAGATACACTTGCACCAGCAATATCAAATGATGGTGAATTGTAAACTAATGAACCACTATCCATTTGATTACCAACTAAGTTTGCACTGTTTTGTTGTGCGTCAGATGTTTGTTCATATGCTTGAGGCACTTCCTCATCATATTTGTAACTTGCACCACCTGTGTGAGTTCCAGAACTAATAGTACCTAGAGAACCCATAGTTAGTGAAGTGTAAGATGAAGACACTGAATAAGCATCAGTTAAAAGTGTACTTACTGTAAAAGTCCAACCATTATCCAATTCACCAGATCCAGTGAAAGCAACATCTTTATCTGTACCGAATGATTTGTTTGAGTTAGCTGTTTTACCTGTCTTATAAGTAACGTTAGCAGAACCTGTTACTGCCATTTCTCCTGCTTGAGCACTAACTGCAACTAGCGAACCTGCTAATGCTGAAAGACCCAATTTTTTTAGATTTGTCATATTTTTTCCTTTATTGTTATTATTCATATGAATGCAGTATATTTAGCAAATAATTTGAAAAATATTTAAATAGTTTACTAAATTTTCAATAGTTTTTTAAAATGTGATAAAATTATCACTATATATCAATTTTTATGTTGAAATTAAGCAAAACAAGTGGTTTTTCATTGAAAATGTCTTTTTTTAAAAAATACTTTATTTATTCGCTGTTAATTTTGCTGACATTGTCTGGATGTTCAAGAGACATATTTAGAAGAGCTGACGTTAAAGATACACCTATAAATGTTGATGAAAGAGTAAAAAAAAATATTGAAGAAGGAAGGGGAATTAGGTTTGGCAAAGGATCCTCTAATGGTGGTACTTTTGATTTTGCATCGTCAAATGAATTATGGAGAGCTTCCATGGATGTTTTGGACTTTGTCCCTTTTTCAAACGCAAGTTACTCTGGCGGAGTTTTAATAACAGAATGGTTTGACGGTAACTCAAATGATAAAAACGAAAACAGAGAATTAAAGATTACAGTAAGATTTTTAACTAATGAAATTAGATCTGATGCACTTGATATCAGTATTCACGAAAGAAAATGCCAAAACAATGGAACTGATTGTAGTGTTAATAAAATCAAGTCTGAACTAGAGCCAGAAATAAGTTTGGCAATTCTTAAGCGTGCTGCAATCTTGCAAAATGACCAATTCTCAAAAAATGCTAAGGCTTATCGTAGTAAAAAAAGAACAACTATAGAGAAAAAAAAATAACACCTAATTAATACATTTAATATTTTTATTTTTTGTGAGCAGATATAATTTCAAAATAATTGAAAAAAAGTGGCAAAACTATTGGGCTAAAAATAGTTCTTTTAACAACAACGTTGATAAAAATAAAAAAAAATTTTATTGTCTTGAAATGTTTCCTTATCCATCTGGCAAAATTCACATGGGACATGTTAGAAATTATACTATTGGTGACGTACTTGCTCGTTTTAAAATGATGCAAGGTTATAACGTTTTACATCCTATGGGTTGGGATTCTTTTGGTATGCCTGCTGAAAATGCGGCTAAACAAAACAATTTAGATCCAAAAAAATGGACTGAAAAAAATATTAAAACAATGAGAGACCAATTAAAACAATTAGGTCTTTCAATTGATTGGGATAAAGAAATATCAACTTGCTCACCTGAGTATTACAAACACCAACAAGCTTTTTTTTTAGAATTATACGATAAAGGTTTAGTTTATAGAAAAGAAAATTATGTAAACTGGGATCCAGTCGATGAAACTGTTCTTGCTAATGAGCAAGTAATTGATGGAAAAGGATGGAGATCTGGTGCGCTGGTTGAAAGAAAAAAATTAAACCAATGGTTTTTTAACATATCAAAATTTTCCGATGAATTATTAGACGGTCTAGAAACACTTGATGAATGGCCCAATAAAGTAAAAACTATGCAAAAAAATTGGATAGGTAAATCTTTTGGCTGTGAACTAGATTTTCAAATAGAAGGTTCTTTACCAGTTAAAACTATTAAATGCTTTACTACAAGGCCAGACACATTATTTGGCTGTTCCTTTTTAGCTGTATCAGTTGACCATCCAATAGCAAAATTTTATGAAAAAGATAAAAGTTTTTTATCATTTAAAAAAGAATGTTCGAAAACTGGCACAACAGAAGAGTCTATCTCGCAAGCAGAAAAATTAGGCTACCCAACAACCTTAATGGCTATTAATCCTTTAGATACATCCATGAGAGTGCCTGTTTTTTTTGCAAATTTTGTATTAATGGACTATGGTTTTGGGGCTATATTTGGATGTCCAGCTCATGATCAAAGAGATTTTGATTTTGCAAAAAAATATAATTTAAATATTATTTCAGTAATCGATCCTGTTAATGAGAGAGATAAACTAGAAACTAATAACAAAGCTTTTACAGGACCTGGTAAAATTATAAATTCTAAGTTTTTAAATAATTTAAGTGCACCAGGTCAATCTATTTTAGAAACAATTAAAATTTTAGAAGAAAAAAAATTAGGAAAAAAAAAAATTAATTTTAGATTAAAAGATTGGGGTATCTCGAGACAAAGATATTGGGGCTGCCCCATCCCAATTGCCTACAATAATAAAAATGAAATTGTTAAAATTCCGTTAGATGATTTACCCGTTAAATTGCCTGAAAATATAAACCTTAATACCAAAGGTAATCCTCTGGATCACCAAAAAGAATGGTATGACATTAAAATTAATGGTGAAAAATGCAAAAGAGAAACTGACACATTAGATACATTTGTTGATTCCTCATGGTATTTTTTAAGATTTTGTTCAAGCAAAAATACTAAAGAAGGGTTTGATTTAGATGAAGTTAAATACTGGATGCCTGTTGATCAATATATTGGTGGTGTTGAGCATGCAATTCTTCATCTTTTATATTCAAGATTTTTTATGCGTGCGATTAAGCACGACAGAAAAGAATTTATAAACCCAGAGCCTTTTAAAGGTCTTTTCACACAAGGAATGGTTTGTCATGAAACCTACAAAAATAAAAATAACCAATGGTTAAGCCCTGATGAAATTGAAACAAATGATAAAATCAACTTTTATCTGAAAGGAAAACCTGATGAGAAAGTAAAAGTTGGCCCAAGTGAATCAATGTCTAAATCAAAAAAAAATACCATAGATCCAGAAAAAATAATTACAAATTATGGTGCAGATGCTGTGAGGCTTTTTATTTTATCAGATAGTCCTCCTGAAAAAGACGTTCAATGGTCAGATCAGGGAATGTTAGCTTCCTATAAATTTATTCAGAAATTTTGGCTACTACACAAAAAAATTACCTCAATAATTTTACTTAAAAATGAAAATGGAGACTCAAAATCATTAGAGTCGTTTACCAATATGATGATTGATAAAGTCACAAGGAACATAGAACAGTTTCATTACAATGTACTCGTGGCAAATTTTCATGAAACTTATAATTTTTTAATTAAAGAAATTGAAAAACCCATCAATTGTTTGAGCTTATCCAAAAACTATAAAAAAATATTAAGTGTAATGCATCCTGTGATGCCTCACTTTGTAAGTGAATGTTTGATTGAAATAGAGCCTAAAATAAGTCTACAATGGCCAACTGCCAATCTTAAGAAAATTTTAAATAAAGACATTAATATTGTGGTTCAAATTAATGGAAAAAAAAGAGGTATAATCAATTTAAATAATGAAATTTCTGAAAACCAATTAATTTTACAAATTAGAGAAGAGCCATTAATAAATAAATTTATTCAAGATAAAGAGTTTAAAAAAACTATTTATATTAAAAATAAGTTGATAAACATAATTATCTGATGAAAAAAATAACATTCATATTAATATTTTTTACAATGCTTAACAGTTGTGGATATAAGGCAATATATTCAAATAATAACTTCAATTTTAATATTATAAAAATTGAAAAAATTAAGAATGATAAGCTAAATTTAGAAATTGAGAAAAAGTTAAATAATTTTTCAAATGTTCAATCTACAAACCAAATATCACTTACAATAAACGCAGAAAAGCAAATCATAATAACCTCAAAAGATAAACGAGGTAATCCTGCGCGTTATCAAATGAGTGTAAAAGTAGATCTAGGTATTCTCGATGATCAAAATAAAAGAATTGAAAAAATTTTTGTACAACAATTCAATTACAGTACCAATTCTAATAAGTTTCAATTAAATCAATACGAAAAAGAAATTGAAAAAATCTTAATTAGTAAAATCATTAATGAAGTAATAAAAAATTTATCAAAACTTTAAAATGATTATCAAATCATTTGAAATCAAAGACAAAAAAAATAGTAATTATTTTTTATTTTACGGTGAAAACCAAGGCTATAAAACTCAGGTAATAAAAGATGAATTTGAAAGTAAAAATAAGGAGAGTATATACCGCTATGAAGAAAATGAAATTTTAAACAATAAAGAAATTTTTTTTTCAAACCTTTTTACAAAATCATTTTTTGAAAATGAAAAATTAATCATAATTAATAGAGCTACAGACAAAATAAGAGAGCTCATAGAAGAAATTATAGAAAAGAATATAGATGGAGTAATTGTAATTCTTAATTCAAACTCTCTTGAAAAAAAATCCAAATTAAGATCATTGTTTGAAAAAAGTAAAATTGCTATATGCGTTCCTTTTTATGAAGATAATAATCAAACATTGTCTGCAATAACTACTCAATTCTTTAGAAATAATAAAATTTTAATTTCACAACAAATAATAAACTTAATTGTAAGCAGGTGTCGAGGTGACAGGCAAAATCTAAACAATGAACTTGAAAAAATTAAAAATTATTCTCAAAATAGAAATAAAGTTGAGATACAAGACATTATGAAACTTACAAATTTAGCTGAAAACTTTAGTGTGTCTGAGTTAGTTGATAGCTGTTTATCTAAAAATAAAAGGAAAACCATTAATGTATTAAATGAAAATAATTACTCACCAGATGACTGCGTGCTAATTATTAGAACTTTTTTAATAAAAACTAAAAGACTAGTAAGGCTCTGTAAAGAACAAGTTAGAATAAAAAATTTAGATGAAACAATTATTACATTTAAACCACCTATTTTTTGGAAAGATAAAGAGACTATAAAACAACAGATTAGAAGTTGGTCTTATAGTCAAGCTGAAGCCTTAACTTATGAGATCAATGAAATTGAGTTATTAATTAAAAAATATCCCCACAACTCATTTAATATCTTGTCAAATTTTATAATTAATAAAACTCACTCAATTAGTAATTAAATTTTAAAATCTCAATTATTTTATTTAATTGATCCAGATCTTTATATTCACATATCAGTGATCCTGAATTGTTTTTTTTATTTTTGATCAAAACATTAAGACCAATTTTTTCTCTAATTGAATCTTCTAATACTTGTAAGTTTATATCTTTTGATGTTTTAAGAGAGTGTTTTTTGATTTTAAAAATTCTGATAAAATTTTCAGATTGTCTAACAGAAAGATTTTTTTCAACTATCTTATTTGCTACAAACTCTGCATTATTCAAACCTACTAAAATTTTTGCGTGCCCTGCTGATAGTTTTTTTTTTTCAATTAACTTTAAAACAGCTTCTGGAAGACTTAATAATCTCAAAAAATTAGCAATGTGGCTTCTACTTTTTCCAATAAATTGTGCTACTTTTTCTTGATTATATGAAAACTCTTCAATGAGACGTTGATAACCACGTGCTTCTTCTATTGTATTTAGGTCATTTCTTTGAACATTCTCAACAATTGCAAATTCTAAAGATTTTAAATCATCCACATTGACAATAACAACTGGAACTTCGTGTAACCCTGCTTTCTGTGCAGATAGCCACCTTCTCTCTCCTGCAATTATTTCATACTTTGAGCTATCATCACTGGATTTTCTAACAATAATTGGCTGAATGATACCTCTCTCTTTTATTGAGTTTGTTAAATCTTGTAAACTTTCCTCATCAAATATTTTCCTTGGTTGAAATTTATTTCTTACAAGATCAGATATTGAAATTTTATTAACATTTATTTCTGTTTTTGTTTCACCTATTAAAGACGATAAACCTCTACCTAAACCTTTCTTTATTTTATTTGTATTCATTATGCAGCACTCCCTACTTCTTGTTCTTGATTAATAAATTCATCTGTGAAATTAAAGTATGATTTGCTACCAGGACAAAATTTGTCATATATTAAAACTGGCATACCATGAGATGGAGCTTCTGATAACCTAACATTTCTTGGGATCACTGTAAGGTAAACTTTTTCATTAAAATGGTCTCTTGCTTCTTTTTCTACCTGTGTAGATAGCCTATTCCTTTTGTCAAACATTGTTAAAAGTATTCCTCTAATTTTTAATTCAGGATTTAAATTAACTTTTATTCTTTCTATAGTTTTCATTAGCTGGGTTAAACCCTCTAAAGCAAAAAATTCAGTCTGCAGTGGAACTAATAACGAATGAGAAGACACTAAAGCCATGACTGTAAGTAAACTTAAAGATGGTGGGCAATCTATAAGTACATAATCATAGGTTGCTCTAGAATCATTTAAATAAGCGGTTAATTCGCGTTTTAAAATGAAGGCTCGCATGTTATCATCAGCTGTCTCAACCTCTAGCCCAGATAAATCTACATTTGAAGTGATAATATCTAAATTGTTGAACTCTGTTGTTTTAATCACATCAGAAATGGTCTTTGTTCCATTCAAAACTCCATAAATAGTCTCTGTCGAATTTTCTAAATTGGATAAACCAAGTCCTGTAGTAGCGTTTCCCTGAGGATCAAGATCAATAACTAAAACTTTTTTCTCTTGCTGTGCTAAACCTGCTGCAAGATTAATTACTGTTGTTGTTTTTCCTACCCCGCCCTTTTGATTTATTATAGAAATAATTTGCATTTAGTTTTTTAACGTTTTTTTTTTATATTTTTTATATTTAATAAAAATGAATTTTCACTTGTAATACTTTTTTTCTTTTCAAAATCGAAATCCCAATTTATTAAAGTTTCTTCTAAAACCTTTTCTCCGTTTTTTCCCATGAAGACAATTAAATTTTTATAACTACTAAAATTTTTATTTACTAAATCTAAAATTATTGGCAAAGGCTTAAAAGCTCTTGCCATTATTGTACCTGAATCTAAATTTTGTGCTTCAAAAATATTTTCTTGCATGACTTCGGTGTTTAATTTTAAATCTCTAGATACTTTTCTTAAAAAAGAGCTTTTATGGTGACTTTTTTCGTATAAGTGAACTTTAATGGAGCTTTTCTGATTTTTAATCATAATTGATATAATTATACCTGGCATACCTCCACCTGAACCTATATCTGTTATAATATTACTATTTAAATCAACAAATTCAATAATTTGTGCTGAATCAACTATATGACGTTCTCTAATAACTTTATTTTTAGCTGTTTCTTTGCTTATTATATTAATTTCATCATTTCCCTTCTGTAACTTAGATATAAATAGCTCAAACTCATTTAATGTTTCACGTGGAACATTTTGGTCTTTTAGTAGTGGATATTTTTTAAAAATTTCTTCCATTAAGCTATTAGCTTAATAGACTTTCTTTTTACATGTGACAACAAAATATATACTGCAGCTGGAGTTATTCCATCAATTCGCAGTGCTTGTCCCATAGTTTTTGGTTTTATTTGTTTAAATTTGGCTTTTACTTCATTTGATAGACCAGAAAGGTCATCATAATTAACTTTTTCAGGTATTACTAAATTTTCGTCTCTTTTAAATGCTAAAATATCGGATTTTTGTTTTTTAAGATAGCCTCTATAATGAGCATTTATTTCAATTTGTTCATCAATTTTTTTATCAAAATAAGGAATTTTAGGCCAGATTTCTCTAATTTTTTTCATGTCAACACCTTTTTGTGCTAATATTTCATTAGATTTCCTAAAAATACCATCTTTTGCAATTTTAATGTTAAAATTCCTAATTTTTGATGGGGATATTGATAAATCAGACATTATTTTAGATATTATTCCAAGTTTGTGTTCTTTATCTTTGAAGATATGTTCTCTTTCTTTAGATATTAATCCAATTTCAATTCCTTTATTTGTTAATCTTTGGTCAGCATTATCAGCTCTCAAACTTAGTCTATATTCTGCTCTTGAGGTAAACATTCTGTAAGGTTCTGCAACACCTTTTGTTACCAAGTCATCTATCATAACTCCAATGTATGCATCTGATCTATCCAAAATAAATGGCTCTTTTTTTTTAAAAGATAACGCAGCATTAATTCCAGCGATCAATCCTTGGGCCGCAGCTTCTTCATATCCTGTTGTTCCATTTATTTGACCAGCAAGATATAAATTTTGAATTTTTTTAGTTTCAAGAGTTAAAAATAATTCTCTAGGATCAATATAGTCATATTCTATAGCGTAACCAGGCCTAATTATCTTAACATTTTCTAAGCCATTGATATTGTTGCATATTTCTTGCTGAACATACTCAGGAAGTGAAGTAGATATTCCATTTGGGTATATTGTGTGATCATTTAGTCCTTCAGGCTCTAGATATATCTGGTGACGATCCTTATCTGCAAATTTTACTATTTTATCCTCTATTGAAGGACAATATCTTGGACCAACCCCCTGTATGCTACCTGAGTACATGGCACTTTTTTTTAAATTTTTTTGAATTATTTTATGTACGGTTTCATTCGTATAAGTCATACGACAGGAAACTTGTTTGTTTAAATTTTTTTTAGTTAGGAAAGAAAAAAAATAAGGATCATCGTCTGCAAACTGTTCTTCTAAATTATCATAATTAATTGTTCTGGCATCAAGTCTTGGTGGTGTTCCTGTCTTAAGTCTTCCTATTTTAAAATCATACTTTTCAAGTTGTTCGCTTAAACCTGTTGAGGGCTTTTCATCAAACCTTCCGGCTGGTGTTTTCTCATCACCTATATGTATTAAACCGTTCAAAAAAGTACCAGTTGTTAAGATTAACTTGCCACATAAAATTTTTTTGCCTGACTTTGTTTTAAAACCACTTATAGTGTTTTTATCAAAAATAAAACTTATTACAGGATCAGAAAAAATGCTTAAATTACAATAGTTTAATAATTTTTCTTGCATATATTTACGATATAATGATCTATCTGATTGAGTTCTTGGTCCTTGAACTGCAGGCCCTCTACTTCTATTTAATAATCTAAATTGTATGCCTGATTTATCTGCAACCTCTCCCATCACTCCGTCTAAGGCATCTATCTCTCTAACAAGATGACCTTTACCTAGACCTCCTATTGCGGGGTTACAAGACATTTCACCTATGGTTTCAATTTTATGAGTGAATAGGGCAGTGTTAACTCCAAGACGAGCAGACGCAGCGGCAGCTTCACAACCAGCATGTCCTCCTCCAATAACAACTACCTCAAATGATAAATCATTTTTCATAAGTTAAATTTATAACTGATATGAATATTTACAAGTAAACAGTATTTTTTAAAAAATACTTTTTAAGATAATCGTGGCTGCGTTTTTATGATTAAGGTTGATGAATTAACTATGGTTATCTACAAAAACAGAGAAAATAAGCCAAAGAACACTTTAAATAATGATTATTTACCAATGCAAAAATCGTTGAAAATACTACCTAATATCTCTTCAACATCTACTTTTCCAACAATCATTCCCAAATGTCGTGTTGCTAAACGGAGATCTTCAGCAGCTTTATCAAAATCTTCAGCTTCATTTTTTTTTTCAAAGTTCTTTAAATAATTTAAACTTTGTTCAAGATGTTGTCTGTGTCTTTCACGGGTAATTAAAATATCTTCGCTTGTGATAAATTTATTTTTTAATTTGTTTTTAATCTTTAAAATTAAATCTTCTAAGTTGAGATTATTTTTTACTGAAATTAAAACATGTTGATAATTTTTTATTTCAGAATTTAAATCTTCTTTTAGAAGATCAGATTTATTTACTACAAGTATTGCATTTTCATCCATTAATTCCTTCAAAACTCCTTTAAAATTAATACTTTTAGCGTCTACAACGATTAACTTTAGGTCTGCATTTTCAGCTTTATCAAGCGCTAATTTTATTCCTTTTTTCTCTATTTCATTTTTAGAATTTCTAATCCCTGCAGTGTCGGAAATCACAACTGGATAACCATCGATATTTAAGTGCGTCTCAATTACATCTCTTGTAGTCCCAGCTATTTCTGAAACGATTGCTGCATCTCGATTTGAAAGGTGATTTAGTAAACTAGATTTTCCAGCATTGGTTGGTCCTATGATTGCAATCTTAAAACCTTCTCTAATTCTTTCACCAACTTTCTGATCATCTAAAATTTTTTTTATATTTAAAATTGCTTCATTAGAAATTTTTTTAATATTTTTAAAAATCTCTTCTGGTAGATCTTCATCTGGAAAATCTATTTTTGCTTCAATATGTGATAAAATTTTTAAAAGTTTTTCTCTTAAACTATTAAATATATCTGCAGATTTTCCATTCATAATTTTTATTGCTTGTTGTCTTTGGATTTCAGTTTCTGCTGAAATTAAATCTGCAATACTTTCTGCTTTAAGCAAATTTATTTTTCCATTTTGAAAAGCAATTTTTGTAAACTCTCCAGGATCAGCAAGACGACAGTTTTCAATTTTTGAAATAGTGTCGTGTAAGGCATCAATTACTGCTTTGCTACCATGTATATGAAATTCAGCCATATCTTCACCTGTGTAGCTCTCAGGGCCAGGAAACCACAATATTATACCCTCATCTATTAGCTCAGATGTGTTGATTTTATTGATTTTTTTTAATGTAGCAACTCTTGGCGCTGGAAGCGCTGCATTGGTTAATAATTTTATTATTCTTTTAGTTTGTTCTCCAGAAACTCTAACAATAGCTATTCCAGAAATTCCTGGACCAGTAGAAAGAGCGTAAATTGTCATGCCAATATTATAGCTTCAATTTTGCAGTTCTGTAAAACTTTAAATTAATTGGTGGGAAATTTTTATTAAGCCGGTTTATTCATCGAGCTAAAGAAATCTGCATTACTTTTGGTTTCTTTAAGTTTCGAATTAATAAATTCTATTGCATCCATTGTCCCCATAGGACTAATTATTCTTCTTAGTACATTCATTTTTGAAAGGTCATCTTTATCAAACAGTAACTCTTCTCTTCTTGTTCCGGATTTAGTTATATCAATTGCTGGGTAAATTCTTCTTTCTGCAATTTTTCTATCTAGAACTGTTTCACTATTTCCAGTTCCTTTAAATTCTTCAAAAATAACCTCATCCATTCTTGATCCTGTATCAATCAACGCTGTTGAGATGATTGTTAAAGATCCACCTTCTTCAATATTTCTTGCGGCACCAAAAAATCTTTTTGGTCTTTGAAGTGCATTTGCATCAACGCCACCTGTTAAAACTTTTCCAGAACTTGGTATAACAGCATTGTAAGCTCTACCCAATCTTGTTATTGAGTCTAATAAAATTACTACATCTTTTTTATGCTCTGTTAATCTTTTTGCTTTTTCTATTACCATTTCAGCAACAGCAACGTGTCTTGAAGCAGGTTCATCGAAAGTAGAGCTAATAACCTCACCATTAACTGTTCTTTTCATATCCGTTACTTCTTCTGGTCTTTCATCAATCAATAAGACCATCAAGTAACTTTCTGGATAGTTTTTTGCAATTGAGTTAGCGATACTTTGTAAAATCATTGTCTTACCAGCTTTAGGGGGTGAGATAATTATTGATCTTTGACCTTTTCCAATTGGGCTTACAAGATCGATAAGTCTTGGAGTTAAATCTGGCTTTTTTTCAATCTTAGTTGTCTCAACTTCCATCACCATTTGTTTATTTGGATAAAGTGGAGTTAAATTATCAAAAGCAATTTTATGACGAGCTTTTTCTGGTTCCTCAAAGTTTATTTTTTCTACCTGTAATAAAGCAAAATATCTTTCTCCTTCTTTAGGTGCTCTAACAGGGCCCTCGACCGTGTCTCCTGTTCTTAAACCAAATTTTCTAATCTGACTTGGGCTTACGTAAATATCATCTGGCCCAGCCAGATAATTTGATTCCATTGCTCTTAAAAAACCAAATCCATCTTGTAATAATTGTAAAACTCCAGCTCCTGTTATCTCTTCTTTTTCTGCAACTTTCTTTAATATTGCAAATAGGATTTCTTGTTTTCTAAGTGTGCTAGCATTTTCAATGCCTAGCTTTTCTGCTTGTGCTATTAACTGTTCAGACGATTTTAGTTTAAGTTCTTGAATATTCATGTTGAGGGATTGTATTTAAGGTTTATTAGATAGTTTGAATATATATACTCTAACGAGTATTTCAAGTTTAGATAGGTTTAAATATAACAATAAAAACAACCAAAATAAGCAATATTGTTGGCACTTCATTAATTATTCTAAAAAATTTAGAGGATTTAGTATTTTGATCTAGTTTAAAAT
>Ga0209666_1001656_pt1 | contig 16992 bp, 10 predicted proteins | sample SaaInlV_125m_DNA_FD_184679 | JGI IMG/M metagenome (GOLD analysis project Ga0209666, IMG submission 184679) | Marine microbial communities from expanding oxygen minimum zones in the Saanich Inlet - Saanich Inlet SI037_S3LV_10m_DNA (SPAdes)... | ecosystem: Environmental > Aquatic > Marine >...
GGGGCGCGCCGGGTCGACGAACGCGCTCGTCGCCGCCGCCGCCGCGCCCCGGCGCGCCTCGGCGGCGAGCGCCAAGTCCTCGCCGGACGCCGCGGCGTCGGCGGCGTCCGCGGCGGCGGCGGCGGCGGCGGTGGTCTCCGGCCCGGCAGCCGCGCCCGCGACCGCGCGCAGCGCGCGGTGCGCGGCGGCGCTGGCCGCCAGAGAGGGCGAAAGACGCATGGAGACGAGCGCCGCCGCAGCCACGAGCCCGCCGCGCTCGGCGCCCAGAGCCGCCGTCACCGCGTCGAGGACGCGCGTCGGCGCGGCGCGCGGCGCGAGGAACGTCTTTTTCTTTTCGTCGGCGGCGGAACCTGAGCCTCCGCCTCCCCTCCGTTCCCCGGAGGCCTCCTCCGCCGCGATCGCCGCGCCCGCCGCCTGGAGCGCGCTCGCGGCGGCGGCGGCGGCGGCGCGCTCGGGCGTCCTGGCGAGGAGCTCGGCGCACGCGGCGGTGACCAGCGCGCCGGCTTGCCGCGCGCCGGCGAGGATGGCGAGCGGCGTGTCCTCTTCGATTTCCGTCCGCATCTCGGCCTCCGTCTCGGCGGCGTCGCGCTCGGCGCGCGCGCGCGCGCGCAGCTCGACGTCCCGCGACGCGACGCGCGACGCCTCCGCCAGGCGCGCCACGGCCTCGTCCGCGACGGACTGCGTCAGAGGAGGCCCGTCCCCGAAGGACGACGAAGTCCTCACGTCGCCGGTCTCGGAAGGCTTCGCCGCCGAGTTCGTCGCCCCCGGCGCGCCGGCGGCGACGACGACGACGTTGGTCGCCTCCAGCACGACGTTGGCGAACGCGCGCCACTCGCCGCGCACGCGCGGCAGCGCGTGCACGAGGGCGATGGTGGCGGCGTCCAGCGCGGTGGTGGTGGAGGGCGGCGCGACGCGGAGCCTGAGCGCGGCGAGCGCCGCCGCCGCCTCGGCGGCGCGCGACGCGGCGGCGACGCCGTCGTCATCCGTCAGAACGCCGTCGTCTCCGTAGTCGCTCGAGTACGCCTGCGCCGCGACGCCTGGGAGCGCGGGGAGCCACGCGTCGCTGGCGTTCCACGTGAGACGCAGCGCGTCCTCGAACGCCGCGCGCTCGGGCGTGTCCACGTCGTCCACGAACGCGGCGGCGTCGCTCTCGCGGCGCGCCACCACGCGCGACGCGACGGCGCGAAGTAAGCCGAGACCGCAGGCGGCGCGCGCCAGCGCCGGCCACAGCGACTTGGCCTCCTTGGCGCCCACCGACGCGCCGCCGACGTTTTTGAGCGTCTCGCGCGTCTTCGCCGCGGCGGCGACGATGTCTCCCGCCACAACAGAGACCACGGAGGCGATGCAGGGCGGCGCGGCGCCCACGAGCGCGTCGCTCAGAGCCTCTCCACGGCGCCGAGCCGAGCGCGCGGCGTCCGGCGAAAACGACTCGCGACCGCCCTCCTCCGCCGCCGCCGCGCATCGCGCCCACACGCTCCGGGTCGCCGCGGCGGCGTCGAACGCGCTCTGCCCGTCGCCCAGCCCGACCTGCTTCTCCAGGTTCAGGGTGCGGTCGATGTCCTCCTCGGACGCGTCTGCCGCCGCGCCGGGCTTGTCTTCCGCGAAGAGCATCTTGCGCGGCGTGACGGCGCTCGGCGAAACCTCGCCGGGCGCGCCCCCGGCGCCGGGCGCCGGGAGCGACCCGCCGCGCGCGGGCACGTGTCCCGCCGGCCGCGCCGCGGCGACGAAGAAGGCGACGTGCCACCTCCAGAGGTCGTGCGCCGAGCCGTCACCGGCGGGCGCGTACTCCACGACGCGCGACGCGGCGAGTCGCTCGACGGCGCGGCGGACGCCGGCGTCGCTCGCCGCGCTCAGTTCTCCCCCGCGCCACGCGGCGACGCGCGGGTCGTCGTTCCAGCCGCCAAGGATGGACACCGCGCGGTCCCTGGTCTCCGGGCCCACGGAGGCTTGCGAGGAGAGCCAGCGGAGCAGCCCCCCGCCGAGTTTCGAGGCGAGCGCGGTCTCGGCGTCCTCGCCGGCGTCCGCGCCGTGCCCCATGGCGTCGCCGGTGAGCGCGGCGACGTCCACCAGGTCCTCGGCGGCGGCCAGCAGCGCGGCGGCGGCGGCGTGCACGTCCGGGCTGGGGTGCGCCGCCGCCAGCAGCACGGCGGCGGCGGCGCGCGGGCCCACCGCCGCGGCGTCGAAGAAGACATCCTCCGTTGGGCGCCGCGCCGCCTCCGCGACGGTGACCGCCGCGGTGGACAGGCGGCACGTCCACTCGGCGACGTCCACGGAGCCCTCGACGGCGGATTCGGCGGCGCGCAGCGAGTGCACAACCGCGCGGCGAAGCACCGCGGGCGAGACGTGCGCGGCGTGCCTCCTGATGGCCGCGCGCGCCGCCATCTCCACCTCGGCGTTGCCGCACGCGGCGGCGAGCGCGACCGCCAAAAGGTTGGTCTCCTCTGCGGCGTGGTCGCGCGTCTTGGCGAGCGAGAAGCGCGGGTCGAGCAGCAGAGGCGAACACCGCAGCGCGGTGAGCATCACCGCCACGTCCTCGCCCTCCGGCGCGTCCGGGTTCCTGTTCGTCAGGTACGTCACGTTCCCGGGCCCGCGCCACGTCCCGGAAGGGGGCGGCGGGCGGAGCGCCACGCCCACCGCCGCCGCGAGCGACGGTGCGCGGCGACGCAGCTCGGCGGCTACCGCGGCGCGCTCGTTTGCTTCGCCTTCGCCTTCGCCCGTTTGCCCGGGGGTATCGGTATCCGTCTCGTCGCCATCCTCGGCGTCCGTGCCGAGCACCCACGAGAGGAACCTGAGCGCGACCACGCGCGAGCGCGCCGTTCCCGCGCCGGCCACGGAAGTGAGCGGCTTCCCGGCCGCCCTGGGCGGCGGAGGCGCCTTCGGCGGTGCCATCGCCTTGGACCCGAAGACGCTCGATTTGGCCTTGGGCTTTTCGGGCTCGGGCTCGGGCTCGGGCGGCGGCGGCGGCGCGCCGGTCGACTTGAGCATCTCCGCCGTGACGTCGAGCGCGAGTCCCGGGTCCGCGCGCGCTGCGGACGCGAGCGATCGCTGCACGAGCCCCCACAGGCTCGGTGGTGGTCCCTTCGCGCCTCCCACGGAGACCGCGCGCAGGAGCAGGTCCCGCGTCGGCGCGCGCGACGAGTCGAGGTAATCGGCGAGGCACTCCAGCGCGCTCTCTTTGCTCTCCTCCTTTTCCGCGCTCAAACCAGAGAGCAGCGCGTCGTGCACGGCGTGGTCAATCTCCAGCGCCTCGTCGTCCATCTCGCTGTCGTCGACGCGAACGCGGCGCCTCAGCGCGGCCACCGCCTGGAGCAGCGCCGAGTTCTCGGCGGCGGCGTTTTTCTTCTCGGACCACGCCGAGCCGAGCTTGGCGAGCTCGGCGACGGGCAGCGTCGCGATGTCCGCCGGGAGAGCGCCGCCCCTGCCTATTTGGCTCAGGATCATCGCCAGCGCCAGAGCTAAAGGGCGTCTCTGCGCGCCGTGCGTCGCGGGCTTGGTCATCTCATCCAGCACGAACCGCACCACGGCCACCGCCGCGTCGCACGCCTGCTTCCCGGCGGAGACGGAACCGTCTCCGCTCCACTTCCACAAAGAAGCTCTCTCGAGCGTCTCGAGCCTCGTCTCCCACACGTCCGTGGTGCGGAGCACCTCGAGCAGCGCCGTCGCCGCGGGCTCGACGTACCCCGCCGCGACGAGCGTGGCGACCGTCTCGTGCGAGCCCTGGTCCATGAGCAAGCGCGCGTGTCTCGACTCGACGCGCGCGCGTTCGAGACGATTGTTCCCGAGGTCCCCATCCTCCGCGGAATGCACGGCGTCGTTCAGCACCTGGTTGGCGAACGCCTCGCACCGCCGGCGCGCGCTGGTGGCGTCTTCGGGGAGCGCGTCGATGGCGCTCACCAGGCAGTCCGCCACGTCGCCCCACGTGCCTCGCGTGCCGTCCGCGAAGGACGGGAGCCATCGGCGGAGCCTCGCGAGCTCGCTCGCCACCTCCTCCGCGAACAGACGGCGAACGCGCACCGAGACAGCCTCGGGAATCGGAACCGCGGGAACCAGCTTCGGCGGCGCGATGTTCTCCTCGAAGTGCGCGTGCTGAAACACCAAGCACGTCAACACCTGCGACACATGGTGCAGCGCCGTGGAGGGCGCCATCCTCCCCGCGCCTTTGCGTGTGACCGCTCGACCTGCCGCTCGCCGCTCGACGCGATTCAACATTCTCGTAATTGCATTGGCGTTTTGGGAGCAACAACAATATAACAAGCGAACAACGAGTTTTCGGCGACTCGAGCGAGCGAAACGCGTACAAACTGAAGTTGGCTACAAAACTCGCGCCGCGACGAGCACACTCGCGCGCGCCTTCGGCTTCGGCTTTGTCATTCGTTCTTCTCCCGCGGGTACAGCAGCGAGTCCGAGGGGAACGCCATCGAGGCCATGGCCATGATCCCGCACAGCGCGATGACCAGCAAGAGGAAAAACACGGCGAACATCGCCGTCGCGTCGCGGAAACCGCGCGTCTTCTCCGCCACCGCCGTCGCGTTCCCGTTTGAAGACGAAAACGTCGACGTCCTTTTTGTTTCGCCATCCGCCTTTTCGTCTTGCGCCAACCGCCGCCGGGAAAACGCCGCTGTCGTCCCGCCGGTCCCTTCCACGTCGGTGGTCCCTTCGCCGTCCGCGACGAGCACGACCAGCACAGCGTCGACGCCGAGCGCGGCGCGCGCGCGGTCGAGCGCGTCGCGCGCGGACGCGAAGACGTCTCCCGAGAAAAACGTCGCCGCGCTCTCGTCCGCTCGCACCAGCGTCGCCCGGAAAGCGCTTTCCGACCCGGCGCCGGCACTCGAGTCATGACTCGCGGCGACGGCGCGCGCGACGGCGTCTCCGAACGCCGCCGGGTCGCCGATGTCGGCGTCGCCCACGAGCACGCGAGCCACGCCGGGCGCGCACGCGAGCGCGTCCAGGGAGGCGGAAACCTCGCCGAGGTCCGCGACGCGCCGAGCGGAGGCGCCCGGTTTTTCCGCCGACGCCGCGCCGGCGCCGGCGAGGAAGGCCTCCAGCGCCGACGCGGCGGTCGCGGACGCCACGCGCGCCACGAGCACGGTGCCCGGCCGATGCGAGGGGTCGCGCTCGAGCAGGGACGCCACCTGCGCGGTTTGAGAACGTGCGCGGATGTTCGGTGAGCTTCGTTTCCGAGGGACGAGAAGGGTCGGAAGGAGGGAAAGAGGGCGGGATCGCGTGGGTCGGATCTGGCGACCCGGCGGTCCCGTGGGGAGAAGGTCGCACCTGCGAGGAGGCGTGCGCGTCCACCGACTCGACGGGGCTGACCCGGAGGAGCGCGGCGACCGCGGCGGCCGCGGCGGAGGGTTCCAGGGGGGCGCAGTCCGCGTGGGCATCCTCGGCGCACGCCTGGGATCCAGGCGAGGGCGTGTGCAGTAGGGCACCCTGGTGCTCGCCTTCCGCGAAGAGCACGACTCCGGGCTGCGCGCTCGCGACCACCGCGAGGAGCGCGGCGACGGCGAGCGTCAGCATCGTCGATCGAACCATCGTCGAGGCGATCGCGGTGCGTCGGCGCGGGACGCTGTGTCGACCAAAAACCTGCGCCTGAACGTGAAAAAAACACGTGCGGCAAGGAAAACGAATGGCACCTTCCATCACGAAAACGGACAACTCGTCGCGTCGCTCGCAGTCTCGGCGCGCGCCATGGAGGGTGAGGCGGTCGCGGTGGACGGCGCGACGCACCTTCGCCGCGCGGAGGATGCGCTGAAGGCGGGCGATGCGCTGCAAGCAGCCGCTTCCTTCGCCGCGGCCGGCGACGCGGCCCCTTTCGAATCCACGGCGCTCGGATTCCTGGACCGCGGGGAGGATGACGCGCTCGCGCTGTACCTGCGCTCGCGCCTGGACGCGGCGGACCCCGCGCGCGAGCCCGAGACGGTGTCTAAGCTCGCCGCGTGGCTCGCGGACCTGCACGTGAGCCGCGCGTGCGGCGCGGAGCGGGGCACGCCCGCGGCTGAGGCGGCGACGAAGGACCTGCGCCTGTTCTTCGCCGCGCACGCCTCGCGGCTGGACAAGGAGGCCACGAAGAAGCTTCTCGCGGAGTTCGGCCTGGAGGACGACCTGGCGCACTTCGCGGAGATCGTCGGGGACGTGCGCGAAGCGATGGAGTTAAGGCTCGAGCGCGGGGACGTGCAGGGTGTGTTCCAGACGCTGCGAACGTTCGCGAACAAGACCTCGTCGCCCGAATGCGTCGCCGACGTCGTAGCGCGCGCGTTCCGCGCCGACGCCGAAGCGACGTCGGCGTTTCTTTCCTCGCGCGGCGCGTCGACGGCGCTGGGAGGCGACGAGGCTTTGAGCGAAACGCTCGGTAAGCTGTGCGAGACGATGCTCGTCGAGACGAACCTTTTAGCGTTCGGCGCGGAGGATACGGTAAATGGCGCGGAACAGGAGCACGGGACGCGAAGTCGCGAAGACGACAAAGACGACGTCGAGAGAAAAAAGTTTTTTTTGCGAAGGCGCGCGGCGGATTTGCTGCGTTCGGCGACGCGAGACGGTCGCGTGACGTCTCCGCGCGCGCGCGACGCGTGGCGCCGCGCGGCGGCGGATCTCATCCGCGCCGGATTCGGGTGTGCGCCGGTCGCGGGGTCGGGGCCGGACGCGGACGCGGACGCCGCGTCGCTCGAGGCGGAGATGGCGGCGGAGGCGCGGCGCGCGCGCGAGGACGCCGAGCTGGACGCGAAGATGCTTCGCGAGATGCGGTACGGCCTTTGTGCCGCGGACGAAGAGGACGCCGCGCGCGACGCGAGGGAAGCAAAGTATCGGGACGAAGGCGGAGATTTCCCCTGGGAGGACGGAGACCCGACGTCGGCGTTCGCGGCGTTCGCGGCGTTCGCGGCGGCGCCCGATTCCGAACGTCTGCGCTCGGCGGCGCTCGCCGAGACGACGTCGCGCGCCGTTTCGGCGACGGAGGCGGCGCGTGACGCGTCTAAACGCGCGCGCGTGGTGCGTTCCGCGCTGGCGCTGGCGGACGACTCAAACGGCGCTCTGACGATGGAGTTTGTGCTGCGGTGCCTTCCAGACGCGACGGTTTTAGACGAGGTGCGCGACGCGACGCTCGCGGAACTCCGGAGGCACGCTTTGGAAGCCGAGTCGTGCGCGGAGGAGACGCGGCGCGCGCGAGAGCTCGAGTCTAAGCTCCTGGGTGAGATCGCGGAACGGCGGACGATGCAGGTGACGATCCCGTGGGATGAGCCCTGCGCGTCCTGCGGGTCCCGCGTCATCGCCCCGCCGGCGTCCTCGAGGAGCTCGCAGACGGGACCGGGACAGGCGGAGAAAAAAACCGAGGTTTTCGCGCCGTACTACGCCTTCCCGTGCGGCATGGCGTTCCACGGCGTGTGCCTGCTGGAAGCGCTGCTGCCCGTGCTGCCCGCAGAGAGGCGCGCGCGGTGCCTGGACCTGCTCGCGGCCACCAGGGCGCCGCTGCCGCGCGCGCTGAGGAGGAAGTGCAAGGAGTACGCGCGCCGCGAGCGGGACCGCAGGGACCCACCCGGCGAGCCAGCGCCTGTGGCGCGCGGCGCGGACGGCGGCGACGACGTATCCGGAGCCGCGAAGGAAAGAAAATTGGACGCCGCGAAAGAAAAAGAGACGCCCGAGACCCTCAAGGCCCAGCTGGAGGACCTGCTGTGCGAGGAGTGCCCGTTCTGCGGCGAGGCGAGCATCGCGCTGATCGACGCGCCGTTCGTGGGTCCCGACGAAGCCGAAGAGGCGGAGAGCTGGCGGAGTAGCTAGCGCGAGTCGTGAAGGCGGTTGTTTCGGCGCGAGGCGGTTTTTCTCTTATGTCTTTCGTCAGATACCGTCGTCGCAAACGCCATCGACGAGACGACCGCGCTCGAACGCGCGAAGAGCGCTTGTCCACTCAACATTCACATCAGATGGACGCGAAGTACTCCTTGCTTCCGTCCGGATCGGGCTTCATGGTGTCGTCGCCGGGCTTCCACCCCGCGGGGCACACCTCGTCGGGGTTGTCCTGCACGTACTGAATCGCCTGCAGCGTGCGCAGGGTCTCGTCCACGCTCCTCCCGAACGCCTCGTTGTTGATCGTGGCGTGCTGCACGATGCCCTCCTTGTCGATGATGAACAGCCCGCGCAGCGCGACGCCCTCGTCCGTCAACACCGAGTACGACTCGGCGATTTCCTTTTTCAAGTCGCTGACGAGCGGATACGCGATGTCGCCCAGCCCGCCCGAGTTGCGCTCGGTCTGGATCCACGCCAGGTGCGCGAACTTGGAGTCCACGGAGACGCCCAGGATCTCGGTGTTGATCGCGCTGAACTCCTCGTAGCGGTCGGAAAACGCCGTGATCTCCGTCGGGCACACGAACGTGAAGTCAAGCGGGTAGAAGAAGAGCACCACGTACTTGCCCCGCAGCTTCGAGAGCGAGCAGTCGATGAACTCCTGGTCGAAGACAGCCTCCGCGGAGAAGTCAGGTGCGGGGTTGCCCACCATGGGCTTGCCCGCGCGCACGCGCAGGTCGCGCGAGGGCGCATATCCCGCCGCGCGCGCGCTGCGACCGGGGAACCGCGGGGGAGGGCGGTCAGTCGCGGTCGCGGAGCGCGTCGAGCGCCGAAAACCTCGGCGGATGGAAACGAGGCGGAGGGAGACGGGACGTCGCGCACCTGGAGGCGCGGAACGCGCGGACGGAGGTCCGGGAGGAGAGGCGGGGGGCGCGGCGGGGGACCCTCGCCGTTTGTCCCCGGGCGACGACCGCGTTCATGGCGGTGACAGCCTGCATGGTGCACTCAACAGTGTCCCGAAAGTCGCCGACCTCGAGATAGGAAACGAGTTTCGTCACGATATTTCGAGCGGCGGGGCCGGGGCCGCAGACGGAAGCGTCGCATGAACCGTCGTTTGCTGCGAGCCTCTCGCGCCAAGCCCTGGAGTCGCGACTCAAAAAGTCGCTCCTCCGGCTATCGTGCCAGACTGGAGACGCATACGAAAAAAACACCAAAAGTTTGTGGCCCTCTCGATCGTCCGATCGTACAGCTGGAAAACTTTCGAGGTTCGCGAGCCCTCGATTTCGGCGTGCGTCGACGTGAAGCTTCAACGCCGTCCCCGCCCTCCCCCCGCGCACAAGGCCCGACACGGATTTTAGTCCAACTTTCGAGTTGTCGCAGTCACCCCGCTGCGAGCTGGCACGCCACACGCGAGCCTAAGAAAGCCCCAAGACACCCGGTCTTTCACACGATCGCCATGTCGGTTGTTGCCGCTCACCAAGCCTCCGCGGCGCGCGCCGCGGCCAGGCCCAACTTCTCCGGCCTCCGCCGCGTCTCCGGCCCCGCCGCGCTGACCCGCGGGTCGGATGTCAGCCCCGCCCTCGCGTTGCCGGTGCGTTCGCCAGTCCCAGCGCCTTTCCCGCGCCCGAATCCAGCCGCAAGACCCGCGATCGCGCCGATGGGACGCACGTCACCCTTCCTATCCACAATTTATCGGTTCGCGACGCGCGCGTACGGGCGGAGCGCTCATCATGTTTCGCGATTTTCAGGCGCCGCGCGCGGCGCGCGGCGGCGGTCGCCGCGTCCCCCGACCGAGAAGCGCATCGCTGACGCGTCTCCCCTCCCTTTCCGCCCTCCTCGCGACCGCGCGCAGGCGGCCTCTTCCGTCCGCGGCCGCGCCTCCGGCCGCGGTTCGCGCTCGGTGGTGGCCATGGCGGGCACCGGCCGCTTCGTCGTCGGCGGCAACTGGAAGTGCAACGGCAACACGGCTTCCATCGTGAAGCTGGTGAAGGAGCTGAACGCCGGCGACATCACCGCGGACGTCGAGGTGATCTGCGCCCCCCCCATGGTGTACCTGCCCAAGGTGCAGAGCACCCTGGACCGCAAGTACCAGCTCGCCGCGCAGAACTGCTGGGTCGGCGCCGGCGGCGCGTTCACGGGCGAAGTCGCCGCGGAGATGCTGGTGGACGCCGGCGTGCCGTGGGTCATCCTCGGGCACTCCGAGCGCCGGGCGCTGTGCGGCGAGTCCGACGAGTTCGTGGGCAAGAAGACCAAGTACGCCATCGACACGGGCCTTTCCGTGATGGCGTGCATCGGCGAGACGCTCCAGGAGCGCGAGGCGGGAGCCACGCTGGACGTGTGCCGGAGGCAGCTGCAGGCGATTGTGAGCGAGATCTCCTCCGACGACTGGGCCAAGGTTGTCATTGCGTACGAGCCCGTGTGGGCCATCGGCACGGGGAAGGTGGCGACCCCTGAGCAGGCGCAGGAGGTGCACGCGGGCATCCGCGCGTTCATGGCTAGCGCCGTGTCCCCGGCGGTGGCGTCCGCGGTTCGCATCCAGTACGGGGGTTCGGTGAACGCGGGGAACTGCGAGGAGCTGGCGAAACAGGAGGACATCGACGGGTTTTTGGTCGGCGGCGCGTCGCTCGTCGGCGCCGATTTCGTCACCATCTGCAACGCCGCGCGGTTCAACAACTGAGCGCGTTCGGGATGACGCGAACGAGTGTTCGTTTCGAGACGTGTCGTCGGCGTCGAAGGATGCGCGAAAAGGACGCGCGTCTCCGGGTCGTCGAAACGCGGCGAACGGAGGGAAGAGGGAGAGCTCTTACACGAGAGCGTAAGGTTATGTTACGTATTTCCTTTTAAAACGCGTTCCCGGCCGCGTCCTTTGGCTCCCTCGCGTCGTCGCGGGTGAGGGCGCCGCGGCGTGACGAAAACGAAAACGAAAACGAACGCGTTCTGTCGTCTACGTGCGCTGTGCCTATGTGATGTGTGCCTACTGCTGCCTTTCGTGTCGTTCGTGACAGCCTTTTGTCGTCAACGGTAATACGCCATGTGCCTGTTCTGGAACTTGCTCGCCAACCCGGTGTCCTTCTTGGGCTCGAGCGCTTCCTTCGCCTCGCGCGCGCGGCGCTCGTCGCGGTCCACGCGCAGCCACTTGTCGATGGTGCTGAGCAGGTGCTTGACACCCTTCAGCCCCTCGATGCTGTCCTTGGCGCCGCCGTACTTGAGCTCGCCGTTGGACGCGAACGCGATGTGCGTCATCCACTGCTCCATCCCGTCGAAGATGTGCGTCGCGTACACAACCGTGGCGCCCCGCTGCTCGCACTCTTCGCGCAGAAACTGCAGGAGGTCCAGGCGGCCGAGGATGTCCAGGTCCACCGTGATCTCGTCGCACAGGAGCACCTTGAACGGCTTCAGCAGGCCCATGCAGATCTGCACGCGACGGCGCTGGCCGTCCGACACAGTCATCATGCTCCAGTCCACGTCAATGTCCAGGAGCTCGATGAGCCGCGCGCGGCGCTCGGCATCGACGTTTTCGACGCCGAAGATCATCTTCCCGGCGGAGAAATCGCCCGCGAGCGCCACGGAGCCCGCGCTGCCGATGTTACGCCGCCACTGGCTGCCGAGATACCCGAGCTCACCGGTGCAGGTCATGTTGATGTCGTGGAAGGGAGGTTTGCCGATGATGCGCACGGCGTCCTCGCTCACCATGGTCTTGCCCGCCAAAATCTGGAGCAACGTGGTCTTCCCCGCGCCGTTGGCGCCGGAAAGCAAGCATCGCGAGCCGGGAGGCAGGTCGAGGCTGAAGTCGCTGAGGATCTGCTTGCCGCCGGGGTAGGCGTACGCCAGGTTGCAGATCTTCAGCGACCCGGTGTCCGCCGTGGACTCCATGTTGATGCGGGGGGACGGGTCGAGGCGGCGTGCGAAGCGCGCGTCTCGGAGTGCCTTTTCGTCGCTTTTTCTGAGGCGTACATCCACTGGCGTCGACGTGTCGGTCTCGCGCGTCGTTCTCACTGAACGCCATACGAAAAGTTTTTCACAAAAGAGAAGACTTTTCGCGTTGCGCGTGCGTCGATCTGCCAAATCGCTTTTCGCCCTTTCTGCCAGTTGTCTTCTCTCACATCTCCTGTCGTCCGACATGGCGCACGCAGTCGCCCGCACCCCCGCCGCCCTCGCGAGGGCGTCGCCCGTAGCCACCTCCGGGCGGGCCCGCCTGTCCCGCACCACCGCGTTCCCCCGCCGCGCGCCCGCGCGCGGCGCGCCCGCGCGCGCCTTCGCCTCCCTCGATCAGGCGTCTCTGGTGGCGGACGTCGCGGGCGACGTCTTCGCGGAGACCGGCCTCGGGCCCGCGCTGTGCGTGGCGGGCACGGTGTGGGTCGGGTACGTGGTGACCAACGGCTACTCCACCATCAAGCGCCTGAAGGAGGAGCTCACGGCGGAGGGGTACGACGTGGAGGAGTTCAACAAGGTGGGCGAGCTCAAGGCTATCCGCCGCGCCGTGGACGACGGCACGGTGGATGGCATCTTCGACAAGGTGTGGTACCAGCGCGCGGTGATGAGCGTGGGCAGTGGGTCCATCGTGGACGTCCAGAAAACGCAGGCGTACTGGAGGAAGAGGGGGGTGAACGTCAAGACCCTCGCCGACCTGGACAAGATCACCGCGTACATGGTCAAGAAGTACGGCAAGGACGCCAAGATGAGCGGGTGACGATACGAATGGATTCGTTTGTGTCATTACAAGATGGGTGATAGGCTTAGGCTGTACCTGATGGGGAATGTGAACGTCTCTGAACGCTCGCGCGTTCGTCCGATGACGGTATTATTTCGTTCGCCACCTCCTCGTTTCAAGAGCGCGTCGGAAACGCGCGTCTTGGCGTTTCACCGGGGAGGCGAGCGGCGTCTGTCCGGCGAGCGGGGCGCGCCTCCGCCGCCGACGTGCTTGAACCGGCAATCCGGGCGGCGGCACGATCCGCGTTGGAAGTCGCGGCACACCTGCTCGCCGGAGAAACCGCCGCCGCCGCCGGCGTAGTTCCTCGAGTCGTACCTCGGGCCACCTCCGTACCTGTCCCTGGAGTCGTCCCTGCGTCCGTACCCGCCGCCGCGGTAATCGTCCCTGCGTCCGTACCCACCGCCGCCGTACCGGTCGCGCGAGTCCGCGCGCGACCGCCGGTGGTCGTGCTCGTCGAAGCGGCCGCCGTACCCACGGTCGCGCGAGCGGTCGCCACCGCGGTCGCGCGAGCGGTCGCGCCCGCGGCCGTCGTCGCGCTTGCGCTTCTCCTTGGGCGGGGGGGCGTTCGGGTCCTGCTTCTTCTTGGGACACTTGTGCATGTTGTGCTCGGCGGCGCCGCAGATGATGCAGCCGCCCTCCGGGACGTCCGCCGCGGGCACGCGTTTCGGGCACTCGAGCCGCTTATGCCCAGTCTCGCCGCACACAAAGCAGAAAAACTTGGAGACGTCCTCGGGGGGCCTGTCCGGGCAGTCCCGGCGCTCGTGGCCGGGCTTGCCGCAGGTGCCGCACTTGGCGTCCGGGTCGAGCTTCTTGTTCGGGCAGGCGAACGCCCTGTGTTCGCCCGAGCCGCACACGAAGCAGGAGGACTTGTCCTCGGTCTTCACCGCCGAAGGACACTCGGTCCGCTTGTGCGTCGCGCGCGTGCCGCACACGAAGCACCACTGCTCTTTGGGCTCCCTCGCCTCGTTCCTCCCGCGGTCGTCGCCCTCGCGCCTGTCCGGGCAGTCCGTCTTGAGGTGGCCCTGCTTCCTGCAGATGGCGCAGGTCAGCCCCCGAGACGGGTCCCGCTCTTTCGGCGGCGGCTTGTCGGGGTCCACCTTCATCTTCGGGCACTTGAACACGCCGTGGTCGCCGGCGCCGCAGATGAGGCACCCGTTCTCGGGCGCGTCCACCTTGTCGGGGCAGTCCGCGTGCTTGTGCCCCCTGTTCCCGCAGATGTGGCAAAACAGCTTAGCGATGCGCTCAGGGCAATCCGCGCCCTTGTGGTCCATGGCCCCGCAGTGCAGGCACGCGCCGGACTTTTTGCGCTGCTTCTCCAGTTCGCGCCTGGACGCGCCCTCCGCGGGCTTGGCCTCCACAGATCCGCCCGCGGTCTGCGTCTTGGTCTTCTTAGAGGAAGGCTCGTCGCCGTCGCTCGCGGGCGCGTCCCCGAGCTCGTCGCCGGCGTCGAGGGAGACCACGTCGTCCTCCTTCTCCGCGGGCGCCGCGGGCGCCGCGGGGGCCGCGGGCGCGTCTCCCGCCTCCATCTCGGCGTCGGCCGCGGGGCCACCGGAGGCGAGCGCTTCTTCATAACGCGCCACGAGCGCGGCCTTCAGGCCGGTGGTGTCCAGCCCGCGATCGCCGAGCTCTTTGCGGAGCTGCGCCACCGTCATCGAAGAGGCGGCGGGCATCTTCAACGAGTTGCGTGTCGGTCGTCGATCGCGCGCGCGTGATTCTAATCGTCCGAATCGTCCGATTCGCCTAACAAACGCGACAAACGCACGGAAACGCTCGATTTCGCGATCACGCGGCGCAGATGTGGCTTTTTTTTTTTTCCACAGCGCTCGGTTTCGAGACGCGAAGACGAGCGCGCGCGAGGTCGGAGTTCAATGCGGGAGCTTTTTTTTCTCCGAAAGGCGTCGTAAGTTCCTCTCGAATCGGCGCACTAATAGAGCGTGCGCATTGCAAAGCACTAACACACTAACGGAGGCGCGTGCGTTCTTCGCGTTTGTTTCTTCGCTCTCACTTCTCGACGCCGGGTTTGGTCGCCGCGACGAGCGCTCTGAACGCGCAGATGAGCCCCAGTCCGCCCGCGAACGCCACCTTCTCGTCCAGCGCGGGCGCCGCGATCATCGCGCTTCCCTCCACGTTCCTGAGCAGGATGGCGAACGCCGAGCCGGAGAACCACGTCAGGGCGCCGGTGGTCATCGCCCGGGGCGCGTCCCCCCAAAGCGCGGCGTTGGGCGAGTCCGAGTCGTAGTCGCCCGCGAGGAAGCCGGCGCCGACCCAGCCGACGACGAACGGCGCCGCCGCGAATGCGGTACCGGGGGAGACGATGTCTTGGCCGGCGACGCCCCGCGCGATGAGCGTGATGAGCACCGCCGCGGAGAGGTCGCCCGCGGCGAGGAACGCGGGGTTGATGGGGGGCTTGCCAACACCGGGCTTGCCCGCGGGGGGCGCGGGCGCGGGGGAGGGCGCCGACGCGGGGGAAGCCTTGGTCTCCACGGACGCGGAAGAGGACGAGAAGTCGTCCTCGCTGGCGGAGACGCGCAAGGTGACACCGCGAGACGCGATGGGGGAGGCGCGCGGGGACACGCGAGCCTGGCGCGGCGCCGACCGCGCGGGAGCGCGGCGCGCGCCGGAGTGTGCGATGACGCGCGCGGCGACGGGGGCGGTGATGCACATCATCTCGCGGTCGGTGCCGACGCGAGGTCTGCAATGGGGTTGTGGTGAGGGTGCCATCCGCCACTTGGCTCGCGAAAGTCGCACCGAGATCCTTCGAAAAGATTTTTCGATTGAAGAAATTTTTTGCTTCGGCTTTTTGGGAGAGACGATTTCTCTTTTTCGACATATGGGTATTCAGTCATGAACATTGTAACCACCACTTTGGTGGCGCGAAAACTTTTGACTCAGAGAACGAGGGGTAAAGCGATGCTCCTTCGTGTGTCGAACGAGTGATCGTGAAACGTCGGGGGCACGCGCGGTGCCACTCCAAACTGCGCGTCGCCGCACGACGGACTCGCTCCAAAGATGCTCTCCGCCATCTTCCGCGTCTACACCTTCTTCCTGGGCTTCTTGTACCCCGCGTAAGTGCGCCGCACACCCCCGCGCCCTCGGCCCGACCGAGAGCCGAGTGAGCTTTTTTCTCTTCGCGACGCGTACGCGCCACGGACGCACATTTTCCCGCGAGCCCCCTCGCGGTCTCGGCTCGGCGCGCGCGCGAGTCACGGCTGACCGCGTCGTTCCGAAACCCCCCCTCCCGCAGTTACGCGTCGTACAAGGCCATCGAGTCCGACGCCACCGACGATGACACGCAGTGGCTGACGTACTGGGTGGTGTACTCGATGATGATGATCTTCGAATCCTTCGCGGACTACTCCGTGTTTTGGATCCCCGGCTACCGCTTCGCCAAGTGCGGGTTCATCTTCTGGCTCGCGTCGCCCCGGTTCAAGGGCGCGATCATGCTGTACGAGAAGGTGTTCAAGGACGCGCTCAAGGCGGCGGAGCCCATCATCGACACCGTCGCGGGATCGCTCGCCAAGGGCGACATCAACACCGCGCGCGCCGAGCTCTCCAAGCACGTCGACGTCGACAAGCTCCAGAGGTTCGGCAGCGAAGCGTTTGAGAAAACCATGAGCGCCGCCGCGGAGGCGTCCAAGATGGCGCAGGAAGGCCTCGCCGCCGCCAAGGAGGCGCAGGCTGCCGCCGCCAAGAAGGACTAAGAGGAGGTGACGTGTGGATTGTGTTGAGGAGGAAAACGAAGGGAGGGATCTGCTGCGCGCCGGGACAAAAAAGCGCGCTCCCTCCTTATGCGAGCGGCGACGCGCTTTTGCGCGTCGCGAAGCGAAGTGTGCATACGACAAAAACGCAACCCGAAGCTTTTTTTTTTCGACGAAAACGAACGAACGCGTCGCGCGACGTCGGTCGCCCGCGTGTCCACAGCGGCTGTCGTTCGCCACTCTTCCCGATTCCCCGAACTCGCCCGCGTCGTTTCCGAACGTCTTTTCGTGGCCGTTCCGCGTTTTCGTTCCCTGTCGTTCAGCGAACCGCGCCTCGGTCGCGACTCGACGCCGGCTTCAAGCCGCTTTCTTTTTTTTCGCCTCCTCTCGTTGTGCCAGCTCGGCGTCGTTTTTCCACGAAGCGTCGTTTTATTCCGCCAGGCGAGCGCGCGCGAGTTTTGGTGAAAGCCTCGGCGCGCGCGCGGCCACAGCGCACGACGCGGCGCTTCCGACGAACGTCCGGGCGTCGGCGACGTTCCCCGAGACGACCGACGGAACCTCCCGCGCCGGGCGCGTCCGTCTCCGCGCGGCTCCTCGCGGCTCGGCGGTTCGCCCGCGTCCGCGTTGGCAGCCGCGTTGGCAAGCGAGCAGCTTGAAAAACTCGCAGAGCACAACATCTTGAAGCGATGCCGCGCGTCACCGAGGTGTCGCGGGTGATCGCCAAGTCCGCGATGATCTACCCGGTGGCGTTCTCCATGCACGCGTACGCGCTGCTGGCGCTGCCCTTCAGCGTCTCCGCCGCGCTGTTCC
>Ga0209666_1001657_pt1 | contig 16991 bp, 14 predicted proteins | sample SaaInlV_125m_DNA_FD_184679 | JGI IMG/M metagenome (GOLD analysis project Ga0209666, IMG submission 184679) | Marine microbial communities from expanding oxygen minimum zones in the Saanich Inlet - Saanich Inlet SI037_S3LV_10m_DNA (SPAdes)... | ecosystem: Environmental > Aquatic > Marine >...
ACCTAACCCTCGGGAAATCTGTTTAGATATTGGAGGCAATATTGGTAATCATGCAGTCTTTTTTTCTGGCCTTTTTGAACAAGTTATCAGCTTTGAACCAAACCATAAAATCTTCCAGCTATTGGCAATTAACGCTGGGCTTGCTGACAATATTACTGCAGTTAACCTTGGGCTTAGTGACCAAACTGATACCTTACCAGCAAGAGTAAATCATTTGAACTTAGGTGGTGCTCAAATAACAGATGCTGCAGAAGCAAATACTGAATTCTCTGTCATGGCTTTAGATGAGTACTTGCAAAACAAAGCACCACGACCTATTAGTTTCATTAAGATGGACGTAGAGGGTTATGAGCTAAAAGCTCTTCAAGGGGCAACTGAAACTCTGCAAAAACATCAACCAATGTTAGTTTTAGAATTTCATGTCAAAAAAGACAAGACCAAAACTGACGCCATACTGTCTTTTTTAGCTGCTCAAGGCTACGGCTATGCTCATATTTTCAAGCCAAAGTTTTTTTCCCGCGCCAAACCAAAATTCGTAAAAGTTCCACTTGCAGGACTTGAAAACTATCCTACAAAAAACCACAAAATGGTAATTTTCACGTTTGACTGACTGATCCTGAGAGTCAGTGAAATACTTGCACCTAAACCTCCGATCATAGCCTGACCCTGTTGCTTTAATCTTGTTATCAAATACTCAGTAATAAATAAAAATAGAACCAATGGATGCTTTCCATTTGTCACTAAGCTTACCCTTATGACCAACATTTTATTGGGGACGAGAGCCTCTACGGACTTTATTTTGTGAGCCACTATGCAAAAATGCGAATTCGTATAGATTATTGAAGAAAAGCGGCTATTATAGATTGGTGTCTAAACTGAAAAAGCAAGGAGCTATCGGAGTGCTAGATCAATTAATGGAAAAACATAACATTAGCCAAAGTGAACTTGGGAGAGTCACTGGTGTGCCTCAGGCAACTATTAGCCGTTACATAAACGGCACAACCAAATCACTCAAATTTCATAGCCTAAAGGCCTTAGCAGAATACTTTCAGGTCCCGATGGAAGATATCGTCTCGAGAAGAGATGATATTTAAAATAGAGTCATAGACTTACAGGTTTAGCCGGTGAGGCTCGTAAAAAGGGCCCATCCACACAAATACGCTGACCATCTGGAGCAGCACATGCCCCACAGATCCCCACTCCACACTTAGTAAGGTAGTCAATTGCGCTAAAGATTTGATCATCTCTGCAGAACTCCCTTTGAACAGCGGCGGCGGCATGTACCATTGGAGACGGCCCACAGTTATAAAAAACCAGCTTGTCTAACTCAGACCGCTCCATCCCTTTCAAACGATCTCGGAGTAACTCAGTTACAACACCCTTAAATCCTTGACTGCCATCATCAGTCGCAACATGCACCTGAGCTATTTTCTGACACTCTTCAAGGTAATACAGTCGTTCTGCCGTGCGAGCCCCTGTAAAAACCTCGGCGTTGCCAAAATCTCTGGCAAGTTGATAAACCGCTGCTAGACCAGTACCTCCGGCAACTGCCATAATCTTTGCATCTTCAGGTGGAGCTACAGGAATCCCATGGGGGCCTCGCACGTAGACTTCCGAACCTACGGGCAAGTCCATTAGTTCATGAGTGAATATACCCACATCGATTACAGCTAACTGAAAAGGATCATCTGAAAGAGCGGAAAAAGGTTTTTCTCCCAAGCCTGGTATCCAAAGAAACACAAACTCGCCTGCTTGGATATTGATTTTTCGATCAAAAGTCAGAACGCAAATATCCTCACACACTCGCTTATTTTCAACTAGAACGACCGGCTCAAAATCCATGTCAATATCGTAGCGAATATGTCCTTCAGCCTTGTTACTGGCAAAACAAATATCAGATTCAAGCTGATTAAAATAACTACCAATATCTTCTGTTGTCATCCCAGTTAGTGCCGAGCCCACTCCCACTATAGTAGAGCCAGCATCTATGAATTCCCTAACATCTGCTGCACTACTCACACCCCCACAACCAAGGATAGGCACTTCCGTAACCGCAGCAATTTCACGAATGCATTTAAGAGCAATAGGCAAAACACCTTTGCCTGACATGCCACCAGCACCATTACTTAGCACAGGTTGTCCGTGAGATGATGTGTACCCTGGACCAACCGTGTTAATAGCACAGATCGCATCAGCTCCTCCATCCACGGCAGCAAGAGCTATCTCTCCAATATTTGAGGTATTCGGAGTCAGCTTGGGAATTACGGGGATATCAACCACCGCCTTTACCGCAGCAGTCACCTCTCTAACCATATCTGGATCCTGCCCCATAGCCATACCGTAACCCTTAGCGTGAGGGCATGAAAGATTAAGCTCAAGGCCATTGGCAACCGGTGCCATAATTTTTGCCACCTCTACAAACTCTTGGACACTGCCACCAAAAATCGACACTAGTAAAAATCGATCCTCAGGAATAGTAAGCTTGGCCATTGACTCCGCAGCCGATTCGGCACCCGGATTAGTTAAGCCCACTGCGTTGACAAAACAGCCCGGGGCATATTGGCTATAAACCGGTTCGCGATTTCCTGCACGAGGCGTGGGCCCAACACTTTTGGTAGTAATAACACCAATTTGAGGCATCTGGTCAAACATCGCCTGAATAATTGAAGTCGCTGTGGTTACAATTCCTGAAGGAATTGTAAATGGGCCCGATAGGGTCTTTCCAAGAAATTCTGTTTTCAATATGGCTCGCCAAAAGCTTGTTAATTTGATGAGGTGGTGCCCTAGCATTATACCGATTCTGTAGAATTAATCTGCCAAGAGTTTAGCTAAGTAACTACTTTATTTAGGGTTATATAATCAAAAAAAAGATCCTTTACTGTTATCGTCATTACTCTGGCCAAAAAATAACAGTTTGTTTACGTAATTTAGCCCACAATTTTCAACACAGACTGAATAATCGATCATAAATACATTACACTATTACGTGCACGGTGGTTAGCACGGTTCATTCTAGGCATCGCTCATGTTAATAAACTCTAATCTTTTTAGGACGACAATAATCATGAAATTAAACTCTACCCTGGATTCAATAGCCAAACCCTTTTCCGCATTAGCACCCTGGATATTGCGCCTCTCGCTTGGTGTTGCATTTTTTCTACATGGTTACAGCAAGTTCCCGCTACCACCTGAAAAGATGGTTGGGTGGTTCGATAGTATAGGTATTCCGGCACCCGAGCTGGTCAGCAGTATGGTTGCTATCGGAGAGGTCTCCGCAGGCATTGGCATTATTATCGGAGGACTTCTGGGTAGCTCTCTCGGACACCTAGTTACAAGAATCTCAGGGGGTGCCATAGTGGTTATTATGGGAGGAGCCTTCTTTATAGCGCATTCCGACTGGTTTATCACTGCGAAGTTATTTACCAGTGAGCAAATTTTCCTTTTTGCACTTGGCATGTATTTCGCAATTAAGGGAAATGATTGACTACCTAAATAATAAAAGCCCTATTAAAGCTAATCGTCCCAGAAGTTTCTTTACCACTGGGGCATGACATAATAACGTCTAAAATTTGAGTTTAACGGCAATCGGAGTTTACTATTACATTACTGCAGGTATCCTCTAACGCTAAAAGATTTGGAAACAATAACTGATGCGAGTCCCCCCTTTTTTATACAGCCTCTATGAGCGATTTCTCCGCGGTCAGTTGAATTCAACAAAACGTCCACTACATGTTGGTCTGATTGTTGACGGCAACCGACGTTTTGCTTTGGCAAATGGTTTAGCAACTCGTAAAGCTGGCCACATGGCTGGTTCTGACCGACTCCAAGACTTTTTAAAATGGTGTCTAGAACTCAATATTAAAATTGTAACTCTCTATGGTTTTTCTACCGAAAACTACAAACGAAGTAGTGAAGAAGTTGAAGAATTGATGAGCATTATTCTCAATAAATTTCGTACACTTCAAGCTGACCCACTCATTGCTGATGAGAACGTAAAAATAAAAGTCATTGGCAGACGCGATGGCTTCTCTCAGGAGATGCAAGATGAAATCAGCAAAGTAGAAGCTATGACCGAGGAACATGATAGCTTTCAACTTAATATCGCAATTGGCTATGGCGGCCGCGCTGAAATAGTCGATGCTGTGAAGCAAATCGGGGAACAAATCAAAGCCGGTGAAATAGAAATAGATGCTATCGATGAAGATATGCTATCCAATCACCTTTACACCGAAGGAATGCCTGACCCTGACCTTATAATTCGCACCTCGGGTGAAGAGCGTCTATCAGGGTTCTTATTATGGCAAAGTGCCTATTCGGAGCTTTATTTTACTGAGGTTTTCTGGCCTGCATTCCGCAAAATTGACTTTTGGAGAGCTATTCGTGTTTGGCAACAACGTCATAGGCGTTTTGGCAAGTAGCATTAGCTGATAAATCCCTAAGATTGGCCGTAATCATAGTAATCCGCAATCGCTAATCCAGCCGCAACACTAGTGAAGGGGTCGTGCTCCACAACCTTACCCGAAAATTGATTTTCCAGTATATCTTTTACTGCCGGGATTAAGGACGAACCCCCTGTTCTGAGAACCAGGTCAATATCATCCGCGCACAAATTAATTTTCCCGAGTATTAAGCTAATTGCCTGCTCTAACTCAAACAGTAAATCAGAAATCATCACTTCAAACTCCCAGCGCTCCAGCTCAATCTCTATATCCAACTCAGGGATATCTAATACTGCTGTTTCTTGAATAGAAAGTTGAGCTTTAAATAACTTGATTGCCTCGAAAACCTGATAGCTATAGTTCTGCTTAATCAAATCATAAAGACGCCTAAATTTGGCTGCAGCTGGATCAGTCTGAGTCATACGTTGCATCACCGGGGCAGTAAATTTATTCTGATTAAGCATGTAGCTAACAGGCCAGTTGATAAGTAAGTCTTCAAACTCTCCAAATGGAAATAAAGTATCGATATTTAGACCATCAACTACCCTACTCCACCGCTCTCCTCTGCCAAGAAGCGGAAATACGAGTTCTCTAAAAATGGTTTGATCAATTCGATCACCTCCCAAACCAATACCATGAGTGGCCTCTACATTAAAATGCCTGTTACTGCGCTTGAGAATACTAAAGTCAAGAGTGCCTCCTCCAAAATCCACGGTAAGAATACGCTGATCTCCGCCACCTGGATAATTATGTAGGTAACTAATTGCAGCTGCTGTTGGTTCAGGACAAAACTTCTGCTCTTGAATGCCGGCGTGGCCATAGGCCTCAGTGAGGCGGTGCATAGCTATGTTATTACTTTGTTTCTCATTACCTTCAAAATTAACAGGATGCCCGATACATGCGTGATCAACCTTGTGCTTAGCCAAATTGCTAAGACTCGACTGAAGAGCCTTACGAATACCTACTAGAATTGGAGTTACTAAGGCAACCAGCCTAAAGGGCCGGTTAAAAATCAATGTCCGATCACTGCTCTTGTGGCCCAGTAGGCGCTTGGTGCCCCTAAATAATCGACCTGGCAAGCCAGCGTCGTTAAATGCCTGTCCATAAACCTTGCTTGTATCTCCTTCTCCTGCTGGACCATCTTTGCTGCCTGCGCTGGTCCTTTCCTCTCCTAATAACTCGGCACTCAGCTCGACGGTTCGTCCGCGATTACCGGTAATGTAGTCATCAATAGCCTGCTGTCCAATGACAGTAACAAAGTCTTTATCTAAATAATTAGCGGAAGGCATTATGGCAGCATCGCTTCCAAGTTCGATCAAGCTGACTTTTTCCCCATCAAAAGTCGCAGCAGCACTATTGCTCGTGCCAAAATCAATGCCTATACCTATAGACGTTTTATCCTGTGAGATGATTTGCTCCTTCGGGACTTTACTGACGACTAGAAGGGCAGTATTTTAGCGGAAAACAAAAAACAATAAATCAAAAGGTTGAGTCTTTGGCCACAAAATAAAAAAGCCAGATGAAATTCAAGCTGATTCAGCAGAAAACAACCTCTCGAGCTGACAACGAAGAAAATCATAGATCCTAACATTGCTTAATCTAAGTCAATAAATTGGAATTGACTCGAATTTGTTCTCAACTCGATTTTTGACAACCTCATCAGCCCTAAAAATCTGTCCATTCATCGCGATATAAACCCCTGCTGAAATCGCTTGAATCGCCCCAACAGCACAACCAATATTGAAAACCGCGTCATTTTCGGCGAACGCAGCCGGCTGCAAAGCACCGGTCAAAATAATCTTCTTATCTCTAATATCTTCTAACCATGTCGCTGTCTCAACCATCCCGTCAGTTCCATGAGTGATTAAAATATGCTCTGCATCAGAATTCTCGACAGCCTCATGTATAGCTTTGCGATCTACATCAGTCATATCCAGACTATCAACTCGCATAAGTTGGTGCACAAAGACCTCAAATTCCACATTCATCCGCTTTAGTAAGTCACCTATCACAGGATGTCCTACTTGAAACTCGCTGGCTGCATCAAAGTACACTTTATCGATCGTTCCACCGGTGGTAAAAATCACTAATTGCTTCATATCTACTCTCATTTACGAATAATATTTTACACCTGAAGTCCACTACTGATGACATACTCGTTCTAGGCTAATAATCAGCGTATAGTGTAATACAAAGTCACTGGTTATCTCCCGTTTAGTTAAGCTGATCCAAATAATATTTGGGACCGTACAAAAGCTAAAGAGAGGAGCCGCAAGATATGTTGGGTATCAAAATTAAATACAGCGATAACAATGATGAAGGTAACGTGCGGCCTGCTGTAGTGAGCACCGAAAAACGTACAGACCAATGGTCTGTGTTGCTCGTTTCCGTCGGTGAGAATCGAGATCGGAAAGCCTTTGCGCAATTGTTCGCTCATTTTGCGCCTCTTTTGAAGAGCTTCGCGGAGGCTAGCCGTCACGAGGGTTGGTTTCCGGGTTTAAGCGAGGATTTGGTTCAGGAGGTAATGATCAAAGTTTGGCAGAAAGCTGCAGGTTATAAGCCAGAAAAGGCGTCCGCCACAACCTGGATATATACCGTCGCTCGAAACTGTCGGATTGATATGTTGAGAAGGAAAAGCAACACCCAACATCTCCCTTTGGAGAATGAAGATTTTTGGCACGAGCCAGATGAAGAGACACCAGTGTCTTTACTAAGACAAAAGCGTAGTGAGGACAAGGTCCAAGCCTCGCTTGCACAGCTTCCTAAGGAGCAGGACGAAATTCTCAGAAAAGTTTACTTAGAAGGGAAGTCACACGCTGAGGCATCTGAAGAACTTGGATTGCCACTAGGTACCGTTAAATCAAGAGTGCGTCTAGCACTACAGAAAATGCAAATTTTGGTAGCACCAGAATTTAGAGAAGAGATACTATGAGTTCGATCAAACACCACCCCAGCCACTCTATGTTAGTAGATTTTTCCGCAGGAAATTTGGGGACTGCGGAGTCCATTTGTGTTTCGGCGCACCTACACTTTTGTGATCAGTGTCGCAACGAGTTAATGCGCCTAGATCAAGTTGCTTCGCAGTTAATGACGGAAGCCGAGCCTCAAACCATAGATGAAGACCTCTTTGACTCAGTGATGTCGAAGATCGATGCCCTGCCCGCGGCTCCTATGAAGGTAGAAATTGAAGAACATTCAGATTTCCCGCACTCTGTTGCAAAACTGATAAAGGAAACAGAGAGCGCGCCTAACTGGCGTCGAATGTCACCTTCAGTTGATGTTGCAAGGGTTCGAACTGGGCAGAAAAAATTTGAAGTCGCCTTGCATAGAATTTGTGCAGGCGGAAAGACTCCACATCACGGCCATAAGGGCACCGAATTTACAGTGGTACTCAAAGGCAGTTTTTCTGATGAACAAGCTGTTTACTCTGAAGGAGACTTTTTGCTTCGTGGACCGGGGGACGAACACCAACCGATGGGAGCACAGAACGGCGAATGTATATGCCTGTCTGCCCTCGCAGCCCCAATCAAACTTTCCAGCCCGCTAGGGTTTTTGATGAAACCCTGGTTACGAATAAACCCGATGTAGTAAATCTTTACCCAAGTCGAATCCCATCTTGTTACTAGGGTTTAACGCTGTTTTAACAACAAAAAAAGGATCTCACAAGAGACCCTTTTTTATTTGCGTGTTACTTAAAAGTCATACTGCGCTCTTAAATACCAAGAACCACCTTCATAATTAGCTGCGGTGCGTCTTGGATAAGGTAATCCTACACTCATGCGGTTGGCATTAGGGGCACCAATTTTGTCAACGTACTCATCAAAGATATTTGATCCACCTGCCGTCAACCGTAGGTTATCAGTGACGTCATAGCCCAGCTCAATATCCATATAAACGATGCTATCTATCTGAGCTGATGGACTTGTTTCAGCTCCAATAGTTCCTCGCTCGTCATAGTGCTCGCCATAAAAGTTCAGACGCGCCATCAGGCTCCATTGCTCATTGATGTTGGTAAAGGTATTAAGCACCCAGCGATTCTCTGGATAGTTATTCTCAATGTCTTCTACCAACGAATCTCTCACTGGTTGAATACCATTAATTAAATCTTGCCCGGTCACATCGACAGTATTGTAATTAAATGCAAGGCTTGCTGTTGTTTCCATACCAGAGAACAACTCCATAGAAGAAGACAACACTAAATCAAAGCCTTGGTGTTCAACATCCATTGCATTAGTGTAAAACGAAACAGATCCACCGCTACCATTCGGAATATCACCCGTACGATAAATTCGATCTTCTACTTCGATTTTATACATATCAAATGTCAAAGTAGTGTTGTCAGTAATATTAGAAGTAAAACCAAGACTCATGTTCACCGACTCTTCCTCTTTCAAGGGAGCACCACCAACAGCCAAGGCTGCTGCACTAGTAGGCCGTACCAAACCCTCTTCAACTTGAAGTCCTGTGGTGCCATCAAAAGTAGTAATCAATGTACTCACATTGGCCTGCCCCGGCGTAGGAGCGTGAAAACCCGTAGATAAAGAACCTCGCAAGGTAAAGGCATCATTCATTGTGTAACGCCCTGCCACCTTACCATTAACCGTACTGCCGAAGTCTGAGAAGTCTTCATATCTCAGGGCATATTGCATCATTAATGCATCGCTAATGTCGTGCTCCAAATCAACATAAAAGGCCATATTATCTCTGGAAAACTCACCCGCATCAGCTGGCTTAACACTGCTCATGCCACTCGTATTTCCGTCTATAGCCGCCTGTTCACCAGGCACTGTGGTGAAGGTTTCTTCGCGCCATTCAGCACCGAAAGCAAGAAACATATCCGAACCAAGTGTTTTACCAAAATCGGCATTAAGATTTGTTTCCTCTTGATCATAGCCACCCATATCGAAATCACGCTGGAAGCTACCATCACTAGCTACTCCTAGACTCGGAGCCGTCGTGTTGTTAAGGAAATAACGTAGTTCATTCGACCCGTGACCAATGCTCACATCATAAATTGTGCCGGTACTCATCTCACCTTTAATTCCTGCCACAAATGACATATCTGTCTGGGCACCATCTAAGAAAGGTGTGTAACCTTGGCGAAGAGTATCTGCTATCCAGTTGTCCTCCTGGCATAGTGCAGCAATCGTGCTGTGTCCAGTTGAGCAATCAGAGTCATAACCGGCTCGATAGAAAAAACGATAACGTCCGTCTGTCTCTGCATAACCACCATGGGCATACAAACTAGCGCCATCACTAGCATCACCTGTTCCAGCATTGAAGAAGAATCGCTCTCCACTAGTCTCTGGTCTTCCCCATGTCTGAACAAAGGGTGAGTCACCAAAGGGAGAATCTGCGCCAACATTTGGAACACCTGCATCAATTAAACCTTGGCCCACAGGACGCTGAATACCGCGAGATAAGGCATCGTTGTCGGTTGATTCAAAACTTAGATTGATAAAACCATCATCACCTAAGGCAAAACCGCCATTGGCCGCCACTTTGACAGATTGTTCACCTTCAAAAAACTCACCGTATTGAACCTGAACTTGACCCCCTTCAGCGTCATCCTTGAGACGAAAGTCCATCACTCCAGCAATAGCATCAGAACCATACTGAGCAGCTGCGCCATCCCGTAAAACTTGAATGTTTGATAATGCAATACTAGGGATCATACCAATATCAACACCATGAGCGCCGTTACCAGCAGCTGGAGCAAAGAACTGCACCAATGCTGAACGGTGGCGCCGCTTACCATTCACCAAGACTAATGTTTGGTCAGGCGCCATACCTCTTAAAGATGTTGGGCGAATAAATGCACTGCCATCACCTGTCGCTGGAGTCGCAGTATAGGAGGGAACCAATGCCTTGAGAGTATCCGTAAGGTCTGCCTGATTACCAAAAGCAGATAACTCGGCTTCAGATAAGACATCCACAGGCACTGGCGATTCTGTTGCCGATCTAGGCTCATTACTTCTGCTTCCCACCGTCACAACTTCTTCAATACTTAATTCATTCGCGTCCTGCGCGTAAGCAACCTGACCTAGAGACGCAATAGCAGTTGATACAGCAACTACTAACATCTTCGCTTTATTAACTTTCTTCATTCATATTCTCCATAATGTAATTTTTATTCAATACCTGATAATTGATCTTCTCTTTCATCTTACTATTTTGCATAATAAATGAAAAATTTATTATTATTTGAATAAATAAGTGGAGAATAATTGAATGTTATTCAGGAAAAGTTATTGAACATCTTGTCCCGAAATTTTAAGGTTAACAATTCATTGATGTACCACGGAAAGGGCGAAATAGACGGTTTCGCTTAATTACTCATACTCTTACATTAATGCCTTGATCAAACATAAATTGCTTAGCCTGCGGAACACTGTACTCAGCGAAATGGAAAATACTGGCTGCTAAAACTGCGTCAGCTTTGCCCAATGTAATTCCGTCAGCTAAATGTTGCAACGTTCCAACACCGCCGGAGGCAATCACAGGCACGGAAACAGAGTCACTAACAGAAGCTGTAAGATCAAGATCAAATCCGTTTTTAGTACCATCACGATCCATACTGGTGAGTAGTATTTCACCGGCACCCAGATTAGTCATCTTTTCAGCCCAAGCTATCGCATCTATTCCCGTTGGTTTTCGCCCTCCATGGGTGAAGATCTCCCAACGACTCGACTCACTCCCTTCCACTTGCTTGGCATCAATAGCGACTACAATGCATTGACTACCGAAACGTTGCGCTGCTTCAGCAACAAACTCAGGATTAGAGATTGCCGCAGAATTTATTGCGACCTTATCTGCCCCCGCATTGAGTAAATTGCGAATATCATGCATTTCACGAACTCCACCACCAACTGTCAACGGAATAAACACCTGGCCAGCCATTCGCTCAACAGTATGCAGCGTGGTATCTCGTCCTTCATGACTAGCAGTGATATCAAGAAATGTTATTTCATCGGCACCCTGCTGATTGTAACGACGCGCCACCTCAACTGGATCTCCAGCATCTCGAATATCAACAAACTGAACACCCTTAACAACTCGGCCTTTATCAACATCAAGACACGGAATTATCCTCTTAGAAAGCCCACGACTCACTCGCTTTTGCTCTTTAAAAAATGGCCCAATTTGCCCGCTTTAGTAGACAAATATTGAGCATTGTGAGGATTACTATCTGTCTGAATGGGCTTGCGCTCTGCAATCTCAAAACCAAGATCTTCTAGGGCTTTAATTTTTCGCGGGTTATTGGTCATTAGATATAACTTCTTTGCTCCAAGATGATTTAGCATGGGCGCACAGATAGCGTAGTCTCTTAAGTCAGCTCCAAACCCAAGTCTTTCATTGGCTTCCACCGTGTCGGCTCCCGCATCCTGAAGATTATAAGCCCGAATTTTATTCACTAAACCGATACCACGGCCTTCTTGGCGAAGATACAAAATCGCCCCGCGACCCTGCTGCGAAATGCGCCTCAGAGCTTCACTTAATTGTTCTCCACAATCGCACCGGAGGCTACCCAACGCATCACCGGTCAGACACTCTGAGTGGATACGTATTAGTAAGGGTTCATCGGAGCCACAGTCGCCCATTGTGATGGCAATGTGCTCCTTGCCTTTGAAAGGGTCTTCAAAGCCATGGATATCAAAAGTACCCCAACGAGTAGGCAACTTTGACGATTCGATAAAACGAAGCACTGACAGTAACTCCAATATTTAAAAGGGCTGAGCACCGCATTGTACAGCCAACATGGCTGTAATACAGGGTTTTTCAAACTTGCTAGCTAACTGATGCCAAGCTTGATTGTCGCTTTTCGTCTGAAAAATAACCAAGTAATTTACTGACTGAAATTGCAATCACAGCTATAACCAGTAATCCTGCCAATACGTTAGCGGCTAATAGAGACAATATAGCCAAAAAAACTAACGAATAAGTAACACCAATCCCGAGTAACAGTAAGAAAATCACACTAACAAATTGATGATTTGTCTCCACCACAAAATATAAACAAGGAATTAGGACTAGCGTAATTGTAGACGCGAATAGTATGCCAAAGCTCAGAGATAAAGCCATTGGAATAACAAACTGGGCCTGCACACTAGTCTCAAAAAGTAAAGGTAGCAAACCGACAAAGGTCGTCAGAGTTGTGAGCAGAATTGCCCGGAAACGTTTTTTCCCCGCGCTGACAATTGCGTCCTCAAGTGACAAATTGTCTTTCCTACCGCGATTAGCAAATTCAACTAAAATCAAACTATCGTTAACCACTACCCCAGCCAAAGCGATGATGCCAAAGACTGAGAGAATATTGATTGAGACGCTGAATACCATATGACCTATTACCGCTCCGATGAATCCAAAGGGAATGACTGACATAATTACAACTGGCTGGATATAGGACCGCAAGGGGACTGCAAGCAATCCATAGATCATAAACAAAGCTGCTAAAAAGCCTACAGCCATTTTTCCATAGTATTCGTTTTGCTCTTGTGTGCCCCCACTCAATCTAAAACTAACACTTGGGTATCTCTCCAGTAGCTGAGGTACAAAATTTGTTGTCACGTCCTTTACAACATCACCGCTTTGAATTTTATCAGCCTCTACCTCAGCTGTTACTGTGACCGTTCTCTTGCGATCGAGCCTATCAATAGCAGTAAGGCCTACTCCAAGGGAGATTTCCGCAACCTCTCCTATTGCTACAGCTTCTCCATTGCCCGCTCGAATATGCATGTTTTCTAAGGTCAAAATAGATCGCCGCTCATCATAGGGGTAACGGACCATGACTTTCACTGTATCCGAGTCTCTTTGAATACGCTGAGCCTCTTCTCCATAAAATGCTTGGCGAACTTGCCTAGCAACGTCAGAAAGCGTTATCCCAATTTGACTCGCGTAGGGTTTCAAATTAATTAATACTTCTTTGCTACCTGAGCCCTGTGAATTGTAGATATCATAAACCCCGGGGAAAGTACTGAGCTCCTGTTGTAAGTCCATACCTGCAAGAGTCAACTCTTCGGGATCTGAACCAGACAGAGACAAACTGATCTTTGCGCCAGAGGGGCCTTGTCCGGAGGAATATTTCTGCTTCCTTACATCTGGAAGCAACCCGACTTCATCACGCCACAGTCTCTCGATTTCCGTAGCACTTAACGTGCGAAACTCAGACCGAGTAAGCACCACTCTGAAGTTAGCTGTGACATCACTAATGACAAAAAATGCGACATTCTCAACCAACCCAGCCTCATCTGGATTTTCTAGTCGATATTTTTCATCAACAGCAAAGATCGCATCCTCGACTACGGCAATCGTATCAAGCATGCTCTCCACCGAGGCCCCATCTTGCATGATAATTTCAGCTTGTACACCGTCTCCGGGAACCATCGGAAAGAATTCGAAACGGGCAATCCCTGAACCAACGGCGCCTAGAGCAATGATGAGCGCACCTAAAAATCCTGCTAATGTGATATATCGGTTTCGTAATGCTCGTCTCAACCAAACCCCATAAATATTATCTATGAAGTGTTTGAGCCCTTGAGAAACCTTGCTCTGAATACCCCTTACAACAGATAAACTTTCATTAGCAGGTTGGCCAAACTTCAGCCCAACTAAGTGAGCTGGAAGGATCAATTTCGATTCGATCAACGAAAACGTCAGGCAAAGAATAACCACAATACCTATTGCGGAGGTAATTCCGCCAAAACTTCCCCCAATGAAAATAATCGGAAAGAACGCCGCCATGGTAGTGAGAACCCCGATCGTGGAGGGAATAGCCACTCTCTGAGCACCGGCAACAACAGTCTCAACTGAAGCTTCGTATCCGCCATCTGGAATCTCACCAGCGTCCCGCTTTTGCTGAAAGTCTGATTTCGCCTCGCTGAAAACACTCTCACCAATGACAATAGCATCATCCACCACTATTCCCAGAACCATGATAAATGCAAAGAGGCTTAGAACATTGACAGTTACAGCACCCATTGGCATCAACCAAAATGCACCAGCAAAACTGACTGGAATTCCAAGAATAACCCAGAAAGCGACCTTTAAATTTAGAAATAATCCTAAAACCAGGGCAACTAAAATCCCGCCTAACACAAGGTTTTCTGACATCATATCAAGACGGCCTTGAAGGTCGTATGCTAGATCATTAAATGTAGTGATGCTCAAACCTTTAGGAAGCGTATCCCGTTTCTTGTCGACGTATCGATGAATCGCCTCGCTGATCTCAAGCACGTTCTGCCCTTCAAGGGAAGATATTGCGAGGGTGACCGCGGTTTCACGATCGAAATGGTTAAGAAAAATCGTGTCTGTAAATCCGTCCCTTACTTCGGCGACATCCGATAATAAAAGTTGAGTTCCATCCACCTGACTTCTCAGGACAATATTTTCAAAATCTTGGCCTACGTATGCCTTACCCTCAGTTCTAATCAGCACATTACCTGCTTCCGAACGAATAATTCCGGCAGGTAAATCCAGTGAAGAGACTCTGACCGCGTTTGCTACTTCACTTAGCGTCAGATTGAGTTCGCGAAGCCTGTCTTCCTTAACTTCAATCGATATTTCATATGTTCCAGCCCCATAGAGATTTAGATCTTTTACTTCCGGGAGTGCCAGAACCTCATCATAAACTTGATCTCCTAAAGCCTTCCTCTCTGGTTTTGTTAACTCACCATAAACAACAACTCCAATGGCCCAAATGTTACCATCAAGTTTTTTAATCGTTGGTTTTTCCATGTCATCAGGTAAATCAACAATGCTATCAATCCGATTTTCAACTTGTGTCAGAACATCATTGATATCTTCACTTGCCTCAATCTCAAGATAGATCCTTCCATAGTCTCGATCCGCTCCGGAGGTAATCTTTTTGATGCCCTGTAGGCCCTCTAAGACCGACTCCATCGGAAGTATTACGCCTTTTTCAACTTCAACCGGAGCAGCCCCAGGATACGGAACGCTGATACTTATCATATTGCGTTCTGAACGCGGAAACATTTCTTTGCTGATCGTAGTTAAGGAGATAGCGCCGGCAAAAAAGACCAGAACCATCACTAAGTTTGCTGCCACGGGATTGCGACTGAACCATGAAATCAGACCTTTAGAATTCACATTCATAGCGATCCATCCCGAATTGTTGAGGAGTTTCTCAATAATAATTTGAGGCCCTCAATCGGCGTTCCTAAAGCACTAGTAATAACCTGAACGCCGTCATTCAAGCCTGTCACATAGTAAAAAGAATCATCACTAAAAATGACATCTACAGCTCGAATGTTCATTCTCGTTTGAGAGTCGACTGTCGCAACTTTTGATCCCTGCAGAAGGGCACTGCGTGGAAGCTCAAATACGTCCTCCAGAACCTTGCCTTTGAGTTTGGCTGTTACGAAAGTGCCCACCAGTAAAGGTGGAGAAACGCTATCTCCAGAGCCGCTGATACCGTAGGGATCGGACATCCTAGCTACAAGATATTGAGATCGATTGATTTCATTAACGACACCTTCAGACCTAACCACTTCAGCGAGCCACTCCCTTTGCTTTCCATTAACCGAACCACTGAGAGTGACCATGCTCTCGCTGGGGATCCCTTTAAACGTCAGAGCATCCATTCTTGCAAGATCTCTTTCAGTCAAAGGCAATCTAACTTCTACAAAGTCAATGGCAAAAGTTTCGCCAAGTCGCGAGCCCGTTGTCACATATTGCCCTACGTCAGCACTTTTAAACGCAACCATTCCTGCGTAAGGAGCCCTAATTTTAGTCTTCTCGAGTTTTTGCTTTGCTCGTTTCACTTCCGCTTTAGACTGTAGAATATTTGCTTCAGCTTCAGCTAAATACGGCTTTCTTAAAGCCAAAATCGGCGCTTCTGATTGGGGGCGACCGGTCATTTGCCACTCTTTTGCCGCTTGTATAGCTCTGGCTTTCTCCAATTCAAGCTTAGCATTCGCACTGATAAGCTGAGCTTCAGCCCGCTGAAGAGCCACCTCATAGTCGGTTGGGTCAAGGCTCAACAAAACGTCCCCAGCACCGAATGTACCACCTACAATAAACTGCTCAGATACCTCAAGAACTGCCCCTGAAACTTCTGAAATAAGAGATGTGCGCGTGCGAGGTTGCACGGTACCCTGGGATTCAACCTCCAAAGTCACGCTAGTGCTTTTGAGGATTTGGGTTTTAACTGCAAGCGCAGCTTCAGGAGCTGCGGCTTTGACAGGCTCAGGTTGAGACAAAAACATAATTACCGTGACGGCAATTGCGCCTAGCACTAAAAGAAGTGGAACATACTTTTTCATTAAAAATCCCATTTACCTGTAACGTTAACCCATTAAGACGAGGTGACAAATCAAATTAGATTCAAAAAAGTCCGAAATGTTGAATCAGAGCAATACTTGCAGCAGCAGCAAACCCCGCAAAAACATCATCTAACATAATCCCTAACCCGCCTGACACATTTTTATCTGCCCAACTGATGGGCCATGGTTTGACGATGTCGAAAAACCTAAACAAACCAAATCCCAAAATGATTGACAGCCATGACACTGGTAGACAAATCATCGCTATCCA
>Ga0209666_1001658_pt1 | contig 16972 bp, 27 predicted proteins | sample SaaInlV_125m_DNA_FD_184679 | JGI IMG/M metagenome (GOLD analysis project Ga0209666, IMG submission 184679) | Marine microbial communities from expanding oxygen minimum zones in the Saanich Inlet - Saanich Inlet SI037_S3LV_10m_DNA (SPAdes)... | ecosystem: Environmental > Aquatic > Marine >...
TAGTCCTCCTACTTATTTTAGTGGAATCACCCTGATATACTTTCGGTTTTCGTCGTTGGATCGCCGGATCGCCGGATCGCCATGGGGGGTCTGCACTTTCTGATTTCAGGATTTGGCTAAACCCTTGACGTTGGTAATACTTACCAACACTCATTTGGGGTTGTTTGATATTGTTATACTGTGGACCAGACCGTCTAATTAGTAGGTTTAGAAACCATATCTGACGCAGATGGTCCGCACTTTTTGGTGTTTGGATCGCCACTTTGAGATTTGGATCGCCATATAATATATAAGGGTGGTAACAAGGATCGCCATACATGGCAGAAATGAGTGATCACCAAGACACGGACCACTTTACCTATGATAGATCGTGGGAAGATATGGAAAAAATGTTGGATCGTGCAGAGCGAAAGCAGAACGAGTGGGTCACGATTTTCTTTACTGCTAAGGAAAGGGATGATAAACCTGCTATGCGAGAAGCAGCCCGCAATAAGAAGGCACTGGAAGGTGTAATCAAGACTCTTAGGTGGGCATTGGGCGATAAAAACATCCTCCATCCGTTGGAGTGATGGGCATGACGACTTGGTTAGTTATGATGGTAGTAAAATATATGAGATGGAGGGGTGAATATAATGACGAGCAAGTGGAAGCAATCCGGAGGACCGTGCAGGAGACAGTGTGATGTTGATCTTAAGACATTGGTGTGTAATTCCTGTGGGATGTCATACAAAAAAGAAGGTGAGGAATAATGTGGGGCTGGATCTTATTGATAATTGTATTCGGTCTTGCGATGTCGCCCTATGAGTGGGAGGAATAACTATGGCTAAAATAAGAGGTGGAACTGCAATCTGGAGGTGGCGTGATATGCTACTTGAGAATTATAACTTTGAGTATTTGGTTTCAGAGGTATACACCGATAGCAAGGATCTGATATCCGAGTTCCCTGAGATGTTAGTAACGAAGGAAGAACGTTCTGATAAGGATGCTGAGAATGATGATCGTTATAATTGTTCGATCTGTAAATCAGGTCTGGATACAGGATGTCATGCTCTGGATGTTGGCTTTGCTAAGAAGGCTAAGCAAAAGTGGCCGACCATGATTGTCAAGAGGAGATATTGCTCATTGTATTGTGCTTTCGAGGATTTCAATGACAAGAAGAGTCCGATCCATACGAACCCCAAGAAGGGTAAAAAGTCAAAATGACCGCAATCTTTATATACTTGGTAGTCTGAAATATAGACATGGGTAAAGTGTTGAACGAATTGACAGGGCCGCAAGTCTTTGTTTTCCAGAATCCTCGATCGAATAAGTTGCATATTACAGGTGGTTATAACCAGCCTGATGTCAAAAAGGCATTTTGTGGAACTAATATCAAAGCCAGCAAGGTAATCGATGCTCGGGATATTGCTCCTCGTGAGGGTTATCGTGATCATAATAAATGGTGCAAGCGTTGTCTTGCTATGTTAGATTTCGAAGGTTTAGACCAAAAGATTTTATTCTCAGCGATCCAATTTTCAGCAGGAACTTATGGGCAGTTGGTAGTAGCAAAACATGTTAGTAGGAGAAAACCTGCTTTAAAGTTGAGTCCCGTTCCTGCCAAGCCACAGAGTTATACGCCTCAGCAAGTTGCTGGAGATGTTATTATGACCAGCAGGGTAAAGAAGAGGTCGGCTAAGAAGCCAATACCAACAGGCGGTGCAGTTATTACAGCACCTGCCCTTCCCAAGAAGCGTAAGACTCGGGCGGACAAAGGGATCAAGCGTGGGCCAAGAAAACCTAAAGTAGATAAAGGTGCTAACGCAAATGAGAAATCAGATGTGGAACTTCAAACCGTGGCAAAGCCTAAATCAGATGAGAGTAATGGTGTGGTCTGATTTCCCCCAACTATCATTATCAGAAGTAGATGCAGCGATCGAGAACTGGAGGTTCTGAGATGTATCGCTTTTCTTTATCACCCTATGATATGAAGGCTGCTTGCAAGGCGGCTTATGAGGAATGGGAGTATTGGGAGAATGTTGATTTCGGTAAGCGTTATAATCATAATTCATTACCGGGTTGCTATGTTGGGCGCAAGAGCGAACACGGTGTCTGCTCATTCCTTCGTTGGAAATTGAAGGGTGTTAAAAAGGTAGATGCTGAGTTTAAGAAGCGTAAGCATGATTCTGATATCAAAGTTGAAGAAAATATGATTGAGATCAAAGGCTTACAGAGTCATCAGTGGGATCGATTAAAGAGATGTATCCCTCCGAAACAATTAGAAGGATACGTTAAGAAAAATGCTATCATCGTTTGGACGACTACGAAAGGAGATGACAAGGATAACTGTGTTGTCATTCAAGGATGGAACTTTGCGTCCGATCTAAAAGAGAAGGGTGAGTTTATTAGAACTATCTGTGATAATATACAGATCAAGGAAGATAGTGACATGCGATCCTTGGAAGAGTTAATCACTGTGCTATCAGCATAAGTTGATTTCTACCCATTTCCGATAACTTGTTAGCAATCAGAGCATCAGGTCCGTCGTAAAGTGTATATTTGGGAGTCGCAAAGTATAAGTAGCAGCGTGGGCCAATAATTATTATGAGTTTGGGAAGTCGACTGGCATTTCTGGGTATCTTGATTGGAGGATATCAGATCTATCAAGATCGTGAGAATCAGAAATACTGGAAGCAGTATGAGGATTCCTTGTTTAATTCAGAATCTGAAGGTGAGAAAGTCCGTAACAGATTACAAGGATCTGATGTTGGCCCTGAGGATGATATGTTGGAAAACCCCAGCATCTACCGTGACTGGCCCATGGTTCAAAAAGGATATCAGAGCCTTAGAATGATGAATGACAATGATAACTTTAATTCCGAAGGGTTTGGATCAGAGTGGCACCACTTCGCACCTTGCGAAACCGCTGGATGCGATGGAGATATCGAATATCGTGATGTTTATTATTGTTCCAGTTGCGGTCAGGACGATACCGAGATCCTGATCGGAGATCGTTGCCCAGAATGTGAAGAAGTTGCTACTGATACTGCTACTTATGCTATCTTCTACTGTTCGGATTGCGGTGAGGACTTTAGTGATGAATATAATGCTGAAGTTCAAACCACTGCTAACAAAGTTCGAACCATTTCGGGTAAACCGCTGCAGTTGAGAAAACTAAAGAAGGATCGAGATCTGAAACCTGAGGATGCTATTGAGCGTCTGGAGATATCGGCAGAAGGCGACGAAATCTATTGGAACGCTTCCTGCAAACCTTGTTATTGGGAGAATCGCTTTATATCCACAGAGAAAGGAGAACTTCCCAATCATTGTCCCGATTGTAATAAGGCAGTTACTCTTGTCGCGGTAGATGTGGAAAATAATCTACTCGCAGCAGAAGGTGATTATCGGAGGTGCACTAACTGTGATGAACCGGCTCACCCACTTTATCGTGGCAAGGGATTACTTGAGGGTGCTCGAAGAATATGCTATTCTTGTAACAAAAAGTCCATGGCAGAAAAACCATCTTTTAATAACGTTATGACATTTGATGCGGATGAATCTATCGAACGATTCAATGCATATGTCTACCGAGGAAAGCCAATGGAAGATCTAAATTATAGTCAGAGGGCTGTGGCAACTAAAAAGATGATTGATGCTGCAGATCTGGAAGGAACGATCCTACAACTTGAGAATGCTATTCGAATGGGACTTATTTCTGAGGATGAACTTATGAAGGAACTTCAAAACAAGTTTGGCTCGAAGTGATAGCATGAACTTTTATATCGTTACGACAGATGTTGATGATATTATCACCATTAGCAACCCCCGACTAAATATGATCGGTGAGGCTCGAATCATAGATGAAAGTAAAATTAGATCCAATAATCCAAGTGATACTTATGAGTTTCGAATAGTTGAGAATTATAATGGCAAGGTTGTGAATATTAAAGACATCAGCAGTTCTGAGGATCGTTACAATAAGACTCTGATGGCTATGTTAATGAAGGCTTATGCCAATAAGAAGATGGCAATAAATTGTGATTATAGTTGGGCGATGTCCAAGGCTTTTGATGGTAGTTTGATAACACCCAAAGATTATCCTTACTATCTTATTACCGACGGGGGAAATGTAACCATGCAATCCTATAATTATTTCTGGGATGAAGATCCTAAGTTTCAGCAGACGTTCCGTGATAACATGGGTGGCAATCACCAATGGGAGTTGCATTGGTGTAACATGGGCGGTAGATCTGGAGTGGCAGATATCGTTGAAGTGTCGACTAACGCTGCTACCACACCTATTCTATCTTACTTGTGGAAGGCTGGTGGATCGTCTGGAGATACTTATCGAGGTCTTTACAATTTCATTAAGTCTAATTGTCGAACAAGATCACTTCCTGAGTTTTCTAAGCGAAACGATTATATCAAAGCAAGAGTAGTTCATCACATGGATAATGATTTAGAAAACTCAAATGAGGCATTTGATTATGCCGTTCAAGATGTTCGTTCCTTAACTAAAAGAAAAGATCCCTTGGTATGGGAACAGGAATATGAAAATATGGGTTTTGATCATCCACGTCCCGATTACCCCGATCCAAAATGGAAACTATAAGTAAGTGGTGACTTCATGATGCTATCATGGTCAAGTGGCTATTAGATGACAGTGTGGATGGCTGTATCTATACTATTGCTAAAGACCGCGAGGTCAAGTGGAGTTGGACGATCGGAGACAAGGCGGTTGGTTATCGACACAGCAGAATTAGTTGGCATGGTGATGTTAGAACATGGCTTAGAATGCTGGGTGATGGCAAAAGACACGTTGATATGTTTGTGAGCACTAACATCCTGAACTGGGACGCTCTTCCTGAACTACCTCCTCAGTATAGATTAGCAGGACAAGGTTACAATGGTGAGGCTATTGAAAGATATTCTGCACTGTGGAAGACTTGGCTTACCCCGGCAGATTGTAGATCACAAGGTTTGGAATGGAAAGAGATCTGGATCGGGAAGAATATGGTTTGGGATTTCGACCACCCTGATATCGGTATGGCTTTTGATTGGGCCAATGCTGTCTTTGAATTACTAAAAAATGAGTTAGACTTAAACCCTCAAATGGTATTTAGTGGTGGAAAGGGATTTCACATCTGGTTAAACCATAAACAGTCAGCGTTATTAGCAGGAACAAGTCTACACAAGTTAGCAGATGCTGGTGATCCCGATCCGCTGCGGACAATGGGTAAGTTATATGCTAAGAAAGTAAAAGAGATAGCATTTGAAGCAACGGGTGAGCCCATAAGATCTTTAGACTTAAGTCCCAACTATCGACAAGGAGTCATCAGGATCCCATATTCTATAAACAAATCTATCGTGTGGCCGATATCAGAACCAGAACGCGACGAACTGTGTAGCCGTAGTTTCAGCAGGCTTTCAGAGGTGGATAAAGTATTACAGCCCGATCAATGGCGAGAGCGTTTCGGTGGTAGGAGTTATATCAGGGGCAAGGGCAGGATTGCTTTTAAAAGACTACTGGAGGTCTTTACTCGATAGAGGTGCCATCTTCTAAATATTGTAAGATTGCTAAGGAAACCATTTGCAGATCACAATCATTAAGGGAATCTAATGACAATCCAACTTGAAAGTCGCCAACTCCCTCATAGGCATCAATGCTTTGATTGATATGGAGATAAAAAGTTCCACTAATTACTTCTAAACGACAATTATCAGATTCATATAGCATCATGGGGATTCATACTCCTTTTCTACGGCTTTTAAATAACTTTCAGGTAGTGAGATGAAATAATTATCATTGAAACTCCAGCCAGCAGAACGTCTTTCAGAGATATCCATTTCATAAATATCCCCTTGTGATTTAATTATTTCATGTTCGTCCCAGATAGCAAAGGCTAAATCATTTTCTTGATACTGAGTATTATCTAATACAAAACTTTTTTGAGGATCTGACAAATCAGTTCCTGCTCGGTTTTTAGATTGATCCCACAAAGAATGCGTGGTGTCTGAGTGGAGGATTATCTCAAATCTTTTGGTATGATCGAAGATATCCATCTTGATGTCTGTCCCTGCTTTTACTTGATTAAAGCAGGCAGCGAAGTAATCCCGATCCGTCGCAGTGCTAAAAGTGTATTTCCACGCTTGCCCACCATCATAATACCACATATTTGCGACAGACCCGTCTTGGTAACCACCCATTTCTTCAGGTTGGCCTTTCGTTTCATAATCATCAAGATCATCGCCTTGCATGTTAAAGCCCCAGACCCACTCTTGTGGTTTATAGGTTTTAGGTTCCCACATATTTATGGTCCCAACACCATTAGATTCTAAGATTGGTAAAAACCATGGATACTCTTTAACCATTATTTCAAAAGGTAGTTGCCCTATTATCTTATCTAATTGGGCTTTTTGTTTATTCCCCAAGACAGTCCCTCGCCTAACTATTTCTGTCTCTTCAGGGTATGAATTGGCTGACGACAAAGAGACTGGCCTATCTGCAAACTCATAAGTATCATATAGCATATCTAATTTGTCCATAAAGGCTTCTAATTCTGCTACCCCTTCATAACTACCATACCACTTCCAGTCTGAGAACTCAAGTAAAGTGTAACCACTGTTTTCACTAACACTATCCCATTCATCAAGTGGTGTTTTAGGACACATTTGCTTATATAATCCTAAGAAGACAGTGGGGAATGCTAAATTACCGTGCGATCGATAACCCATTACTTCCAACCACCGCTGCCACTCATAGGTTACATATCACCGTGCTGCTATATGTATTTATAGGTGACAGCATAATTATAAGTTATGCCAGAAGGACCAGAAGTAAAAAGAACTACCGAACGTTTAAACGGGATACTGAAAGGCAAGCAACTGCAAGAAATAGTAGTAGAGGATCAGCCATGGTTTCAGAAACAAGTTCGTGATGATATCATGGTAATGATGTCACATCTAAATAATGAGCCTTTGACGATCGACAGCGTCCAGTGCAAGGGTAAGTTTATCTATTTTACATTGTCCGCAGGAAATGAGATCTATCATATTCACCATACTTTGGGAATGTCGGGGACTTGGCGACTACCTAATAAGGGTGATAAAAAACATCGTCGATTGGTTTTCAAAACCACTGATGGCACGGAAATCACTTATGTGGATTATAGGAAGTTCGGCACCTTCAAGATATTTCACAACCGTCCCCAGCAACTGGTTAAGAAATTAGCATCGTTAGGGCCAGACTTATTGTCAGCCACCCCGGAGGCTTCGATCTGGACTGATCGCATTCGTGGGACGCATACTCGGAAAGGCTATGGACATAAAGAAATCACACAAGTGATGATGGATCAGAAAGTAGTAACAGGAATTGGTAATTATATTAAAGCCGAAGCCTTGTATATGGCCGAGATCCATCCAAACGCAAAAGTGTCAGATTTAACAGATAATGATCTACTCAAATTATATGATGCTACGGTCTGGGTAATAAAAGCCTCTTACAATGCTCGTGGTGCTACTATTAGAAATTATAAGTTACCTAATGGCGACACCGGAGACTATAAGTTCGAGTTCAAGGTATACTCTAAGTCTCACGATCCAATGGGTTATCAGGTTAAGAGAATGGAAACTGCAGATAAACGCAACACGCATTGGGTCCCTGAAGTTCAGACCCGGGGATTATCCGTGCAGACAACATTATAAATAGTTGATTAGCAGAGTGATAACTATGGGATATAGATCCAATGGTTATTTTATTATCCCTGCTCAGTATTCTGCCGAGTTGGGTCGCAGAGTCGCTGACTATTTGATAAAAGAAAAAGCGAAAAGAGTTCGGGATAAGGAAAAAGCCGATCAAGAAGGTAATCATTATATCTATGCTTCTACCGATCCATGGAATCCACTATCAGGCTTCGATATAGTAGAGGAGATGGAAAATCTGAGTGATGACGATGATGATAAATATCATAAATATACCTTTGAAGGTTGGAAGTGGTATGATGGTTATGACTTCCCGGGGATAGTAGAAAGATTATTGTATCAGATTTCATATCCTGATGGCAAACTTTTTGATTCTCCTGATGATACCTTTTTAGATGTAGATTCTACACAGATCTATCAAGGTGAAGCAATTAACTTGCCAACCTTAATTCCTAAATGGAAACCTATCGAGGGCCATACGGTTTTTGTAAGGAGTGGTGAAGACTGGGACGATATCGTAGTCGAAGATAGCACAGAATCTCTTTCAATAGAGATGGAGATTGATAGTCCTTATTCTAATAAAGTCCCACAGATCCTAATTATGGTCAACCAAGAAGATGTGGAGCCTAAGAATATGATTGAGTTCGGCACACTAATGTCAAAATTATCTGATTTATCTCCTGAAAAAACAGGTGAGCCATGGGCAGAAGGTGAAAGATTCTTTTATTGGGGCAGTGCTCAGGCCGATAATGCACTCTGGAAAGATATTAGGAATATTTTTGAAACCATAGATCGTCTGGGTGGTTATGGATGGGGTTTGTGGTTGGGGCAGGATAGCATAATAGATGAAGTAACTGCCAACGGGGCAAGTCATTGGGATTCTGATGTTTATCCTCACATGGGGTGGGATGACAAAGAATCAGTATTCCGAGAAACGGGCAAAATTATCAGAACGCAAGACTTATTTCCAGACCTGTTTGAACCGTAAGATTTAAATACTTCTGAAGCGTTAATAGCAGTATGAGTCTAAAGCAATACGACGAAAGAATGAAGATCTGTCGTGAGTGCCCAGAGTTGAAGAGAAAACTAACGGGATCTTTCTGTAATATCTGCGGATGTAATATGAAATTAAAGACGCAAGTTTCTTCAGCAAGTTGTCCTTTAGGAAAATGGTAATCTAAATGAGGACGCTTATCTCGAACTTATTTCATGCTATTATCTGGGCACTAATGTTTCCATGGTCTTGGCTTTTTGGTGATGATTTGTAATGCGAAAAGAATACTATGATGCTATTTTGGGATTCGACTTTAAAGTTGATAGCCGGGGATTGTTTCGGTGTGGTTGCGGATCGGAGCACATCTATATTAGCGGAGTTACTGATACCATTATGTGGAAAGGTTTAGGAGAAGTATCCTTAGTTTGGTATGTCCGCTGCGCTTTAGATCATATGATCTGGCGAGCCCGTTTAGAATAACTATATGAGGGTGCTAACACCCAGAGAAGACATGGATGATTTTGAGATCGTAGTGTATGAAGTTCCCGATCAAGGGAATGGAATTGCATGGGGTGGGGAAACCACTTATGAAATCAAAGATGAACCCACAACTTATCAGGCTAAGTTTAGTTGCGAGCCGTTAGTGGCTTATTGTCCCCACTGCACGAAAACCAAAACATGGGATAAGAAATGGAGAGAATATCGTCCTCGTAAAATGCAGGCTGATGATTTCAAACAAAAGTGGATGACGATTGCTGATGATGTTAGCCCGACGGGTCAGACTAATCAATGTAGAAGTTGTGGACTCAGGATGTCAGAATACGATCCAGAGGAAGAAAATCTAATACCAGAGTCAGAACCCGCAGAGGAGATCGAAATGGAATGGGTAAATGAAGGTTATCTTCATGATGGAGCATGGTGGATTCCTAAGGATATTTTCTTTGATCTAATGAAACGGGGTTTTGGAAAGAAGATTCAGTATGCTTTCGTAATTGAGGGACAGGCCCGTTTGATGCCGATCGATAAACTAATTAACATGGCTAAAAGCCGTGAGTTCGTAGAACGTTCGTCTTCTGAAGACATGGGCATTCCAATTCCATTGTTCCAAACATTATAAATAGCAGCACGGTGGATATTTATTTATGCAATCATTCCCTTATCGATTTTGTCAGGAATGTGGAGATCCCTCATTGACTCAAATGATGAAAAGAATGAAAGAGTTAGCATTGGCAGGCGTATCTCCTACCGATCCTGATTATACAGGGCTATTATCTGATATGTCTAAAGTTGCTAACGGTGAGTTTAGTCCTTGTCGATGTCATCCCCGAGCGTGGGCCATAAATCAAGACTTGTGGTGGCAACCATGATTTTGGAAAAGGGAATTATTAACTATTCGTTCTTTTCGGAATATTATCGATGGATGCTTGACAACCGAGAGGCTCTAAAAAACTTAAACAACAATAATTGGTGGAAACGACAGATGACGGAAGAAGAAAATAGGATGAGGGCTCACCCTAATCGAAGTCATCGCTGGATACCTAATCGACTGGAAGAAATAAAGAGGGAATTGATAGCCTATCAATTGGATGCTCAACTTGGTAAGGCAGGTTGGAGTCGAAGCAGATTCTCGTCCACGGAACAATGTATGCGATGCAATATTGAAATCAGTAGATTAAGACAATATCAAAAAGACCTGATTAGTTATATCGATGATCATAAAGAGATCGGTAAGTCTGGTTATTATAATTCTCTTAGTGACGAACAACATGCAAAATTGCTTCAAGAGGCGATTAAGGCTACTAATCCTAATTATACTGAAGAGGAAATCAAGAAATCAGTGATTAGACATCCCAGTAACGGAAGTCATTACATGGTATCAGATCAATTTGGCTTCTGCCCAGACTGCTTTAACAGATACATCGACCCGATGCTCGGCTGGGATAGTCGTTTAGATAATTATAAGTAGTCGTGAGACTGAAATATAAGTATGCCTGCACCTAAACAGACGAAAGTCAAGTTTCCTCGTGCTAAGGCTACTAAAATAATTAAAAAGGTCGAGAAACACCTTAAGCCTTTTGTGGATCGGCAGATGGCTTGCGGATCTTATCGTCGTGGTGCTCAGATGATTGGAGACATTGATTTTGTCGTGATTCCAAAAGAAGGGGTGACGCTTCCCCAGATGCTACCCCCTAACGAGGGTATTAACTGGGTCGGAGACAATAAAGCGCAAGTTGTTATCGATGGTGAAAAGGTAGATTTTAAGGTAACAACTCCTGAAGCATGGGGCGCAACTATTCTTTATTTCACAGGTCCTGCTGATTTTAACATCAAGTATCGATGGATGGCTAAGAAAAGAGGGATGAAACTCAATGAATATGGTTTGTTCGATCGTAATACTGATGCTTATATCGCCGGGGCTACGGAACAGGATATTTATGATGCCTTAAAAAGACCATTCAGAGATCCTGATCAGCGCAAGGGATGGAAAGCAGAAACGTTTGGATCAGACTCCTGCCAAAAATGTGGTGCTCTGCTTAATTATGGTTATTGGATAAATGAATGTTGCGATACCCCATTCTGCTCTAATTGTGGTGATGATTGTTATGCCGCAACCAATGATATGAGACAGCCAATTAACGAAGAACATGTATTAAATTGCACAGAACATTCATGTTGTATGGATTACACATCCCGTGGACTACATATCACTACTAAGGCCAAAAATTGGCCACTTATTCAAGATTTTTGGAAAAGTGGTGGTTATGATATTGGGCGCAGGCATAACTTTGTGGACAGTATAAATGATATGCCTCCAAAGCAGATAAAAATACTTAATTCTTGGGAAGAGTGGGAAAATATAAATCAGGGATTCGATGGGCCAGATGGCGAGTGGTTCCAGACAAAAGGAAAAAGTGGTAATAATCGTGGTTTTCATGAATGGTATTATATCAATTTCCCTTGCACTGTTTATCGTGGTTCCGAAAAGAGAGGTATTGATTATGAAACCTATTTGGGCATGGATGATAATGCTATTATGGCGCAGTTGCCCAAATCCATGACACCAAGGGATATTGATCATGCTGCAGCCTTAAACCAAGGAGTTAGAAATGTTATTGCGGTTGCACCTGAAATGACAGAAGCCCTTAATTATGGTAATTTTAGTCTTGAACCCAAATCTTCGAGAGAATCTCATGCTTATCGTCCATTTGAAGATAATGAAACGACTGGCAGCGAACTATATTCTTTTGATATCCAAGATTATTTAGTTACATTTCCACGCCTTTCTAACGTAGGTAGATCTGGCCGTGCCCTTCCAGTTATATTTATTGCTGGTGGCGTATATTATGATGACGCAATACTCTTGTGGGAACAAGATTATTATAGCAAGGAAGCAGAAACATTTGGATCAGAAAACCAATGGATTGTCGACAACCTTACCATGCTATTAACGCAACGAGCCCGGACGTTATCAGAACTTATCGATGATCTGGGAATCCGTGGGATAACAGTGGAATCTAATTTAGTTCGTCTTCCTAACTTCGTCAGAGTTGGGAAACATGTTCCTGCAGTTTGGGGACTTGCTGGGCAGGATTATAATCGAAAGCATCCTTATAATGCTATTTCACCAGCCGCTGGAAGAAAACAGCACCTCAAGACGATGTTTGAAAAGTTAGATCCAAGGGAGTTGGACTGGGACGACGATGTTACATGGAATCAGAAGAATGAGCCCGATTGGTCTGATGAAGTATCGTGGGACGCAGAAGGATCTACACCAAGGTGCCCGATCTGTTTCGGATTTATTCCTAATAATGCTAATCCCGGTGCTTACCCCGGTGCCTTAAGCAGATATGATAATGCTACCGAAATCTGTTCGGCTTGTGGGCAGGCCGAGGGAATGTCAGGCTTATTTTTAGGATCCGTAGATAAAGATAAAATAGCAGATATGGAAACCATTACAGATCCATGGCTACGACACACTTATCTTATCAATTTGGTAAAAGATACTATGCCGGCAGCGTTTAGAGGTGAATAAATGTCTTACGAGTCTATTAGTCTGGTAGAGATGGATGATTTCTTAAGGCAACGTCGATTTAAACCTGTCGATCTCTACTTTAGACGTCGTCCTGTAAAAGAATGGGTCTACGAACGTCGACTTCCTCAGAATGATAATCATTATGTTAGAGTATATACTACCATCCAACGTTACGGTGGCAAGACTGATCAGTCCCGAGATGTTGGCAAGGATGCTATTAGAGTTCAGGTTATCTACCGAGATGAAAAAGGCGAGACCCTCGTCTCGATGCCAAAAAGAGTTAACCGAGTTAGCACATGGAGAGATAACCTTGACGATCGGCTCAAAGAGATAGCAGAATCACTACCCACAGTTAAAATGGATCGCCGTGGTGAACCGATGACGCTTCGCAAAAAGCGTGGTAACTTGTTTTGGGGTAGTCGTGATTATCCCAATTATAAAGAAACTCGTCGTTATGGTGATGATATCAGAGAGGTCGTAGGACAGTTCCGTGCAGAATATGTAAACTCAAATGATCCTACTATAATCAATATCTTGTTGTTAGAATGGGCTATTGTGACAAATGAAACCTATGATTCCATTACGATCCAAAAAGGGTTAGCAGATTACATCGAGGAGCCACCATATGATTTCGTAAGACATATGCAAAACCAAGATTTAATCTCGTTAGAACCCTCAGCGAGAGCCTTAGTTCCTGCCGCCTTTCTCTATTATCTTAAAGATAAAGATCGTGATCACTGGGTAAATATGAAATCCCGTGCGATAGGATATGAACGTTACAAATACCTAAAAGAAAAGATATCTGATGATTACTTCTGGCTGAGTGAGGTTCATAAGGCTAATTATGAACAATGGTTGCCCCGATCTGCTATCAATTACCAGAACATATAAATAGTTGGCAACATCAACAAGGTTACGATGTCATGGGAAACATATGACCCAAATCCTGAAGATCCAGCATTGGGATCTTTGGTAAGTCTAATAATGGCAGTCGTGGTGACCTGCGCCTTAGTTGCCCTTTGTAGTCTATTTTAAAGACAGAATGTTTATAAGGGTGACAACTCTAACTTAGCATTATGAGCAAAGTTAATGACCGTCATCAAAAGGCATTGGCCATCCTCCGAAGAGGTGGCGTAGTTAGACAAAATAATGATCTATTTGTAGTAGCAGGCAATTCGGGATCGGACTGGAAGGTTACGGTTTGGGATGACAAGCACATTCAGTGTTCTTGCCCTGTTAACAAAGTCAAGCGTCAAGAGTGCCATCACATTATGGCCGTCAAGAGTTATTTGGTTTCTGCCCGAACAGGGTGGAGGATGTGGTGAGGGTGTCTGCTAAGGCTACTAAACTCCGCCGACGCATTAGTGTTCTTAAATCTCGATATCCTAAACTTCGTAATCCCCAAGTCTGGGAACGGCACGATCGATTGGTTGCCGAACTGAAAAAGTTGGAATCTGACGGGGTTTGAAGCCAAAACACCGCAACACTTATATACTATGACTTTCTCGGAAGATCATGGACGAACTTAAAATAAGGATCGAGAGCGAGGAATGGATCTACGAAGAGTGGATTATTCACCGAAATCTTTATAAGGGTAACAACAAAGAAGAACAATCAGGAGAGTGATATTATGGGAAGAAAAGGACACGCATGGGTCGATAAGAGAAGAATTAACGCTATGGATTTGATGGATGGTCGAGCATGGCTCACCACCGATTTGGCGGAAGAGTTGAACAAACACTATCGTCACGAAATCCGACCACGTTCGATTTACAATGTCCTAAAAGGCGACAAGCGTTTCGTTAAGATTCGTGAAGTCAAGGTTGATTCTGTCGCTCGCACTAAATCACACACGGTTTGGTTGTTTGGTCGTGCAGATCGAGTCTATGGTGCCAGCCACCCTTGGACGGCTATGAAGGCTGTGAAGGCATGATTAACTATCAAGGTAGCACGGTTTGGGTAGTTATTGTTTCTGCTAATGGCCTTCCTGATCAACCAGATATCTTTAGTAACAAGCAAGCGGCGATCGATACTTTTAGCACTTATGTTAGAGAACTGAATGGCGATCCAATGAAAGTAGATTTTAAAAACAAGGTTACTATCTGGCATGATGATAATCCCAGCGAAGCCATTGTTAGCATTCGCATGTATGAGGAAACTGTTCGACACAAGGAGTGATACCATGAACTGTGAAGAATGTGGCAATCCATGGTCAGTTCGTTTGGATCGGGGTCAAAACGATGATCTGAAGACCAAATGGCTATGCCATGAATGCATCACTATTCAATATGGACAGTTGGTGGCTTTACACTGAGTATAAGTAGATTGCGAAAAGTATAAATAGGTAATAACAGGAGGATAACATTATGGAAGAGAGAAATCAAGAGATTCAAGAGGATATCACGGTTTGCATGGATTGTGCTGGTAGTGTTCAAGAAAACATGAATGGTGAATACGAATGCTTAGTGTGTGGACTAATTCAAGGTCAGGCTATCGACATGGGTAAGGATTACCGAACCTTTGCAGATGGATCTGGTGCGAACAATGAACGACACGGCATGAAGAAAACCTACCTACTTCACGATGGTGGACTATCCACCGATATCGGTAGAGGCAACAAGGATGCTTTTGGTGTTACCATTAAAGGAGATTTCCGCAAGCGATTGTATCGTCTGCGTATGCACCACCAAAGAAGCCGTGTTCAAAAGAGTAGCGAGCGCAACATGGTGCAAGCCTTGTATGAACTCCAACGATTGGCCAGCCATATGGGATTGAGCGAATCGATCCGTGAGCAAGCCGCCTTTATTTATAAGAAGGCTGCGGAAAAGAAATTGGTGCAGGGAAGATCAATCGAAGGTGTCGTAGCCGCCAGCATTCACGCTGCTTGTCGTGATAACGGTATTCACCGCACTCTGGATGAAATCGGAAGGCACAGTCGTATTGGTCGCAAAGAGATCGGACGCACTTATCGCAAGGTTAAGCAAGAATTGGGTCTTAAGATTAAGCCCGCTCAGCCATCAGGCTTTGTCTCATCGTTCTGTAATAAACTACAAGTTCCGCAAGTGATCGAAAGCGAAGCCTTTTCGCTACTCGGTAAGCCTGAGATTCGTCAGGTAGCAGCAGGGCGTAGTCCGACGGGGATTGCTGCCGCAGTTGTGTATTTGGCTTGTATGATGTATCCAGAAAACTATCGCACTCAACGTGATGTGGCTCAGGCTGCTGGTGTTACCGAAGTGACTATTCGCAACCGATATAATGAGATCTGTGATGTCTTAGGTTTGGATCGCCGTGTCCTTGGAAAACAATAAGTATAAATAGTCAAGACGATAATTTAAATCTATGGCTATTATACTGGCAGAAGATTTCAAAAATCTGCCTGACTACTATGTCAAGCAATTACTCGACCAAATAGGAGAGTATTGGGCAGATCTCATTGTAACGGGTATTAAAGACGGCAAGAAACCAGAAATCTTGATTGATCGGTCGGGTTCGATGTCAATGGACTTAGGTTCTGGGATCACAAGAATGGATCTCGCTATCGGGGTAATTGAATCTCTCGCTCAAAATCTCCGTAAAAAGGCACCAGAAAAATATATCGAACTGTATGATTCGATTCCAGTTAAATCTTGGGGGAGTGAAGTTCATGAGGAGCATTTTGTCAGTCCTAAACAACGTGGTGATTATACTGGAGAACAATCTCCACCAATACGAAAAAAGACTACGCTAACAGATTTCTTGCAGAACCCCATAGTCCCGTCACCACTACCACAGATTCCTTGCACTGATGGAACTACTCATAGTCTTTGGTTGAACGAGTCGGACTTTCCTTTGGTTATTACAGACGATTATGGTTATAAAATACACAATGAGTTAATAGAGAACTACCGTAACTTTGATTGGTGTGATGGTAATAATATAGTAGCAATTGACAGTCACTCCGCAGAACATCGACTTCGTAAGATGAATAAAAAAATCCGAAATGCTGCGATGGGATACGATGCTATTAACACGAGAGATTTTTAGATAAGCAAATATAAGTAGGTGCTGGCAACAGCATTACTTATGTGGGAGTATACTACGGCTATTCTGATCCTGATATCATTATGGTTGATTCATCGACTAAATAATATCCCTCCTGTAATCGAACAGATCGAAACCATTGTGGAAATAGAGAACACGGATCGGTTATTAGAAGTATCACAACGTTTGGGACAACAACAGCAAGATCTTCAGCATTCTGAGGATACAGTAAGACATCTTAGCCATCA
>Ga0209666_1001661_pt1 | contig 16959 bp, 21 predicted proteins | sample SaaInlV_125m_DNA_FD_184679 | JGI IMG/M metagenome (GOLD analysis project Ga0209666, IMG submission 184679) | Marine microbial communities from expanding oxygen minimum zones in the Saanich Inlet - Saanich Inlet SI037_S3LV_10m_DNA (SPAdes)... | ecosystem: Environmental > Aquatic > Marine >...
CTGACCCGCATGCAGGCATGCTGTTCTTCCCCGAAACGATGATGGACGCCTACAAGGGCGACATCTTCTCCGGCGATGGCAAAACCCTTTTCATCTACATGTTCGGCATGATGGGCGTCCTGCTCAGCCACGTCGCGGCGGTGAACGCCACAATGCGCCTCCCCACCGCCAAGAAAGCTGCGCGGGGCGTCTGCTGCCTGGGCAACGCCATCGCCTGGGGTGTGTTCATGTTCATCGATGGCCAGATGACCTTCAACCTCCGCGTTCCCGGCATCATCAACGATCTCCCCGACGCGATGCCCAAGGACGGCATGATCACGAACCTCGTCATCTTCGCCATCGTCATCGCCGTCAACTACCTAGGCTGGAAAGAAGCGGGCTCGCCAATGCCAAAAACCGCCAACCTCGTCCCATCCGGCGTTCTCGCCACCCCGCTCAAGCTCATCCTCGTCGATGGGCTCTTCTGGGGCCTCTTCGCGTTCGGCGCGCCGGCCATGATGATGGAGCAGTACATCCCCGGCGTCATCGGCAAGACGGGCAAGGCGCAGGAGATGATCTGGGTCCAGCTCGAGCGCATCGGAGTCAACTCGTTGCTCTCCGTGATGACCACCGCGATGACCCTGTCCGCGGTGCCCGGCGACTCCGACACCAACTACCGCATGACGCGCTCCTTCCTCTACCGCAACTTCATGTTACTCGGGTTCATGTCCAGGGACAACGTGATCAAGAACTGCACGGGATGGACCATGCCCCTCGCGACCACCAGCGTCCTCCAGATGTTCGGGATCACCTTCTTCGCGGCGTCCCAGCTCGGCGCCCTCGGCGTCACCATCAAGAAGCCCAAGTCGGCGTGAGTTCGATAAAACCGTCGATGAAACAAATGTACAGTACACGATGACGGAGCGACGAGACGATCCGACGCCGGCGAGTTAACTCTTTAATAAAAACTTTTCTAACGATGATATCACGCATCCGTGAACGACAGCCTCTGCGAGTTGACCAGCGCGTTGTACACCCCACCCTCGCGCACCGACAACTCCGCGTGCGACCCAAACTCCACCACGACGCCCTTCTCCATCACCGCGATCGCATCCGCCGACTGAACCGTCGCCAATCGATGCGCGATGACCAGCGTGGTCCTTCCCGACATTAACCGCTCAAGCGCGGACTGCACCGCCGCCTCCGACCGGGCGTCCAACGCGCTCGTCGCTTCGTCGAGGATCAGAACCGGCGCATCCTTGAGGATGGCGCGCGCGATCGCCACGCGCTGCCGCTGCCCGCCGGAGAGCGCGCCGCCCGCCTCGCCCACCGGTGTATCGTACCCGTCTGGCAAATCGAGTATAAACTCATGTGCGTTCGCCGCCTTCGCCGCCGCTTCGATCTCTTCCGTAGTCGGCGCGTTCGTGCCGTCCGGGCCTGTTCGTCCCGCGCGCCCGTACGCGATGTTCTCGCGGACGGTGCCGGAGAACAGCTTGGGTTCCTGCCCCACGAGTGCCACCGCGTCGAGCCAATCCACGGACTCGAACCCGTCCCTCAGGTCGATCCCGCCAACCTGTACACAAAACACGACGTCAATCTAATTGCCTATACGAGAATTAAAATAAACTTACCGTCACTGAGCCGCTACCGGGGTCGTAAAATCTGCACAGCAACTGCGTCACCGTGCTCTTCCCCGCGCCGCTGCTGCCCACGAGCGCGGTGACCTGCCCACGCGCCAATGTTAAATCCACACCCCGCAACACGTCCGAGTCCTCACGTCCGGGATATGCGAACGACACTTTGTTCAAGACGATATCGCCCTGCAAACAAAACACGACGTCAGTCTACTTGCCCATACACAGATTAAAATAAAGGGTTGTACGAAGGTAATATATATACAGACTTACCGATCGGGCGGCGTGCCTGGCGCGGTCCGCGCCTGATATACCCCACCCGTCTTCGCCGTCATCCACGGTGACGTCGACGCGCTGGATCCTGTCCACGAGGGATGAATCAGGCGCGCTTTCCGTCACCAACGAACGCGCGCGATCCAGCGCAGCCTTGGCGGCGTTGGCGTCGGCGAAGGTGTTCACCACACCCTGCGCGTAAAGGTCAGGAGGTTAGACATTAATAGGGTGGTAATCGGGTATTTGAGTATGTCGAGTACGTATGGGAGACGTGACTGACCTGCGTGGCGAAGATCAGCCCGAACGTGTATCCCACCGCGGCGATGAGTGAACCGACGGTGACGCGCCCAGTCTTGACGAGCCAACCCCCAAATGCGTACAGCGTGATCAACGAGGCGTACACGCACCCGCGGTTAGCCACCTCCAGGTTAGCGCGCGCGCCAGCCATCGCCAACCCAGCCGTCCGAGCCTATACACAAAACACGAATTGCTCATTCAAATTGCCCATACGCGAATAAAAAATAAACTCACCTTTCCGACGTCCTCGCCAAACTTTGCGAACGAGAGTGACTCGCCGCCGAAGGAACGGACGGTGCGCACAGCGCCGAGCGTCGCGGACGCCGCCGCGGACACCGCACCCTGCGCCGCCGCGTCCATCGCGAAGAGCCTCCCATTTTTACGGTTGAACGTAGCCGTCACCGCCGCGAGGCTCACGACTGAGAAGCACAGCACCGGCGCCAGCGCGGGCGCGATGGAGAACAACACCACCAACGTCCCGAGGCACTCGCCGATGGCGCGGAAACCCCGGTCGCGGGACACGTTCGCGGCGACGAGGGTGCGAACGGTGCCGAGTTCCACGGACAGTAAAGCCGCCAGCTTGGCGCTCTGGTTCCTGTTATTCACAAAACACGACGTCAGTCCAATTGCCCGTGCGTACGATAACCAAAATAACCAAAATAACCAAAATAACCAAAATAAAAATAAACCCACCTGTCGAAGAAGGCGACTTTTTGCACGAGGAGCGCCCTGAAGAGGTCCTCCCGGAGCCGCGCGACGACTTCCTCGCCCACCGCGCACACGTTCTTGACGTAGAAGAACGTCAGCACCGGTTCCATGACGTATATGAACGTGATTGATGCGAGGAGCTTTGGGAACTGCGACTCGGGTCTTTGGCCGATGAGGACCTCGATGAGTTTCGACGACAGCACCGGCGCCGAGAGGAGTAGGCCGGTTGCGAGGGCCATGGCGCACGCGGCGACGAGGACGCGCGGCCATCGGCGTCGAACGACCCTCCACACCGCCGGGATGAGGTCGAGGGATTCGCCGAGGGAGAGCCTGGCGCGCTCGCCCGCATCGAACGCGGACTTATCCGAGAGCGATGGGTCTTGTACGTCGACCATGGCATCGACCATGGTACCTGTGCGGGGCTCCTCCGGGTCGGACGCGGCGACCGCGCGCGTCCGCACCCTCCTCACCGCGTCGTCCCGGGCTGCGAAGATCGCACTTGGGGATCCCCGGACGAGGAGCGCGCATCGCGTCGTTCGTCCCGGGGATGGCACCGCGAGGCGGCGGGAAGGCACCGCCGACGCGCCCGGCTGTGATGACGATGCGCCGCGCCGCGACGACGCGATCGCGGCGCGCGCGCCGAGGGAGGCGACGGCACCGATCGCGAGGGTCATGGATACTCGCGCGTGGGTCGGTTCGATCGCGTGCTCGCCGTGCGCCGCTCGCTTCGAAGTGCGAGACTCGCACCGAACTTTACATGTCGTGACGTGGCTGCCGCGGAACGAAGACTTCGCAAAAACTTTTTCACGCTAAAAGCTCAATCCCGTCAAACAAACACGGCTACGCGCTAAGAGACTCTCACGTCACCACGCCTACTCGCACTTGATCGCCTTGTAGATGTGCATCACGAACAACTTCGAAGCCCTGAACCCGATGTTCCCGAGCATCAGGAAGAACCCGTAGCAGATCGTCCCCATGTACCCGAAGAAAAACGACGTCTGCATAAACCTGTACACAAAACACTTATTCGTCAGTCCAATAGCCCATACGTAAATAAAAAGATGAACTCACCCGCTCATGTCGCTCCTGTGGAAGTAATAGTAGAAGCAGTAGCCGTAGATGAAGCACCCGGTGCTCCCGCCGCAGAGCACCGCCCGCCACCACCACTCGTGGTCCTCCACCGCCAGCTGGAAGTACGTCAGCGCGATGGTGATGAACGCGGTGACGATGACCAAGATGATGAAGACGATGAACAGGATGCTGTAAATCGTGTACACCTTGTGGCCCCACACGCTGGCGAAGATGTAGTAGAGCTCGATGTAAATAGCGGAGAAGGGCAGGAAACCGGCCATGACCATCTGGGGTACGGTGCTCCTGTACCAGGGCAATTGCGGGATCTCGCGCGGGTACTTGGTGGTCCTGCACGGCGCGTTGAACTCGCCCTTTGCGTTCTTACCGGCGATGCCGCCGAGCACCTGTAATGCACAAAACACGAAGGGTCAGTCTGATTGCCCATACGAGAGTTAACAAAATAAACGCACCGTCAGCGGAAACGTGACCAGCGCCCATATGATGATGATGACGCAGATGGTACCGAACGGCAGCGCGGCGGTGCTTCTGTACGCGATCGCCACCGTGTTTAGGAACGAAAACACGATGAACATCGGCCCGCAGAACAGAAAGCCGGTGAGCAGCACGTTGCGAACCCTGCGAATACACAAAAATGAACCCGTCAGTCTAATTGCGTACACGGAAACAAATGTAATACGGAAATACAAAGAAACGTACCAATTCTCGCCACCCATCTGCCTGTAGTTGTTAGCGGCGACGTACCCCGCGATGCCGGCGGTGAGCGCGTACAGCACGATGCACGCCGTGAGCAAGGCGCCTCTGTTGTACGGGTAAAACACCCCGACGAGCGCCAGAACAAAGACGAAGAGGACCATGGCGAAGAGCTGGGTCCCAGTGCCGATGCAGGCGCAAAAGAGCGAAACTGAAAACAAAACACAAGGACTCAGTCGAATTGCACATAGCATCATAAAAGAAATGGACTCACCGTGTCTTGGAAATCGAAAGACGTCGCCGTGTATGTATTTCCATCCAGTCTCCTCCGCCTCCTCCGCGGCGTCGTCGTCCCTGGTGTACTTGAGAAAATCGTTCTTGAGCACGCGCATCAAGATGGTGGCGAGGAACCCAGTGAGCAATAGGACCGTGACGCACGAGTTGACGATTGAGAACCTGTAATACACAAAACACGTACCCGTCAGTCCAATTGCCCGTACGGTTGAGAATTATAATTAAAATGCACTCACCAGTGAATCTCCAGGTGCTGCGGCAGGAACGAGTACCTGCTGTACTTTTCCATCCTTCGGTCAAACGGGATGTGCGTCTCTTTCCACTTGACGCTGTACGAAAACTCCACGTCCACGTCGTGATCATCCGTGATGTCCACCGTTCGCAGCGGATCGGTGGAGACGTTTATTTCGATGACTCGGTCTCCGTTGTACGCCACGTCGAAGTGCACGTGGGTGAACAGGTAGTACCTCATCTCGGGCGCGCCTGTAAACAAAACACACGACGTCATACTAATCGCCCATACGGAAATAAAAAGAAACGTACCCGGCTTGAGGATCTTCTCAATCTTCCCGATGAACCCCCAGATGGGCAGGTCGTCGTAGTACATCTGGAAGTAATAGTCGTCTTTGACGGATTTGCGAAAGCGTTTCAGGTCTTTCGCGCCGAGTGTCCTGTGGCACAGCGATTCGTCGTCGCGGTCTACTCGGAACGGGACCGAGTACGGCGTCGAGCTCATGCGGTCGCCTTGGAGCACTTCGCCGAGGTCCTCGCGTTTGCTCACCTTGCCGTCCACGGGCTCGCAGAACGGCAGGTCATAGTACTGGTACGTCTGTGTTGAATGCGGATGGGGAAGGCGGGGGAGTCAGCGGGGGGTGAGTTGTTGGGGGGGGTGATCGATCGAGAGCGGGAGCCATTTTAACGAATGAATGAATGCCGACTTCGTCGTCGCGTTGGGTCCGGCGATCGACCGGTACGCACCTCGGATGGGTTGTGAAAGGGTCCGACTTTGTTCGCGTACAGCGGCACGGTCTCTCTGAGCTTGTACGTGTGATCGTACGCGCTCAGCAAGTGTCGCGCGGCGCGGTCGCTGAGCCTGATCTCCGGCTTGGTGGTCCCCGTAGCCGTCGCATCGACGCCTTGGGGTGAGATTACGCCGAGAAGGGCGAGGACGAGCGCGAGCGCCGTGGTCGATGCCGATCGTGGCGCCATCTTCGATCGCCGGTTCGCGACGCGCGACCCTTCGGAGATGTCGCGGGTGTGGCGCGAGGTGGGCGGAAGCGCGTCGCGTCCCCGCGAGTGCGCGTCTCCGGCGAGGTGACCCGGTAAGAAATGAAATGGGCCCGTTAGCTCTGGCGCGTCCGGTCTGCCGGTGCGAAAAGGGCCGTTTTCTCGGAAACATCCCGTCGCTTCCATTGGCGAAGACGCGGGGCGTGGGCGCGATGGGCGGGAGCTCCAGGCCGGGCGTGGCGTTCTTCGCGACCGGCGACACCTTACCACTCGCGCGGTCCGTCGCCAACCGCGTGAACGCGGCGACGGGACTGGAACCCTACTGGTTCACCCCAAGGCCCGACGGGCGGGGGATCAACCCCAACGACGCGTCGCTCGCGCCCCCCGGTGACGCGCGCGAGCTCGCGCATCTCCTGTGCACCGGCGCGGCGGCGTCGCGACGCCCCGCGCCGCGCACCGGCGGCTCACCCCTCGGCAGCGGCCGGACAACCCCGACGGACGCCGGCGCGCGGTCACGGCGAGGAAGCAACGCGGGAATGAGCGCGGCGGCACTCATCGCAAAGGGCGAAGCCGCGGTACGACTGGGCGCGCACGACCTCGCCAACGACGCGTTCGCCGCCGCTCGCGCCATCGCACTCGCGGAGAAGGAACGACGCTCGCCGTCCCCGTCGCCCTTGAACCCGGAAGGCGGCGACGACAACGCCGTCGCCGAGGCGGCATGCCTAGCGGCTAAAAACTTCTCCCCAGTCGCCGTCGCGTGCCTCGACGACGAACGCTCCATCGACGCCGTCGTCGACGTACTCACAAAAAACAACCCAGCGACGCAAGACACAAACGATGGCACATTTCGCACACGTGCGGGTATGCTCGTGAGTCTCGGGACGGTCAGCGAGGCAGTCGCGGAGCGATGCCGGGCTCGATGCGAAGCAGCGAACGTCGGTGAGTTTCTTTTAATCTTCGTATGGGCAATTAGTGACTGACGTCGTGTGTTGTTTAACTCGTACAGCTTATGTCCAAGCCGCGTTGGTCACCGGTGAGGCGGACACCGGCGAGAGCCACTTCGGTGTCACCACGTCCGCGTACGTGGCATCCGACGCGGGTGAAGATGCGGTGGCAGCCGCGGAGGCGATCGTCTTCGTTCCCCTCTGCGGCGGGCGCGGTCGGATCAAGCGAGTGGCGCTGGCGGAGGATGCCATCGGTGCTCGAGCCGCGCAGGTACGTTTCTTTTTATCTTCGTACGGGCAATTAGGTTGACGACATGTTTTGTTTGCGCAGCTCGAGGACATGTCTCGGTTGATCGCGGATCAATCGATGGAGCTGGACGGCGTGATTGAGCTGCACGAGCGACTCGAGGCGAAGACTGAGGAGTGCGAGTCACTCGCGGAGAAGCTCGCGGAACTCGAGGCGCGTATGGGTATCCAGAGTGAAGAGTTGGATGCGGTTCGCGCCGAGGATAAATCAACGAATGATAAATCCGACGAGCTCGCCGAGTTGAGGGAAAATCTCGCAACGCAGACGGCTTTGTCGCGTACACAGTGCGAGGAAATCACGGTACTCAAACGGCAACTCGAGGACCTGACGCATCGCACATCTCGAGACGCGGAGACCGGGGCGGAGGAACGCGCCGTGCTCGTTAAACGAGAAGCCGCCGGTGAGTTTATTCTTATGTATGGGCAATGTGAGTGACTGACGTCGTGTTTTCTTTTAACAGCTCGCGCCCGGCTAGAGGAAGACCTTCGACTCGACTTCGACTCGAGAGTTTCCGTCAAGGATGACACGATATCCGACCTTCACGAGGAAGTACGACTGGCGAAAGAAGAATGCGGCACGTTAAGGCGGCGCGCGGAGGACGCCGCGATTAAACTTCGGAGCTCCGAGTCCCAGCTCGCGGCGACTACTTTGGCGAAATCTTCGCTCGAAGTTTCATTCGCGGAAACGACGAGCTACTTGAACGACACCCGGAAGGCTCTAGAAACGCTCCAGATGGAGATGGAGGATAAGATCGCGGCGCACAGGACGCGCGCGCGGGAGGCGGCCGCGTCGGAGGCGGCGGCGAGGGCGGCGCTCGAGGCTGAGACGGAACGAGCGTCGAAAGAAACGTCAGAGGCGAATAAAAGATGCGAAGAAGGTGAGTTTCTTTATTTCAATGCGTGTACCTGTACGGGCAATTGGACTGACGTCGTGTTTTTTTATCATAACAGCCGAACGAATCGCCGAGCGCGAAACGAAACTCGCGAAAGACGCGACGCACCGAGCCGAACACGTCGACGCATCCATCGCCGACGCCACCCATGAACTCGAACTTAAGATTGCGGAGCTCGAGGCGCAGTGCGAGGTTCGAATCAGGTCCGCGGGGGAACAACTCACGCGAGCTTCGGTACGTTTTTATTTGTTCTCTCACTGTTTGCCCATATGAACGTTGTGTTTTTCAGGATGAAATCGAGCGGCTCGCCGGCGTCGCCGCCGACTCTGACGCGGCGCAGCTGGACGCCAGAGCCGAAACCGAACGACTCCGCCTCGCCCTCGCCTCCGCCACCGCCGAACACGCACGGCTCCGGGAAACAAACGGGACGTTCGACGGGTTGATCGCGGGGTTGAAGGCCGAGGTACTCGCGGCTGAGAAGAAGGCCGAAGAGGGTGCGTTCATATTTTTATTTACGTATGGGCAATTGGATTGACGACGTCGTGTTTTGTTACTAACAGCTGAGTTCGCGGCAAACGAGAAAGACGCCGAGGCGCATTCGAAAATCACGGAAGTCACGGATACGTTAGTCTCGGTGCAATCGCGGGAGGCTGCGACACTGGCGGAACTCGCGACGACACGCGGCGCACTCGACGCGGCGCGGGTAAAGGCGACGGAGGCTGTCGCACGAGCCACCCGCGACGTCGGACCCATCGGCGAGTTACTGGTAAGTTTATTTTAGTTCCTGTATGGGCAATTGTTATGACGTCGTGTTTTGTTAACAGGCGGTGAACGCGAAAGCCTTCAAGGAAACACTCGAAGCCGTCAAGGCGGGTGCAAAATCGGCGAATGAAGCGGTGAGGGAGGTGTGCGACGCCCTGGAACGTGCGTTGGACGGAGGGTACGGCCGAGCGCGGGTCTGCGTCGCCGAGAGGTTGGACCCTGATGTGGGTAAATACCCAGTGCTCACCGTCGCGGCTGACGGCGAGGAGGCTTCGAGGTGAGTTTTATCTTTTTCTTCTCTCATGGTAACTGTTTGCCCATATGAACTTTGTGTTTTCAGGTTCGTCACGCGAGGGAAACGACTCGAGCCCGGCTCACTCGCGCACCACTGCATCACCGCGGCCACCGCCGGCACGTTCAACTCAGCGACCGATAACCCGCCTTCTTCCGATGTCGATTCATCGCTGAATTCGAGCATCGATGAGGTTCGAGTGATGCGAGGGGTCACAGCGCTGCGAGGCTCTGGCCGGGCGGACGCCGCCGAATTTGAAGATTCTTTACGGAGAACTCGACCGACGGGCAGTCAGGATACCCGTACCGATACACGCGTGGGGTCCATATTCAGCGCCGCACCCGGCGCGGGCGTCGCCGTCACGATACCCAGCGCGTTGTCGCATCCGACCCGGGTGTTATGCGCGGACACGCGGGACCGCGATTCGCCCCTGAGCGCGGGCGAGGTTGTGACGGTTCACGAAGCTGCCGAATTAATCGCCTCTGTGTATGCCGCTGATGCATCTCGGATTAAGCGTTGGACCCGCGCGGTGATACGCGATCGGTGGTCCGAGCTCGACGCCGGGTCGAAGGAGAACGACCCGCGATCCACGCACTTCTTCGATAACCCCGTCGCGGCGGCGCGCGTGCTGCACGAGCGGACGAGGCATAAACAAACGTTGGAGACGCTTCTTAAATCACATAATTTATTGGGGGCGCTCGCCGCGATGGGCCGACCCGACGGCACGAGCTCGCTCCCACCGACGCTCGCGACCCCGGCGGTGCTGTCCGCGTGGGCGGTGTGCGCGTGTGTGGGCACGGTGGATGCGCAGCCGCCGCCGTTCACGCGCGTCGACGCCAAGGTACGTTTGCATTGTAACTTTCGTATAAGATGGCCGATTGTACTGAAAAATTCGTGTTTTGTGTGCAGGCGTTCACTGATGCCTCCGAGGCGGCGTCCGCGGTGGATACCGTGCTGACCAGGCGACGTAAGGATACCTCCGCCAGCGACGCGCTCGGGATCGACCTCCGGCTACCCCCGGTGGGCAAGAGCGGGGACGTGCGTAAGATGGAGACGCGATTGAGGTCGACGGGGGATCTCGCGGCGATTCGCGCGAGTCGTCTATGGACAGAGTTACTCCCGTGCGTCGACGGATTGATCAACGATGCGGACGCGGATCCGATGGCCGCGATCAAGGTCCGGGCAGGGCTCACCGCGGACCGCAAGCTCGGAGACGCCACGCGCGCGCTGCTCGCGGCGGCGCCGATGCTCCGCGCGTCCCTCGACGGCGACGGGGAGTGGGCGGAGCTGGGCGGGTTCGCTCCTTCGCCCGACGCGGATCTGGTGTCCGCGTGCGGTGTGCTGTGGGCGTGGGCCGGGACGTGTGTATGCGCCTGGCGCGCGTGGGTTCGGATCCGCGAGATGCGAATCGACGAGAGCGCGGTGCTCTCCATCTTGGACAACATGGAACGCGACGCGAACATGGAAGCGGGGGTGTGAACGCTCGGGTTTGACGAAAAAACTCGTTTCGAAAATGTGATTTGATTCAAGCGCCGACGTCTTCTCATCGTGACGATTACAACAAACTCTCGACGCTCGCTTCAACATATAAGGTCAATACATCATTCGGTGGCGACACACACTAGCGGCGGCCTCGTGAGTGTGAACCCATCGGCGCTCGGCTGTGCGTCTCGCGACACCGCAACGTTCTTTTTTGGTTTTTGACGCGTTGTTTTTGGTTTTTTGTCACCCGCCGTGTGACTTGTTCTTGATGGCGGGATTGGATTCAGGTTAAAACCTGAGCCGCTTACCTGCGCTTGGAGCGGGTGGTGGACTTGGTGGGCTTGGCGTTACCCTTGAGCTTGTCGCTGAAGCCGGCGACGAGGCAGGAGAGCACGGAGATGCCCATGGCGATCTTGTTCTCCATGAGCTTCTCGGGGACGGCGACGGCTTTCTCGGCGGGTTGCTCCATCTGCCAAATCTGGACGAGGACGGTGAGCGCGCGCATCTTGGCGAACTCCATCTTCTCGGCGTTAGTCGCGGTCTGCATGACGGCCAAGATGGTCAGCGTAACCTGGGTCCACATGGAGACGGTCCACGCCATCATCTCGTAGACGCCGCCTTCGGAGCGGCACCCGCCCTTGCACGCGTAGTTGGCGCCGGGGAAGTCGGTCCAGATGAAGGACATGATGTAGAAGAAGAAGAGGGTGAACTGGACGAGGAGACCCGCGTGGGTGAGGTCGGCGAGGGAGGGAACCTTGAAGACGTTCTTGACCGCCTTCATGGAGCCGTTGAGGTTGTAAAGGCCGACCATGAGGAAAGTGGTGGTGATGGCTCCGCCCTGGAGGAATTCTTTGTGGACGGTGACGCCGCCCCACTGGGTGGAGCCGTGCGCGGCGAAGATGCCGAGGCGCATGAAGGAGGCGAAGCAGTTGACGGCGATGGTGCGCATGGCGGTCTGCTCGCCGGTCTTGAAGGCGACGAAGAGGCAGTCGAGGCCGCAGACGATGGCGCCGATACCGGCCCACTGCGCGGCGGACCAGCCGACGGGGCCGGATTTCTTGCCCTGGTACTTGGCGCCGGCATCTTCGAGGCCGAGAGTCTCGCCCATGAAGGTGGCGCCGTAGAAGACGTAGCAGAGGCCGTAGACCACGAGGGTCTTCTGCGCGAAGGACTTGTTATCGAGAACCATGGTGGTTTCTGCGCGGATGCGGGAGGGACGTGGTCAGCCGGTTGCCGCCAATTAAGAAAAAGCGCGAAAAAAGGATCCGTGTCATCGATTCTAATTTTGAATGCGAGTCGAGCGCATCGGAGCGCGACACGCGTGGATGCGCGCCCTTAAACCCAGGACGAAAACCACCGATCGACAATGTCGCCCTTCAAGCCGAGCAACTCACCTGGTACGATGCGTTTCGTCGTTTGAGCGACGGCGCGTTGTGACGATTGTCGGGCGTGCATTTGGCCGTTAGGTGACTCACCAGTCTTTCCCCCGCAATTTTGGTTTGGCGGGTTTTTTCAAATTTTCGATTGCAGCTGATTTCGGTGGGCAATCAGACTGGCGATTCTTGAGTTCGGACGTTCGGACAAACGCAAATCCGCCCAATCGCCAAACGGTTCTGAAAAACCATCCTCCAACGTGGATCCCACTCGGCAAAATGTGATTCGCAGCCGGGGCGAAAAAAAGAAAGCGGAAAAAGACACAGATGGATGGTTCTCGCCCGTACACAACCTCGCTCGCCTTGCTTTACATCGACACACTCGTCTATAACTCGCTTAAATACACCTCCTCATGATGGAATCACTCCGATATGCCGGCAACCTGGGGAGCGTGAGCGTGTTCCTTCTTGACGCGGATCGGGTGCCTCTCCTCCTCCCCGGCGCCCGATTCCTCCCCAGGCGGGTGGTGCCCCGCCAGTTTCCGTCTCAACGCCACCATCGCCTTGTCGAACCTGTGGAAAAAAACACACACACCGTCATTCACTAATTGCCCATACGAAATAAAAAATAAACTCACCGTCGCCGGTCCAGAATCTTCAAACCGTGCCGCTCCACCATGAGCGTCAGCTGCGCGTCCGTGATGTCCAGTAGGTCCCGTTCAAACGCCACGCCCAACACACGAAAGTGAGCGACGTAATCGTCCAGCCTGTGCGCGTGTAGGAACGATTCGAACTTGTCACCCATCGCGAGCGGCTCACCGGGGTGCTCGGTTCCGTGCGCTGAAAAACACGCCGTCAATCAAATTGCCCATACGATAATAAAAATAAACGCACCGATGGCTCGGAATAAGCGGTTGACTTCGATGGGGGTCAACGCGCTGCCTTTGTCCCGGCGCACGTCGTCCCGCTCGATCATCTCGATATCTTCCTTCTCCTTGGCGCCGAGACGTGCGAACTCGCGCCATTGCTCCGCGAGTCCCGCCGCGAACAGCCACCGGCGAAGCGCCAAAGTCATATCCTTGGCAACCTCGAGCACTTCAACCGTCTCGCGGCACCGCAGCTTCTGCCACTCGGATGTCCCGTTCGCGAGGCCGTTGTGCGCCAGTTCCAGCGGCGTGAGGCGTTGGGCGTTAAGCGCCTCGATGTCAGCGCACGCGGCGACGAGCGCGGACACCACCTGCCCAGTCTTGCCGCCGTACACCGCCGCCGGCGTGGTTTCGAGGGCGCATCGATGAAGCGCTGTAAATAAAACACGACGTCATACGAATTGCCCATACAAAGATAACCAAAAATAACCAAAAATAACCAAAAATAACCAAAAATAACCAAAAAATAACCAAATAAACTCACCGGTGTTGCCGTCGTCGTCCACGGCTGTGACGTCTGCGCCCGCGTGCATGAGCTTGACCACCGCGGATGCGTGCCCGAACCGCGACGCGATGAGCAGCGCGGTGACGCGGCTTCCGTTGACGTCCGCGCCGGCTTTCAGGAGCGCGTCCACTAAGCCGCAGTGGCCTTGCCTCGACGCGTAGAAGAGCGCGCACGAGCCTGTTAAAAAAAACACAATGTCAAACTAATTGCCCATACACGACCAAATAACCAAAATAACCAAAATAACCAAAATAACCAAATAACCAAATAGACTCACCGAACTGATCGGTGGCGTGGACGTTGGCGCCCGCTTTGAGTAATGCGTCGACGATGCTGCCGTGGCCGTTGAGTGATGCGAGGATGAGCGGGGTGTCGCCGCCTTCGTTCGTCGCGTTGACGTCAGCCCCGGCGCGAATCAGCGAGTTGGTCACCAGCGGCCGTCCGAACGTGCAGCTGAGGTGCAGTGCCCGTGAACGATCGTCGCGGAGATTGCTGGTGCCGTCGACGTTCACGACGCCTTCCGCGAGGAGGCGGTCGACCTCGATGAGGCGCCCGGCGGCCGCGGCCTCGATGAGCTGGTCCTCGAGGCTCTGTTCCTCCTCGCTAGCGCTCTCATTCTCCATGTCCTCGACGTCCTCGTCGTAGTCACTTCCGCTCATGATGATGCGCGAGGTTGCCGTGCCACGTGCCAATTTCCTCAGCCCCCTTTTCGACGGGGGTTGCCGTGCGTGCGTGCGCTCGCGGCGTCACCGGGGTTTATGGCGGCGCGCTCACGCCGAGGGGAACGCGTGTGTTCCTACGGGGTGTGTCTCGATGCCGTCGACGTGGAACGGTCCTTCGTCGGCGCCGCGCGCGGTGTCCTGGCACCGGCGGACTCGGCAACCTCGCTTTTACTTAGTGCTATCCGGGGCTCGAGTTGAGTTGTTGGCGCCGATACCAGTCTGTCGCTACGCACGTTTCAAAGCGAGATCTCGCGTCCCCCTCGCGACCTCAGACGACGGCGCGCCCTCGTTCGACGCGCAAAGATAGGAAGGCCACCCAGACGCAAGCCGCGAGGCAAGAAGGAAGAGGGCGGCGACCACCCAGCGCCCACCCACACGTCCACCATGGCGGTCGCAGACCCAGAGGACGCCGAAGAGGCTGTCGTCGAGCTCGACTCAGACGACTCAGACGCAGCGGGCGGTACCGAGGACGAGACCCCCAACGACGTCGCGGGGACCGACGACGACGTCCCAACCGGAGGCGAGAATTACTTCGGAAGGGCCGCGAAGGAAGGCGCCGCGCCAGTCGGCGCCAACCCGTTCGCCATGCCGGCGCCGTCCGCGGACGACGATTGGATGCGCGAGATCGCAGAAGCTAAACGGATGGTCGAAGCTCAGCGAATCAAACGCGAGCGCGAAGAAGCGGTGGAACGGCAAAAAGAGATCGAGGCCGCGGAGGCCAAAGGGAAGGTGTACGAGGAACGACGCAAGGCTGGGGATTCGCCGGCACCGGTGTCCGGTACGGGAGGACAGGGAGGAAGGCGCGAACGGAAAATCGTCCGAGCCAAACGGCCGACGGGGGGAGGCGGCATGACGCCGACGTCCGGGGGAGACGGCGGCGGCGGCGGCGCGAGCCCGTTCGCGGCGTTCAGCTTCGCGCCGCCGCCCGCGGAGGATACACCCGTACAGGCGGCGAGTCCTTTCAATGGGGGGTTCTCGCTGCTGTCCACTCCGGCGGCAGAGATTCGTGATGCGGGTGCGGATGTGAAGACGGGTGGCGGAGGCGGGATCATGAGCCGATTGAGCGGCGCACCGAAGCCCTTCGTCGAGCCGGAACCCGAGCCGGAGGAGGAGGAGGAGCCGGCGGAGGAGAAAGAGGAGGAGGAGCCGAAGGCGGCGCCTTTCTCGTTCCAAGCGGCACCCGCGCCCGTCGCGGCTCCAAAGTCGGCGCCGGCTCCAAAGTCGACGACGTCCGCGCCTGGTCGCACGGCTCTGGCGGTCGAGCTGGATCTATGACGTAGTCGCTAGTACGTTGAATCGTTCCACCGAGCACGCGTCGGTACTCGTACTCGCTCGTCACCGTTAGCTACTGTTACATCGGGAGAGAGTCCCGTCTGGATTTAATCTAATCTCTTACTCGTTTGGGTTCGTTTTTTTCGCTGGCAACCGGTCATCAGGCGGCGGGCTCGGACGCGCCGGGTTCCTCGATGCGCACCTCCTCCCACTCCTCCGTCGGCTCCGTCCCTTCCGGCGAGCCATCCGGCGGGTCCACCTTGCGTAGCAACACGAGCGCGATCTCCATGTCGTTCTCAACCTTGAGCTCCTGCAGCTGCATACCGTCTTCCATGGCGCTGTGCCACCCCGGGCCGACGAGGAGCTTCTGCGTGCGCGGGGGGAAGCCCCCGGGGCAGTCGTCGCCGTCCGTCGCGAGCTGGATCTTAGCCTTGAGCTCGAGCACCGTCTCCGTGGGCTCGACGTGGAGGAACATCGTCGTCCTCGCGCGCTTCACGCGCACGTACATCGTCTGCGGGATGGGGGATGGGACGGTTCGGGGGGGAAAGTCAGAAAATGACTCGTCGTCCGTCGACGCGTCACCGCGCGGCGAAGGGAGTCGCGACGGAGGGTTTGGGGTATGGTCCGGGGGCTCGATCGAGGGCTCGGAGGCACGCACCATGACTGATGATCCTTCGGACGCACCCGCGCGTGACCTAGCGCCCCGTTCGTCGTGGGTGACGGGCACGCGTTTGCAATGTTCGTTCCGTTTGCATTTTTGTCGCTCCAAAACTTCCTGTCGTCGTCCGAAAAGTCTTTTTCTCTCGAGTGCCTTCCAACAGTGTGAGCCGCGCGCTTGCGGGGGCGAAGATCGCCTATTGTCATCAGAGCGCGTGGTGTTAAGGCTCGTCAGTCCGTTGAGGCATCCGTGGGGCAGTCGTCCGTTTCCGTGGCTGGCCAGTCACCGCAGTGAGTCACCGCAGTCCGCGGAGGAAGTAATCGGTTGAAACGAACGCGCCATCATGGCGGGTCGAGGCTACGCGCCCCAGACGAACTTCGGGGAGGCCCCGAAGGGCTACGTCCCGGGCATGGGCCGCGGCGCCGCGGGCTTCATGACCCGCTCCGACCTCGGCGGAGCCGTCGCGCCGGCTCCAGGACAGGTACGCGTGCCCCTCCCATCCATCGCCGCGCGTGAAAAAACGAACCCTAAAACCTCGCCACGCGATCCCGAACCCTTTCCCTGACTCCCCCTCCCCCGATTCCACACATCGCAGGGCGGACTCGGCGAGGGCGCCGGCTCGAGGTCCGC
>Ga0209666_1001666_pt1 | contig 16915 bp, 3 predicted proteins | sample SaaInlV_125m_DNA_FD_184679 | JGI IMG/M metagenome (GOLD analysis project Ga0209666, IMG submission 184679) | Marine microbial communities from expanding oxygen minimum zones in the Saanich Inlet - Saanich Inlet SI037_S3LV_10m_DNA (SPAdes)... | ecosystem: Environmental > Aquatic > Marine >...
CGAACGCGCGCGGGCGAGGTCGATCGCGCGCGTCGGACGCGCGGACGGACGCGGACGAAAATACGTCGTGGACATCGGGGCGGCATCGTTCAAATTCGTGCGCGCGACGGGACGGGACGTGCGCGAAGAATTCAGCGGTGATCGGCTCGACGCGGTGAGGGCGGCGAGAAATAGGACGTAGACGTTGAACTGGACGGAGACGATGGGGAAAGAGGCGCGCGCGCGGTCGATGGCGAGGGTGGAGAAGGTTTGAACGCGACGCGAGCGGGACGACGACGACGCGCGGGATGAGGACGAGCGATATGAGGTCGTTTCGTCCATCGCGTGCGATTTGGTTGGTCTTATTCCTAATCACGGTGGCGGCGTGCTTCGCGTGCGGCGCTCGAGGATTTGAGATTCCAGAGGTGGAATGGATGTATCCGAGCGCGGGACACGTGGGCGGCGGCGAAGTCGTCACGCTCTCGAGTAAGCAGCTGGCAGCGGTTCAGAATATACCAGGGGCAGAGCTCACGTGCAAGTTTGATAATGAGTTCGTTCGGGCGTATTACGTAGACGCCGAGACGGTCAAATGCACAGCACCGTCACACACGGAGGGTTTCGTAAACGTCGAATTCGCGCTCAACAATGAAACGGGAGACTTTTTGAGAACAAAAGGATATCAATTTGTGAGTGGCGCCAAGGTGGACGCCGTGAACTCTGTGTATGGTATTTCAGGAGGTATCGTAGACGTATTCGGTGCTGATATGCACGTGTCGCAGTACTGTCGATTTGGCGACCTCACGACTACTGGGCACATCGTCTCGTCTGGTTTGATGAAGTGTGAATCACCTTCGATCGACAAGGGAACCGTCGCTGTGGACGTGTCTTTGACTTCCTCAAACTTTTTCGAGGCTTTCAGTAGCGTCCAGCACATTTATATCGGCGCGCCGTCGATAAGTCGCGTCAGTCCAGCAGTCGGTACTGGCGAAGGGGGCACGTTGGTGACGCTGACGGGACAAAATTTTGCGCCGACAAGTTTGTTGCGGTGTCGCTTCGGAGCAATTGAGGTCTCCGCGATTTACCAGAATGAAAATACATTGGAGTGCGCGACGCCTGCATCTTCTTTAGCGGCTAAGCCCCTGAGCGTCTCGATGAATCATCGAGACTATGTGACATTCTCAAACTCGTTCACTTTTCTATCGAGTCTCGTTGTCGATGCAATCGCGCCGTTCCAGGTCTCTTCGGCAGGATCTTCCCATGTGTCTATCACGGTACCGAGTATCGTGCAAACACCAGAGCTTGCGTGTAAATTTGGCTCGCATAAAGTTCCAGGTCTCGCGGGAACCAACGCTGTGACCTGCGTAGCTCCAGCTGGAATCGGTTTTGTCTCCGTTGCGGTGGCCTCGAACGGTCAAGATTTCCAATATTCCGTCTTTGCATCAGACAGTGTGCAGCTTGAATTAAAGGACGTGATTGAAATTACTAGAATAGCGCCCAGAGTTGGTGCCATAGGAGGTGGAACATTAGTCCACATAGAAGGGGAGCATTTGCTGCAAGACAATCCTGTCTGTAGGTTTGGTACGACTACCGTAGCGGCAACACATGTTTCCTCGGCGTTGATGATTTGCGAAACGCCTAGCATGTTTGAAGGTGCATATGCACTGGACGTATCGGTAGTAGCAACCGCAGTAGAATTAGCGATGAAGCCGCAATTTTTGTTTGATCCACCTCCAGTGGTCACGGCTCTATCACCATCAATGGGTTTAGTCGAGGGCGGTACCACAGTCACAGCTGCCGGGCACTCTTTCAGTGATTCACACGATCTCGCGTGTAAGTTTGGCTCAATTGGTCCTGTCGTGGGCGAATGGATCGCTGCAGATGAATATAGGTGCCTAGCGCCTGCGCACGTAGAGGGTTGGGTGAATTTTGACATCGGCATGGTCAGCGAGTTCGGCGCCATGTTTGCTGATGGTCCGCAGGTGACTTTCTTGTATACTACTGAAGCGTCAGTGACCACAATTATAAACAACGATAATAATACCGCAACTGTGACTGGTACGGGATTTGTTCCTGGTCAAGATGTGTATTGCAATCTTGGAAATGGTGACGCCTTGGTCCCAGGCATCGTCCTCAGCGATGGTTCTGTTCTCTGTGGGTTACCCGAAGATAACAACGGCGTAAACGAGTACGATATAAGAATTGTCGATAGCTCCGGCAATAACATCGTCTCCAGTACCGATGCAAATGATATTTTAACGAGGAAGGTGTTGCTGGATCACTTGCTTCCGCTGTCTGGCCCGTCCATCGGTGGGACAGCCATCGTGGTGTATGGTGATCACTTTTCTCCCTCTTCTTTGTGTCGATTCGGTACATTAGCTCCATTTCGTGCAGCGTTTATTTCACCCTCGCAAGTGATGTGCGAATCTCCGAGCATGGAGGTCGGATACCATGACCTTGCAGTCTCAAACAATGCCTTTGATTGGTCGGTTCCAGGCTTACCGTTTGAGTTCATGAACACATCTTCCTCGGTCATACATCGGGTAGTTCCCAAGACTGGGCCGTCTCAAGGTGGTACTATTCTTTCATTTGATGGCCTGGCGTTTCGAAACGACGTTTCACTGGCTTTCAGGATTGGAACCATTTCGAATGTTCTTGGACGATGGTTGTCCATGAATGCGGCGTCTTGCGTCTCTCCTGCGCACAGCGCAGGTTCAGTCCCAGTCAACGTGTTCCATCACAATACTGCGTTTGAAATTAAGCTGAGTCAATCGGCGGCTACATTTGAGTACAAGGTGATCGCGACGTTGTCATCAATGACAATACCAGAATCGAGTTTTGTTACCGGCGGCACCTCGGTGACTTTGTTCGGTGAAAACTTCTACGGAAGTCATCTTTCGTGTAGGTTTGGTTCAACCACTACGAATGCATTCATCTTCGGATCAAATACTGTTTGCAATGCTCCGGCGTCTAAATCTGGATTCACGGTGATCGATGTCTCTATGAACTTGCAAGATTTTACGTCGTCAGCTCTCGAGTTCCATTATGTTGCCAAACCGAAACTCATGAGAGCGACTCCACTCACATTCCCAACGATTGGGGGAAGTTTGGTATATGTGACGGGATCCAATATGATCTGGGGCGGTACGAATTACAGTGCTTTGTGCGGTTACACGACAAGTGCAGGTACTGCAAAGTCATCTATACACGTAATTTCTTCGGCGCTCGTCGTGTGTGTGACGCCCGAAGGCAAGGATGACACTGCTTTACAACTTGTATACAACGACGTGGAACAAAGTGCGGATTTCCAAATAACTTTCATTCTTCTTCCTGGACTCGAAACAGATCACCCAGCTGCGCGAGGATTGGAAGCCGGCGGTGCTGTGGTTGACATCTATGGAGACTTTTCCACGGATTTGAGCGTAATATCATGCAAAGTTGGTACGATCTCTGGAATTTCCCTTACGCAGGGTTCATCCGAAAAAGTTGAATGTATCCTGCCTGCCCATTCACCTGCGACAGTTCCAGTGACTGTGGCTATGAATGAGCGTGACAATGCGGCGACGACACTTCTGTACGAATACATTGCCAACATAGATCTCACTGAGCCATACCGCACGTCGGTATCGTTAGATGGGGGATCTTTGGTGGAGCTTATGATTTCACCGAGCACATTGCCTTCTTCGCTAGCGACCTTACCAGTCGCTTGCGTGTTCGATCTTCACGCGGCAGTTGCAAAAGTGGAGTCAAACGGTCTCGTTTTGTGTCTCGCTCCAGCGCACAGCTCCGGTTTTGTCGCTGTTGGGGTGCAAATTCACGACGTGAGCGTGTGGGATTCTTCGCAAATACAGCTCAGTTATGAACCTCATGCGCAGATTACTAATTTGCAGCCGTATGATGGCGCAGAAGCTGGAGGAGAAATAATAAAATTGACTGGCGTTCACTTCAACGAAGTCACGCACAACAAGTTTGTTTTTGGAAGCACCAAATTCTCTCCGGTACAGTTTGTGTCAAGTGCTCTAGTTGTGATCGAGCAACCAGCGAATGATGCTGGCTCTGCAGTTCTCAGTTTTCTGTCAAGTGGTTCAACAAGCCTCACGGACGATGAATTTGAGTCCTCTGGTATTGTCTTTGAGTACATCAAGGAGGAAGATAATCCTTTACACGTGTCGCCTCAAGAAAGTAACGAAGATGGAGGGTCTATTGCGATAATTTACTACAAAGTTGATCCGTATCAGCAATCATTTGACAATTGTGCTTGCAAATTCGGAAGTCTTGGTCCCATCATCGGACAACTGACCGGGAATGGTCTAGAATGTCGAGTTCCCGCGCACATCGCGGGTACCATTCCCATGTATGCTCGTTTATTCGGTGAGATGTTCACGTCGGTGAAACAACCTTTCAGCTATCACGAAACCGTCGAAGTGTCTTCCTCGGCGGTGTATCCGTCATTCGGATCCGTGAGTGGAGGCGTTGCTGTTCGTATTCTCCATGAAAACCCAATGGAAACTTCTATTAAGTGTCACGTCGCTGGATTTTTCGTCTCAGCCACGTCCATCTCCACGAATCCTTATGTATCTGAGTGTATCATGCCCGCGTACGCCCCAGGGTTCGCTCAAATAAGTTTAGGTGCCTCACCTGGGAAAGATGAAACCGATTCGTTGTTCTTATTCCAACCTGATCCGATTCTAGTGTCAGCATACCCAACTTTGATCAGTAATTCTGGTGGTGAATTAGTCACTATCAGTGGTGAAGATTTGCTCGATGTGGCTGGTGGGTCAGTGCAGTGCTACTTTGGCGACGTAAATGTGCCCGCAAAAGTTCATTCGTCGACCTTGGTGACGTGCGAGTCACCGTACTTCTCCAATAACCAAGGAAGAATTGCGTTATACGTCGATACTGGTGGAAGCTTGAACTACGACGAAATGGGTACAACGTCCATCAGTTACATTCCCGCTCCGACTCTTCTGGATATCTCCGCGGAAACGGTGGCAACCTCTGGAGGTGACACGATACAAATTTCCTCGCTAACTTCTGTCGGAATACTCGAAGAACTGGTGGATGCGCCCGCTGGACACGTGGGCTCAATTGGCCCGATGTATGTGCGAAGCTCGGGAAGTAGCTTTGAATTCGTGACTCCGGCGCACTCACCGACGTCGCCCGATGCCATCCGGGTCTGGCTGTCATCTCACTTGACGTCTTCTTACTTTACCAATTTTGTCTTGATTTATTCCGAGGAGGATATGACGGTCATGCATGTCGTGCCAGGGAGAGCTTCGAACGAGGGCCTTGCTGACGTAGTCCTTGAAGCCACCGGGCACAGTTTGAGCTCGACGCCAAAGGGATGCATGTTTGGGTTATTTCCCGTTCTATCGTCACAGGCTGTTCGGACATCTACGTGTTCCGGCGGTAATCAAAGAGACTGTGTAAGATACACGCTCACCTGCCCCGTTCCGATTCTTTCGGCGGGATTTGTGGAGTTATCTACCATAGGTCTCGACGGCGTCGGGGTAGACTTTGACATCTTTGTGCCGCCTGTTGTCACAAGCATGGTTCCGTCGGTCGGGTTCTACAGTGGATCCTCCGTGATCCACGTTGCCGGAGAACACTTGCACGAGTCAAGTTTCTGTCATTTCGGTGATCAAAACACCACAGCGTACGCCATTTCGTCCGCTCTCAGTGTGTGTACTTCTCCTGTCCTCAGTGGGAATTCGCCCATGGTTTCGCTTGGCGTCAGTCCCCGAGATGATGAAAATTATGTTTCCGAGATAGTTGCGGCGTTCCAATATTTGGATGACTTCGACTTTCTTAGTCAGAGTCTGGAAAACCCATATCTGTCGGAAGACGGAGGCAATCTGTTCACTTTTCATATTGGAAACTTAGCGGAAGACGCCACCGAACAAGAAATCTTCTGTCGGTTTGGCACTATAGGTCCAATCAGCACCTCGGAACAGCGTTCGTCGACGTCTGTCACTTGCATCTCTCCTGCTGGGCTCAATGGTACTGTGGTTGTTGGCTCTTTGACGTACAACTCAAAGGATTACGCATCGGTTGGTAGCTTTGAATATTTCACTCCACTCGTCCCATCTTTTGTCTCGCCGAAGAGGAGCGTTGCGGCCGGAGACACAACGTTGAAGTTGATGTCCAACAGTGCAATATACTTGCCACACGGCGCGTACCTAGGCTGCAAACTACATGGACAGGTCGCGCAGGCGACGTTTGAAGATCAGCGAACGATCACTTGCGACACGCCGCCTTCTGGATTCGGTTTTACTGTTCTTGAAATCATGGTTTTGCCCGACGCTGCAACACCGATTGGATTTGAAGTTTTCATGTCACCTGTCGTTCTCAATGTTCACCCTAGTATTGGTACGGCTAGCGGAACAACCGTACTCCATGTCGACGGAGATAATCTGCACGAGTCTGGCTATTGTTACTTTGGCAACGAGCAAACAAGCGCGCACGTGGTGTCGTCTGCGCTTGGACTTTGCATCACTCCACCTTGGTCTACTGAGCGCCGAGTGGGCATTGGAATGGCTCCTCGTGACGATCCGGGTTTTATTTCAAGTTACGGTACCGCGTTCGAGTACATTGACGATTTGATGATTTCCGCTGTGTCTCCCGAGACAGGATCGGAGAACGGTGGAACCACGCTCTCGGTGTCTGTGAATGGCCTGACCGATGGCGCGCGTTACAGTTGCCGCATCGGCACCTTCTTTCCAATTACGTCATACAACACTCAAAGCGACGTCCTTACGTGCATCACGCCGGCACGAGGATTAGGAATTGCAGATATTAGCATTTCTGGGAACGATCGTGATCTTTCGACCATCAACACGGCAACGTTTGTCTACCAAGTTCCACCAAAAATTTCTGGTATCATTCCGAAAGTTGGTCTGAGCGGTAGTCGAAGCCCCATTTTCATAACTGGTTCAAATTTTGTCAATACTTCCAGTTTAACGTGTCGATTTGGACAAGAGCTTGCGACAGCAACTTTCTTGTCATCCAGATCTATTCTTTGTGTTGCGGGCGTGGAGCAAAGTGGCACTCGTACAGTGTTCGTCGAAGTCTCCACAAATGGAGTCGACTTTTCAGAACAGCGACTGCTGTTCCATTTCGCACAATGTCCGTCTGGATCGTACTGCCCTGAAAGTGAAGCCATTTTATGTCCACGAGGCGCATTCTGTGGCGGTGGAAAAAATTTCACCTTATGCCCGCCAGGGACGTTCCAACCCAGAACCGGCCAAGCTGACTGTCTTCCAACGCCAGTGGGCTACATTTCGCCAGACGCGGGCTCAATGATCCCGATCATTTGTCCGAGGGGTGCGGTATGTGACTCTACTGGCCTTACTGTACCGAATAAACTATGTCCACCCGGCCATTATTGTTTGGAGGGTACGCGAACGAGTAACTTTACTGACTTCACTGTTGCCGAGCGGCCACTACCTTGTCCATTTGGCATGTACTGTACCGCCGGTGTTGTGTCGAGTGCGAGTATCGCATACAATTTCACCACTCCACAGCAGTGCTATGCCGGTTATGTTTGCGAACCTGGTTCTATCACACCGCAAGGCGTAGGTCCGTGTCCTCCAGGACATTACTGTCCTCCTGGTCAGCAGTTGAGATGCCCAAAGCGAATGTATTGTCCAGGTGTCGCCAACGCCGAACCGAAACCATGTCTTCCCGGCGAGTACAACTCCGATTATGGCAAAGACTCATGTCAAAAATGTCCAAAAGGCACGATTTGCCCAGGTTTTGCTCGTGAGGCGCCCGAAGTGTGCACACCCGGCTTCGTGTGCGACACTGAAGGTCTGGCCGTCGCAGGTACCCGTTGTCCCGCCGGACATTACTGCCTTGAAAATACCGTCACCCGTGATCCTCTCGCAATTATTGATGTGGCAGCTATTGTCGATGCATCTCCAATTGCGTTGAACGTTGACAACTTCCGACCAAAGCCGTGTCCTCCCACGACGTTCTGTACGGAGGGTGTAACAACTTCGATCGTGTTGGAGGGTTCTTTCAAGCAACCGCAGCCGTGTAAGGAAGGAAGTTTCTGCGAATGGGCTACAGGGGATTCCACTGTGGTTTCTGAATCGGCGACGGATGTATATAATCCAATGAGACCTTGTACCGAGGGTCATTACTGTCCGAAACGTACTTACATTCCGATTCCAGCGCCGCGCGGTTCATACACATCTGGACAAGGTAACTCCGCAGCCGTCACATGTCTTCCGGGCACCTATACGCCTTACGAAGGGTTCCAGGAGTGTCTAACATGCGCTGCAGGCTACGAGTGCGTCGACGAAGGCACATTCAAACCAACCGCATGTCCTGCAGGTTATTTCCGCTCTGCGCGGGACTCCATTGCGTGCCGTCAGTGTCCGAAAGGAACCTGGTCGTCATCTATTGGCTTGACCGAAGAATCGTTATGTTTGCCGTGTAACTCAGGACTTGTGTGCGCCATTGATGGCATGAGCAATAACAAACCTCGTGGGCAAGGTACAGCTGCGTCAAACGAGTACTCTGCTTATTGCGATGCGGACAACACCGAGGCTTACGACGCCTCCAAGTGTGTTCTTGTACAACTCGATCCAGAAGGTGAAGCGGATTTGTGTCCGGAGGGTTACGTGTGCGACGCTCGAACATCGATTGCCGAACAAAAGTGCCCCGACGGATACTTCTGTGGACCGGGTACTACTCCGGAAACACAATTTTTCAACAAATGTCCCGCTGGTTACTACTGTCCCGCTGGCTCGTCTTACTCTACGCGTACTCAGTTCCCGTGTCAAGCTTGCTTCTTCTGTCCGGCGGGAACTGGACAAGTGCTCAACCGATGTCCCACAGGGACGTCGTCGTCTCCGTCGGCACAAAGTTTGGACGAGTGCTCTGCAGATTTGATCACTTTCTGGAGAGTCATGCCCGTCAGTTTTGACTTGATTGAGAAAACATATTACAAAACAATCAACGCCACAGGTGGTGAACCTCCACGCGAGCTTCGGGAAGTAGAGAACCAAATCGCTGCAGGTCGCACTCTATTGCAGATCGATACGACGAACACTTCTAGTTCAAACGCGACAGGACCCACCGACCCATTTGACTACATGGGCATGGGCAGTTGCACAAACAAAAATTGGGAACTCCTGAACCCGACATTCATTCTGTCAGATGACAACAGCATCGCCGCCGTTGACGAGAACAATATCCCTTTGATGAAGTTCACTCTACCTCGAGGTCATACGGCCAAATTGAGGCTTGATTGGCGGACAATCAACGAAAATCTGAAGTACGGCGAACATTACGAGCTGCTTATTTTCACAAATCCAGTGATTGATGACACCTTGTGCCCTGCAAGCGAATACAAGTCCGTGCCATGCCCGCCATGGGATGTAGGCGATGGCATAACATGGCTGAATATGAAGGTCATAGCCGGTGAGGAGCAGGAAAAGAAGTGTCCCGCTTCTCAAGAATCTTTAGAGTTGCCGTTCTGGTTTGCGAGAAATAGCGATGGTACTGCGACGGGCTACAACGTTGAGAATCCAACTTTTGGGAACTACGTTTGGAAACGCGGTATGCACGAACTATCCATTCAAGCTTTGGATGATTTGCCTTTCAGAATTGAACTGAGAATGCTGGATGGTAGATATCAAGAGGATAATCGTGCGTCGTTCTTGAACAGTATTTGCATCGACGTCGAATTTCCAGAGCGTGCAAGTGCAACGCCGACGTATTCCGTGCACGCCATTTTGCCATTCGAAATTGACGAAGAGTATCAAGCGCCCTTGAATGCTCCTTTGGCCTCGACAATGTATCGATCAGTGTCGACCGATTACTTCGAGTGCGCCAATATTAACCAAGATCCTGGTTGTAGAAGGCTTGATGCCCGTGCCGCCATCGATTACAACTCTACGTATGGTGCGGAGTGGAAGAAGTTCAAATATCTGCGACAGCAAAACGTGCTAACAGCCGAAGATTCTCCCAGCCAAGCGCACATTGATTTAACGTCGACGCAAGCAGAGGATTGGGTGATAGTGAACGAGGATGGCCAAACCGACGAAACTATCACTCTTTCACTTCCAGACGTGTACGAGCAAGAAAAGTATCTGCTCAATGAAGGTTTGTGGGCGGCTGACCAGACGCTGTTCGCGATGGACTACTTGCCTTTCTTTTCTGCTTGCCGCGGATTCGACAGTCATATTTTCTTTTCGCACCTCACTGAAAACCCGTACAAGCCCGTCACGTTTGGCGAAGATCGCACGTTTGTCAGCTATGGTGAGACCACGTTGGTGCCAAAAGAAGAAACAGTCTTCATCAATCAATACTCTCCGCAAGTTCAAGCAGCAGTTGCAGATGAGCTCGAGTTAACCATCGATTGTTTCTACGAAGAGGCCTACACAGAAGCTTCAGCAAAGAAGCGTTGGTACGAAGCTGAGGGTGACACCTTGTTCTACTTGACAGCGGAGGCTGAAAGTCAAGACGCTCTTTTCGAAGCAAGCGCCCTGGCGAACGACCAGACGGAGCCAGCCGCAAATAAAGAGAAGTACATGGCCGATATCACGGCGCAAGAAAATATTCCTGTGATTTTTGCGCCCGTTGAAGGATTCGTTTTGACGGCTGGTTTGATGCCGACGAAGGTTGAATTTGAGATCTTGTACTATCAATTCACCGACTCAGACAAACGAATCATCGCGGCCACGGTGACGATGGACGAATACGTATCCGCTACGGCTCACGATGGTACTTACACGCTTAGCGTGGCGGTATCAGCGCTAGGTTGGTTCGATTTGCTCAATTTCTTTGCTTTTGATTTCCTGTTCTACTTGGCGCTTTTCTTTGCGATCGGAATGCTCGTCGTGTTGTTGATCTTTTCTGTGTGGGTGGTCGTGAGAATCTTCACACTATTGAAAGAACCACCGAGATTCCGATTCTTACCATATCTTCGAATAATGATTGGTCCACCTCTGATGGGTGTCATGCTCGGCATGTTACCGTTTGCGACAGCGCAGTTCGGACTCCGGGCCGTGTTTGTCGCGTTCCCAATCATTACAGAGTTCCCGATCAGTATTGATAATATCGGCCGTGAAATCGATCCAGCTGTCGTAGAAAAAGCGACCGCTGGTCGATACGCAGTCTGCTTTTTGACAGCTGGTATGTATATGATGGGATGCGCCGCCGAAATCTTAGTCCCTGCCGAACTGAAAGACGAAGAAGAGAAGGAATTGGAGGACGAGCGCTACGTCGATGAAGTGATGTTCAAACCAGAAGTCTGGAAACGAAGTCATTTCGTTTTGATGAATATCTTAGTTAACGTGACAAATGTCTTCTTGATTGAGTTCTCGTTTACTGATACGTTCGGTGTCCAGTTCTTTACCATTTTCTTCCTCTTGAAGGTCGCTCACGTAATCATGGAAATGCAGATAGAAACCGCGTTGGGAGAAGCTTTCTTACTCGCTCCAGTATCGGTCGTACTTGCTTCAGCCGTTGGCGTTGCGACGATCGGAGCCGATGACTTTACAGATTTCACCCTTGGTTTCTTTTTCGAGACTATCATGGGTATGGTCGAGTACGTATATCTTGATGCGTTCATCGCGTACTGCGCCCTCGTACTCCCAGACAAAATCAGCGCAGTCGTGAACTACATCATCAATTTGTTACCATTTAACTTTGGTGACGACGATGACGTCGAAGTAGAGGAACAAATCGATGCAGAAGATACGTTGGTCGAAGATTTAATGGGCTTCCTCGCCGCTTACGGCGTAAACACGGCTGGTATTTACATGACGCCTTTCTTCATTTTCTTTTTCTGGGATTTCAACGACCAGCTGAGACTGTCGTACCTGTACGGTTTCAGAAAGAAGGATCTTTTGATTTATCTTCTCTTCTCTGTCGTGATTATTCCGTTCCAGATTGTCATGGACATCTTAACTTTCAACATTCAGGAATTGTTCCATGGCTGGAAGGTGTACGAGTATTTGAAGTACGCTCGATATCGATTCATAAATCGTACGTCGCGATGGAAAGGTTTCGAACGCGTTTACGATGAATCAATTGACCCCGGTCTTCGCGCGATTGATCAAATGTGCTTCTCGAGTCAGTTCTACTTTGTGCTTGCGCTCGGCGGCTCGGGATCTTTCTTGTTCGTCCTCGCTCTCTCCATGATGCTCCGAGCAAACTACAACATGTTTGAAGATATCCTCTTCTGGGCTTGCGTTCTCATGGTTCTCGGCGCATCTTACACGGCAAAGCGTCTCGCCCTCCTCTTGGCAAATCACTTCGGCCTCTGGCGAATCACTTCTTCGATCACGTCTGGGGAAATCATCATCGAGGATTCTCTTGATGAGGATTTTTCTTCCATTTTCGTACCTAAAATGGCAGCCGTGATTGAGGATAGCGGTGGCGACAGCCTCCAAACGATGGATGTCACGACGGCCGACCTCACGAGTGATCAGTTCCGCCATCTTTTCATGTCAAAGAATAGGGACTGGGTCATTGATCAGTTACAAGAAATTCTATCTCCTCGTACTGCAAGGCGGCTGAAACTCGGAAAAGCTGTGCGTCGTAGAATGAAGGCTGGTGAGATGTCAGAGTCAGACTCGGACATGGAAGAAGACTTCGGAGAAGTGAAGCTATCAGTGGGTGCTGAAGCAGCCATGCGAATATGGCTCACACACGCCGCTTCGAGAGCATCTGGACGCGGAGTAAATCTCCGCATGCTCTCTGATACGTCTGAAAGTGAGACAGAGGCTGGTCTCCAACGGTTCCCGCCTGTCAATCTTTCCGAAGCTTCTTCTGCCGCCCTTACGGGTTGGTTGGCTGCGGTTAAGCAACTTCGTGCAAACAGACAATCGTCGCTCACGAATACTGCTGTGTTCTCTTCGACTGACTTCTCGTCGGAAAGTGACACTGATACAGAACCCAAGTACGCCACGACTGAGCACATGAGTCAAACTTCAAAGATGGTCATGCGAGACTGGTTGACGAGAGCGAGAGAGATGCGCGCAAGCGTGCCTCCGTCTGCACCGAAAGCGAATCTTTCGGATGATTCCGGTGATTCGTCTTCTCAGTTGTCCAGTGATTCCGCCTCACCAGAACGCCAACCAGTTTCTTACGTGGCTGCTTCGGTGATGAGTCAATGGTTGCAACGCTCGCGCGCAGAAAAGGAAATGAGCCTCGCGAATACGCCGCTGTCCGGAGGCCCAAAACGCCAAGCGCTCACTTCCGACTCTGGTAGCTCTTCCGATCTTGAGTCATCGGACGATCCGGAGTTGGCATTCGATACGAGACGTCCAAAAACACTCAGCACGGCGTCGGCGAGTATTTTAACTGGCTGGCTTTCGTCTGCTCAAGGAGTGTTCCGAAGACGGTCAAGGGCAGAGGCTAGAGCTGGCAGCGACGAAGACAATGGCTCCTCCCCAGAGAGTCTCAAACCAGAGTAATCGCTGATATGGGCTACATCACCACAACAATTAGCTAAAATACTAGAATCCTATCACTAGAGACTTAGACTTTGCTCGCAGTTTTGGTGCAATAAGGTAAATCCAAACTCTTACTAACTAGATTTCGAGTGACGCGTCGAGCCAGAAGAGTAATTCCTCGTTCGGATCGAGATCGACTTGCACCGCGGTCGCGTTGATTTGACGACGCCCGTTCCAGTCTCGTATCCGCCCTTGCACTCGAGCCAGGCTCCCGACCCGTATGTCCCGCGCCACCGCCGCCGCTCCGTCCGCCGTGCTCGCGATGCCGAACAACTCCATCTGCTCGCCCGACACCGCGTCACCATCTTGCGTCCACACCACGCACTCCACGCACCCCGACCCATCATCCACGGTAAATATCACCTTCGAATCCTTCCTTCGTCGTTTCTCCACCACGAATCCACACACTTCGACCCGCCGCGCGACGAAGCTCGCCTTCGTCTCGCTCGCCTTCGTCCCGTCCCCCTCGCCCTCGCTCGCCCGTCCTCGCATCTCGTACAGCTCGCTCGCCGCCCGTCCATCGTCCACGCCTTCGCCCCCATCGCTCGCGTCGTCCACGATCGCGATCTCTCGCGCCTCGAGCACGTCGCGCACGAAACACTTTGTCGTGCACCAAAACTGTTGCTCCGTCCCCAACCGTTCGGCGTTCGCGCGCGTCACGCGCGCGCGCTCGGGCAATCGCGCGCCGCGGACGGCGCGCGCGGCGTCACCGTCGACCGCGTCCATCGTCGCGCGCGTCGACGCGGCCTCGTGCGCTCGCGCGCGCGCGTCAGTGCGGACGAACGACGCGCGCCTCGGGACACATCGCGACGCGTTCGTCGCGCGCGTCGCCTCGAATGGGCGACGCACCGACGCGCGATGACGCGGTCGACGACGCCGCGTCGACGTCGTACGCGAGCGTGTTCGGGAACGTCGCCCAGGGGTGGAACACGCAGGAGTGGAGCTTCGATTCGCTCACGACGACGATCAGCGCCAAGGCGAGCGAGGCGCTGCAAGAGTTGAACAGCGTCGACGTGCGGGCGATGGCGGAGACGATCGCGGAGCGGGCGAGCGAGGCGGCGAAAGAGCTCGAACAGCGCGCGGACGAGGCGTTCGGGATGAAGGAGGGGACGGGAACGGGGACGGGGACGACGAGCGGGACGAGCGGGACGAGCGCAAAGGACGAGGGAGACGCCGTCGCGGGGAACGCGCCGGCGACGGAGAAAACGCACGAGGTGAAAGAAAAAGTGGCACCGAAAGCGACGCCGAAAGCGGCGCCGAAAGCGACGCCGAAAGCGACGCCGAAAGTGGCACCGAAAGCGGCGCCGAAAGTGGCGCCGAAAGCGGCGCCGAAAGCGGCGCCGAAAGCGGCGCCGAAAGCGGCGCCGAAAGCGGCGCCAAAAGCGGTTGATAAGGCGGACGAGAGCGATGACGAGGATACAATCGAACCCGACATCGATGGTAGTCGTTTAGAGGCGACGTTGAAGGAGCTTAAAGCGGTGAGAAAGCAGCTCACCGCGCGAGAAGACGAAATCGCCAGGCGAGCGGAACAACGGGCGTCGTTGGACGCCGAACAGGAAGAATACGCCGAGCGCGCGGCGCAGGCTGAAGAGTCGCTCGCCGATGCCGAAGCTCGAGTGCGCGAGCTCACAGAGCAGTGCAAGGCTCTTAGAAAACAAGCCGAAGCCGGCGCTGGAGCGGACATGCTCGTCAAGGAGAAGGATGAAATTATCAACGAAGTCATGGCAGAGGGCGAGGCGCTCAGTAAGAAGCAGGCGGAGATGGAAGGTATCATTAAAAAGCTTAGAAAAGATTTGAGAGAGCGTGAAGAGGCCCATCAAGGACTAAGCAGGGAGCTCGAAAGCAAAGGCGCGTCCATCAGCAAGCTCACGGCGGAGTTGAAAGCCGCGCGCGATGAATACGTGGCGGATAAGACTCGTCTGACGACGCAATTGAACGAGCAAAAGGAGTATTATTTATCGAAATTGGCGCAAGCGAAAGAAGAGCTAACGGATGTTGAGATCAAGGCTAATGTGGCGCGAAGCGAGGATTTGGCGAGCGAGCTCAAGATTGTGCGCGAACGCGAGCAGAGCCTGAAGGATCAACTCGCCGACTTGCAACATTCGTTGCAACGCTCGAGCGCGGCTTTGGAGCGCCAGGAGGAAAGGTTCAAGAACGATCTAGCTGCCGTCGAAGAGCGTTGTCAGCTCGCAGAGAGTAGTCACGATGAGTTACTCAGGAGAATGCCCGAAAGCACGCGTCCGTTGCTTCGGCAGATTGAGGCGTTGCAGCTGCAGGCGACGGAGAACGCCGACGCATGGACCGCGACAGAGAGGGCGTCGGCTTTGCGCCTGGCTGACGCCGAATCGCGCGCAGAAGCAGCTGCAGAGCGCGAAGCGACGGCTATAGATGAAAAGATGTCGTCGATGAAGGATACGCAAATCGCGATGAATCGAGCAGAGAAGCTTAAGGCGGAAATTGACGCCTTGAACGCGGAGCTCGAGGTGCAGCGTGCGAAAGCCTCGGCGGAGGCAGTCAAATCGGCCAAATTTAGTGAATCTTTCGCGGAACAAGAGGGTCGACTCTCCGTGGTGGAAGAAGAGGCTCGCGAACGCGAGTCCAAGGTGAAGCAATTGCTCGCACAAGAGCGTGGTAAGCATAAGCAGCTCGGCGAGACGTGGGATCGAGAACGCGCCGAAATGCTCGCAGCTACGGCCAAGCTGGAGAGCGACTTGAAACTCGCGCGCGATGAGGTGGAATCTTTACAAAGCAAATATGATGGCGATCGCGCGAGCGAAAACTCGGCGAAAGCCGCGCCTGCACCCATGCTCACCGGCGGCGAAGCCGGCTTGAGTCTTGCCGTGCGCGATACTTTAGCCGCGCTCAAGAGCCAACTCGCCGCGCGAGACACCGACCTTCACATCGCGCACGACCAGATCAAAAAGTTAGAACAAACCCGCGACTCGCTCGCGAACGAGCTCGTGAAGAGCGAGCAGCTCGCCGACGGCGGCGCCGCCGTCGGCGTCTCCGCCGCGCTGGAGAAGCGTTACGCCGCCGCGCTCGAAGTCATCGGCGAGCGCGAGGAGGAGTGCGACGAGCTCCGCGACCGCATCCAGCACCTCCGTGCGATGTTAGACTCCCAAGCGCAGCGCATCTCTGCGCTCGAGCTCGCCGCGTCGACGTCCTCGAGCCATCAGTAGCGCGCGCGCGGCGTCCGATGTCAGAAATCTCACTCCCGTGGGGCCAAGAAATCCCATCCTCGGCGAGCGCGCGTCGCCCTCGCTCCGTCTTTCCGCGCCTCGCACGTCGACACCATGGTGGCCACCGCTATAAGCAAGAAGCGCAAGGTGCGTCGAACGCGCGCGGATCTATCGTCGCGCCCGAGCGCGCGCCGTGACTCGCGTCGCGCGTCGCGCGGCGCCGCAACGCGCGATGCCGCTCCGGCGTCGCGCTTAGGGTCACCGTCGCGATCGATCGATCGCGAGTCG
>Ga0209666_1001671_pt1 | contig 16892 bp, 10 predicted proteins | sample SaaInlV_125m_DNA_FD_184679 | JGI IMG/M metagenome (GOLD analysis project Ga0209666, IMG submission 184679) | Marine microbial communities from expanding oxygen minimum zones in the Saanich Inlet - Saanich Inlet SI037_S3LV_10m_DNA (SPAdes)... | ecosystem: Environmental > Aquatic > Marine >...
GTCTGCCGTCCGCTCGGCGATGGTGTTACGCCGCGCGCGAACTTCGAGGTCGATACGAAACGCCGTCTTGGTTTGCGCACCATGCAAAAACGTCTCTTCGTCTTCCGAACGCAATCATCGCCCGCCGCGCGCCGCGCGCGCGGCGTCACACGCGCGCGCGCGACGACGACGCGATCGATCGACGCGCGCGCGACGGACGCGCGCGGCGAACGCGCGCGCGGCGCGAGACGACGCGCGGCGCGACGTCGGGGAGTCGAATTCGGACGGTTCGGTGAAAGCCGCGCGCGGCGAGGCGTCGGTGACGATGGCGCGGGCGAGGCGTCGCGCGATCGTCGCGGTGCTGGCGTGGGCGTGCGCGAACGCGATCGCGGCGCGCGCGGAGGATCCCGGGACGCACTGCACGACGAACGCGAGCGATCTGGCGCCGTGCGCGAGCGGTGGGGGATCGGCGTGCTGCGCGGCGATTACGGAGTGGAACGCGAAGGGGTGCTTTTGCGACGGCGTGGCCACCGCGCTCGACGCCACGCAAAGCGCCGGGGCTGTTTCGTTCGCGAGCGCGTGTTCGGTGACAAGAACGACGGCGAGCGGTGACGCGATCTGCGTGGCGGCGCTGGCGAACCAGGGTGGTTCTTCTTCTTCGTCGTCGGGATCTCCGCCCGCGACGCCGGCGCCGCCGGCGGGTCCCGCCGCGCCCACGGATGTGTACGCCCTTCGCACCGGTGCGAACGAGATCACGCTCGCGTGGTCCGCGAGCACGTCGAGCGATGTCGTGGCGTACGCGATCGATGCGTGCGATTCGGCGAATCTCGCGACGTGCGCTACGCCGACGCGAACCACCGTCGCGGCGTCCGCCGGGACGAGCAAAGTCTTCTCAGGGGTGTCCGCTCCGAACACCATGGTGTACCGCATCAAGTCTGCGACGCTGACGGAAGCGGGTGCGTCTTCGTCACCGACGGCGATTCCCGTGATCGACGCGCGCGATTCGATCCTCGTCTCAAACGACGCGTCGACGAGTTCTTCGTCGTCGAGTTGCGGCTCCTTCGCGACGCCGTGCGATTCCGTTGGATCGGCGCTCGCCGCGACGACATCCTCGCCGTCGACGCCGCGATCGATCTTGGTACTCCCTGGCACACACACATCTTCGTGCGGATCCACGCTCGGGTCTACGGGCGATGTCACGGTCACCTCAGCGCTCGGGGCGTCTCGCACCGTTTTGGATTGCGGCGAAAACTCTCGAGGTTTCGAAATCTCCGGGTCAGACGCCATCGAAATCTCTGGTCTCACGGTAAAGAAAGGCCTCGCCACCACGGGTGGTGGATTTAAAATTACTAACGCCGATTCGGTGACGATTGACAGTGTCGACGTCGTCGAATGCAAATCGCAAACCATGGGCGGCGGCTTGCATGCGATCAACTCCACGCCGACAATTCGACATTCTCGATTCATCGGCAACATCGGTGGGAACGATCGAAGCGGCAACAACGTCCGTGGAGCCGGCGCGTACTTTCAGACATCTTCGCACGCTTCGTTGCAAAACGTGAGCTTCATCGGAAACGAACTGATGGATAGTGGCAAGGGCGCCGGATTGAACGTCGACGAGAACTCAAACGTCACCGCCGTTGGATTAACGCTCAAGGACAACAAGGCTTTCTTCGCCGCCGGCCTCTTTGTCGGTAGTGGCTGTCATGGTAACTTTTCAAATATTGTCGCCACGGGCAACGAAGCGTCGTACGGGGCTGCTATCGGTGTCTTTGCCGGTGGTAGACCAAAGTTCAACGGCGGCACCGTGTCAAAGAATACCGCCACTCTCTGGGGCGCGGGCGTCATCGTGTACACCACCGCGACCGCCGAATTCAACGGATTCAATTTCACAGAGAATGAAGCCGAAATCGGCGGTGGTGTCTTCATGTACTCCCAAAGCTCGGCCAAGATGTATAACTCGCGCGTGTCTTCGAACGTCGTTTCCAAGCACGGCGCCGGGATTCGCGTCGAGGACCGCGCCGACCTCGCGTTGGTGAGCACCGAAGTTTCGCACAACGTCGCGAATCTCGGCGGTGGTGGCGCACACGTCACTACCGGCTCGCTACTTTCCGTGAGGGGTGGTAAGTTCGAGAACAACACCGCTCCGAACGGTGCCGCATTCATGTGCGAAGGCGGCGCTCACGGCGGAGGCGAAATCGTCGGCTCTGGCGTCAGCGTCAAATCCAACGTCGCTTCTGGTCTCGGCGGCGCTATGTATCTCGCAGGTGCGTGCGATGTTCAAGTTAAAGACGCATCTGAGATTGAATCCAACTCCGCTGTGAGTGGCTCGAGCTGCCGTTCGTTGTACGCCGTCGGTGGAGGCGCTTTTGCGCTCGTACCAAACACCGAGAACGCGCCGACCAAGCTCGCAATCGAAGGTTCAACGATCGTTCGCAGAAACACTGCGCCAACTGGTGGAGCGATTTTCGTCATTCCTGCATCGACTTCTGCCGATGTGAACTCTCCGCGGGGAGCGCAAATCACCGTGACATCATCGACGTTGTCTAACAACGAAGCCAACGGCTGCGGTTCAACCGTACCCGGTCGCGGTGGGGCAATGTTTGTGGCTGCGGGCAACCACACGCTACTGCAAGCCTCACTCAGTGAAAACACGGCGGACAAAGATGGTGGAGCGGTGTTCATCGCGAGCTTCGGCGCGCTGACGATGGATTCTTGCACCACGAGCGACAACACAGTGTCTCGGTTCGGCGGCGCCGTGGCGCACGCTGGCGCCAAACTCAAAGTCACTGCCGGTGTGATCGAATCCAACAACGCGGGCAGCGGTGGTGGCGTGTACATCGGTGCTGATAATACCTTGCCCATGTTTGCTCTGATTGGCACGTCGTTAAAGACGAACTCGGCGACTCGCGGTGGGGCAATGTATTTCGCCGCAAATCTCGCGCTCGGAATGCTGAGTCAGCTCTCCCTCGATCGCAACGTCGCGACAGCTGGGGCTGATTCGTACTGGCTTCGCTCGTCGAGTGCGAACGCGGAGTTTACGTGTACTGGATGCGCTTACGCTCACGCCAGTGGCTCGAGTACCGGCGTCATCGCGACCGAGGCTCTCGCGCTGACGACCGCCAGAGCGATCGCTTCTCGAATTCAATCTGGAAAAGTCACGGACGATTACTCCGTTCAGCTCGTGGACTTCTACTCGAACCCCGTGACGAGTGAGATCGCGCCGACAGAGTGTACGATTGCGCCCGTGACGAGCTCTTCTACGCTCGCGCGGCATGAACTCGAAATCAGTGGCTCGACGTCTGCTGCAACGAGCGCCGGCGTTGCGACATTCAGCGGATCCATCTTGCGCGGTGAACTGAACGAGGAGTACACCGCCAAAGTTACGTGCACGCGTGACACCACCATGTCGCTCACGGACATCACTCCGCTCTCGCTACCTGTTCGTATCGGCCTCTGTTCCCCAGGCTCTGAACCGCTCTTCGTGCAGCACGCCGACGGAGTCTCCGTCGCTCGTGAATGCACGGTCTGCAAAGATCGGACGTTCAACTTCGACGGCATTGCGTGCCGCGCGTGTCCTGAAGGTGGCGACTGTCGAGGTGGCACTTCTCTCGATGCCCTGCCCGGTTGGTGGCGTTCTTCCGATTCCGCCGAAGTTCTATTCTCATGCCCGATTCGCGAATCGTGCGTCGCCGGCAACGTCACCGGCGCGAACGCGTGTGACGAAGGATACGAAGGTCCAGTGTGTGCGCTCTGCGCCGAAGGTTACCGGCACTGGGGTGGAAAATGCTCAAAGTGCGGCTCCAACGCCTCGTTGGCGATGCCCACGCTCGGAATCATGGCGTTTATTGCGTTTTTGGTGTACATCTTCCGCAAGCCTCTCAAGCAAGCCGTCGGCACGGTTATCTTCGCCGCTCTGCTCTTCGTCGCGCAAATTGTGGGCTTGCTCAAAGAGTACGACATCTCTTGGCCCAAATCTATCGGTCGATTGGTTGAAGTGTTGGATATCACGAACTTCAACATGGAGTCCCTCACGCCCGGGTGCTCATCGAGCAAATCCAACTACTACTCGACGTACATCACCGCAGTCGTCGTGCCGCCCGCCGTCACGTTATTCTGCGTACTCGTGTACGTCCTCATGGGCGTCATTGAACGTCGCGCGCCTTTCTATCGCTTACGCGAAATAGCGTGCGATGTGAGAACGAAGTGCCGTCGCAATGCCACTTGGCTCGTCGTGCTTTCGTACTCGGGCGTCGCGAAGACGGTGTTGCAACTCTACAATCAGCGCCATCTCGATGTGGGCACGTACTTGAGACGGGACTACTCCATCGACGCCTCCAACACGGAGCACATGGTTTATCGCATCACCGGCTACGTCGCGCTGATCGTGTATCCGATCGGTATTCCGCTCGTCATCACGTACATTCTCGTGCGCAATCGCAAACGACTCGACGATCCCTCGGTGCAGGCCAACTTCGGATTCCTCTACAACACCGTTCGCGAAGAAGTCCCTTTCTGGGAACTCACCGGGCTATTCTTGAAGTTTATGCTCGCCGCGATTCCAGTGTTTGCGAACGAACGCCTGCTGCGCATGAAGGCCAGTGCGTTCGACACGACGAGCGACTTCAACGGCGCGACGCAACTCTCGCTCGCCCAGCTCTTCATCGGCGTCGTGTTCATCGCCACGATCTGCGTGCGACCGTACAGAAAGACACTGCACAACGTGCAATTTTCCCTCGCGATCGGGATCGTGTTTGCGTTCGTCACCCTCAGTGCGAACGTTTTCAACGCCGTGAACACGTACACGGAGCGTGAAAAAACCGGCGTCGCCGGCGTCGCCGTGGCGCTCGCCGCGGGTGCCCTGTTTGCCTCCGTCGTCAACTCGTTCCGCGCGGGCGAGTTCAAGCCCGCCTCCAAGGGCGACGCCGGCAACGACAGCGACGACAGCGCCATGAGCGCCGGCGTCGACGTCACCAAGCTCAAGTCAACCGTTTAATCGTCCGACGAAGCGCTCCTTTATCCTCGGAGCCGTCGTCGCGACGCCGCAGAGACGACGTCCCGCGTCGACGATCGTCGACGCCGCTCGCGCGACGCGCGCGCCGCGCCGCACCGCGCCCGCGATAAATTTACTTTCATCAATAAGCGCGCCCACGGCCGCATTTTACGCTGTAACACCGACGTCTCCGGTCACGTTTACGCCTCGCCGCGAAACCGCTCTGGAAAACGCTCCGCCGCGCGCCGGCGCCTCCGCAGATCCTCGCGCGCGCCGCCATGGATCGCCTCATGCGCGACCTGCGCGATCTCGACGACGACATACGGCAAAACGCGAGCGCGTCGGCGTCGCCGTCCTCGCCCGCGCGCGCGTCCGCGCGTCGGCGCGGCGCGTCGCCGTCGTCGTCGAGCGGGGTCAAGTCCAAGTCGGGGACGCCCGAGCCCACGAGCGCGCTCGCGCCGCGCACGCCCGCGCGCGACGCGACGTACGACGGACCGTGGTCGTCGGTCCCGTGCGCGACGCTGCGCGACGCGCGCTCGGCGCTGGAGACGGCGTCGCGGGAGCTGAGCGCGCTCGAGGCGACCGAGTTGGCGCGCGCGAACGCGAGCGGAGCGCTGCGAGCGCCGCGAGGGAAGAGCGTCGACGCGAGCGAGCGCGTCGCGGGGCGAACGGCGACGCGCGGCGCGGCGCTGGGACGGTAGCGTCGCGCGCGCGCCATCATTTTTTGTCGCACCGACGACGGCTCGCCGCGGGGCTCGAGGCGTCGACGACTTGTAACGATACGATACCACACACACTCGCGCCTCGACGCGCGCGGCTCGGCGGTCGACGTCGACATGGCGTCCGCGACGATGGCGTCGACCGCGTCGACGCGCGCGCGCGACGCGAGACCGCGGCGACGCGCGTCGGGACGGCGCGCGACGCGAGCTTCGGGACGCGAGCTGGCGCGAGCGTCCCGAGGCGAAAGCGACCCGGACGACGCGCGCGACGCGCCGGCGGTCGCGTCGACGTCGCGTCGCGTCGCGTGCGCGGCGTTGCTGCTGGCGACGCGCGCCGGACGCGCGCGCGCGGCGACGGATGGATCTCGGGCGGCGCTGGAAGAGGTGCGCGCGGCGCGCGAGGACGTCGCGACGGCCAGAGCGGCGCTCGGCGACGTCGACGCGGACGCCGACGCGAGCGCGGACGCGCCGTCGGTGTCGAAGCCGTTGCCTTTGAAGGAAATCGCGGCCGCGCTGAACACGAGCGCGGTGAAGAATTTGGAGCGCAACGCCGTGGCGCTGGACGCCGTCGCGAAGGCGAGGCCGCTCGAGGACTGGGAACGCGAGGCGTGGCGAGGCGTGCGCGAGGATGAATGGTTGACGCAGAGTCAAACGACGACGCTTCCCATGGCAAAACGTCCGAATGACTTCTTGTGCTTCGTGTTCTCGTGCTACAACGATCCCAGGGCGCCGGCGAGCACGGAAGTTTTATTGACGATGCGCTTGGCCAAGGACGGCGTCGCGATGGGTCAACGGGGAGACAAGCGCATCACCGATCTCGGTCTCGCTGCGTCTCTGGATGACGTTTTAGAAAAATTAGACGCCTATTTGGCATTTGCGTCGAAATTCGTCGAAGCGGGCGACTAGGATTGATGCGGGTCGATGGCGTCGCGTCGCCGACGCCGTCGCCGACGCCGACGGCGACGGTAATATCACGAGACGCGCCTCTGTACGACACATCCACGCGCGCGAGCGCGCGCGATTTCGAACACACAGCGATGTTTGAAGTTCTAAACGTTCCTCTCGCGTTCGCGTTCGCGTGCTTTCGTCCGAAACGAATGAGCAAACCGACGACGTCCCGCTCGCCGCGCCCCGCACACGCTGCCTCCGACCGGTCCTCCATGTCTCGCTCCATCGTCGTCGTCGGCGGTGGCAACGCCGCGGGCTATCTCGTCCGCGCGTTGGTGAGCGCCGATCCGACCCTGGGTGCGCGAACGCTCGTCATCGGTGCCGAGGACGTCGCGCCGTACGAGCGTCCCGCGCTCACCAAAGGATTCCTGCACAAAGAAAGCCCGCCGCGTCTGCCCGGTTTCCACACCTGCGTCGGTGGCGGCGGCGAGCGACAAACGCCAGAGTGGTACGAACAGCACGGGGTGGAGCTGAGGCTGAACACGACGGTGACGGCGGCGGATTTCAAGAGCCGTACGGTGACGACGAGCGCGGGCGAGTCGATCGGCTACGAAACGTTGGTCCTCGCCACGGGATGCGGCGTCATTCGGCTTCCCGAAGCCATCGGGGGGACGTTACCGGGAGTTCACTACGTGCGGAACAACGCCGATGGACTCGCGCTCGTGGAAGCGATGGACAAGGCGACGAAGGCGGTCGTCGTCGGCGGCGGGTACGTCGGTTTGGAAGTCGCGGCGTCGTGCGCCACGCGCGGATTGAAGCCGGAGGTGGTGATGATGGAGCCGCACGTCATGGCGAGGCTTTGGAACGCCGATATCGCGCAGCATTACGAGCGATTGTACGAAACTCGGGGTACGACGTTTCACAGGTCGAGTAAGCTCAAGGCAATTTTGGCCGACGCCGACGGCAAGGCACGCGGGATTGAATTAGAGTCTGGCGCGGTGATCGACGCCGATTTAGTCGTCGTGGGCGTCGGCGCGACCGCGCCCGTGCCTTTCACCGGACTGGACGCCCCCGAAGGACGCGTGGGTGGGATCAAGGTGGACTCGCGATTCCGCGCTTCTGGCGCGGACGTCGCGCCCGGTAGCGTGTACGCCATCGGCGACATCGCGGCGTTCCCACTCAAGCTCGCCGACAACGAGATCGTCCGCATGGAACACGTCAAGCACGCGCGCGACAGCGCCACCTTGGTCGGTAACATCATCGCCGGCAAATCCGACGACGAGTACGATTACACGCCCTTCTTTTACAGTCGCGTCTTCGAGCATCCCGGCACCGAGCGCGCCGTCAACTGGGTCTTCCACGGCTTACAGCGCGGTGAAATCATCACCATAGGCAATCTCGACCCCACGCTCGCCGCGTTCTGGATCGACGACGGCAAGTGCGTCGGCATCATGCTCGAATCCGGCGCCCCCGAGCGCGTCGCCGCGCTCGCCGCCGCCGTTCGCGCCCGCAAATCCGTCGACGTCTCCGCGCTCCGCGCGTGCGCTTCCGTCGACGACGCCCTCGCGTTGGTCCTTTAATCTTCCCTTCTTTACTCGTCCCGCTTTCAATTTTATCCCACTTTCATTCGTTTAAATTCGTTCAGACGCCGCGGCGACGTCGTCGGCGTCAGAGCCACGTCACCAGTCGCTTCGCGCGGATAACTTTACCTCAGACACCACCGCGCGCGCGACGACGCGCCGTCGTTCGCGCCGCGCGTGGACGTCGAACGACGCGCGGCGACGATGCGCGCCAATGTCGTGGGGTGCGAGCGTCCAGCGGCGCGCGCGCGCGTCGCGACGGCGCCGCGAACGTCGCCGCGTCCCTCGCCGCGGTCGTTCGTCGCGACGGTTTCGCGACGCGTGACGCTCGGTGCGACGACGAAATCGCGCGTTGAGAGCGCGGAAGCGCGCGCATGCGTCGCGCGCGGCGCGTGGTGCGCGCGACGCGCGGCAGGAGCGATGGAGATGGCGGGAGACGCGAGCGAAGGCGCGGCGAGAGGGGACGCGGGCGCGGCGTGGCTGAGCGAGGACGCGACGCCGCGGAACGACGCGCTGGATAAGCTCATCATCAGTCTGTTCGTGCCGGCGATGCTAAACTTTTTGATAATCCCGCTCGTGGGCGCGGTGGATGTGTTTTGGGTCGGGCGATTGGAGGACGCGGTGGCGCTCGCGGCGCAGGGGGCGGCGAATCAGGTGTTTCAGAGCGCGTTTTGGATCATTTCCTTCATTCCGAGCGTCGTCGCGCCCGTGGTGGCGAAAGCGGCGGCGGGAGGTGATACGAAAGAATTGTCGAAAAAGATTGGGGAGGGGATCTTCTGCGCCGCCGTGGTGGGGGCGATGGGGATGGTGTTGATGTATACGATGCAAGAGCGCGCGTTGGGCATCGTCGGCGTCGCCGCGGGGAGCGTGACGGCGCATCAAGCGGCGCCTTACGTTGGGTATCGCGCGCTGACGTTCATTCCAGCGATCGTTTCCACGGTTGGTTTCGCCGCATTTCGTGGGACGCTTGACGTGATGACACCGATGAAGATTACGTTGGCGAGTCAAATGTTAAACGTCGTCCTCGACCCGCTCTTCATCTTCGGCGTCGGCACGTTCAAGGCGATGGGGGTCGCTGGCGCCGCGATCGCGACGTCGATTTCAGAGATTTTCTCTGCGGGTTTGTACACTACGTTACTCGTCAAGCGCAAGCTGGTCGATCTTAAGGATATGTTTAGGCCTCCGAGCGCGGCGGCGTTGGGGACGCTTCTCGTCGGCGGCGCCGGCGTGCAGCTTCGAGCAGTGGCGCAAAATATCACGTTCTTGGCAGTGATGCGCGCCATACTTACGATGGACTCCACCGGTACGGCGGCTGCGGCGCACACGATCTCGTCGCAGGTGTTTCAGCTCGGTGTTATCGCTATTTTGGCGTTGAGCACCATCGCCACCATTTTGATCCCCCAGCGCATGAACTCGATGGAAAAAGGTGGACCTCGCGAAGCCAAGCGCGTGGCCGATCGTTTGCTCGTATGGGGCGTTGTTATCGGTGTCATCTTGGCCGTCTTACAAGCGGGCGCGATTCCGTTCCTCGGCGTCTTCTCCTCCTTGTCTGAAGTTCAAGAACAGGCCAAGATGCCCTGCATCATCGGCGCGTTGCTGCAGCCGCTCAACGGCATCGTTTTCGTCGGAGAGGGCTTGATGCAAGGCCATCAAGCTTTCCTTCGTCTTGCCGCGGGCATGTTCGTCTCCACGGGTGCCATGCTCGTCGCATTGAACATATACGGCAACTCCCTCGCCGGCGTATGGTTTTGCTTCACCGTATTCAACACGTTTAGATTGTTCTTCGGCTTGCGTCATCACTTCTTCGACGGCCCGCTCGCGCCGCGTCACATCGACGCCACGATCGCCAAGCTCGAAGTGGAGACCGCAGCCAAGGCTGCGGCCGCCAAGACGGATTAATATCGTCATCGCTAGATTGAGTAGTTCGCTGTGTAGTTTCTATTTCTAATCCACGTTTTGTCACGCGCCAGAACCTCGCGCGGCACGCGCGCGCCGTCATGGGGCTTCTCAGCATCATAAAAAAAGTGCGCTCGGCGTCGCCCGCGCGCGCGTCTCGTCTCTCGCCTCGCGCGCGCGTCGCTCGCGACGCCGAACCGTCGAGTCGAGTTCGTTGTTCGTTGACCCGCGCTGACGCTGACTTCGTCCCCGCGCTCGCGAAACGCAGGTCAAGGCCAAGGAGCGCGAGCTCCGCGTCCTCATGGTCGGCCTCGATAACGCCGGGAAGACGACGATCGTGAAACGAGTGAACGGGGAACCGATCGAGGAAATCTCCCCGACGCTCGGGTTCAACATCAAGACGATGACGTTCGGCGCATACTCGTTGAACATCTGGGACGTAGGCGGACAGAAAACGCTGCGGTCGTATTGGAAAAACTATTACGAAGCGACGGATGCGCTGATTTGGGTCGTGGACAGCGCGGACGGGCGACGGATGCGAGACTGCGCTCGCGAACTCGCGGGCGTGCTCGGCGAGGAGAAGCTCGCGGGGGCGAGCGTTTTGATTTTCGCGAATAAGCGCGATATTCAAGGCGCCATGGACGTGGATGCTATGGTGGATGCGTTAGGGTTGAAGACGTTGGTGAATCGGCACTGGAACATCGTCGCGTGCTCGGCGGTGACCGGCGAAGGGTTACTCGAGGGGTTCGACTGGCTCGTGAAAGACTGCGCGGATAGGATTTACATGTTCGATTAGCGGAGTCGGCGCGGCCATCGCGCGTCGCCAATATAGTCATAGATCGCTGTACAACAACCACATTCTTTCGGCACTCATCGCGCCGCGCGATGGCGAGAAGAATCGAAACCGCGGCGCGCCGAGCGCGACAGCTCTCTCGCGTTTGAATCTCCCCGACCTCACAAATCCGCGCACGATCGCGCGCGCGCCGCGATGCCGCCTAAAACCCCCAAAACCGTCCTCGACAAGGTTTTGCACGCCATCGAGACCCTGCAAACGCCCGGCGGATCGTCGCGCCAAGCCATCGCGAAATATCTCAAGGAACACTTCGACGCCGATAACGCTCCCGCGCTCAAGCGCGCGCTCGCCAAGGGCGTCGCCGACGGCAAGCTCGAACAGAGCGGGCAATCTTTCTCGATTCCTGGCCTCGAATTCGACGCGCCCGAGGACGAAAAGGTGAAGATTGAAGTCTTGGACGAGGGACGGTACGCGAGCGAGTCGGGACGGTGCGAGCGAGGCGACCAAGTGATGGTGGACTACGTCGGCACGCTCGCGGCCACGGGCGAGGAGTTCGATCGCTCGGACGGACCGTTTCGGTTTAATCTCGGGTACGGCGAGGTGATCAAGGGATGGGAAGAGGGAGTGATCGGAATGCGGTGCGACGAGACGAGACGGTTGACGATTCCGCCGAAGTTGGCGTACGGGAAACGAGGGAGTCCACCGGAAATCCCGCCGGACGCGACGTTGGTGTTCGAGGTGACGATGTTGCGGTTCGAGCCGGTGGGATGAGCGCGCGGTCGTCGCGGGTTCGATTACTCGAGGGTCGGCGTCGACGGGCGCGTCAGACGACGCCTCGACATGCGCGCGGCGGCGACGGCTCGACCATCGACGGCTCGACCGTCGACGTCCGCGAGACGCGCGCGGCGAGCGCGAACGCGCGCCGTGCGTGATGAACGAATCGACTTCCTCTCCACGACGCTCATCGTCGACGACCTGGTGTTCGCGGACGGGACGACGCGGATGGCGGTGCTCGGCGGCGGTGGGCCGCAGACGCTGTTCGGCGCTGCGGTGACGTCCGACGGTGAGTTCACGCTCGGTCTCGTCGCGGGCGTGGGCGAGGGCGATTGCCCGGAGACGTGCGCGAGGTGGCTCGCGGACATTGGCGCGGAAGCGTTTTTGTTGACGTTGGGGACGTCGACGCCGCGGGCGTGGCAAATCACCGAACGCGACGGACGTCGCACGCAGGTGTGGAGATTGGACGCAAGCGATGCTTTGTACGCGATGTTGCGTCCGAAATACGCGATTTGGCCAGAGAAGTGTAAGCGTGCGAACGCGGTGCACTTTGGCTTGAATCCGTCGCGACCAGACGTCGAGCTCGTGCAAGCGCTTCGCGAAGGCGGGTGCGGCTTGATTTCGATCGAACCGTTCACGCACGCCGAGGCACCGCTATCGAGGAAAGATTTGGAAAATCTCGTTTCCATGGGTGATGTTTTCTCGCCGAACGAGCGCGAGGCGAGGAGTTTCTTTGCGAAGGGCGACGGGATGTCGCCGAAGGATTTGATCAAAGCCATGCGCAAAGCTGGGGCGACGATATGTTGTTTGCGGCGCGGGTCGCGCGGTGCGATGGTGTATGATTCGCGAACGAACGAGGGTTACGAGTGCGAGGCGCTCTCTGCGAATGTCGTAGACGAAACTGGATGCGGCAACGCGTTTTGCGGCGCTTTCGCCGCCGCCTTGGCGCAGGGCGCCACGATACGCGACGGTCTTATCCGTGGAACGGTTGCGGCGAGCATCATGCTCGAACACGTTGGCGTCCCAAACGGCACATTGGGCGAGTATCGCGCCGAAGCAGCGAGGCGTGCGAACTTGATCAATCCCGTTGCGTTTAGTCTCGACGAAGAGGTTGCCGCGTTCGTCGACTTCGACGAGTACATCCCCTAGTTTAGCTCTAGATGTTCAGATTAAAGTTATGCAACGCGTTTTATTTACACTACTCCTCCTCGTCTTCTGGGTCACCTCCGGCGTGATAGAACGGACTCGTCGTCAACTTGCGGCGAGTGTCGACGACGACGAGCGGGCGGCACTCGCAGTTCTGCGGCCACGCGTGCATGTGTTCGCGCATATTTTCGCTCGGCACGTGTCCACCGAAGCAATACTCCACCATTAGATTGCACATGAACGCCGAGTGTGTGACGACTATGATTGAATCTTCCTCGCGATCGAAACACCAGTCGAGAAACTTTCGCGCTCGCGCTCGCAGCACCGGTTCGGGCTCGCGATTCTCTCGGCCCGGCTTCCACAACACGTCGTCCTCGTCCTCGATCAACGAAAAGTCAACCCCAGGAAACTCTCGTCGATATTCGCTGACGCTGCGCCGTCTATCGCACGGATTCCCGCCTATTTGCTCGCGCACCATTTCGAGCGCGACGAATTTCTTCCCCCCGCGCAACCGCGCGTCGCACCTCAACGCCGGTCGTTCGCACGCCTTCATCGCCTCCGCCCTCGTCGCCTCCATCAGCACGCACCCATCGCCGTCGACCGATCCGAACATCCCCGCCGCCGTCTCCATCGCTCGCGTCAACGGCGACACCACCACCAGTTCGCACGTCTCCAACATTTTCCCGTACGCGTCGCGCGACTCGAGCGTCTCTTTAAAATGTTCGCACTGTCGCCATCCTCGCGCCGTGAGTCTCGCGTCCGCGTACGCCTCGCTCCCGTACTCCTTCGGGTCTCGCTCGCCCGCTGCGCTCCCGGCGCTCGACGCGCGCCGTCAGTCGTTTTCCTTCGGCTTTCGTCACCGACCGTCTCTGATTTCAATCTTTTCGCGCGTCGCGTCCGTCGCGTCGCGCGCGTCGCACCTCGATTGTGAAACCCCTCGGCGTGTCGTATGAGATAGATCGTCTTCGTCGCGCCCGCCGGCGCGCAGTGCACGTCGCGCGCGTCCGCGCTCGGCGGATGGCGCACCCAGCCCATGTCGCGGCGAAAAGTGCCGTCGCGGTGCCGACCCGGTGCCGCACTCGCCGTCGCGCGATGGCGGCGACGCGCGGGGAGTACGCGACGTACGGCGTGGGCGCGTTTTTGGCGTGCGTGTCGAGGGTGCGCGACGGCGCGACGCGACGCGACGCGACGCGACGCGACGGCGCGACGGCGCGACGGCGCGACGCTTTATCTCTTCGCCGCGACGACGCGTCGACGCGCGAACGCGACGCGCGACGGCGCGACGCGCGAAGAAGCGCGGACTGACGGGAGTCGTGACTCGCGTGACAGGGCGTCACGGGCGTGGGCGCGGCGATACTGTTCCTCGTGACCTGGGTCGTGTTCTCCGTGGCGGGTGCGGAGACGAGCTCGCTGAAGGACACGGTGGCGCTGGAGGCGTTCGTGGGATTGGTGACCATGGTGCCGTTCATCACGTCGGCGAACATTCGCGAACACACGAATTGGGTGATACTGGCGTCGTTTTTACCGTGTCAGGCGGCGAGTGTGCCGTTGGGGGCGCTCGCGTTGCAGAGGGTGTCGCCGGCGTATTTGGAGCTGACGTTTTCGGCGTTGATCGCGTTGTTCGTGAGCGAACGCACGGGGGCGTTCGGGTACGTCGCGCGAAAGTGTGGAGGTGGCGAGAGTACGACGACGGTATCGACGACTGCCGGTGACGGTGATGGCGACGCACGGGGCGTGAACGCACCCGACGTGGAGACGGGCGAAGAGGTCGAGGCGCGCGCAAACTGGTGGAAAGAGCCCAAGAAATTCCTCATGTTGCCCGTGGACAACGATGGCTTAACATTCAACGGCGAAAATTGGAAGTTTATGCTTTGTTGGGCCGTCGCTGGGTGCATGAGTGGCTTTTTGGGCGGTATGACGGGCACGCACGGTCCGCCGGCCATCGCGTGTTACACGATGATGAAGGTGAGTAAAGACATCGTGCGCGCCACGAGCGCGGCGATTCTTGTCACAGTCATGTGCTCGCGCCTCGTCACGTACGCCGTGAACGGGATGTTTGACATTAGTAAACCCGGCGTCTACGGCACCGCTGGCGGCTGCGGACTCGCCGGCGTGTTCCTCGGCATTTACGCGCAAAAGTTCGTCGACAAGGACCAGTTTACGAAAATTTTACTCGGCATCCTCGGACTCGGTTCGGTGCTCATGCTCTACAAGGGCATCGAAGATCTATGATATTCGGTCATTAATACTCGACCACCAGTTATATTCTTTGTAGTCTGTTGTATGGTATTCGCATCGCTCGCGCCGCGCGACGTCCCGCTCGCCGCGCTCGCGCGAGCGTCGACGCCTCAGACGCCGCCGCGCGCTTCTCGAGATGTCGGACAGCGCCGCGCGCGTCACCGCCGCGAGACGCGCGAAGGAACGCGGGAGCGATTTGTACAAATCTGGCAAGTGGCGTGACGCCGCGGACGCGTTCGGGGAGGCGATTAAAATCGCCCCGCGAGATGACGAAGACGTCGCCGTCTACCATTCCAATCGCGCGGCGGCGCTCCTGCAACTCGGCGACGCGAAAGCCGCGCGCTCGGACGCGGAGAAATGCGTGCGTCTTCGCCCGCACTGGGCCCGCGGGTGGTCGCGCGTGGCCGCGGCGTGCGAAATGCTGCAAGATGACGCCGGCGCCGAGCGGGCGTTGGAAAAGTTGATTTCGCTCGACGCCGATAACGCGGACGCGAGGCGGAACCTGAACGCGGTGCGGGCGAGAATGCGCGAGCGCGGTGGCGCGTCTCGGGGATGGCGCATGCCGTCGATGCCGTCGATGCCGTCGATGCCAGACGTGTCGGCGACGGCGGCGGCGGGCGCGGCGTTTTGTCGCATGCGCTACGCGCGCGCGACGCCGAACGAGCAGTTGGCGGTGAAGTGCGCGCTCGGCGTTTTAGCGTACTTTGTGTTCAAGCGCGTGGCGAGCGTTTTCGGATTCGGTGGTTACGGCTACGGTTCGTACGGTGGTGGTTACGATCCGTACGACGGCGGTGGTTTTTCGTTGTATACGCTCTTGGGCGTGGTGGCGCTGTACTACGCTCACAAGAGCGGCGCGAGTTGGTGGAACTTGCTTTCGATCGCAAACATGTTCGGCTTGACCGGAGGAGGTCGGCGTAGAGGCTACGGCGGCTACGGCGGCTACGGCGGCTACGGCGGCTACGGCCGACCCGGGTTCGGCGGACCGGGGATGTTCTTTCGATGAACGCGTACGATTACATCGGCGCGTGGAAAACGCCTAGCCTAGCCTAGCCTAAATCGCTAAATCTACATCTCCAACAGTCCCCGCAACGCCTCCCTCGCATCGTCCTTTTCCGCATCCCGTTTCCTCTTCCTATCCTTCTTCTCTCGCTTCCTATCCTTCGGCTTCGCCCTCGAGACCCCCCCGCCGGCGCCGAGCTTCTCCGCGCACCGCGCGCACGCGCGCACCTTCATCATCGCCTTCTTCCTCACCCCTCCCTCGTCGTACGCGAACACGCACTCGAACGACGCCAACCCATCGCTCGTTTCGCATCTCTTCTCACCGCACGTGAACTGTCCCTTCCCCGCCCGCACCTCCGCCGCCGTTCGCCACCGCGCCCCCGTCTCGCCGTCTCGCGTCGTCGCGTCGAACACCGCGTACGCCTTGTACAGCTTTTCGTGATACCGTCTCGCCAGTCGCACCGCCCACGCGTCGCCGCGCCTTTCGTCCTCCTCGTCGTCTCTCACGAATCGGTGCTCGCGCGCCAGCGCGTCGCCGTCGCCGCGCGCGTACGGCGCGTCGCGCATCGCTTCGCCGCGCGCGCGCCGCGCGTTCGCGCCGTAGAACCGGTCGTGCGCGTCGAGCAGCGCGGCGTGACGCGCGCGAAGGCTCAGCCGCGCGAAGTTGGCGCGATCGAGCGCGGCGCGCGCGACGTCGTCGCCGCTCGCGCGCCGCATCGCGCGTCGCGGCGTGCGGGCGACCGACCGCGCGGGCGCCGTACACGCATAAATCATCACACATGGGCGAACGGGTCGCAGAGTACGCGATCGAACGCCCGCGGCGCGCGATAAAAATCGACCGCGCGACGTCACCCGTTTGACCGCGGCGCCGCACACGCCGGCGCGCG
>Ga0209666_1001672_pt1 | contig 16884 bp, 13 predicted proteins | sample SaaInlV_125m_DNA_FD_184679 | JGI IMG/M metagenome (GOLD analysis project Ga0209666, IMG submission 184679) | Marine microbial communities from expanding oxygen minimum zones in the Saanich Inlet - Saanich Inlet SI037_S3LV_10m_DNA (SPAdes)... | ecosystem: Environmental > Aquatic > Marine >...
CCCGCCCCCACTTGGTTCTTTTTTTGCCACACCCGAACCGCCACGCGTCCAAGGGTAGCGGCCGGCCCCGCTGCCTAGTCCCCACCCTCCTCCTCCTCCTCCTCCTCCTCCTCGTCCGAAGACTCCTGCTCGCGCTTGCGCTTGCGCTTCTCCTTCCGCGCCCGCTTTCGCTCCCGCTTTCGCTCGCGGCGCGCGCGCTCCTCGTCGTCCGTCTCCGACGAGTCGGACTCGTCGGACTCGGACGACGTGGCGACGACGATGTCTTCCTCCTCTTCCCCGCTGTATTCGGTGCCGTCCTCCTCGCTTTCCTCCGCCTCCTCCTCGCTCTCGTCCTCGCCGTCGGAGTCGTCAATCTCGTCGGCAATCCCCAGGTCCCAGAACGGGCCGTCCTCCTGGCACAGCAGGCGCGTGTAGCGCGCGATGCACCACGCGCGCACGAGCGAGGACGACGGGAGCGCAAAGCTGGGCGCGGCCTCCTGCAGGGCCTTGGTGCACTCGTCGTACGCCTTCGCGTGCTCGAGCGCCTCCGAGTGGATCTTGTCAAACTCCTGGTCAATCAGCGCGCAGCGCGCGGCGTTGAAGCCGTCGCCGTAAAACTCCCTCTCGTGCGCCGGGTGCGCCGGGCCGGCGTCGGCGAGCGTGGCGAAGAGCCGCTTGCTGGGCGGCTCGGTCGCGCCCGGGCCGTCCAGGTTGTTGACGACGGCAAAGGCCGACTGCGCGAGCTCGCGCGCGACCTCCTTGCGCTTGTCCTCCGCCAGCTGCGATAGGGTGGGCATCGCGTTCGCCACCGATCGCCGATGGTCGAGTCCCACAAGTTGCAAGGCGCAGTGATGCGCGCGGACCCGCCGTTGTCAACTTGGCTGGGGCTTGACAATCGGGAGCTTTGCAACTTGTCTGCCCCGCGAGCTCCAAATCGGAGCCGACACATGTCAAGCGCGCAACGCTAATTCGGATGGGTGCCACCGCACTCACGATCCACTCGACAATCGCGGAGGCGCCGGCGCCGGCGGACCCGGTGGCGGACCCGGTGGCGGACCCGGTGGCGGACCCGGTGGCGGACCCGGTGGCGGACCCGGCGGAGCTCACGCCCCAGCAGCGGGCGCGGCAGTCGTGGCGGCACTGCGTCTGCGTGCTGCGCGTCTGGATCCGACTTCGCCGCGACGTCCGCAACCACAAGCGCCGCGTGCTGATCTGCAAGGCGCAGGTGGAGACGGCGAGGCACTTTTGCGAGACGACGCCCTCGCAGGTGCAGGACGAGGCGGAGGACCCGGAGGCGGATGTGTATGGCGTCTTTGACCAGATGCGCCAGCCCGCGCCGCGCGCGGAGCTCTCGCCGCTTGAGGCCGACATGCGGCGGGCGATGGAGTACGCGTGGGTGCCCGAGTTTGGAATGAGCTTTGAGGACGAGCGCCAGGTGCGCAAGCAGCCCGACTGGTGGAAGGTGGTTGAGGTGGCGGCGCCGGAGGTCGTTGCGCGCGCGATGCCGCCCACGAGCTACATGTGCTACAGCTGCGGCGCGTGCGCGGCGGCCGACGTGCAGACGCCGCACGACGTGTACACCGTCGGCTACCGCTTGGGCGGGCACGTGACGGCGATGCGCTGCGTGGAGGAGATGGCCAACCTGCTTGCGGAGGGCAACCACGACGAGGTGACGCGGCGCACGGCCGTGTGCCGCAAGGTGTGCTGCATGCTCGCGCAGAACCTGCTCAGTTTTGACAACTACGAGGCGTGGGTGATCTCGTCGCCCGACCCGCGGCCGCAGCTGGAGCGCGGCACGGACCGCAAGGACCAGGGGCTGCTGCTAAGTGAGAACCTCATATTCCTGCGCTGCCTCGCCGTGCAGCGCCCGATGCCGCTCTCGGAGAAGCAGCTGTTCGCGCTCTTCCGGTGGGTGGTCAAGCACTCGCAGTTTGTGCAGGAGCGCGAGAAGCGCATGATCGCCACCGCCATGGCCGTGGCCGATCACCCGCACCTCTTCCTGTACAAGTTCAAGGAGCCGCAGAGCTTCGTCAACCGCATGGCGGCCTTCACGCGCAACTACGCCGAGAGCAGCATCTTCCCGCACCTGCTGCGCATGGACTTGAACCTGTTCAAGTGGCGGAGCGGCATGAAGCAGCTGCTTGAGACGGCGATGCCCAAGCCGCCCGACGTGGTGTACGCGCTGCTGTGCGAGGACAACTGGCGCCACCACCACGGCACAAGGGAGTGGGTGGAGAATGGCCGCCGCGTGCACCGCGTCAAGAAGGGGGCGACGCACGCGCCGCTGTTCACGCTCAACGGCTTCCTTCTCGCCATCGAGGCGGTCGTCCAGGCCAAGCCCAAGTACGTGCTGCGCTTCGAGGGCACGGCGGAGACGCGCACGGCCTCCATCAGCCGCGCCGCCGAGCGCGACCTGCAGCAGCTGGAGCGGCTCATCGCGGGCACGCCGCGCAAGCACCTCACCGTTGGCAGCGGCGTCGCCAAGATGCCCACGTGCGCCTCGTACCAGAACGACTCGGGCGTCTTCCCGCTGGAGCGGTACCGCTCGGTCTTCCTGGCGGCCGGGTGCGACGAGCAGGAGTGCGACGCCATGGTGGACCTCTTCCTGGACAAGCTGCCCTCGGGCAACACGCAGGGCTACGAGATGCAGAAGCCCGACAAGGCGGACTCGCTCTCAAAGGAGTGCACGGTGCTGCGCCCGGTGGAGCAGTACACGCCGTACGAGGCGCCCCACCAGGTGGGCAAGCGCAAGGCCGCGGCCGAGAGGGGGGCCGACATGGTGCCGCTCGGGGCGAACTCAAAGGCCACGGTTCCGCGCCGCTGAGATGAGGGTGGGTGGGGGAAAGGGGGCGCGGAGGGGGTGGATGGGTGGGTTGTGCACCGCGTTTCATGGTGGGCGTGTTTTGCTGTTCAGTGCGTGTACCAATACCTCACAAACCCCGCGCGCTGGCGCGGTTCTTTTTTAGATCACTTTCCTCCACCCGTCCGACTCTACCACACGCTGGTTCACGCGGCGCAGCTCGCTCTGCGCGTACGCGTCCACGCAGTCGGCCGTGGCGGCCGAGAGCGCGCCGAAGAGCAGCTTGAGCGTCTTCCAGTGGCGCCGCGCCACGGCCGCCTCGGGGCTGTGGTCCGTGGAGAGCACGAGCCGGTTGAGCGCGCCGGTGGCCACGAGCTCCTGCGTCGGCACGTAGCCCGTGTCGCCGCTCGTGGCCAGCGTGTGGCGCAGCGCCTGCAGGCTCTCGGTGTGCGCGCGAACGTCGTCAAAGATGAGGAGGCTGCTCGGCGCGGCGGTCAGCGCGGCGATGGCCACCGGCGAGTACTCGGGCTGCACCACGACGACGCGGCCCACCTCGTCGCCGTCGCCGACGAGGCTCATCTCGATCCGGCACGTCTGCTGCTCTCGGTTGGAGAGCGTGAAGAGGTGGCCGCGCGTGCCGGTGGCGTCGCACACCATTGGCCGCCACGCAACGGCGTCGGCGCGCACCATCGTCGGGTGCACCACATTGGCGCACTCCAGTCGCGGCGCCGCGCGGAGCGTCACCACGTCCGCCGACAGCGCAAAGGTGACCAGCACCGCATCCGAGAAGTCGTGCACCCACGACGGGAAGACCGAGTCGATCTGGCCGGCCGTCGGCACCGCGGCGGGGCCCGCGTCGAGGTGGAACTCGGGCGGCAGCTGCGCGTACCGGCTCGCCTCCGTCGGGGGCGTGCGCGGGGGCGACACCGCCAGCCGGTGCCAGAACCCGCCGGTGGGCGTCCCGATCGCCGACCCAAAGAGCGAGCCGGGGCGCTCGGCCGCCTTGTGGTCGACAAACACGGGCGACCGGATCGACATTGGGCAGGGGGCCACGTCCGGCACCCACCTCCTTACAAGTACAAAATCCCCAGTTATTATTTTTTTGGACCCGCGCGCCGGAACCCCGACTCAGACCCCGTCCCCTTTCGCGGTGAGCATGTGCAGATCAATGACGCCGACGAGCACCCTGCGCAGCAGGTCGCTCTCGCGCTGCGCGTACTTGAGCTTGGCCTGGAGTTGGGCCATCTCCGACTCCTGGCTTGCGACCTCGGCGCGAAGAACGGCGACGGAAACGTCGGGCTGGACCGCGAGCGCGGCGTCGCCGTCGTCGCCGTCGTGGCCGTGGCCGTGGCCGTGGCCGCCGCGCGGGTCGCGCGGGCCGAGCGGCACGCGCACCTGCAGGTTGGGCTTGGTTGGGCGCGGCCAGGGCGCGTCCTGCCGCCCGAAGAACGTGCCCTTCTTGGACTGGAGGTTGATCTTGAAGTCGGGCGTCAGGTCCACCGACGCAAAGGCGCCGTCACCGGCGTCGAGCCAGATGTTCTCCTTGGAGTCGTCCTGCGGGTTGTGCGGCACGAGGCGGTGGTCGGGATTGTCGATGTCCATTGGCGAGTCGTGAACACGGGCGCCGAGGCCTGCTGGCGCGTGTGTCAACTCGGATCTGTGCAGCAGCGCGCGTGCGGTGCGTGTTGCGCGGTTGTGAAACGGAAGAGTTGTCTTTTAAAACGCGAACGCGCGCACAAACACGCACACACACGCACACACGCGCGCGAGTCCCGCGCGCTCAGCCGCGCCACGCCGCGCAGAGGACCGCCATGTGGAGGTCGTTCAAGACGCGCTGGCCCATGGCCGTGTTCGTGAGCGGGCTGGTGGTCGCGCCGGTGGCGAACCACTGCTCCAGCGTCGCCCGGTCGTAGAGGTTGCCGTCCTCGGCGAGCACCGGCGCCTGCATCACCTCCTGCGAGATGGGGCAGAGCACGAGGTCGGGCTCTTCCGCCGGCATGCGCTTGCCCTCAGCCGGCGTCGCGATCAGCTCCTTGACGGTTGAGCGGATCGGGTTGTGGCGGCAGAGCTCGCTGGTCATCGCGGCGCCAGTCACCGGCGAGACGAGCGACTCCATGGTGTTCCAGTACGCCTGCAGGCTTGACTTGTTGTAGGCGTAGCCGTCCGAGGCGAGCACCGCATCCTCCAGCAGCGCGCCGTCAATCGGGCAGCGCACCAGCTCCCGGAGCGGGCGCAGGCCCTCGGGCGGCGGGCCGGGGCGCGCGGATGCGAGCACCGCCTCCCTCTCCTTCTCCTGCAGCTCGGCGGCCAGTTTGGCGTCCGACTCCAGCTGCTTGGAGAGCTTCTGCGCGCGGCGGCGCGCCTTGTCCGACTCGGCCTTGGTCGCGCGCTCCTGCTCCTTCGTGGCGCGCGCGGCGAGCCACTCGCTCTCCTTGACGAGGTCGGTGGTGAGCACGACCCAACGCGTCTCGCCCCTGGGCGGCTTGGGCAGCGGCGCGTCGAGGAACGCGACCTCGCGCTGGCCCTCGCGCAGCTTTCCCGCCCGCGGCACGACCAGCACGCGCTTGCCGTGCAGGTCGGTGCGCCGGTGCGACGCGCCGATGCGCAGCACCTTGGGCTCGTCGGGCTTGGGCGCGTTGGGCTTGGGCGGCGAAGGCGGCGCCTTCGCCGCCCACCCCGCCGCCGCCCACCCCACCGCCGCCGAGAGGCCGGTGGTGGCGAACGCCTTGGCCATCGCCTTGCGGGCGAGCGCGCTGCCGGCGCGGTCGATGTCTTCATTCGTGGCGCCGGCCGCGCGCGACTCGGCAGCCTGGACCCGGGCCATGGCGTCCGCCTCAGACACAAACTCCTTCAAGACGCGCTTGGCGGCTTCCGGCGCGATGCCGTTTTCCACCATGAGGCTGTACGTGCCCGCGAGCTCGCCCTCCACGACGTCGATGTGGTGCTCGTTGTTCGGGTCGCCGGAGCAGTGCTCCTCGATGTTCTTGGCGCACTGCTCCGTCAACTGCTTCACGCCCTCGTACGACTTGATGATCGCGGCGGCCCGCCGCGGGCTGATGCCGGTAAAGTGCGCGAGGCAGGCGGCGCGCGGGTTCGTGGAAAGCCCGTCCGCACACGCGCGCGCCGCATGCGCCGCGCCGGCCTCAAACGGGCTCTCGGTGCTGTGCAGGATCTCGTTGACGCGCACGCTGGACGACAGCTCCGTGGCATTCAGGGAGAGGTGGTGCAGCTCCTCCTGCGACGCCCCGCGCTCAATGGCGTCGCAGAGGGCGAGCACGGCCCTGACGAGGCCCGGCGACGGCTCAACCGTATTCTCGCCATCGCGCGGCTCGTGGCCCTCGCCGATCTTTTCCACGCCCTTCCAGTCGCCGGAAAACAGCTCGGTCCGCCCGTCGGCGTGCCAGATCTTGTTGACGTGCACGAAGCCGGGCGTGCTGCCCGAGTAGAACATGATGGTGCCGTCCTGGTACACCTTGCGCGTGAGGAAGGCGGAACCCGGCCGGCCTGCGTAGAACTCGCGCACGACGCCGTCGCTCACCGCCGGGTCCCGGGTCATCGTGAGCATCCGCTCGCTGCCGCGCGCGCCGGCGTACATGGCGACCATGCCATTGCTGTACTCGAGGCGCCGGCGCGCGCCGGTCGCGGTGTCGTAGACGATGCGCCCGGTGAGCCCGTTGCCCTTGCGCACCCACGTCGCGGTGTCGTGGCCGTCCGCTCCGATCTCGTGCGCGTACGGGAACAGGTCGCGCCGGTCGCTGAGCAATGCGCAGTCGGCAAGGACGCGCTTGCCGATCACGCGCTCTCCTCCCTCGTCGTAGAACTCGCGCACGACGTACGCGGCGTAGGCCATCTCCTCCTGGTCGCCGTCAAAGGTGCCCATGCGGGCGCCCATGATGCGCGACCACGGGCCGCACGAGTAGTCGCGAAAGTGCAAAAGGTTCGTTCCCTCGTGGTGCTCCTCGTAGACGACGATGCGCTCTGTCAGGGGCGCCTGCTGGGGCACCGTGATCCGTATGATGCCCTTGGTCGGGTGGCCCAGCTGGGTGTGCACCGACTGGTGCTCCACGTGCGGGTACAGGTCCGGCGCTTGCGAATACGGTATGAACGCGTAGAATGGGGGGCGGTCGTGCCGCAGGTACGCGGGCAGGTCCGACCGCAGTAGCCACGGAGCGTCCAGCGCGAACCCGCTCTGGTACTGCAGCTTGTGCGTCGCCTGCTTCTCCGCCTCCTTGTACCGCTGCTGGCCCTCCCGCGCCTGAATCAGCTTCTGCTCCATCGTGAACTGGTTGTCGTGGTCAAAGCGGAGCTTCACCTCCCTGCGCAACGCGTCTTGGTCATCATCGCAGTCGCCGGCCCGGTGCTGCAGCGGCATCGCCACCGCCTTGCCGCCACCACCTCCACCATGTCCATTGCGTGTCAAGCGCGCCATCCACCTGACAAGCGCGGTTGACACGCGTCTGAGTCGCGAGGACGGTGGGGCGCGTGCTTGGGTGTGTCAACTGGGTGGCGCACCCAATCTCCCCGGTTAGCGTTCAGGCGAGACGCCCACCGGTTGAGCCTCGCGCGCGTGCCGCGCTCGGTGCTCAATCGCGGGCGCCCCGGGCCACCCCCGTCGTCCTGCCAGACGTCTGCGGGCACGGTGGTGGTGGTGGTGGTGGCGGCGCACGCGCCTGCCAAGTGCCGAGAACGGGGCGCGCGGCGCTATCCTTGACGGGGCGGCCGGGCCTGCCCATATGCGCGCGCGCGCGCTCGCATGCCGACCAAGGTCGCGGGCCTGGTCACGCTTCTGGGCGGCGGGTTGTGGCTGGTCGATGACCAGCGACCCGTCGTGCCCGTGAACGAGCCGACGAGCTTCATGTCCGCGTGGCCGAGCGAGGCGGTCGCGGGCAGTTCGCTGCCGCCCGAGTGCGCCTTCTGGGACCAGAGCGTCGTCTTCAGCGACGAGATGTGCTCGCTGTTCGTGGTCAACCGCGCGGCGGCCGCCTACCCGAGCGCGAGCGCGCGCGCGATGCGCTGCGCGGCGTCCTTCGGCGTGGAGTGCGTGCTCTCGCCCGAGATCGGGTTGGCAATTCCCGCGGCCTTCCTGTACGACTACGCGACGTCGACCATGCGCATGCTGGTCGCGCCCAGGCTGGTGCCGTCCGAGTCGGCGCAGGCGCACGTGCGCGTCTCGCCGCCCGACTCGGACGGCATCACGCAGACGCGCACGCTCGTGCTCAACGAGACGGTGCGCGTCGAGTACCTGGACGGCCAGAGCAAGGCCCTGGGCACCGGCGTCCTGCGGAAGGACGAGGCCTTCTGCGTGCAGCTGCTGCGGCAAGCCTTTGAGCCCACGTGCTGGAACGCGCTGGACTGACACGCTATCTTTTGCAACTTTTGCCGGGCCGTCGGCGCCGGTGCGCAATGGCGTGCGTGTCAACCACGCCACCGGAGCAGAAGCCGCGCGCGCCGACGACGGCCTACTCCCAGTCGGCGCTCAGGGGCTCGGCGCGCGAGTACGTGGCCCCCGACCACGCGTACGGGGAGAGCTTTCCGGGCAAGCAAGCGCCCACGGTGCAGCTCTCGCTCTTTGACGCGGGCGTGACGAACGCGGTAGAGGGGTTTCCTAAGAAGTGTAGCGTTAAAAAGCCTGACAAGTCTTAGCCTTGCAACTTCTGAAGTGCCCCGTGTTCACCATCTCGACAAATGGCCCTCGTTTGGAATGGTCGGGACTTTGTGACTTTTGGAGGCTCGGACACCGACGAATCGGACAGCGAGCAGCCGCTGAGCGGGTTGGAGCAGGCCGCGGCCATCCTGAACGCCGCGGTGCCGCCGCCGCTTCCGGTGGATGCCAAGCACGCGCGCTCGACCGCCGACGCGGTGCTGCGCCACGTCCGGTCCGTGCCCGAAGCCAGCCGCCAGATCGCGCACGACCACGTCCTTCGAACGCCGATCGGGGCGCCCACGATCGCTGACTGGGTCGACGAGCAGCTCGACGATCGGCGCACCGAGCGCACGATACGGCACGCCTTCTGCTTTGCGCTCAACCCGAGCCGCTCAAACGTCTGGGTCGCTAAGAAGGCAAAGGGGAATGTCCAAGCGGCGAGCGTTGCCAAGGGGATGGCGCTCCACATGCGCTGCCACCCGTTCACGCGGCACGACGCGCAGCGCGGCTTGGACATGCTCCACCACCTCTGCAACCACCGCGAGCAGCGCAACGTCGCGCGCGCCGCGTTTAAGCGACGGACCTCGCACGGCCCGGAGACCCTGGACATTGCGGTTGTGTTGGTAGGGTTTCAGTACCAGGCGAGGCACTTTGGTGCGTGTCGCTATCCGCGCCTAATAAAGTGAATCCCCGCTTCGGCCCAAACCGATGGAGCTGAACCGGCAGAGCAAGCAGGCCGAGGTGGCCCGGATGAAGGAGGCCGAGAAGGCGATGGCGGCCAAGATCGACAAACTCGTGTCCAACGGCGAGCTGGAGGACGAGGCGCAGCGCCGGGGGTGCGGTGGCGGCTGCTTCCCGTGGTTGCGCAGAGGCGGCAGCAGCCGCCTCGCGCAGGACCAGGGCCTGGAGGTGGCCGTCTTCGGCAAGAGCGCCGCGGGCGGCAGCGTGGCGAGCGCCAACGCGCGCCTGGAAAAGGCCGCGGAGCAGATGGAGAACCACGCGGAGCAGCTCTACGCCAAGGCGGGCGCGAGCCGCGCCAAGGCCAAGGCGCTGGTGGGCCAGGGCAAGAAGCAGGAGGCCATGGCGGCGCTCAAGCGCGCCAAGGCGCTGGAGAAGCAGGCGGAGGTGGCCGCGAGCACGCACGCCGCGATCGAGCAGCAGAAGGACATGCTGGAGTCGTCCGCGCTGCAGCGGGAAGTCGCCACCGCGCTCTCGGCGTCGATCGCCACCACGAAGAAGAAGACCAAGGGGCTGCTGGAGAAGGCCGAGAACGCGGTGGACGGCAGCGCGGAGCTGCGCGACGCGGCGGACGAGATCTCCGAGGTCATGGGTGGGCTGGCCACCAACGACCAGTACGACGAGGACGACCTGCTTGAGGAGCTCGAGCTGATGCAGCGGGAGGCGCAGGAGGCGGCGGCACCCGAGGCCGCGCGCGAGGCGACCAGGGCGGAGGTGGAGCCGCGGGCCATCGTGGTGGGCATCGACCCCTCCCTCTACCCGTCAGCACCCCTGAGGGGGAAGGCCGAGGCCAAGCAGAAGCTGCTTGCGGCCGACTCGGCCGCCGAAACGCACTGACCTCGCGTGGAGTGTCTTAACACGATGCGTTTTTTTTAAAGGCAACACGCGCACGCGCACGCGCACGCGCGCGCGCGCGCGTACACACACGCACACACACACACACGCACGCGCGCGCCCTGCCCCAGCCCCTATTCCTTCAGGTCCGGAAACGTCTCCTGGAACCACCGCGTAATCGCGATCGGTTGGTAGTTGCGGTACTCGGCCCAGTAGCAGCACTCGAGGATTGCTACAAAGCCACGCTCGTGCGCCCACTTGAGCACGCCCAGGTGGCCATGGCGCATGGCGACGATGATCGCTTGCTCGTAATCTCCCGACCTGGGGTAGAGATCGACCAGCCAGCGCAGGATGTGGACGTGCCCGGCCCATCCCGCCCAGTAGGCCCAACGGCTGTAGTAGTCACGGCCAGCCAAGATGTTGTCGGTGGCGAAGGTGGCTGACCACAGCACGTGCGATTGGCCCGCCTTCGCGGCCTCGTCAAACGTGTCGAAGCACTTCCACGGATTGTCGGCGGGGGTGGGCATCAGCGGAGGCCGGGCATGCTCCTGAAACCAAAAGAGCACGTCCACGTGGCCATTCGCCGCCGCCTGGACGTACGCGTCCTTTTTCCAGTCCACGCCGATCTCAAGGTGCAGCCACGCGAGCAGGTCCAAATGGCCGCCGCGCGCCGCCGCCGTGAGCACGCCGGAGTCAAGCTCCCACTCGCCGAAGCGCGCGGCGAGCCACTCCAGCGTCGGCCGCTGCCCGCCAAATCCCGCCGCGCGAAAGAAGAGCCCCACATCCTTCTCGTGAGACCAGTAGTGCATGCACTGCGGCATGAAGCACTTCAGGACGTGCACGTGCCCATTCGTGGCCGCTGCTTCCTTGACTTGCTCTTCAAACCTCTCGCTGCTGCAATGCAGGGAGGCGCCACTTTTGATCCAGAGCAGCTGGTCCAGCTGGCCGCGCGCGGCCACCTCCCCAACCAACTTGTGGTGAACCTCCAGGCCCGTGCTGCACGCCCACTGGAGCTGCGCCAGGGTCTCGTGCGCGTGGTTCACGTAGCTCTTGGTGCGCGCGGGCGCGGCGGCGCGGATGGCGCGGCACGCGAGCTTGAGGGCGAGCGGCACGCCCACGTGCTTGAAGATCTCGCTCAGCGCGTCGGCGTCCAGCGCGTTGAGCGTGAGGGGGGGGCCCGCCGCCAACGACTCCGAATCGTGAGGACGGGGCTTGGTGGGCACGTTTGTCAAGCTGGTACCCATGCCCCGATTTGAGACTTGCGGATCAACGGATAGTGCACAGGTGCCTCCTTGCCACGCGTGTCGACGAGCGCCCACCACTCCCAACCGTCCTCACTATCCAGGTTGGTTGACGATCATTTCCTAACTTGGCCACTGTCAGGTTTGTCGACAAATGAGCGCCAAGTGGACCGCTCCAAAGGCGCAGCCGGTGCGGTTGGGCGTGCAGACGGCGGTGGCGCAGTACGATGAGATCACGCCGCTCGCGGCGATGCGGGAGATCCCGGACAACGTGCTGGGCATCTCGGCGGGCATGACGGGCGTGCCGCGCAAGGGCGTGCCGTTCGTGGCGGACATCCAGGAGGTGTTCACGCGTAGCGGCATCGAGGAGCCCCGCAAGGAGCGCATGCTGTGCATCGGGTGCGGGACGCGCTTCTCGCAGGCGCAGTACGACACCTTCCTGTCGGTGATCAACCCGAAGGCGGACGACCCGCACATCGCGCAGGTGCACGCGATGGGCACGTCCAACGCGACGATCGCGCTGGGCGGGAGCGACTGCTCCGGCCAGTCGCTGGTCATCGCGCGCTGGGCGCGCGCGGAGGACGACCCGGTGCGGCCGTGCTACCCGGTCAAGATGAAGGCGCAGCGCTACGGCGGGCACGCCAACTTGCGGTACGCCGAGGAGAATCCGGGCACCACGGGGCGCGCCACCGTGCCGGGCCAGTTCATGGTCTACCGCGACCCGCGCACGGCCAAATTCCCGTTCATGGGCGCCTTCGTCGCGTCCAGCGGCGGCGCGGTGGAGCCGACGACGACGCGCGCCTTCAAGGGGCAGGTGCTCAGCGACGGCAACATCGTGAACGCCACGCGCGAGACGCTGCTGGACGACAGCAAGTGGGCGCGCAACTACGACGGGGACGAGGGCGTGCTGCCGGAGGACCAGTGCGACAACCTGATCTCGGACGTCCACGACGTGCTCAAGCGGATGGCCCAGGCGTCCAACCAGTCGTACGAGGAGGTGTTTGGGGGCGACTCGGTCATCTACTTCTTCTGGGGCCTGCGCGACGAGGTGCAGCAGCGCGACGGCGTGATCTACGTGAACGGCACCGCCATGCACGAGTGGATGGCCGACGCCTACCTGCCGGTCACCGCGCCGACGCGCGCGGTGCTGAGCAACCTCCAGGACCTGCACATGCCCGACCCGATGCGCACGCACATGGTCTTCGGCAGTGCGGAGGTGGACTTCGAGTCGCACTGGCTGCTGGCAGCGCTCGCGCGCGGCGACCTGGTGCCCGTGAGCTACGCGCAGGGCAAAGGCGACGGCAAGCGCGTCTTCATGGCCGAAGGCTTCGCCGTGGAGTCGTACACGTGCAAGGCCTCCGAGCTCCTCAAGGGCAGGTCCAAGGACTCCGCCGTGGTGGTGCACATGCGCAGCGGGCTGGCCGTCGGCGACCGCAACGCGTACCTCAACGGGCGCGTGGTCAACAGCGTGCACCACGGCGCGTGCGCCGAGGCGGCGCGCGACCTGCGGATCTTCATGGAGAAGCACTCGCTCGGGCAGTGGCCGAGCAAGAGCGGCGAGAACTTGCTGGACCGCTCCTTCGCCGGCCTCGTGCCCGGCTCGCGGCCGTGGACCGAGGGGGAGGGCGCGGCGTTCACCGACGCGATCGCCGGGCTGGTCAGCATCCACAGCGGCAACGCGAAGCTGACCGACGCCGAGCGGGAGGCGGCGGCGGCGAAGGCGAGGGCCGGCTACGACGCGTGGTTCGCGGGCTCGCCCAACGCCACGGACAATGAAAAGGCGGAGAAGGAGTTCGAGTTCGCGTGCCGCTCCGGCGGCGCCGCGCTGCAGACGGCGCTCAAGCAGGTTGGCTACATCGCGTCGGGCCGCGCCACCGTGCACATCGTCACGGTGTACCAGGACACGCTGGCGGTCGACAAGTCCAAGGTCTCCATCCTCGGCGAGTCGGGCTTCGCGCTGCGCATCGGCGAGGAGCTGCCGCGGCGCGACCTGGAGATCATGCTCCAGCGCTGCGAGCACATCGCCGGGTGGCAGGCCGAGCACATCGCCGAGGAGAAGCGCCTTGCGGAGGAGGAGCGCGGGCGGCGCGAGCGCAAGGAGGCGGAGGACGCCGAGGAGCGCCGCCAGGGGCAGCAGGCGCTCCGCGAGAAGAAGGAGGCGGACAAGAAGAAGCAGGCGCAGCGCGATCAGGCGTCCAAGGTGTCGCGCATGAACCGCTCCGGCTGCTGCCCGCAGCGCGTGCCGGGGCGCGAGGAGGTGCGCTTCATGTCGCTCAACCCGTCGGGGACCTCGACGATGGCCGTGGCCTGGTTGGACCCGGCGGACGCGGAGGCGCAGCTGCGCGCGGGCACGCTGAAGATGGTGGCGGGGCGCGGCAAGGGCAAGCACTTCATCTTCTCCGGTGCGCGCCCGCAGCAGGGCCGCCTCTTCACCCTGACCGGCTCGGCGGGGACGGAGGTCGTGGTGAACCCCAACCCACCAACGGACGCCGCGACCGCCACAACAGCCGCCGCCGCCACCCGCCCGCCCGAGCGCCACGGACGGGACTCCGGAGCGCGCGACGCGCGCCAAGCGGCGGCGACGGCGCGGGTGGAGGTGCCGGCGCAGCCGGATGGGGAGCGCTACCGCATCCTGACAAAGCGGGTGGACGACGGCTCGACGTTCTCGTTCGCGGTGCCCGTGCCGGCCTGCACCGACCAGTTCGTCGCGGACCTCACGGGCACGACGCACAACCCGACGATCGCGCGCTTCATCTCCGGCGTGCGCGCGGTGAAGCGGCTGGCCGAGTGCTTTGAGGAGAGCGGCGGCATGCCGCTGATGCACGCGACGGGCGAGCGGACGCGGCTGCGCATCGTTCCCATGCTTCGTCAGAGTGGGAGCGAGCCGCTGCCGCCGGCGCAGTCGCAGACGGTGGAGGACGCCGGCGGGTTCAAGATCTGGACCATCTTCATGGACGTGGGAAAGGAAGCGTGCCAGCAGCGCATCGCCAAGCCGGTGCCGGAGGTGCTCAAGCCGGCCTACCTTGGGTACAAGATCGCCCGCGCGGCGCTGAACGCGTACCGCCAGAAGACGATGCCGGACGCGGACCGCAACTACGAGGACGCGCTGATGGGCCTCCTCCTCGCGGACAGCTTCACCACGGGCGAGTACCCCGTGGCGCCGCACGTCGGCGAGGGCGGGCTGGAGGCGGGCGACGTGCCGGTCAGCGCGTTGGGCAAGCGCAAGGCGCGCAACGAGGCGGAGCAGGAGGCGGAGCAGGCGGAGGTGGAGGTGGAGGTGGTGGAGGTGGTGGAGGTGGTGGAGGTGGTGGAGGAGCCGCCGGCGCCGCGCCGCCTGCGCAGCGCCGGCACCGGCACCGGCTCCCCCGCCGGCGACGACGACCCGGCCATCGTCAACGTGTAGGGTGGCGGCGCTGGGCCGCGCTAGCACGCGCGGCCCAACGCGCTTGGGCACGCGCGTGCGCGGCGTTTTGTGGGTTGTGAGCATGAACCAAGCAACTCTGGTGTCCATGTGGCGTGGTGGTGGTGGTGGTGGTGGTGGTGGTGGTGGTAATAATGGGGGTGGGGATGAGCAAGAGGTGTCCAATCAAGAGTCTTTGGAATGTTACGACTTCTTTTGCGGGTGCGGGGGGTGGTCCACCGGTGCCACCCAGGCGGGGCACCGCGTGGTCTTTGCGTGCGACTACAGCGAGGACGCGATCGCCGCGCACCGGGCCAACCACCCGGAGGCGGAGCACCTGCAGGCCGAGTTGCCGCTGCCGCGCCGCCGGCTGCCGTTTCCCAAGGACGGCCGCAAGTTCCACGTGCACGGCTCGCCGCCGTGCACGCTGTTCAGCACGATGAACTCGCGGAATGGCGGCGAGTCGGAGGCGCGGCACGCGGCGACCAAGCTCGTCAGCTGGTACCTGAAGACGGCGCTGAAGAGCGGGTGCACCAGCTGGTCGATGGAGCAGGTGCCGTCCAAGGTCGTGCTCGCGGTGGTGGAGCGCTTCCGACTCAAGCACCGCGCGCGGATGGACTACGGCGTGTTCGACTTTTACGACCTTGGTGTCCCGCAACGGCGCAAGCGGCTGCTCGCCGGAACCCCGGCGCTGATCGCGCGGCTCAAGCGCATGGCCTGCCACGACCGGCACCGGAGCGCGCGCGACGTGCTTCCCGCCTGCCGTGGCACGCACATCCGCACGAGCCTGCGTTGGGAGAAGGCGCGGCTGCGCCACGACCGGAAAGAAGGACAAAGCAAGTACGTCTACTCGAAAAGCCCCAACCCGCTGCACGCGTGCGTGCCCGTCACCGGACCGGCTCCGACGGTGGTCACGAGCAGCCCCCTCAACTGGGTGAGCCTAGGTGCCGAAACGGAGCCGGCCTTGAACCCGCGCGAGCTGGCCAGCTTGCAGTGCTTTCCCGAGGACTACTGGCTGCCGCCGACCCAGGACAAGGCGCGGCTCCTCGTGGGCAACTCCGTGCCGCCTCTCGTGGCGCGGCTGCTCATGGGGGGCAATTGATCGAGGTGGGGGTCGCTAGCGTGGGCGCTTAGGAGGGGAGGGGTGGGGGGAGGGGGAGGGTGTGTTCATGACCAAAACGCAAACCCAGAATGGTCTGCCCCATTGGATTCAACGCGAGCGATCCCGCGTCGTTGCCCGCGCCGCCGATCGTGGCGCTGCCGCACAGCCTGCCGCTGCCGCGCGCCGCGCGCATCGAGGGCTCGGTCTTGAACTTCGTGCACATCCCCAAGACGGGCGGCTCCAGCCTGGAGCAGTGCCTGCTGGTCTGGTGCGCGCGCAACCAGCTGCGCTGCTTCCACACGTACCACCACTCCCGCACGCTGGGACTCTGGCACGGCTCGCGCACGAGCGTGCGCAACGACCTGGGCGAGTTGCGCGCGCTCACGCAGGGCGAGCGCGACGAGATTCGCGTCGTGTTCGGCCACCAGGAGTCGGGCATCGAGGAGCTGTTCGCGCGGCCCGTGCAGAGCGTGGCGGTGTTGAGGCAGCCCGCGGAGCGGTGGCTCTCGGAGCTCGCATTCGTGACGCGAAACACGCGCGTGGGAACGGTGCCACCCGAGTGCCTTCCGCGCGACGAGATGGCCTCGTACCTGTGCCACGGCTCCGACTTTCGCAAGGGCGAGATCGTGCCACCCAAGGAGCTGCGCGCCGAGACGTACTACGCGCAGCGGCGCGCGCCCTCCGTGAGCGAGCTGTACGAGTGCCTGCGCCAGCGCTACCTGCGCTTGCTCACCATTGAGGCCGACGACCACTTTGGGGCGGTCGGCCAGCTGCTGGACCAGCACTTTCCGCACGCCACGTCCAGGTTTATGTGCCACGAGACCAGAAACGCGAGTCCTCGCGCGCAGAAGGCGCGCCTGCGCGCCAACCAGAGCGAGGCGTACGCCGACGCCATGGAGCGCATGAACGCGGTGGACCTGGCGCTGTGGAGGCACGTGCAGGCGCACGGGCCGCAGGTGTGGGCGTGAGCGGCGGCGGGGCCGCGGCGGATAATTTAGTACCAATTAATTACCGGATTATTTAGAAGCATTTTTTTCGCCGGGCTGCGCCCTCCGGGCTGGCCGGCAGGTGGTCAACAAGTGGTGCAGGATATTAATTACAGAAACGACACTTTAGTACCTGCACCACTTGTTGACCACCTGCCGG
>Ga0209666_1001675_pt1 | contig 16870 bp, 7 predicted proteins | sample SaaInlV_125m_DNA_FD_184679 | JGI IMG/M metagenome (GOLD analysis project Ga0209666, IMG submission 184679) | Marine microbial communities from expanding oxygen minimum zones in the Saanich Inlet - Saanich Inlet SI037_S3LV_10m_DNA (SPAdes)... | ecosystem: Environmental > Aquatic > Marine >...
GAACACATTTTCCTCGGTCATCACATGTGCAACTTTTCCGTCACTTGTGTAACTTATGTCATGCTGTTCTTTTACCCATATTCCTGTGGTACAGTACGTTGCCCACCTAAAGGAACTGTGACCTGATGCATTGGTTGCACCCTCTATCTGTCCTGCAGTTCCCACAACTGGGTCAAGTCCTGAGTTTATACAGTCGAACGTGATGTCAGGTTCTGTGTATTCCTTGTATGGAACAGGTAACGTTGTTCTTAAGGTCATTTTGATGGTCCGTCTCCATAACATTCTATACAAAACGTGTGTACAGAGTATGTCCATTCTGGTCCGCAAAAATGGTCTTTTGCATACCCCAACCGAAAGTTGTTACAACAATGCTCTAGACATTCATGGCAGGATCTACCGCCAGCAAGGTTAAGTGTATTGTACACGTCAAAAGCTTCCTGTTCGGATAATTTTTTTTGATAAGTCATTAATCTAAATGAGCCTTGGATAAACCAGCCTCGTGTGGGGGGGCAACCCCACTGATAATACCCTCATATATTTCTTCGAATTTTGTTCCACATTCTCTACATTTTACTATTGATGGTCCTAAAGTAGGAGTTCGTATCCATGAATCCATTGTCATGTTACATGCTGGACATCTTTCTTTAATGGTCATACACTATCACTCCATAAGCCTGCTTTACATGCGTCACATACTGGACGTTTTGTAAACGGCTTTGTTCCCTCATGTTTTTTATTATGGTGGATGTAACTAAATACCATTAGTTTTGTAGTGAATGTGTATTCACATACAGCACATGTTATGTTTTTATTGTTCATAATTGTAAGATTTAGTAAATATAGGTTAGAAAAAGTACTCTTTTTAAAAGAGTTTTGATTGTTTTGTACCTGTTTTACGGTCTACTAATGCTTGTTCCGTTGGCTCAATTTGTTCTTTTGCTATGCCTTGTTGTTTCTTGAAATCACGTTTCAAGTTGTTCATCCACTCAGCACGTATTTTTGCACCGGCACTTTTTACACCATTCAATCCATTAGTAGCAATTGCAGGTTTTTCTGTTACAATGCTTTCTATATGTTTCTGATAAGTCATTAATCTAAATGAACCTTTAATTAACCAGCGTCGTGTGGGGGCGCAACCCCACCATATTCTTCTTCCTTGTATATTGCTGTCTTACGTTCTTCTTCGTCGTCTTATGTTCATTCCGTAACATTCTTCTTTCTTACGTCGTCGTCTAGCGTCGTCGTTTGGTTTTGGTTCACTGGATTGAAAGTCATAGTTTCTTCTTGGGGGTCAAAAAGTATGAGTAGATAAAAGCATTTGGATTTTAGCCAAATTGACTACCAACTTTGATATTTGTACCCGTCATCTAGTTCTGTCTCGGACGTATTAAAAGAGGTAAAATTCACCCTCTCCTGTACCTCATCTTTATCTTTTGGATAAATCTCCCATCCAGATCTGTTTGCACCGGATGCCTTTCTTTCTTTTTCAGCTTTTATATTCCTGAGTCTTTCTCTCTTTAAGATTGCGGCTACTCTTTTCTTTTCCTTTGCTGCTGTGGCTGCTCTTTGTTTTGCTGTCAGTGTTTTTCCTTCTCGTAAAATACCGCCCATTATGTTTTTTAATTGTGATCCTGGTTTCTTACCCATACCAACACCACCAAGTGGGGAGAAATTGTACATGTCAGGGCGAGGTGAATCATACTGAACTGTCTTGTATGTCTTTGGTTTCCTTCTCTTTTTTGCTCCAGAAGGTATACCCTTTACCTTTGATTTGTAAGGTAATCTTTGAATATTAAAACTGCGGAATAACGTGTCACCAATGTCTAACACTGTTTCACCCTTGCCGCCCATAGGTTTTTGATTCAGCATTGCCTTTTCATCTGCCTTGAAATTTTTAACTCTCCATGATACGGTTGGTTTACCATCATCAAAACCAGGAGTTTTTTTACCAGTGATAAGCCATTTAAGATCCACATTATCATAAGTTTCGGTGGGTGTAACTACAGGAAATTCCTGATCAACAACATCTTGTTTTGTTACACCTGTTGAATCCATCCATGCTTGATCTTTCATCTTTCTACGTGTCTGTAATATGGATTTCATTTCATCTGGAGTCGTATCAGGCATTTGTTTTTGAAGAGCAGGTTGGAACTGTTTTCTCATAATTGCCGCCCTCATCCAACTGAAATTAGGATTATTTATACCACCATACATTTTTTTCTGAAATGCAATGTCTGTTGTTTTTTCAAGGTCATTTCCAAGATACAATTCTTCATATTCTGCACGTGACAACACGTCTTTATTTGGATCCATCTGGGTTGAATCTGAAGGATTTAATACTCTTTTGTTAGCACCAAAAATTGTTGAATCTGACTTTTGTATAAAAGTAGTATTTGACCCACTAACTGGTTTCAATCCTGGAAAATAGTTAGATACACCTTTAGGCAATATGGATGTTGTAGGGTTTTTTTGTATTTTAGGAGATACGGTTTCAGATATATTCAATGTGGAGATGGCAGTATTGAGACTGGTTCCTTTATCTTTATTATTGAGCAATGAATATCTTCTGGCACCTATATGCATTTGTGTAACATTTTCTGCTAAACCGTACATGAGTTTGTCTTCAGGATCATACTTGTGTTTGTTACCCTTCCAACGCCAATAGTCCTGCTGGTTTGGATCTGCTCCTGGTTTAAAGTATAACAGTGGCTTGGATCCACCTGATGAACCAGACATGGAAGCCGTTTCACCCCTTGGTACAAGTGAAAGTTCATCAAATTCATCACCTATGTTTGGCAATGACGTATTGCCCTTTATTTTTTTTGATTTAAATTTATCCGGATTTGCTGCCCTGAAAACTCTTTGTTTTGCTTTACTAAGATTTTTATATCCTGGAGGAAATACTGTTCCCATAACGTCATATTTCATTGAAGAATAATCAGTAAATATTGATGATATTCTGCCTTTATGATCTGGACCAGTAGACTGAAGCATGCCTCCCAACCTGTATGATTCTACTGGTTTGTCTCCACCTGACTTGTAAGTTACTCCGTCAATAACCTTGACCAATGGCTTTGCTAAAGTGTCATTGATTCTTGCAAGTCTTGCTGTCTCAACACCCTGTGATACCTGCTGTCTGAAGCCAATCATTTCATATTCATTTAACAATCTACCTGCCATCGAGTATCCAGTTTCAGGTGTGTTTCCATCTGCCCTGTTAATCTGTAATAAATTCTTTATCCTCATATTTGTAAAGTCCGGTGATATGTCAAGTGAAATAGGAGTAAAACCAGTTACGTCAGATTCTGCAGTTTGTACAAAGTTCTTTCCTGATTGTTCTATAGGAATCTCGGCAGATGCCTCTCTTGCAATAAGATTGTCTGATCCTTGTGGTAGGAACTTGCTTCGTCCAACCAAACCTGCAAATACAGATCTGTGTCTATTTATGTCGGTGAGTTTTGTTTTTCCAAAAAAACGGTCTACAACACGTGGTGAGTCACTGCCAAACGTGTTTAGAAGATTATCGTATTGAGCAAGATTATATGCAATTTTAACTTCGGGACTGTTTCTACTTGGTCTTCTGTCTATTCCTGTACCGCTAAGAGAATATTGAACCATTGACTTTAGACCCTCACTCATGTCTCTCTTTCTAGATCCTGCAACATTGAGTGTCTCAATACCGTATCTGTTTGTAAAAGCAACAACCTCATTCGGACCACTTGGATTTACTAATAAAGGTTTATTGTTCTTTATTGCAAGATCCATTGTTAATTTTGTACCCCTTCCAGGTGTTTCACCATCAAACCATACGATTGTTCCTTCTGAATCTTGTACATTGGCTCGTGTTCGTGTTGGAAAATCAGTCGAATCATTCTCTGTTAATCCAAATTTTCTTGCATACTTCTCTATTGAACCGGTTGCAGACCTGAATCCCTTTGGAACAGTACCACCTGTTGCAGATCCCAAATCATGCATTGCCATCTGAGCAGTCTGATCAACACCTGTATCTCCACCTGATATCGTTTTTCTGACACCTAGATATCCTCTTTTTTGATGGTATGCAGTTTGCAATGCAGGTGACAACTCGTTAAAATACTTTCGTGATAAAATCATATTTGGCTGTACTATATCACTTCCAAACAAACCAACCATTTCCTTTGCCGTATGTTGTGCCTGACCTGTTCCTGCAGCAGTAAATATAAATTCTTTATCTGGATTTGCTTTTACAATGTCTAATACTTCCTTAGCATTAGGCTTAATTTCTGCCAAGGTCATGAAATCACTTGTTTCATTTCCTGGATTTTTCTTGGTTACAAAAGCAAGACTCTGATTAACAATTCCACGCTTGCCCTCTCTTGAAGCACCCATGTATTCTACAGCGTGTGCTGCCATCTGACCGTAGTTTTTTATTGAACCGTCTGTACCCTCATTGGCACCATATATTACAATTTGATTCTTATTGCTAAGACCACCTGTTATGTTTCCTTCTAACAACTTAATATCATTTGTTTCAGATCCAATATTGAAAGTTGCCTTTCCTGTTTTAAACTCGAACGGATCCGCAATAGACTTTTTATTCAAACCTTCTCCTGCTGCATCTGCTGCTGCCCTTGCATCATGTTGTCCTGGATTAGTAAAGTTCTGAGATACTTCAGATACCTTGTCATGATCACTTCTCAATGATGTTAAAGCAGTATCGGCATCTTTTTTTTCTTTGAGTATTTCGGATCTTGTTTTTAACAAATCATCTGAACCGATACTATCAATTGAATCCTTTGTCAGTTTTGATGGAGCATTTAAATTTTTATTGAATATTGATCCTAAATTAGAAGCCATGGTATCATCAATTTTTCCTCCTTTTCCTGCTTTTCCTCCAACACCCAAACCTGAAGCACCAATGATCATTGGGCCTCCCATTTTTGTCGTTCTACCCAATGAGTTTCCAAGTTTCTCACCCATACTAAGTCCTCTACTTTCTATTCTGTCCGTCCAACGAGTTTTTCTAGTTCTAGTTTTAGTTTTACCTTTGCGATTTGTGGTTGTTGTTGTTGTCTTCTTTTTACCTATCCATTTTTGTTCAGTTCCTTTTCTAATTAAGCCTGTCTTACGTGTGAATCCAACTGCACCATCGGCTGCTTTTGCACCACGTATTGACTTTACACCTGTCATACCAATCCTTGCTCCTTTTACTGCCGCACCAAAACCCATTGTTGCTGCAAGTATTGCTGCCTCTGTTGCAACCTCACCCACTACTCTTCCCGGTTCTTCGGTTACTCTTCTACCTGCCTCGTCCCATGCACCATCTAAATCACCTTCAAATAGACCTCTCCCAAATACTGTTCCCAATGACTCGTCTTCATATTCACGTTCTTCAATTTCTTTACCAGTTGCTACAGAACGTGCACTGTCATAAATATCAGTAGTATATGATTTAACCGTGTCATGTGAACCTCTGCCAACGTTTTGTACAAACTGTGACGCCCTGTCCCACGGATCACTTTGTTGTGAATTTGATGGTTGTGACCTGTTACTGGTTGGATTTGGGGCTGACTGTGCGTATGCCACTGGCAGTCTTGCCCCTGGCTGTGATGATGAACCAACCGCATGATTGACCTGTGACTGTGCACGATTATTATAAACCGATCCTCTTGATGTCCTTCTAGCCATGATGTACCATCCTATCACTACTATTTATCATTTAAAACCACTTACTCCTTACGTTAAACGGTGCATCATTCACTCCTATTCCAAAGTATTTCTTTTCATATCGCTTCACTTTGCCAGGCTCTTTACCCTTGAATTTGACATAACCTGCACCGGTTTGGTTCTTTCCGCCCCAGTAGTATGGCTCATACCAATTCTCAGGTGTTTGCCACCAAGTCTTCTCCTTAATTCTCCTTTTCCTTTTGTAACTGTCCTTTTGATACCTGCCACCTGGTCTTGTCATGACAGGTAAAATAGTAACAGGTATTATGTTGTTGGGTGGAATTTTAGGTGTTATAAGTTTGGGTGGTGCTACCGTCATGATTCCTCTTGGTCTTGGTCCAAGGTCAAATGCATGTGATTGCATTGTTCTCTGTATTTGGTCTGTAATTGAACCAAATCCACCAGTGGTTGCAGCTATTATTTTTTGATCTTGATCATTCTCTGTAATCTGTCCTGTGTTTATTTTCAATCCCGTGAGCAATGATGGGATGGTATTTTGTAACTGTCCTCTGTCAACAACACTTGATACTGAATCCGATATGCTCATTGCCGATGTTATTCCGCTTGGCAATACATAATTTTTTACTGTCGTTTTTTCTGACTGGCTTATGAGAGCGTTGCCTTTATTGATGCCACCAATTGTCATCTGTATGTCTCCGATAGTCTGTTCAAGCAAATTTGGTCCTGGATCCGCTGCCATGTTAGGCTGTGGTGCGTATGGATCCAACATAACACTTCCGAATGGACTCTCGTCATTAGATGACTGCTCGTTGTATTGTTGCTGTCTGTTTGACTGCTCTTGATTTCTTATGTCTGCTGCGAGTGGTGAAAAACCAAATGCCTGCTGTCCAAGTCCTGCGGTTGTTGATTTTGGCTGCTGTGTATAGCCTGCCATTGTTCGTAATTCAGCCTCGTTATACATTCTTTGTGGCGTGTCTATCTGTGATGCTTGTTTGTCTGATACCTCCTTCTGCATCACATCCACCATTGACTGTCTTTCGTTAACTCTTGATCTGAAGTTAGGAGTGTCCATATCAGCCATTCCTTTTGGCGAGTCAATGTAATCTGTAAAGGATTTGATAACTGGTCCCATGTCACCCCTTAATCTGTTCTTGGCCTGCTTGGACTCCAATGCGGTCCATCCTGACTTCATCGTATCTTGTATGCTCTTTCCCAGTTCCATTCTGTCCAGACTTGTGTTAAAGTCTTCTGGTAATTTTAACACTTTATAAACCTCTTGTTCAAACATCTGCCTAGTGTCTTCCGGTGATGCTGACTGCATATTAACATTATATGTGTCACCACTTCTACCTTTTTTACCAAGTTGACTTGGAGACGGACGTGTTCTCATGACATCTCCTCCAACTGATGTCGTATTCTGACTTCGTTCCCATAACGGTATCTGCCAATCATCATCCTTGTTTGCTTTTTTCTGCCTTGCAATCTCATCAATAACATCCTGGTTGTCCTTGTCATAAGGTATGAACTCTTGATCCATCTTTCTGATGAACTGGTCATCCTTTGTTACGTCTTTGACAAATCCCCTACTGATTGTAGGCTTGTCAACATAAACCCATTTCTCAACACCACTTCTTTTTAATAGATTTAATTCTTTCAGACTTTCCTGGTAGCCTGCATTATCGCTAATTTCTTTCTTTAATTGAAAAATATTATCATTTACACCAGAAAGTTTACTTTTGACTTCACCCATCTTCATTTCATCTGCGTCAATAAAATCAAAAGTTCCATCAAATTTCTCTGCTTTATATTTTCCTGTTGATATGATTTCATCAAGTTCTTTTTTCTCTGCTAAAAATGCATTCGACTTCTCATTATACGGAGTAATAAAACTCTTTGTATCTTTTTCTAATTTTGCTATCTTGATCTTGTTTTGACTGGTTCCTATTTTTGGTGTGTTTTCAAAGTTAACGATTGATCTTCCTGCTCTGTCAAAACTTGTCTCTCCGACAGGATTTACCCTGTCACGCAAATTACGTAACAACTTGTTATTGTCAATAAATATCTGTAGTTTTGGATCGTTTAACACAGACTTCATTGCACCGATTACAAACGGATTTGACGGTTCTGTTGCAACCTGATACTTTGGTCCGCTTCTGGTTTTGCCATATCCGCGCATAATTTTTGTAATGATGTTCGGTGTTCTTATTTTATTGCTTTTGGAATATGAATCACCAAGAGAGTTAAATTGTAAGTTTGGCAATGGTTCTTCCAATCCAAGAGTGAACTCTGCTTCAGGTCTGGTCATTCCTGATTGAACATGATCAATCAACCTTCTGCCAGGAGACCTTTTATCTATGTGCAAGCCTGTACTTTCAAACAGTTCTGCAAACAAAATTGTAGGATCAATGATCTTTTCTTTTTTATTGTTCTTCTTTTTTGCCTTGTCCTTTGATATTTTATCCCTCTCTCTCTTTGACAGTTCTCTAAACAATTCATTCTTTCTGGTACTGAATACGTCAACGATATCTTTTTGATATGCGGCACTGTCATCTTTAAGGTATGAGTCCATTACAGCCTTGTTTGGTTTCTTACCACCGTCCATTTTAACATAACGTGCCTCTACCATCTTTTCTTTGAATGAGCGGTCAACACCTGATCTTACAGCCTGATCAAAAACCAATTCATAGTTTGTCTGTTTGTTTGACTGCAGACTCTTGCCCTGATATTTGTTCAGTCTGTTTGAAGCAGTCTCGTCAATCATATGTGCGACTGTCATTTGATCAGTGATAGGAGTGACGTGCACGCCACCTGGTACTGCAGGCTGTGTTATTACCGGATCCATTGCGGATCCAAACAATCTTCTGAACGGTGTATCAAAACCTGAAACTCTAATACTGTCACCGAAAGGCATTCTTTCTACAGTCGATATTGACCTGTCACTGTATGTTGAGGCATCAGGATCAAATCCCTTCGTATTAATTCTAACAAAGTCGTCACCCAATAACATGCTTTGTAAATTTTTCTTTGTGTTTGCAAGTGATTCCAACTTTCCAAGTTTAAACTTGTTGATGGTTATCCCAAAGTTTTCTTTCAACAGTTGACTGTTTGTTTTTTGTGCAAATGATATTAACGGACCACCTGTAACGGAATCCGTCTTTCCATCTGGATCCTTGATCTTCACTTCTGGTGTACCCTGTCTTATGCTGGCAAGATCATTCTGTATGGTGTCTGTAAGTTTTCCCAAAGTGTTGCCTCTTTTAAGCTGAAGAACCTCCTGTGAATCCATTTTTCTAAGCATCTGTTTACCATCGACAGTTGCTATGTTATCAACCCAATCGGTATCCAATAAAATCATATTGTCAATTTGTATCTCTTTATTAATGTTTTTTGTTAAACCCTGATCTCCCCAGTCCTGTCCAGTAAAAGGGTTTTTTGTCTGATTATCTGGAACAAGTTTTATACCAAGAGGATTATTATTTGGGTCATGTGCTGTCCATGCAAGGCCAGTTTTTCCACTGGTTTTTGACTGTGTCTGCGTGCCAAAACCAGTGTAATCAGGTTCACTTATGGTTGAATCCATTACGCTTATATCGAATGATGCATTCTCTCCCATTCCAGGACCCTTTGCATATCCAATTATTTTTCGCTGTTGAACAACCTCGTCAGACGTGGTTGCCATTCCAGGTCTGAATGAATCGTCCAGTACCTCAAACATTGAGTTTCCAGAAAGAAAATATGTTTTTTCAGTCTTTACGTTGTAAATCATATCAGACTCATCCATTGCTTTTAGCACACGAACCTCGTCTTTTAACACCTGCAATGGCATGGTGAACAACGTACCTCGCTGATCACCTACAGGCTTTGTCTGTAGTTCCTTGTTAAGTGTAGCCATGTCCTCGGGTGACGATGCCTTCCAGTTTTCTAGTCTGTCATATCTCTCCTTGTATTCAGCGTTAATAGTATCATACTTGGCTTCAATTTCGTCAATTAAGTCTGCTTTTTTGTCTGCCCCAATTTTCCTGTCATTGACTTTCTTGATTTCTGCAAGTTTTAATTTATTATCTGCACCACTCTGTGTCATTATCAATTGCTGTTCCTGTTCTCTGAGCATTCTTACGGAATCATATCTTCCTTCTAACTCTGCCCTCTTCAATAGAATGTCACCCACTGCCCTGGTATCAGGCATGTATTTCTGTTCCTGACGGTCCCATTTTTCAAGTTTGTTTCCACGGTTCATATTTATCTTTTCTATCTTATAACCGTCAATGCCTTCAATTGTATTTTTTATCTGTGCTTGCGGTATCTGACGGTATTGATACAATGCTCTGTTGGGAAACAAGGCGGCTGTAGCGGCATCACCTGAAAATGGCTCTGCGTAGTATGTGTTCTGTAAGAGTCTTTGTCTCTCTGCAGTGTTCTCATTTTTAGCAATGGATATTATGTTTGAAACCCCTGACAGTTTTCCACTTGATGTCTGCAATGCATCCGTAGGCATATAGAAACTAATCATGTCCTCCATCGGTTCTCTTTTTTTAGGTATGAACGTTCTGAATGGACCTATATTTTTTGTTCCTATTTTCTTGTACCATCTTGGATTTTTACTCATCGTTGCCTCTGGATACAAACCTTTTACAATGGAACGCTTCTCCTGATGCAGCCACCATGTTGCAGATGTTTCTATGTCGTCACCAACGCTGCCCATTGTGAGACCGTGTATCTTCTGTCCACTCACTGACGGTCTGGCACCTTTCACTATTCTTTCAGGTATAATTTTATCAGCCTCTTCAGGGTAAAGTTTTGCAAGCAATTCATACTCAAACCTATAGTCTTTTTTAGGCTGCTTTCCATTCTTTCCTGAGTAATTCATATCGACCGGAGCCCTTGTATCAAACTTGCCCTTGGCATTGTCCATCGTATAGCTTAACTTTTTAAAATTGATTAACTGGTTTGTCAATCTTGTATCCTTAAGTGCTTTAATCTTAGACACGTTTGTGGTGTACATGTCAAATGCATAGTCAAATTGTGATTTCATTATCTCATCTGGAGACATTGATGATCCATAATTTTTAACTTCTCTAGGCCATCTAGGCTTGCCAAGTTTTAATTCCCATGACTTTGTTGGCTTTCCTGCAAGGTTTACAATTCCTGGTTTGTCTGATTTTATTGTTCCTTTTTTCAATGATTCTATTTCTTTCAAACGTCCATTATGTTCTTTATTATTTTTAAGATCCCTTTTTAATTGTCTAATAGATTTGTTTATACCGGTGATCTGTTTTTTTATGTCTGTCTTTTTGATCTTAATTTTTGTTCCTTTGTAATAACCTGATGACATTACATCTTCAAGTTCTTTTTTTTCTCTTAACAATCTGTTCATCTTCTCATTATATGGATCCATATAACTCCTTACGTCTTTCTCCAACTTTCTTATCCTGGTATTGTTTTGATTGACAGCACCCTCATTGGATACACGATTAAGACCTTCAGCCAGTTTGTCAAATGTTGATCCAGGCATTGGTGATCCTCCAGATGGAATCCACAATTCATCATTTGCGGCCTGCTGACTTTTAGCCCATGCATCCGGTGACTGAGGTCCACCTGGTCTTGGCGGTCCTATGAATCTTCTGTCTGCTTCGTCACCTCGTTTTGCTGGATTTATCAAGTCTTGTATTCTTCTCTGACCAAGCTGGCCAAAATTATATATGTTTGCAGGAGTGGAACCTGCTCCGTCAAGTCTTCCTAAAAAGTAAGATTCTGGCAACATGTCTGCCGCTGCCTTTGCCTGTTCTGGTGATATGGTTCTTTGATTAAGTGGCATGTTACTCTGTCTTTGAAAATCGGTAAGCAACCCCAAAGCCTGCAGTTCTGTCATCTTTGCTTTTTCTGCAATCTCTTCCCTCATATATCCCGAATGTATCACTTCAGCCTGTTGAATTTCATTTGCCTTCTGTTCGTCAGTTCGCGGTTTGCGTGGCAATGAAAGATCCTTACCAGTGGTAGGATTCATAGGATCATTCGTCCAAGGTGTAGGATGCAATATGTCGGCATTAGGGTCGAAAGCACCATAGTGTTCTTTCAATGCCCTGTCAAAATTGGCAGGTGCATTGCTTTTAATTTTAAGGTTCTCCAGTTCCAGTATGTCAATCCTCTCGGTAAGTCTGTCATTGCCAGATAGAAAGTCGTCCCTTGTTACAGTTCTCACGGTTGGAATTGCTCTTGATATCAATTCCGTAAGATCACTCATCTTGTTCTTTGCTCTTGTAATACCAAGGGATGTCTCAACAACGTTGCCCCACAAGTCCTTGTTAAGTCTAACATTGCCCATGAGACCTGCATACCTTCCGTCTCGTTCTGCAGATTCAATACCCAGTCTAAAGGTACTGTCTGCCAGGTTCATTGTAGGTACATCCATGTCACCCACGTTTCTACCTGGCCTGTTTAAAAACTTGTCAATCTTGTTGGATACGTTTCCAGGTGAACCCTCAACCAACTGAGCAATTCTCTCAATCTTTGAATTTTTAGCGGCACCTGTAACTGCTGATATGTAGTCATTTTTATATAACTTTGCTGCTGGAAGCAAGTCTTTTTGTACCAACGCATTAAAATTGTCAATCTTTATTGCCTTGTTCTTTGCACTGTTTGCAATGCCATTCGGACCAAGTGAGTTGTTAACAACTGTCTCGTTGATCTCTCTGATTGCATCTGGTCCAAAGTCTCTATCAAGTTGGGTAGACAAATCGTCATCCCTCTTTATGGCTTTCCACAGTTTGTCTTGCTTAACATCCAACTGTCCACCCAATATAGGATCGACTGGATTCTCCTTCATGTATTTCTCGTTTGCATCAAACTCCTTTTTATTCTTGTTTCGTGATATTCCATATCCCTGTTTTAATAACTTAACTGTTTTTGAAACGTCTTTCTGTATTGGCAGTTCTGTTTTTGACGTTATCTTTGATTCATCAAGTCCCTTATTTAACTTGCCTGAAGTCTTGGCTAACTTGTCTACGGTCCTTTCCAGTTTGTATCCGGTTACCAATGCCTTTGCAGTTGCTGCCGTTCCTCCTCCTCTTATGACACCTGCTGCCGCCTTACCTGCAATTGTTCCTGCTGCCTTAATCTGACCCAACCCTATTACAAAATATGGCACCTCACCAATGGCAGAACCTATGTAGTGCGCAGGTGCCTGGACAAATCTGTCTTTTGACACTTCCCATTCGTCTGCAACAATTTGTCCTGCCTGTTCACTTTGCATGATTGCACCTATGTTGCCAAGGTTTCTTTGCAGTCCTTGCAAGCCATCACCGGTGCTGCCCTGACCTTTCTGCATGAACTTAGGAAGTACCTTCCAGTCAGCAGTTAGCATTTCCGGCCAGTACCACTCGTCTGTTATGACACCTGATGCTCTTAAAGAAGGATCAACAAACGGTTTTATTAACGGGTTAATAAGTAAATCCAGTCCACTCTCTACACTGGCTTGATCTTCTGATGCCACACCATATACAACGTCCTTTCCAATTCCAACCATCTGACCTGTGGGTGTGACCAAACCACCAACAAATTCATGGAGTATATTTTTACCTGTAACCTGTGACATGGCCATACGTCCTTCGTCATCAACCTTTATTGCTCCTCCTGCAATGTCAGTAGAGATTGGTTTTTTACCGTCGTTCAATGCATTGGCAATTGCTTTTGGTGAGGCTACAACAAGACCTGCCGGAGCAATCGTATTGGAACCCTGTACTGTTTTACTTGCTGATGGTGTTGACGGTGTTGACGGTGTTGACGGTGTCGAAGGTGTTGACGGTGTTGACGGTGTTGACGGTGTTGACGGTGTTGTCTTTGCCTTAGCAATAAACTTCCTACGATTAATGTTACTTGTGCCCGTACGATTCCTCATGTTAGAAGCCTCCGGTTAGTCGTTTATAATATCTGGCTGCCTTTGGATCCACACTTGAACCAGATGAATTAAATCTAGGATCCCATAGTGTACCTTTCTTACTGTTATATGATCCAACTCTACTTATAATTCCACGTGCACTTCTACCTGGGTCATGATATTCTCTCCTACCATCAAAAGGACTTCCGCCACCAATGCCCTGGAATGACTGGTTTGCACGTCTGATTGGATTATCACCCTTTATGGTTTTGTATGTATCTTCTGCAAAACGGTCTTCCTGTTTAAGATATTCATACTGTTTAACAAGTCTTTTACGCTGTGTTAGAAATGGTACTGCCGCAGAATCCTTCATTAGATCCAATTCACTTGGTGTTCTTCCATTCTTCTGACGATACATTGCGACAGTTCTTGACAGACTCTGATCAACTTTTTTTATCTTAGTTACAATTGCACTCATCTTTGTTTTACGGACTGATGGTTTTCTATTTGTACCCATTGGTGATAACTCGTTTATTCGAAGGTGTTTTGGTATGACGGCCATTAGATAACCAGTCCTGATAGGTTTCTACCGCTTCTTGTTCTACGTCCAGCACCACTTCTTACCATTCGTTGTCTTCCACCTGTATGTCTTTTGAATCTTTTTGATTGATCATATCCAACAGCCGATGGTTTACTTGCCTTAATGTTTCCACCATCTTCTACTAGTTCTGTTATGGTGTTGAAATCATTTATTTTTTTAACCTGTATAACCTGCTCCAACGTGTTTTTTAATGTTGCGGTGTCCTCATCTGTCTGAGCCAAACTCTTGTCATAGTATGTCTTGATCGTGTTGTGCTCTGCCACCTGGGTGTTTAGATCATACAGTTCTTCTGACGTACCTGTTATGCTGTCTCTGAATGTCGTATTGATCTCGACATTGCCTGCATTAAAATCGTCTGTCACCTGCTGTGCGATGCGTGCTTTGATGGCATCATTCTCTGCTTTCTTTAGTGCCTGTTTTTCTTTTAACGTAAGTAGTTTTGTTTCTATTCCGGCAAGATTCTCAGCATAGACAGATCTGTTTTCACCTGTCTGTGCTAGTATTTTATTGATATTTTCTATGGCTTTTCTTGGTTTTCTCTGATTGATTCCGATTGCAGTGACTGCGTTTCTGGTCAATGACGTTCCTGATGGGGTGTCTGATCCAAACATGTACTGACTTGCTTCCGTATCTGATACTGTGAAATCCTGTTCCCAGTTGCTGTTGTAGTATGTGTTAAGGTTGGATCTTCGTGTATCCAATTCACCACTGATATAATTACGACGTTGATCCCATGCGTCATATTTTTTTACTATTCCAACTACCCTGGTAAGTTCTGATGCTTTACTTGGGGCCTGTATCATGCGTTCTGGGTTCAAATTGCTTGTTGACGTGTCAGACATCAATGCCTGACCTGCACCTTCAAGCCACAACTCATCAAATGCTTTCTGGGCTGCCGCTTGTTCTGCCGCTCGTACCTTTGCTTTTCTTGCTTTGTCTGCGTCTCTATTTTTAAGACCAGATCTCTCACCCCTTGCAATATCTGTTTTAAGTATATCGGTCTTTGCCCTGTACAAACTTACTGCATCACGTTGTTTATCTAGAATCGTCAGTGATGTCTTGTTCTTGTCCATTCTGGTTGTCAGTTTATCAATCATCTGTGCTGAATTACCACCAACATCCATTCCTGGAAAACTCAATTTTACCTCCGCATTCAGTGCCAATACCTTGTCCTTATGTGTCTGCGAACTGTTTTTATTTTTCTTGAGGTGTTCATATTGTCTCATGAAATCACTAAGTTTTGATATGTTTGATCGTGTGTTGGTTGCGCGTGTGTTAATGTTAGAATGTAAATCACTGTCTGTTAAATCAATATTCATCTGATCTTGATTAAATGCCTTAACCTGGTCGACTGATAATGATTTGCCTTTTCTTGGATTATAATCCGGACTGGATGGGTCTTCAAATTTTAATTGATACTGTATGTATGCCCTCTTGTCTGCCTCAGATTGTACGTTGTCTTTCTCTGATGCTCTTAATTTAGATTTGGTTGAACCCACTTTTTCATCTCTACCAGCAAATGATTCCATTGATAATGTTCCATTGCCAAAAGCAAAATTTTGTAAGTATTTGTTTCTTTTACCATCCTTGTAAATTTTTTCCTGTATTGCCAAATGAATCTGATCTGCTGGATCTTCTGATTTACCAAACTCTTTCCTGACAGCCTCGATTGCATCAAAATCCTCACTGCTTCTATTGTAATTTATAACGTTAGAACCACCTTGATATGTAGTGTATCTATAAGAGTCTTTGTATCTTCCATCCTTATCTTTATATTTTCCATCTTTAGTATTGTCTGGATCCATGTTATATGTTGCTGACCCGACAACAAATGTAGAGGCCAAGTCTTTTTCACTGTTTGGTATAAGTGTTTTTTCTGTAAATTGCATAAATGATATGTCCTTTGAAGAACTGTTGGCATTATTATAATCACTAATACCCATAATTAATTTTGCTGAATCACTCATGCTGGCATTGCCAAGCATTACTTTTTGTGCTGCAGATGGACCACCAAGTCCCTTTTGATTTGATCCTCTGTTACGTTTGCTTTTTGCCTTTCGTGGTCCTTGTTTAATAAGTTGTGATTGAGATGAATAAGCACCTGACAGATTAGAAAGTTCTGCATTGATTGCCTTTGGTCTTAACATATCTGCAATTGATTTATATGATGCTGCATTTTTGCCATAACGACTGATACGGGTGGTACCTGAAGTACTGGTGATTCTAGTTCTGTATGCATCTGGTGTTATCCAACTGAACGAGTCTAAAGGAGAACCAACAGCACCCCTGCCTTTGCCTCTGCCTGCTGGCCCGTAATTCTGATATGGTTGCATTAAATTATTAGTACCTCTACTGGCAATACTTGGACTGCCACTGTTAAATTGATGATAAAATGATATGTATGCTTTTTGTATTCTTATTTCTTCACTGGCTCGTCGTAAAGATGCCTCGTGCGCTGCTCGGTATTTTCTATTTTTACTTGCTCCTGACATGATATACTGTGACCTGACTTGTATTTAAAATTAAAAATAATAAGTTAGGAAAGGACTTTTGACTATTTATACTTTTTTGCCGTTTCTTCACTAGCGAATTTGTACACCAGGCCTGATTTAGCTTTACCAATTAGTTGGAATCTGCCATTAACCTTTTTGACCTTGATGTCTTTACCGTCCACTTTTACTTTTTTACGAGTACGGACGTCATAGAATGATTCAGTTGCCATGCTAGGT